>WNFH01000679.1_pt1 | contig 22012 bp, 16 predicted proteins | sample 5400411 | NCBI WGS metagenome assembly WNFH01 (sample SAMN13153347, study PRJNA577476) | soil metagenome | isolation source: 200 cm saprolite under Douglas fir tree site 2 hole 3 | place: USA:California | collected 2015-04-18
TTTACCGTCTGTCGGTCTTTCCGATTCAACTTCCGTCTCTGCGCGAACGGCGCGAAGACATCCATGTGTTGGTGATCCATTTTCTCGAGTACTACAAAAATAGAACCGGCCGTTTCGTTCCCGGGATTTCCAAGGCCGCTATCCAGGCCTTGATCAGCTATGACTGGCCGGGAAATGTTCGCGAGCTTGAGAATGCGATCGAGCGCGCCGTGATTATCGCCTCAGGTCGTCAGATCGAACTCGAAGATTTGCCCTCCGCAATCAGCGAAGCGGGGTTGCAACGAGAGGCGATGCTTCGCGTCGAGCGGGCGCAGGCCGCCAGCGAAGGGCGGTCCTCCAGACTTGAGATCGACGTGCCGTCTTCGATGGACGATATCGAGCGCCAGGCGATCGAGGCCACGCTCGACTATACTTCCGGAGACAAGACGCGCGCCGCGCGTTTGCTGAACATCGGTCGTAAGACGATCTATAGGAAGCTGGACCTGTACAACGGCAAGCGCGAGGGTGCTGACGGCGAGGATGATCAGAAACCTTAGCCACTCAACTGAAAGCGGGATGGATGCAAATGCCCGCGATAGCGACACCTTGCGACTTGCGTTAAACTGCTAAGCGCGTGAGTACACCTCCAGAATCTACCCTTCCTGCGCACACGATTCAGCAGAACTCAAATTCCGAATTCGAACCGGGCGGGTCGCAATTTGTGAGCACGCCTGACCCTGATAATCCGCCGTGGACCTTGCTCCAGGCGCTCTTGATCTGGGTTGCGAGTGTCCTTCTGCTCCTGGTGCCGCAGGTCTGCGCCCTGGTTTATGTTGTCTATCATTACGAAGGAGTAATCCCGCCCAAAGCGGTGTTATTCGCCGACAAGACGTTCTTTCTCATCCTCGTATCGGCGTTGCTGCCAGTGCATGTTCTCACTCTGGGTTTGGCTTGGGCAGTAGTGACTCTCCGCGGGAGGATTTCCGCAAAGAAGGCCCTGGGCTGGAGTTGGTCAGCCAACTTCGGGATTGTTAAAGGCGTGGGCCTGGCGATTCTACTTTTCATGATCGCCATGTTGATCACTTACCGGTTCGGCGGACAAGACACGGACATCGAAAGACTACTGCAAAGTTCGCGCGCCGCGGCCCTGATCACGGCAGTCCTCGCTGCAACCACCGCTCCGCTGGTCGAAGAAACCATTTACCGCGGCTTGCTCTACTCGGCTTTTCAGAGAGTTATTGGTCCCGTGTTCGCAGTCATCGTCGTAGCGTCGATGTTTGCGGGCTTGCACGTCCTGCAGTATTGGCCCAACGTCGGCGCGATTTCGGCGATTACCTTGTTGAGCGTGGTCTTGACTGTCGTTCGCGCACGCACGGGACGCTTGCTTCCGTGCTTTGTGATCCATCTCGTTTTCAACGGGATCCAATCGCTGATTATCGTCTTCGATCCTTATCTGCGGGCCCTTTATCACTCGTGGCATCCCCAACCCGTGGGACCAGGACTCATCAATTTCCTGCTCGGCGTTTGCCGCTAACAAAATGGAATATGAAGTCGTAGTTGTCGGCGCGGGCATCGGCGGATTGACCGTCGCCGCCGTGCTCGCGGCCCGCGGCGTGAGCGTTTGTCTGTGCGAACGGCAATCGCAGACAGGAGGCTGCGTGGCCAACTTCGAATTCCAGGGTTACAAGTTCGAACCCACTTCCGGTCTTTACACCGGCTGGGAACCGGGAGGAATTCACGAGCGCATCTTTTCTGAATTGCCGGTTAAGCCGCCAGAGGTTCGTCGCCTTTCGCCCGCCTACCGAGTCCGGTTACCCGATCACGCGGACGTTGAAGTCGCCGGCCCGCAAGAGAAGCTTGAAGAGAATCTTGGCGCGGCCTTTCCCGAATGTGCGGATGCGGCCGTCTTGTTTTATCGCCAGCTGGATCAAGTCGCCCAAACCTGGCGCGAAGAGAATAATAATGCGCGCCAATCAAACGCTTCGGTTCGCGTCTCGACGTTGATCCACCTTGCGGCCGATACGACCGCCGCGCATCTCAGCGACACTTCGCCCGGGTTCCAGCGCTTCATCGATGCTCAGCTTCACACCTTTGATTTATGCGCAGCCGATCGTTGCTCGTATATCTCTGCCGCGCTCACCCTGACGGCGGCGCATCGCGGCATGTGGGCGATTCGCGGTGGCGCTCAGACGCTCGCGGACCAGCTGGCTGAATCGTTGAAGACCAGCGGAGGATTGCTGCGCCTGAATTCCCCGGTGCTCCGTTTGGCTTACGCATCTGACGGGTCTCCGATCGGCGTCGATCTGTTGAGCGGCGAGCGAGTAATCGCTACGCGCGCAATCATCAGCAACCTGACGATCTGGGATACGTACGGACGGCTGGTTGGATTGAGCCGCATCCCGGCACCGATCTCTGCGCAACTAAAACTCCTGGAAGGCTCTGGCGCTTACATGCTTTTCCTCGGCATGGATCAGCCGGCCGGGGCGCGGTTAGGCGTCGATCATTTCATTCTACTCAATGACTCGCAACCAGCCCGTACGGCTGACTCTGAAAGCACCCGGCTGATGTTTGCCGCCGCGCCCGAATGGGATCCGCGCGCTCCCGAAGGCAAACGCGCCGTTACCGTGTGGACGTCCGCCGACGTTTCTGATTGGTTCGCTTTCCATCAGGATGAAGGGGCGCATGAGGAGCAGGACCAGGAAACACTTGAGCGTCTGTGGCCGCACCTGCACGCGGCGATGCCCGAATTGGGCGACGGTATTGAAGTAATCGAGAGCGCGACGCCAAGAACGTTTCATGAAGTCACTCGACGCAAACTGGGGATGGTCGGCGGGCTCTCCTCGACGCCGGCGCGCCTGGCCTCGCAGTCACAGTTTGCGAGCACGACTTTTCCGAATCTTTTCCTCGTCGGAGACACTGTCAGCCCGGGCAATGGCGTTGAGGCGGTTTCGAGGTCAGCCCTCGGCCTGGCCGACGTCCTCGTCCCTCGACCATGACTTCTCGCCCCAATTTGACGGGCTCTGGGTGCATGTGTACAGTGTCTGGCGACACTCGACTATGTACATAACCATCGACGAAGCCGACCGTAGACCGATCTACCGTCAGGTTGCCGACGAGATCAAATCGCTGATTGCGCGAGGCGAATTAGAGGAGGGTGCTGCCTTGCCGCCGGTGCGGCAAGTGGCAAACGATCTGGGCGTGAACTTGAACACGATTGCCGCCGCTTATCGCGAACTCCAGAAGGAAGGTCTGCTCAGGGTTCGCCACGGAGCTGGAGCTTTCGTTTCGTCCCGGCGGAGCGCACAGCAAACCGATGCGGAGCTACGCAAAAAGTTACGGGCTGGTCTCACCCACCTGGCCCTGGCAGGACTGCCGAAGTCCGAAGTCGTGGAGATCGTCAACGAAGAGATCCGCGAACTGTTCAGGCGCGAACGCTAACTTCGGAATTTTGCCATCAGTTGATCGGGTCTTTGATCCTGTTAATGGAGCGACTGCCCGAGTCCGGATCGCGTGGCCCTGCTTGTGACGGCATCGGCGTTACTGGCGGCGCCGACGGAGCCGGAGGCCGGCTGTTCCCGATCGATCCTCCAGAAGATCCGCCTGGTGAGCCACCGCCCCATGGGCCACCTGACGAGGGATTGCTGACAATGACGGGCTGGCGACCGTAACCTCCTCCACAGCACCCGCGTCCCGGCCAGTAATCATCGAAGTACAGGCCGTAATAGTGGCCATACGGCGAAGACCATCCGTAGTAGAAGGGCAGAAAGGTAAAGCAACGCGAAAATGGACTAAAGGCCCACAGCCCGTACGGGTTGGCGGCTGAGAAGGCCCAGTCAAAGGAATTGAAGCTGGCAAGATAAGTATTCAAACCGCGCGCTGAAAGTTTCTCGTTGGCCTTTGCCAGGGTGTTCGCGCGCGTCTTGCTCCAATCATCGAACTGATCCTGCTGCTTCTTGCCAAGCTTCGTAGCCACAAACGAACCACCTCGGAAAACAACTTCATTTCCACTCTTGATGATGTTGCTTGAATTTTCGTTGACCAGTGCGCGGCCCTTGCGGACGAGCAGCTCAGTGGAATCGGCCGCGGCGTTGATTCGATAAACCCCGCGCCTGACGATCAAGATCCGCGCTCGCTCGGTAACCAGGTTGATATGAAGCTCAGTGTCATCCAGCCCCGTGGCCTCAACAATAGCGCTCCCCCTGGACAGCCGCACCTGTATGTTCTCCAGCGAATTGTCGGCGAGTTCGAAAGTGCTGTTTTCGCCCACGCGCAGGTAAGAGCCGGGATTGAGCAAGACTTCTACCTGGCTTGCCGCGCCGGTGGTTACCAGATCGCCGGCAGTCAAATCATCCTGGGCGGTTAGCAGTTGCGACTTGCCGGCGCGTGTGACCGTCACCCGACCGTCGACTGAGTTGACGCCGCCGGCCTTGGCTGAGATGACGTACTTTTCGCGATTCTGGGCGGCGCCGAGCGACGCCAAACCCAACCCGAGCACGACTGCTGCGCATATGCTGAGTACGACCGATGGGCTTCTCATATCGACCTCCTGGAAAGAACGTTGGTCAGAGATTCTCGTCGTCTGGGAAAGTGGAGTCATTATACGCCCGCGCTGTCGAGTGTCCAACGTGTCGGTTGCCATGGCCAGAGTCCACGCCGGTTGGAGCCCATTCTGAATCGTTCGCCGAACTAAAGAACTGGGTCGTTTTTTGATGCAGCCTGCGTGGGGTTCACGTGGAGAGTGTTCTCGGCTGAATCCAGATAGAAATGCCTGATGCCGGTAGTCGGCTGCGTTTCCGTAGTCTGTGGATCGGCGTTGACCGAAAAGTCGGACTCAGTCACGTTCATTGTGAAGCGATAACCTTTGAGATTCGGCGCGCTGCCGGCAAAGCGCAGGTCCAGCAAACCAGCTTGCGTTAATGCGTCAAAGCTTCCATAAGCACCGCGTGTCGCTTTCAATTCCTGCTGCGCGGTAGCGATTGTTCGCAACGATTGAATCGCGGAAGCTTCATCCGCGGCGCCCAACGCTTTCGGGTAGACACCCAAACCCTTCGACGAGTCGCCTGACGAACATGAACAAAAGGCAACGGCGAAGAAGAAAAGGCCAAGGACCGAAGACCATCTTTGATTTATCATTTGACTCTTAATCTCCTCGCGACTCGCTACTTCGCATAATAGCCGCGCCGGGCGCGCACAACCAGATCGGGGCGTCCAACCAGTTGCACGGCCACCGCCCGCCAGGAACCGTCCCGTACCCGATTCGCAGGGCGATAGCCGATACTGTAAACTGTGCTCAGATCCCGTATGACTTGCGCGTAGACGCCGTTGAGATCTTCTACTTTCCGCGCCTGATACACCGTGTTGCCACTCACAGAGGCCAACTCCGACAGTTGTTGCTGCGCCAGAGCATACGCGCTTACCGGCGTGCCGTTGTGTCGCCCGTCCTTCACCGTGTCCAGATAAATCGGCAGCACGACCGTGTCTGAGCGCCGCACCACGTCGATCAGCTCTGCGAAGGTCGTGACCGAGCCATCGCCAAAGACGCCGGGCAGGGCGTTGTCCACTCCGTCAGTCATCACAACGACGGCGCTGCGCCGGCCTTCGACGCGCGATTGGCTGACGATATGTTCGAGGACAAACCGGAGAGCGTCCCAAAAATTCGTGCCGCCACGCGGCTTTTCGATTTGGTCGATGCTGGTTTTCAGGGCTTCATGATCAAGCGTGAGCCGAGAAACAACCTGGATGTCCGACGTGAAAGTTAAAATCGCGATCCGGTCGCCAGGTCGCGCGGCATCGACAAATCGTTTGGACGAGGTGCGAATCAGCTTGATTTTGTCGGCGGTTGAGCCGGACAGGTCTAACAACAACACCAGATCGAAAGGGGTTTCGGCCGAAGCAAAGAACGAAATTTGCTGCGGTTCTCCATTCTCGAAAACCGCAAAATCCTTCTGCTCCAGCGCGCTCTTCGGCAGCGACGACTGACGGCTGAAAACGCTGGCGCTGACGTTCACCAGGTCGGTGTCGATGCGAATAGTATCCGTGGGTTCAGGCGTCTGAGCTGGAGCAATGAGCAGCACGCAGTGGGCAGTGAGCAGAACAACCGCGGCCCGCAGTAAGACGTCCCGAAGCCAATCTTGATGCCAACCACAAAGCATTCGGATAAGAACTCGCATCACGCTGCCAGACCGCTTCTGAAGTCTATCATCACAGCCAGGCTCTGTGCGTCGGGAAGGCGCGGAGGCGATTAGTGTGCTTTTCTGCTTACTGCCTCACTGTCCACCGCTCACCGCTCAGTGCGCACTGCTTACTTCGCATAGTATCCCCGTTTGCCGCGAGCGACGGCGTTCGGCTTATTGACGTTGACGCGGATCGTGCGCCACGAACCATCGCGAACCTTGTTTGATGGGCGATAAGAGAGCGTGTAAAGCATGCCGAGATCCGCAACCACGCGATCATAGGCTCCGGCCAAATCCTTTAACTCTTCGCACTCATAGAACGCCCCACCCCCGACATCGGCCAGCTCTTTCATTCGATCATGCGCGAGATCGAATGTCTCTTGCTGTATATCGAGCGGACTCAGCGGCTCGTAGCTTTGCGTATCCACCCAGATCGAATACACGATCCCATCAAATTCCTTGGCGCGTCTGATCACTTCCTGATACGAAAGTTTGGAACCCTCGCCGGTGACGTTTGGCAGCACGCTGTCGAGACCGTCGCTCATCAGCACAATCGCGTTGCGGCGAGCGTCTTTCGCTTCGCGAAAGACTTCATCCATGGCAAAAGCCAGCGAGTCGTAAAGCTTTGTGCTCCCCTCCGGCCTTTCAATCGACGCGATGCGCTGGCGGAGCGCTTCGTGATCAGTGGTTAGTGGCGAGACAACCACTTGCCCGCCGGCAAAGGTTATGACTCCGATGCGATCGAACGGGCGCGCGGCTTCAACAAAGTGAAGCGCAGCTGCCTTGATCAACTCGACGACCTTCGTCGTCGAGCCGGACAGGTCGACCAGCAGGACGAGATTAAAAGGCGCTGACGCGGAATCGAAATGTGCGATCTGTTGCGCGACGTGGTCTTCAGCCAGACGAAAGTCTTCTTTCGTCAGGTCGTTGACGCCGCGATTGGTGCCCCGGTCGACGACGCTGACGTTAACACTGACCAGTTGCGTATCGACGCGGATGACGTCGCCCTCCGAAATTTCTTCGGGACCCGAAGAAGTTGAGGCCGGCGTTCCGGCAGCCGGCGTATTCTTCTCTGGGCCAATCAGTTCGGGCCGCTGTGTCGGCTTGGGTATCTCGGCAGGTTCCAGCGGCTCGCGTCTTTCCCCGGGAGTTGTGTTTGAAATGACAGCCGGCGACTCTGCGCTCGCGCCCGCCAGCGCAATGTTGCCGGCCTGCGAATAGAGCCTGACGCTCTTGCCGCCTGCGCCGAGCCGCGCTTGCAACTGGGGCCGGTGCGCCCGATCAATGACGGCTGACGGAAGCGAAGACGAGATTGTTCCGGTCCTGGAATCCGCCAGAATATCCGCGCTCGCGCCATTGGGAAGCTCGAGGCGAATCTCGCCAGAGATCGTTTGGACCAGGAGCGCGGCCGGCAGTCCTCGCACCTGGACCGAGCTTTCGCCGGTAACGATTGCCACATGAGCGCGCGCGGGAATCTTCAGTTTCAAATTGATTCGCGCCGCGCCGGCGCCGCGCGGTACTCGCATGGAAAGCAAGCTATCAGTCCGCTGCACGATCGCCGGCGATCGGCTTTCCTGGCCGCTGTCAGTGATCGCGGAAACCGAAACGTAGTTTTCGCTCCACAGCTCAACAATTACGCCGCCGCGCAAATTCTCGACGCGCAGATTGCCGTTGGCGGGAAGCTCAAGCCGCAAGCCGGCTTCCGCCTGCAACCCGGCGCTGTTTGTGACCGCCACGTTCGCAACGAAGGCCAGGCAGAGTCCGGCCAGCAGACAAAATAATTTTCTGAAAAAGAAAAAGGGGGAGCTGGTGGTTGGTACTGCCAGGAACATCTGATTGCAAAAACAACGGACTTCGATCGCTTAACGTTCGATCATGTCCAGCAGCGAATCGGGCTTCGGCTCGACTTTTGGCTTGGGCGGACCGCCGGCTCCAAACGCGCCCAGACGCAGCAGCAGATTGCCCTGATTCGATGCGTACGCCAGGGCGTCGTCTTTGGTAACGATGCCCTCGCGAACCATCCTTTCAAGCTGACCGTCGAACGTTTGCATGCCGTCGATCGCGCCCTGATCCATCGCGTCCATCAGTGATTTCCCTTCCGACTCTCCGCGTTCGATGTACTCCTTTGTGCGCGACGTTGCTTTCAGGATCTCGATCGCGGCGACCCGGCCCTGGCCATCGGCGCGCGGCAGCAGCCTTTGCGAAACGATGTAGCGAAACGACTGCGACAGGCGCGTACGAATCGACTGCTCTTCGTTCTTCGGAAACACGCCGATGATGCGCTCGACCGATTTCGCTGCGTCGATCGTGTGCAGGGTCGAGAGCACAAGATGGCCGGTTTCAGCGGCCTCGAGCGCAACCTCCATTGTCTCGCGATCGCGCATCTCGCCCAACAGAATCACCTTCGGCGCCTGTCGCAGCGCTGCGCGCAGGGCCAGGGCAAAGTCTGGAGTGTCGGAATGAAGTTCGCGCTGGTGAATCGTCGAGTTGTTGTGCTGATGGAGAAACTCTATCGGGTCTTCGATGGTGACGATGTGATAGGACTTGGTTTCGTTAATCCGATCGATGATCGCCGCCAGCGTCGAACTCTTGCCGCTGCCCGTCGGCCCGGTCACCAGCACGATTCCGTTTTTCAGTTCAACGATCTCGCGCAACTGCTGCGGCAAGTCGAAATCTTCAAAGCGCGGCGGCCGCGCCGGAATTACGCGCATGACGATCGCATGCGTGCCGCGCTGTTTGAAGATGTTGACGCGAAAGCGGCTCAGACCGGGAACGCTGAATGAGAGATCGGTCGAGCCGAGTTTCTCCAGGCTCTCCATTGCCTCTTCATGGCCGCCGATGATCAGCTTGGCGATGCCGGCGGTTTGCGCCGGCGAGAGTTTTTCTACTCCCGCGATTAGCACCGGTTGCAGCTTGCCAATCAGTTCGACTTGCGGCGGGCGGCCCGGGGAAAAGATCAAATCGCTCACCTTGGCGGAAACGGCCAGCATCTGCTGCAAAACCTTCGCCAGGTTCAACGGGGCTGAAGTTGAAGCCGCGTCCTGTGTTGGTGGTTCTTGAATGGCGCTCATTGAATCCTTAACCTACCCGCAACCGCGAGTGATACTGACCTCATCGCGCGGGCGATTCGATTAATCTTAAAGAGCTTTAATGATAAAGAACGTCACATCGTCATGCGCGCCCTCGCCCTCGGTCCAATCGATCACGTCGCGATGAATCGAATCGATCAGCTCGCGCGCGCTCAGATGGCGACCTCGCTTCACCGCGTCGACCAGCCGCTCAGGCCCGTATTCATCGCCGGCCGAATTCATCGCTTCAGTCACGCCGTCCGTGTAAAGCACGAGCATCTGTCCCGGGTCGATCGTTGCATAATATTCGTGGTAGCGCGAGTCACGAAACATTCCCAGAGGCACGCCGCCGCGCCGTTCGAAATGCGCGTTGCCTTCAACGTCGATCAAAATCGGTGGATTGTGACCGGCATTCGAATAAGCCAGCGTGCGATTCGTCGTATCCAGAATTCCGTAAAACGCCGTGACGAATTGATTCCGTTCGATCGATTCCCAGAGCAGGTAGTTAACTTTAGTCATCGAGATGTGCGGCGCGTATCCGATGTGCGTGGCCGCGCGCAGGCTGGCGCGCAGAAAAGCCATCAGCAGCGCCGCCGGCACGCCTTTGCCCGAAACGTCGGCGATCACTACCCCGATCTGATCGTCATAGATACGCACCCAATCGTAGTAATCGCCCGAAACTTCTTCCGTCGGAAAGTTGTAAGCACTGATGTCAAAGCCTTCGAGTTGCGGATCGCGCGCCGGCAGCAATTCCAGTTGTACCTGCCGGGCGACTTCGAGCTGAGTTTCCAGCCGCTCCTTTTCGATCAGGCTGTCGTGCAGCATCACCTTCTCGATGATGATGGCGACCTGGGAAGCGAGCAGCATCAGGATTTCGATGTCGTCGTTGGTGTAAGCGTTCAATTCGTCGCTTTCCAGATCGAAGACCCCGATAACCTCGTCGTTGGAAATGATGGGTGCGATCAACTCGGAACGCGTGCGCGCGCGCGCGTTGATGTAACGCGGCTCTTTGCTCACATCGGGCGCGATGAACGGCTTGCCCCTGATCGCGACGTGACCGATTAATCCTTCGCCCATCTTAAGGCGCAGCTCCTGCAAATCCGCGATGTCATAACCGCGCACCGCTTCCGTCTGAAAGACACAGGTTTCGTCGGCGCCGTCTTCCCGTTCGCTGACCGGCCGTGAGCATTTCACCAGATAGATGCCGGCCGCGTCGTATGGAATCAACGAGTCCAGCGTGTCCATAACGAGGTTGAGCACCTCTTTGAGATCCAGCGAACGACTGATCGTCTTGGTGATGTCCAGCAGCATGCGCAGCTTGTCGACCACCGATAAGCCCGCAGTTTTTTGTATTGTTTCAGGCATTGCGGATCAAGTGAGCGCGCCGAATGCGCCCCAGCGTTTTGATTATACGTGCTCAGTGCGTGAGGCCGAAACGGCGCTTGTACTCGGGCCACAGATGCGTGACCTTGATTCGGTATTCCGCGAGTTGACGGCTGACGTCAAAGCGACGCGCGATTTCACTCCCACTTCTGCCTTCAATGACCATCCGGCGCAGCGCCGCGTAAGGCACGAGCGCCGCGGCGCCGATCGCATAGGCCGCTTCTTCGTCTGCATGGTTGTATTCGCGTGCGACTATCTTGCGTGATTGGGATTCGCCGGGCGAACCATTCCTCGCCAGCGCCGCCAGGCGATTCGGCCGGTGACCGAGAAAGACGTGGGCGACTTCTTCCATCAGGGTGGCGCGATTGCGTGATGGGCCGTGCGCCGGATTCAAGATGACCAGACGCCAGCCGTTCGGCAGCGGCTGTGAACACGCGCCGCCCGACCATTCGTCCGCGGCGTCGCCGAGCAGATGCGCGCGCGACTCAGGCGAAAGGCCCTGGATGCGATCGAAATCAACGACCAGCAGCCTGGCAAAGCGTGCCAGCGCGAACGGATCAAGGGCTTGTTCGTTGCGCACGCCGGCAAAATCACGCAGGCCCAGCGCGCGCAGCTCGAATTGTTTTCGCTTTTCCGTGGCCGGCAAAAGAAGGTTCCGCACTTGCCGATTATAACAGAGCTCGGTTAGCGCGTTGGCAAGCGCGAAAACTCAGATCCGAAACCGCGAAGCGGCTTTGACCTCCACCCGACGTTGCCGAAAGCCGATCCCAGGGTAGCCGAAGCGCGGCAACCCTGGGCTTCGCTTCATCAACCGCTTCGCGGTTGTCTGCTCGGCCTCCAAGTCTAGCCGCGTTTCTTGGACGTTTGACTGAACTGCTTATAAGCAACTCGGAAAAGCTCAGACAAAGCCTTCGCCGTCTCCGGACTGAGTTGCCGATCGGCGCGCAAGTGCGCCTCGACGATCTCAGGCGTGGATTCGTGAGGATAGTAAACCACGGGTTTCGGATCAGAGGCGCTGCGGTGTCCGCCATGCATCACGCGCTCGATCGGCATGTCCAGCCACGCCGCCAGGCGCGCAATGTTGTCGGCGTCCGGCTTGCCCGTACCGTTTTCAATGCGCGACAACGTCGAGGCTGAGACGCCGGTTTCTTCGGCGACGTCACGCAGACTCAAGCCCTGCTGCTCGCGACGGCGACGAACCGCGCTGCCCAGCTCAGCCGTATTGATTCCGGTTTTGTTTCCCATGGGTGAGTAGCTTACCACTACTGAGTTTTAGCCGCAAGACTGTGTCCTATCGTCGCAACAAGCGGTACTCCCTCTCCCTTTGGGGAATAGCCAGGGTGAGGGACTGGGCTGAGACGTTCGTGGAGTCTGGTCCTGCGCCAGGCCCTTATCCCTACCCTCTCCCAGAGCGAGAGGGGGAAACAAAAGAGGCGGGACAAGTCCCGCCTCTAAACGTGAATGATTATCTCGAGCGACTATGGCTGCGACATCCGCGCTCGCTTGGCGGCCTGGGCCAGATCGCGCGCGCGTGGTTCCACTTCGATCGCCTTGGCCACCTGGGGATCCTCCCGCATCACAACTTGCAGTGCGCTCACGCTCCCATAGGCTGCCGTCGCCAGATTGAAGCGCAACTGCGTCTCGATAAACGAACGATTGCGATCGAGCTGTGGCGCCAGGGTTTTCCAGTTGGCTTCGTTCGCGACGTAATCACTGAACGCCTTGAACAATTCGCCGGTGATTGGGAAATCAGCGGGCTCGATGACATGGCCAAATTCGATTGCCCGATCGACTTTGTATTTGTCGAAACCCGCAACGCGTCCTATCGCCAGGTCGCGCGCAAAGAAGAAGATCGGATCGCGCAGGCGGAGTTGCACGCTGCTGACAGTCTGCCGCTTGACCGGTTCGTCCGGTGTGATTCCGCCGCCGCCGTAGACCGGTCTGCCGGTATCGGTCTTGCTGGCCGGCCCGACCGGCTTGCCCTGGTTGGGATCTTCGGCACGGAGCGTGCCCCCGCGATAGATGTAGTTGTAATAGTCCCCGTTGGAGTAGTCACGTTGAATCAATCGTCCTGACGGCGTGAAGTACTTCGCCGAAGTCAGCGTCAAGCCGGCGCAACCCTCAACACATTGTTCCGGTACGGTGATGATGCTTTGCACCAGGCCTTTGCCGAAACTGGTTTCGCCGACAATCAGCGCACGGTCGTGATCCTGCATTGCCCCCGCGACAATTTCGGAGGCCGAAGCAGTGAAATCGTTAACCAGAACCACCAGCGGCGTGTGATCGGGATCGGTGTTGCGCGCTCTGTATTCATAGTCGTTCAACCCGTTGCGGCCCTTCTGGGTCAGAATCAATTGTCCTGCGGGAAGAAAAACGTCCGCGACGCGAATGGCCTGATCGAGCAATCCGCCCGGGTTATTGCGCAGGTCAAGCACGAGCGAGGTCATACCCTTCGCGCGCAAAGACTCGAGTTTTTCCCTCAGACCCTTGGCCGTGTCGCGATTGAACCCGCGAGTCATGTCGATGTAACCAACGCCCGGACGAATCAGGTAACCGTCAGGCACCGAGGGCTGAGGCACCGCAGCGCGCGTGATTTCGATGACCTCGGTCTTGCCGGTATTGGCGTGAGTAATCGTCAACTTCACATGCGAGCCGAGCGGGCCCCGAATCTTGTCGCGCACTTCGGCTGAGGGCCTGGCGTGCATCGAGACACCGTCAACCGCATCGATGCGATCGCCAAAGCGCAAACCCGCGCGCGCGGCCGGCGCGTCCTGGAACGTCGCCGCGACATAAGTATCCACCGAATCGCCGATTGAATAATTCAGGATCGAGGCGCCGATGCCAAAGTATTCGCTGCGCTGGTCGGTCATCATCTCTTCGAACTCTTCCTTGTCGAAATAGTTCGAATGCGGGTCGAGCGACCGCAGCATGCCGCCGATCGACGACTTGTAAACGTTGTTGAGGTCGAGCTTATTGCCGTCGATATAGTTTTGCTGAATCACGCTCAGCGCTTCGCCGAAATCCTGGTTGACGGCCTCGGTCGGGTTGTTCGGGTTGCGCACGCGCGGGCGGCGCCCCGGCGGAGCAGTCGGCGCCCCCGTCTTGCCGGTGGAACTGGTTCCAGCCGAGGTGTTTGACTGATTCTGTTTCTGTTGAGCCAGAACAAAAGCCGGAAGAGACACGGCAAAGATGATCAGCGCTAACAGCGCCAGCGAGAATCTATTTTTCACTGCAAACCTCACGGTAATTAGACGGCCATCGGTTTGGGGAGCCCAATTGTTCGTTCGCGACCTTCGGGTCGTTTGGCAATCTTAACGGATGCTTGGAAACGGAGCAAGGTTGCGTTGGGGGGCCACGGCAGAACAATCATCCACAGACGCGATGGAGTCAGTACCGAGAGCGGTCGCGACCGGGTGGCATGCGTGTCGCATCGGTGGGCGATGGAGCCACCGGGCAGCAAGTTTCATTAATTGATTGTCATGAGATGCTAGTTCTATGTGGAACGACACCGACATTCCGCTGGGCCTACTTGATCACTTTTCGCTGCTACGGTACGTGGCTGCATGGTGATAAGCGAGGCTCAATCGATCGCTTCCACAATCGTTATAAGTCTCCGTACATAGAGCCCAACCAGGCGTGGCAGCATCACAACGCTCGGGCGCTTGAGAGCGAGCCGCTAGTCCTTGACGCGGCACAGCGGCGGTCGGTCGACTTGCTGTTCGGGAGACCTGTGACTTCCGTAAATGGCATCTGTACGGCCTCAAGCAAATCCGCACGCAAATCGGGGTCAAGCCTGCGATTTGTGCGATTCTCAATCATTGCCGCTCCGGGAGCACACGCGCTGTAACCCCGCACTATCAAATCCCAAGATCGCAAAAATCGCAGGCCTGACCCCAGCTTGTTCGCCCCCAAAAGCAGCGTTGTTGGGCTTGTAAGAAAATCCAACATAGACCTTATTATCAACCGTCGGATCTCCGTAAGCTTTCGCCGCCTCTCGAACCTTCTCGTCTTTGGAATTGAGATCTCGCTGGCGCGCAGCTTCAAAGGCCTTGTCTTTCTCCGAATCACATTTAGCGCCGTCCGAACACACGTACTTGCCAGTTGGATCCACATAGCGCAAAGGATTTCCACGCGTGTAGCCATACATGTTCCACTGCTGCGGATCGCGCAATTTCTGCCGCATGATCAGAATTGGATCTGCCGAAGTGAAGCGTCCCTGAGTCGAGGAGTAGTATCTGGCCAGGAAATAATCGAGTCCGGTTTCGTTATCACGTTCTTTGAGGGTTAAGAACGTGTAGTTACTCCCCGCGCACCCGCCCGTGCGAGCCCAAGTTGTCAAAGATCAGCGAGCGACGTGGCCGTTAACTTTGATAACGGCTGTTTACAAAGTAACTGGAAGACGTCTCTGTCGCTGAGTTGTTGGGCAGAGTCAAGGACGGCCCGAGGCAAGCCTGGCCCACCTCCTTCTGCAACTCCGCTTCGACTAGATCAGACGCCTCCCACGCAAGGAACAGGAGTTCGTCATCCGTTTCGTCGATAACGTGTTAGAGAAAGCGAAGAAGGCGTGAGGCGGGCTCTTACTTGTACACCTTGACGATCATTCTAGTTCCGTCCCCACCATCTTTAGGAACAAAGCTTATATAGTGAATCACCAACAACTGCCTTCCGGGTGGGTCCGGTTCTTCCGAAGAGATATTTTCTGCGTCGAAAGGCTTGTTGTCGATTCCGATTATCCAATCTGTATTAAACTTGGAGACATGCACCGAGTCGAAGAGCAGATCGTACTTCCCCGACAGAAAACGCACGCCTATGTTCTCGTGGCCTTGCACTTCTGGCGGTACAACAAAGCTGTTCCCGGTCCTCGCTGGCTCTATTGTTTTCCCGCCGATGTAAAGAAGTACCTTGAAGCCCTTGCGGACTTCTTTACCGTCAACCTCGAACTTCAATATCTTCACGGAGCGCGCCTGTGCCTTAGCTGAGTTCGCCAGCAGCACGCAGCAGCCAGCCAGTAATACGATGCTTAGTGTTCTGATCTTCATTCACTTCTTCCCAATGCTTAGAAACTGTTTTAGCGGAAACGTTGCCCGTGTTCCTCCGCTGTCGTAGATGTACACCTTCTTGTCTCTCGCCCCAACAACGATGTTGGTTCCCGACAGGGCATTAGATACGTCTTTGGGTGAAGGGAATTGGTTGAAGTTATAAGTCGTTGTCTTGATAGTGCCACCGATGATTACTTCACCCAGCTTCGGTTTTGGTCCTTCTTCCACCACGACTTCCCCTTTCGGATGAACGTGAGCTTTGCCACTGACGCCTGTGAGTATTCCTTGCTGCGCTGGATTGGCAGCCTTTGTGACATCTATTGACGCTTCCGTATTAACCTGGGGGTTGGAGTAAGCACCAGGCGCGGCGTTTACAATCGTCTCTTGCCCACTCGCCACTGTTCCCCACTCAAGTCCTTCTTCATGGAAACCGCCCTTAGTGTCGTCCGCCGTCGAACTGTTGCTTCTATCAACAGCAGCCCCTATTGCTTGCCGCACATCGGCATCAGGCAACTCAACTGCAGAGCTTACTGCAGAAAGGTCTGTTGTACCGCCCTTCTTGTTTGCGGCGCTAATTTGTTTGGCTTGGTCCTCGTTTGTAACAACGTAGACCTTTCCATCGTTCTTGCCGTCGGTGCCTAAGCGTTTGCCATTCTCGTCGTAAAAATCACCCGCTTCCATCCCCGTAGGATCAGTGAAGCGCAGTGGGTTATTGAAAGCGTACGAATAGCGATTCCACGACTGGGGATCTCCGACGCCACCAGAGGCCATCAATGGATCGACGCTCGAGAACCTTCCCTGAGTCGATGAGTAGTATCTGGCGAGGAAGTAATCGAGCCCGGTTTCATTATCGCGTTCTTTTTGAGTTAAGAACGGGTAGTTGAACCACGCGCCCGCATCCGCGCGAGAGCAAGTTGTCAAAGAGCACGCAGATCGCTCGCGTCGACAATCGAGGCGAGGAGTCGAACTACCTGTTCGCAAGTGGGCGGAAAGTGTCCGAAAGGATTTCAATCGGCCGGCCATTGACTTCAAACTTTACGAATGTACTAAATGCGTGTTCTTGTCCCGTTCGAGTCCAATCAAAGATCTCAAATTCAATCGCGGCGCCAGCTGGTAGTATCAAATACCTGTATTGGTTGTTTGGGAGTTGCGCGCCGGGGGCGCCTTCGCGACCACGGGTGGGTGGTGAATAATCCCATTTGGTTTCTCCGACCTGACGAAAGAACTCGTATCCCTGCGGGCGGATGGATCCGATCGATTCGTTACCATCAGCAAGGTAATAAACCGGCGCGCGGCTTTCGTTGCTCAACCGCATTCGAACTGCAATGGCTAAGCCAAACTCGTCATCAAACTGCCTAAGCTCGTCCTTGGTAAGCCATCGCTGTGAAACTACTGCATAGCGCACAAGTTTTCCTGCATCTATTTGCGTCGCGTTTGCACTCGGAATGATCGTATTCACCGAGCACAATACTAGCGACGCCACAAGTGGTCTGAATATGTTCATTGCTTTTTGTACCTCTTAGAAACCAGTGGCCAAGTGCCTGCGCGAATAGCTGCTCAAGGCTTCGGTCTATTCTTCTCAATATTTCGATTAATGAAATCCAGGTGACCTTGGTAAACCTCCGGGCTCGAGAAAGCTCCGGGACCGAACTGTTCCAACACACGCTTCTGTTCTGTGTAGGCTTGAAACTCGTTGTAATCCTTGTCACGATGGGATTGCTCGTGTTTTACCAACGTTGCCCCGTATGTGATCCAGTCACGGTCACCAGTCATCATATCTGTGATGTTGCTTGCAGTCGTGTTGATGAAGATTTCCTGGCTGTAGCCCCTTAGCCTAAACATCGCCTTTTTCCCCGCAGCGTTAGCGAGACCTTGAGGGTCTTGAGTCCCAGCAACGAACGTGGGGTCAGACATGAAGTCTGTGCCTGTTGGGTCTGTTGTTAAAGTGAAGTCACTGACCTGCAACCCTTGTCTTTCGCTGGCAGGTAACCTATTGATGAGATTGTTAGCAAGCTTGTTGCCTTCCTTCTCTAGGCCTAGCGTCTTCCTCTCGGCTTCGAGCTGTTTCCTTTGTTCTTTGGTGAGAGTGCCGTCCTTCTTGCCTTGCTTGATTTGCTGCTCTTTCTCTTTCCGCAGCCTGTCAATCTCCTCATCACTATGCTGCCCTAACCGCACGCGTTCCATGCCAGTAGGATCAAGGTAGGCCAACGGATTATTGTTGACGTAGCTGTAAAGATTCCAACTCTGGGGATTAACAATCTGTTGGCTGGATATGAGAATTGGATCGGGACTCGTGAAGCGCCCTTGCGTTGATGAGTGATAACGAGCAAGGAAGTAATCGAGTCCGGTTTCGTTGTCCCGTTCTTTTTGAGTGAACTTCTGTCGCGCGCCATCAGTGTTCGTATAGCCCTGGACGTTCGGGCGGAGACCTTGAGTGGTCAATTCCTCACCGAACGGCAGGTAATCATGCCGGCTCACGTTGGCGAGCGAACCACTCTGATCGAAGATCATTCGTGGCGTCCCTAGTTGATCCGTCACCAGCCAGTGAATACTTCCTGTGCCACCCCCACTACCATTACTAATCACTGCATTGCTAATGGTGCCGCCATTCGAATAGAAGGCTGTGTCTACCAGCAAGGGGTAGGTGGGCGCCGTGGTGCTGGTGTGAATCAGTTGCCCGTTCTGGTAATACTTCACCACCCCACTTTCCACCGCCACCTTCAGCCGGTCGCCTGCGGAGTAGCTCCCAATTACGCCGTAGGATCCGGCCTCGAACAGATATAGAATCCCACTAGGCCAAGCCCCAAGCGCAAAATCAATCCCATAGCCCTGGTCCGGATCCGAATGGTTCAAGCCACACATCCGGGCAGTCGTGGTTTCATTAACCGTAAACTCCACATAACCGTCACCCGAGCTGATCGTCTGGGTAGACGACGCGCCCGAGTTGCCCCAACCATCCGCGGCCGTCTTGGTCAGACTATTTCCTGAGACGGACACTCCCACCGCACTCGTCCAGCTAACATTTTGCGATCCACCGCTCCCGCTGCCACTACCGGTGCCTGAACCAATCACTACGTTCGTAAGCGTTGCGCCGTTGCTATACAGCGCGCTGTCGACAAGCAACGGATATGTCGGCGCTACGGTGCTGGTGTAGATCAGTGTGCCATTCTTGCGATACTTCACCACTCCACCTTCCACCGCTACCTTCAGCCGGTCGCCTGCCGAGTAGCTCCCAAGCACGCTGTAGGATCCAGCCTCAAAGAGGTATAGAGTCCCACCAGGCCAAGCCCCAAGCGCAAAACCAATCCCATAGCTCTGGTCCGGATCCGAATGGTTCAAGCCACACATCCGGGCGTTGTTGGTTTCAGTCGCGGTAAACTCCACATAACCGTCACCGGAGTTGATCGTCTGGGTAGAAGATGCGCCGGAGTTGCCCCAACCGTCACTCGCCGTCTTTGTGAGATTGTTACCAGACACCGACACCCCGACCGCGTTGGTCCACGTTACGTTCTGTGGTCCTCCTCCTCCCGTAGGCGCATCGGCAGTAACCAACAACTGCCCATTGCGATAGCCATATTCTTTCTGTGGAGTCGAAGGCGATCCGTTCTGCCCATACTCCGCGATCAATTCACCACCGAGGCCATAGACCTGCCAAGTCTCGGTGTTCGAGATATTTCGCTTCACCCGATGGCCATCGCCGTCGTAGGTGTAGGTGCTGGTGTGGTTGGAACTGTCGGTGGCCGTGATCATCCGGTTCTCGGCGTCATAGGTGCGCGTGCCGTTCGATGTCAGATAATCCTTTGTCTGGTTGCCCGCTGGATCATACTGCACCTGCCGTTGGCTCATCGGAAGCGAAATGTCACCCGACGCGTACATTTGATTTGAGATAGGATCAACGGTGGCTACGACGTTATTGACGCCCTGCCCCCAGGTCGCACTGCTGTTGTTATTGATCAGACGATTGCCGAAACGATCATAATTGTAGCTCTGCTGCCAAGCAGCTTGGCTGCTGCCGTTGAGGTATTCACCCACACTCGTCAACCGATTCAAACTGTCATAGCCATACTGCTGGTTCCAGTAGGTCTGGCTGGTATTCCCCTCATTATTGGGAATAGAGACTGTCTGCTGCTTGAGGTTCCCGTTGTTGTCCGTCGTGCCATAGTCATTCACGATCTTGCCACGGTAAAAGGTCGCGTCGTTTCCTGAAGTCGACGCCAGCACGGCCACCAACTGTCCCCGCGGGTTGTAATTGAGTTTGTTGTAAATCGGTGTCGTCGTGCCGAACTGCTCCTGCGACATCCGGCTGGCTGCGTCGTAAACAATCCCGCCCGCATAAGTGCGCATCGTGCCGCCGTCGCCGAGATTGCCGGTGAACGCCAGCTGTGCGTCCTTGTCACCCAATCGCCCCGCTCCATCGTAGTTGTAATTCACGGAGTTGCCAGATGGATACCTCATCGAGGTAACGTGCCCGGCGCGATCGTAGATGACTTTGGTAATGGAATAACTTTGACTGCCGATGGTCTGCGTGCCGCCCAGCGCTCGACCCAGCGCGTCATACCCGCTGTAGCTGTAACTCGACGCGCTCGAACTGACTGAAGCCAGCCGGCCTTTGCCGTTCGTGATCGTCGTTGAATCGTAAGCGTAAGTGACGGACGGCGTGCCGTCGGAATAACTTCGGCTGGTAGCGCGGTTCAAAGCATCGTAGACGTAGGTCGTCAAGACCCCGCGGGCGTCGGTCTTGTATACCAAATTCCCGTTGGCATCGTAGCCATTTGCCTGACACTGACCGTTCACTATCGTGCCATAGCACATGGCGCCGCTTTCGGGATTGGTCGCTGAAGTCAAACGCTTCAATGAGTCGTACGCGAACGTGCGCGTCTGGGTGTCTTGATTGACAGTGAGCAAATTATCAAGTACGTCATAGCCGTAGCTGGTCAGATAATTCAAACCCGCGGGGTCTTCGTAAACCTGAATCAATCTTCCTAGTCCATCGGTGACACTCTTACGCTGCTTGCCGGCTTGATCGGTAACCGTGATTTCATTTCCGCTGTAGTTCGTGGTGACCACTGAGTTGTCAGGAGTCCTCATTGTCAGCACGCGACTCGACAAATCGTAGGTGGTCGTTGTGTAAGCTGGGTTCTCGGCGCCGGGCCGATAAGAATTGCTGACTTGCTTGATCCGGCCCAGCGCGTCATAAATCGTGTCAGCGCGAATGGTAAAGCTCGCATAGTTGGCATGCTGCCCATCCTCGGCTTGCCATGCGGTGACGATGCGATCAAATCCGTCCAGAATAATCTTTGAAGCCAGCCAACGACTTGCATCCAACTGCCGGCTCGCGGTTGCGATGTTCGCCGATGTCGTAGGATAAGTCGTTTCCGCTATCGCCTGTTCTGATAAACCGACCGCGGCAATCGCTCGCGTAGGTCGTCCGAGCAAGTCATATTCAGTCTTGCTAATCACACCGTTGGGATCTTTAGCACCTGTAGGCACACCGCGAGTGTAGTCGAACTGACTCTTTGCCTGATGGCCAAGCGCGTTGGTTGCCAGGGTTGCAAATGCGTAAGTCGCGCCGTTCGTGCCACCGCTGCCCGCATCCGGATTGCCACCATCGCCGAAGTTGTCTGTGTAAGAAATAGTCGAAACATTGCCTTTTGGATCCTTCGCCCAAACGACATTGCCGGCGTTGTCGAACTGGTTGAAGGAGTAAATGTAACTCGAGCCTCCCGCCCAATGACTGACTTTCGTGACATTGCCGCGCGGTTGATTGGAGCTTGAGAAGAATGAGAACTGCGATCCATCGTACTGAATCATTCCGCTGTTCGAAACCACCCCGGCGTGGTTCGTATCAGCGTTGTAGTTATCGTGTTCCAATTCAGAATAGGCCTTCTGATTATTCGCTCCGTCTTCTATTGTCTCATTCAACAGCAGCCGCCGCTGATGAATGATGGACGTCACATCCCCGGCCAGCCCACTGCCGCAACTGCTATCGGCAGGATTGAGGTTTGAGTAACAGAGGCCATTGTTCACGATGCCGTAGTTGCTGCCGAGGTTGACTCCATAGGTTCGGAATGTCTGGCGGACAGGCGCTCCCACGCTGCCGTCCGTGCCGCCAAGATCATATTCGGATGTCGAGGTGACATTGTTGAAGTCGTCGTAGGTGTAAGCGACGCGCTTAATCTTTCCGTTTTCAAGAATCGTGTCTTCGACAGTCACATGCGGATCGTTGGGCGGTTGTTCCTGACCATGCTCGGCCACGTAAGCGTTGTAGCCAAGTCCGACATCATTGGCCCACACAACGGACGCGCGCTGTTCCCAGCTACGCTTCTCAATCACTGTGCCGCTGCCGATGTTGCGCTCGACACGGAACTCC
>WNFH01000680.1_pt1 | contig 22010 bp, 15 predicted proteins | sample 5400411 | NCBI WGS metagenome assembly WNFH01 (sample SAMN13153347, study PRJNA577476) | soil metagenome | isolation source: 200 cm saprolite under Douglas fir tree site 2 hole 3 | place: USA:California | collected 2015-04-18
AAGCATTGGAGCGGCGGCGATGCCAAAGAGGGAGCGCTTTTCTACGAAGAATCGTCCGGCAAGTTCGATACGATCCTCGCTAAGTAGGAGGCGATTTCAGTCCCAAGTTTGATCAACCGGCTCCATGGCAGTTTCCGTCCTACTCCGGCCGTGTCATGACGTTGGAATCGAATGGAAAGCCGAACTCAACTCGTTGTTGCGCTCATCTGAACAGTTTCCCAATTCAGCGCTGTCAGCTGGGTGGAGAGAAAACCGATATCCTTCGAGCTGTCACCTCGAGCCACATGTTACAATCTACCGCGTGAACCGCCGAAGGTGCCTCCAAGCCCTTTTCCAGACGGCTCTTTTCTCTTTGTCTCCCTTTCGCTTGCTCTCCACCTCAAAGCCGGGTAAGGAGGACTCCTACGTCCCTAACTATGTCGATGTGGCAAGCAAAGCAGGGTTGACCGCCAAGACCGTGATTGGAGGACATGCCAGCAAGGATTTTCTTCTCTCGACGACCGGCGGTGGCATTGCCCTCTGGGATTATGACAATGACGGCTGGCTGGACATCTTTATCGTCAACGGCTGGGGGCTACGGGACTTCCCGAAAGGAGAAGAGCCTACAAATCACCTTTACCGGAACAATCGTGATGGAACATTTACCGATGTGACTGCGAGGGCGAATCTGTTGCGCTCAGGTTGGGGCCAGGGAGTGTGCGTCGGAGACTACAACAATGACGGCTTCCTGGATCTATTCGTGACCTATTACGGCAAAAACGTTCTGTACCGTAACAACGGAGATGGCACGTTCACAGATGTCACACGCGAATCCGGCTTACTTTCTCCCAAGGACCACTGGAATTCCGGCGCTGCTTTTGTTGATTACGACCACGACGGCCATCTCGACCTGTTCGTCAGCAACTATGTGGCACATGAAGCCGGCCTCGTATTGTACGACTCAGATCCATCTCTAGTGGGCGTGCAATCGCCGGTATTGTATGGGCCCAAAGGGTTGCAAGGATCCAGGAACATCCTCTATCACAACAATGGTGATGACACTTTCACAGACGTTTCGCAAGCGGCTGGTATTTTAGGGCCACCGCCGGCGTACGGCTTCACGCCGTGTGTCGCCGACTTCGATAATGACGGCTGGCCTGATATTTACGTCGCGAATGATTCGACGCCGAGCCTGCTTTTCAAGAACAATCGCGACGGAACGTTCACCGAAACTGGATTGCTCGCCGGGGTGGCCGTGGATGAAAACGGCAGCACGCAAGGTGGAATGGGTGTTGATGCCGGCGATTACGATGGCGATGGTCTGCTGGACATCATAAAAACGAACTTCTCGGATCAGACCACGTCTCTATACCACAACAAAGGCAAGGGTTTCTTCAGAGATCGCACGTTTCCAGCCGGCCTAAGCGGACGGACCTCGTCGGTCAAGTGGGGAACTGCATTCTTCGATTTTGATAACGAGGGTCACCCTGACATTCTGATCGTGAGCGGTCCGATTTATCCTCCCAGTCTCAACCCAGCCCGTGCCCAGCCCAAAGAAGAGGACGGGCAAATGATTTTGTATCGTAATCTGGGAAACGGCCGTTTTCAGGACATCTCAGAGCATGCTGGACCCGGGTTACTTCTTCCCCGTTGCAGTCGCGGGGCTGCTTTCGGCGACATTTTTCATACGGGACAGATCGACATAGCGGTTAATAACTTGAACGGCTATCCTACCTTGCTTCGCAACCAGTCGCCTTCGCCGAATTCATGGTTGCTCATAAAGCTCGTGGGGACGCGTGCGAATCGCGCGGCCATCGGGTCGAGAGCGATAGTTGAGTCCAACGGCCGGCAGCAGATTCGTGAAGTACGCAGTGGCGGAAGCTTCTGCTCGCAGAGCGATCTGCGACTACACTTCGGCCTGGGTCATATCCAGGAAGCCAGCCGCGTGACCATTCAATGGCTGGGCGGCACTCAGGAGGTCCTGGAGCACGTGCCTGCTAACCGCTTGCTTGTGGTCCAAGAGGGGAAAGGCATTGTTTCGCAGGAGAAGTTTTGAACTTCTTTGGTCGCGCTATCGTGACGATCGTCATTGTTCTTACAACCGCCCCGGTTCCGTGTGCTCAGTCAGGCCGCCAGGGAAACAAGGCGCCGCCTAGTGCCTACGACAAAGCTTTCGCGCTGTTGCAACAGGGAGAGTCTGTCGAAGCACTTGCAGAAATAGACACTGCGTTGTCAGCGTCGCCTGATGATCCATCATTGAACAACCTGCGCGGCCTGGTGACCGCTAAACTGAATCGCAATGCGGAAGCAGAGGCTAGTTTCAGAAAAGTCATCCGACTGCGGCCTCAAGCGGCGATGGGCTACAACAATCTGGCTGCCCTGCTTTGGCAGCTGGGACGTTCCGACGAAGCTGTGCAATCGTTTCGCCAGGCGCTGATTCATGAGCCGGTTAATTTTGCAGCGCTGGTAGGGATTGGCACGATTTTGTCGGCTCAACAAAAGTATGCGGAAGCACTGGCATATCTGGAAAACGCCTGGTCCATTCACTCCGGAGACTTTCAAGCCGGCTACGAACTCGCTCGAGCGCTGCAAGAAACGAAACGCCCGGCCCAGGCTCAGCGCGTACTCGGAAGGCTCAGTCCTCCTCACGACAGGACGATCGCGGCGAAATTTTATGCACTTCAGGCGGGAATTGCTGAGCAACTGGGAGATCGATCATCCGCCAGCCGCGACTACCGTCGTGCATACGAGCTGAGCGGGCAACCTTTCGAGATATATCTTTCGCTTGTGCGAACCACTCTCGCGGCGCGGGATAAGAATGGTGCGCAAATTCCTCCTGCGCCGCCGGGGCTATCCGCGGAACAGAACTTCACGCTCGGCGCGCTATTTGCTTCCAGTGGCGATTACTCCGAAGCGATATCATATTTTCAAAATACCTTGCGTCTGGAACCCGCGAATTACGCGGCCGCCTATAACCTCGCTCTGGCGTATAAGCAGGCGGGCAGCCAGCAGGCGGCTTCTGAACTGATCGAACAGACACTAGGACGTCAGCCCACGGCCGAGCTCTATAGCCTGCTGGCATCCGTTCAAGAAGAGACTGGGCGCTACGTGGAAGCAGCCCGAAACTACCAGCGAGCTGTGGACCTCGATCCCGGCAATGAAGAATATTATTTCGATCTCGGCGCGGAGTATCTTGTTCATCTCACCTTTGAGCCTGCGATCGAAGTGTTCCGCATAGGAACGCATAAGTTTCCCAAGTCTGCGCGCCAATACGTGGGGATAGGACTAGCCCAATTTGCCCTGCGCCGATACGGCGACGCAGCCGATGCATTTTTAAACGCCCTGGAAATGAATCCGTCCTCCCCGGATGCATTTCTCGCCTGGAATGCGTTGCCCGCGTTCGTACTGACGGCTGAATGGGAGAAGATACAGCCGAGGCTGAAATTAATAGCAGAACGGTTTCCAGGAAGTGCTCAGGCTCTCTTTTGTTACGGCGCTGCAGTTTTTCGACGCAGCGTGGTTTCGGAACAAGAAGAAAACTTCCAACTCGCACAAGCGCTGCTTGAGAGAGCCGTTCATTTGGACCCAAAACTGGCGGCGGTCCACCTCGAATTAGCTACTCTCTATGCTCAACGCAACCTGAACAAACAGGCCGTCGCCAGCTTCCTCGAAGCGATTCGGCTGGATCCGGACTCGGAAACGGCACACTACAGATTGGCGCAGACTTATCGAAACCAGAATCAGCTGGAGCGTGCTAATCAGGAGTTGGACCTATATGGTCAGTTGTCTCGCCATCACCGCGAGCAATTGGCGCAAACCCGCAGCGCTATCCGCCAATTCGTCCTTGCGCACGGCGCTTCGGAGCCGGTAGTGACAGAAAAGAAGCCGCCTTTGTGAAATGCCTCGCCGACGAAAGGAGCTACATAGAAATGATCAGAATGTCATTGAAGTGGCAGCTGCCCGCCGTTCTTTGGGCTACGATTTGCATAGGCTTTCCCAGTCAGTTAACCGCCGACGACAGCCGGAAGCTTCCCGATCACGTTCCTCCCAAGCGCTCCTCTCAAATTCAGGACGGCTTCGGAATCAACTCGGACTTGCCCCGTGAACCATATTTGCCGTGGAACCGATGGTGGTGGACTCGTATGTTTGACGCCGGCTTCAAGTGGATTCGTATCGGGCAATACGAGAACAGCTCCGACCGCACCAGTTGGGATTGGATCGAGCAGAAACGCGGCGTGCTTTCCAGTTCGCAGGAACTCGAAGACCAGGTGGATTCTCTGGTGGATAACGGCGTCGACATTCAGGTGCAGCTGCTCTATGGCAATCCAATGTACACAGCCGCGGCGGGCAAAATGCCGGATGCCATTACCCCCGAACCAGGTTCATTTCATAATGCAGACAGGAGTCTTTATTCCGTTTTTTGGCCTCCTAAAACTCCCCAACAAATTGCTGCATTCAACCGCTATGTGAAATGGATGGTGGAGCACTTTCACGATCGCATTCATTACTGGGCGCTGTGGAACGAGCAGGACATCAATTATTGGAATCCGGTGCCCAATGCGGAGGACTACGGGAAGCTGCTGAACTCCTTCGTGCAAGTCGTCCACGACACCGATCGCAGCGCCAAAGTGATCTACGGCGGTCAGGCTGACCCATCACGAGATTTCACCAAGCGAGCGTTGGACACATGCCAGTGCGCATCTGAGATTGACGTCTACGCCTACCACACTTATCCCGGCTATGGTCAGAATCTGAATCCGGAAGCGATGGACTACGGCGCTTATTTGACGGAGTCGCCGAAGCTGTTGCGTGAACTAGTTCGCACTTATCTGGGAATTCGATCCGACGTTCAGTTTTTTGATGACGAATTTAATTCAATTCCTTCCTGGAAGGGATCGGACGAATCGGTTCAGGCTAAGTACGTTCCACGCGGACTGGTCTACAACCTCGCGGCAGGCGTGAAGACATTTGTCTGGCTGCTGGCCGCAGGAAGCGACGGAAACGAGTACGACGACTTCGGGTTGATTCACGGGATGACTCTTCACGACACGGACTTTACGCCACGACCCGTGTTCCATGCGCTTCAGAATACGAATGCACTTTTTTCAGACACGAAGTTCGATCCCACAATTGAAATCAGTTCACCAGACTTGCCGGCCCTGAGAAGACAGGCTGGAGTCCCATTTATGAGCTTCGGCTTTCACTCGCGTTCTGGAAAGGCCATCGTGGCCTACTGGCTCGCCGCCCACAGTCTCCCAGGAAATGTGTTCCCGCCCCTCTACGCGGACCTTGCATTGAAGAACACAGGAATAAGCCATCCCGTGTTGGTTGACGTTGTCTCGGGAGAGATCAAACCTGTCGAATGGAAGAATGGGACAAGGGATACTTTGCAGACCCTGCCGCTGAAAGACAGTGTCATGGCCATCACCGACGAAAGCTATTTTGATTGGCCCGTGCTCCCCGAAGCGCCGAGTTCGCTGGCGGTCACGATGAGTGGGAACTCTGCGAAACTGACCTGGCAGGTGCACGGCGGGGATCCCAAAGGCTCAATACTGGAGCGCCGGATGGAAAGCATGGCCGGGGGCGCTTCCCGCTGGGAACGAGTTGCAAAGCTGGAAAATCTCGCCACCGAATACACTGATTCTGTTGTGGCGAAAGGCAGTCAAGTTGCCTATCGAGTACGCGCGTACAATGACGCGGGTGAATCGGCGTATTCGAATATTGCCCGGGTGGCGATTCCGGCTCGATAGAGCTTCTACGCTCGCGCTAGAACACATATTTCAAGGCGAACTCAATTTGCCGGTTATCGGTAGCGGTGCTGGTGATGCTGGCGCCGCCGGATTCATCCACGGTATTGCCCGGCAATCCAAAATTAGGATGATTCAGCAGGTTGAAGAACTCGGAGCGGAACTCGATCTGCTGCGTTTCACGTATCTTGAAACGTTTCTGCAACACGAAATCCACATTGACCAGCTTCGGCCCTCGCAGGTTCCCGATGCGTGAGTTACCGAATACGTGCGCGATCTGTTGCCCGGGAGCGAGAGCCGGTATGACAAATACCGTCTGGTTGTACCAACACGTCAGCGATTGGCGACCCGGACAGCCCAGACTAGCCTGCTCAGCCTGTCCGATGGAGAAATCGTAGGGATTCCCAATCTGATCCGCCCGGTAGCTCCCGCTTCCGGTGTTGCTGAGGTCGCCGGACAGTCCCGCCGTGAATGCCTCCCCGCTCTGCGCGCTGGTAATGCCGCCAATCTGCCATCCTCCAATAATTCCGTCGGCAATACCACCTAAGCTGCTGAGGAAGGGGCGGCCCCGGCCAACCGGTATTTCGTAGATATAGCTCACCACGAAACGGTGTCGGAGATCAGGCAACACAGAGCCGAACTCCCGTTCCGGATGGTGCGCGTCCTGAATAGCCGCGCCCACGTTGCCATCCGCATTTCCCAGGTTGTGGGCCAGCGTGTACGACACCAGCAGGTTAAAGCCCTTCGAAAAACGTCTGTTCACCGATGCCTGAAGCGAGTTGTAGAACATCTGTAGCTGCGGAAAGTCCAGTGGCAAGACATTGCTCAGGTCCGGCAAGACATTGAAGTAAGGACGGCCCAGATTGCCCGTGGAATCGGAGAAGTTAGAGTCCAACGGCTGAAAGGGCTGGTTCAAATCGCTGACCTCGTGATTCCACAAGTGGTAAGCGCGCGTGCCGACGTACCCGATTTGCGCCATCCAGTTTTGCGAGAACTCGTGCTGAATTCCCAGGTTCCACTCGATAATCCGTGGCATGCGGCGAATAGGACCGGTTGTGCGCACTACTCCCGTCGGGTGACTGGGATCAGCAAAAGGAATCGTCGGCGAAAAACCGGCAGATATCAATTGACTGGGTGCAGGGATCTGGCCCACGTTGAAGAACCGGGATGAAAATGCCAGTTGCGGCGGGTTTAGGCCCAGGTCGTCGAAGATGTTGCCTTCACTCGAGTAGAAGATGCCCAAGGCGCTGTGGACCACCGTTTCCTTCTGCGGAGACCAGGCCAGACCGATGCGTGGGGCCCAGTCGCTCTTGTCAAACTTCACCCCGGCATGGGGCACCGCATTCGGTCCGTACGAATTCACCACCACGGCGCGTTCCAGATCGAAGTTGCCCACGCGGCCATTGGCGGGCGAGGTCACCTCATAGCGCAAGCCAATGTTCAAAGTGAGGTTGGGCAAAACGTGGAAGTCGTCCTGCGCGAACTCCGCCAGGTCCCAATAGCGCGTCGGATACATTCCTGTAAGAAAATCTTGTGCTGACGAAATCGGTATTCCCAGCAACAGGTCGGCTAGTCCATTGCCGCCCGTAGAGGTGGTTATGTCGGCGGTATAACCGCCTGGAAAGGCGAAGTTCCCCCGAGAGGCCGTGAGCTGAAAGAAGTTGCGCTGCTGGCGGCGGAAGTCAGCACCGAATTTGAAAGAGTGCTTGTTACGAACCCAGGTGACCGTGTCCGCCACTTGATAAATGTTTTCGATAGCGTGTTCGGGGGTCCATAGCGAGTCGCCTACCGGGGTGAAGCTGGCGATGTCGACGAATGACAATCCGGACGAGTTCACGTCGCCGCGATTGGCGAACGGAATTCCGACTTGCTCCGACAGGTTCTTACCGAAAAGCAGCGGTAGAGCATTCACTGCATACCGGAAGAATCCTCCATGCGCGTCATTGAGTAAGCGCCCCGAAAAAGTGTGAGTCCACCCGAGGCTGATGTGCTGCGATCGCGTCTTGTCGCGACTTGGGCAACAGTCTGCGCCGCCCAGGTCTCCCAGGGGCCCTGGCCTGAAACTGCGAATGTCATCGAAGCTGTAACCCGCAAAGATCTGATCCCGTTCACGGAAGCGATGATCCAGGCGTACGTCGAGCGAATCCTGATCATTCACACGATTCGGGCTTGAGAAGTAGTTATTGACGAGGTCGGTAGTGGTGGGCAGCGGGTACAAGTTGGCAACGTTCAGGCCCGTCGCATTGAGCATTCCGGAGGGAATTATGTTGCTCGGGAAAGCATCGCGGAGCAGAACCGTGCTGCCATCGGGACATACGAAACTATGAGTGCTGTACGGATCGAAAATAGTGCCAACGTCGAATGTGGGATTCGTGCCGGCCGGACCGCAAGGCGAGAAAAAGTCAGTTTGTGTCAGTCGGTCGCCGAAATTGCCGGTGCGCTCATCGGCTGTAGGCACGGTGGAAACGTAGCTCAAAGCCTCACGAATCCTGGTTGCCTGGTAGTCGCCGAAGATGAATGTCTTGTCTTTCTTGATGGGTCCTCCAAGAAATCCACCAAACTGATTTCTCTTAAAGGCAGGCTTCGGCGAAGGTGGCGGGGAGGCGAAATAGTTTCTCGCGTCCAGTACGTCGTTGCGGATAAATTCAAACAGCCCGCCGTGAAGCTGATTTGTGCCGGATTTTACCACCACGTTCACCGCAGCCCCACCGCGGCCAAATTCCGCGCTCATGGAGTTTTCTTCGGTACGGAATTCTTGAATTGCGTCCGGTGGCGGAAGCACCACGACACCGCCGAGGCCGAATTCATTGTTGTCCACACCGTTCAGCAGGAAGTTGTTGTTCGAGACGCGGAGCCCATTGACCGAGAGCGCTTCGTTGGCCCTCTCGTTCTCGAAAACTCCGCCGGAAACGTTGGACCCAGCCGGGCCGCCATTGGCACCTGGTCCCAAATAGGCAAGCTGAATGAAATTGCGACCGTTTAGCGGGAGGTCGGAGATTCGTTTCTCGGTTTCTATTGTTCCGAGTGAGGAGCTCTCGGTTTGGAGCAGGGGGGCGGTTCCGGTCACTTCGACCACTTCGGTCGCGGCGCCAACCTGTAGATTGAGATCCACACGCACGACCTGGTTGACACCCACTTCCACGCTCGAGTTCACAGCTTTCTTGAATCCTTGCCGTTCCACCGTCACAGAATACGTGCCTGGGCGCAAGAGGTTGGCAGCATATGCGCCGGCCGTATCGGTTGTGACCTCAACCGATTGATCGGTGGCCAAATTTCTGACTGTTACCTTCGCGCCTTGCACATTCGCGGCGCTGGGATCGCTGACCGTGCCCACAATACTGCCGCGGTCAACTTGGCCGAATAACGCAGAGGTACAGGTAATTACGAAGAAGGCGAAAGCCAGCTTCAAAGCACGATTGCTAGCGGATACTGCCTGCATGGGTGCCCCCTTGCCGCGCAGCAGTCTGAGGTAAACCGTTGAACCGCCTTAATACTCCCCCGCGTACCCGCAAGTCAAGCAGAACCATGAACGACGCCGGATCGCAGGAATTCAGGCACGCGGGTTTACAATGTGGACCGTCATTGGAGTCTGATTATGAAGACACTTCGGCCCTCAAGCGCTCTACTCGCGTTTTGCCTGGTCTGTTCGGTCGCGTGGACGCAGTATCAAGGTCCTGTGCGCAGCAGCCACGAAAGAAAAGCGTGGGCCGATCTGCCAGAACAGCGCAGCACGACTCATCCGAACAATGTGCCTGACCCGCGAGAGCTCAAAAGAGATGCGGACGAGCTGGCGCAACTGTCGCAGGCCATATCTGCGGACTTCGAGGCGATGAGCCGCGGTTTGGTCTCCAGCAATTTGAACGAGAGGCTCAAACGTATCGAGAAGTTGTCGAAGAGACTGCGCAACGCCGTCGAGAGTAGCAGCCGGTGACGGATTTTCTACTGATCGTTGCGCCGTCAAGCGGGCCCTTTAAGCATTGCCGATGAGGAGGTGTTATGTTGGAACTGGCGTTATTGGGAGGTCGGAAGGCGAAGAACAAGGCGTTCCCCGAATGGCCGATGTACGACGACAAAGAACGTCGCGCGCTCATGGACGTCTTGGAAAGCCGCGTGTGGTGGCGAACTCCGGGAACCAAAACGCTGGAGTTCGAGCGTGCCTTCGCGGCCTTTCACGGCGCGCGGCACGGCGTGGCCGTGACGAACGGTACGGCCGCGATTGAAGTTATCATGGCCGCGCTGAACATCGGGCCGGGGGACGAGGTCATCGTTCCCGATTTCACCTTCATCGCCACCGCCAGCGCCGTGCTCTTTGCGGGCGCTCTCCCGGTAATGGTGGACGTTCGGCCAGATACCTACTGCATTGACCCCGATCTGGTGGAAGCGGCGATTACCCCACGCACCAAAGCGATCATTGCCGTGCACATGGGCGGGCATCCTGCAGATCTCGACCGCCTGAGCAAAATTGCGCGTGAACACAATCTTGCTCTAGTAGAAGACAGTTCGCACGCGCACGGGAGCGAATGGCGCGGACGGCGAATCGGTACTTTCGGAAAAGCTGGGACCTTCAGTTTTCAATCGAGCAAGCTGATCACTGCGGGGGAAGGCGGCATGATCATTACCAACGACGATGAAGTCGAACGCCTAGCCCGCTCCGTTCACGATTGCGGCCGCATGCCCGGCGAATGGTTCTACAGCCACTTTATCTATGGTTCCAATTACCGGCTCAGCGAGTGGCAAGGCGCTGTGCTCAACGTGCAACTCACGCGCCTGGATAAGCAGACTGCGCACCGGCACAAGAACGCACGCCTGCTCGATCGATTGTTGGGAGAGATTGAAGGCATGACGCCGCAGAAATTGGACGCCGGCTGCACTCGCAACGGACAATACGCTTATATCTTCCACGTCGATCGTGACGCTTTTGGAGGCATTAGCACGGAGCGATTCATTGCCGCCATGAATGCCGAGGGCATCCCCAACCAGGCGAGCTATCCTCCGCTGCACGATCTCGACGTATTCAAGAGCGGCGAATATCGCAAGAAACTTACGGGCAGGCAGGCAGAGGAAACGCACGCCTTCTTAAAAGGAAAATTCCCTCACACGCATCGGGCCGCTTGGGAGACAGTGTGGATCCCGCAACCGGCATTGCTGGGAGACGAGGAAGACATGCACGAGATTGCCACTGCTGTGAAGAAAATCCACGACCATGCAGGCGAGCTCGCCGCCGCGCCGGTCGCAGTTCGGGAAACCGCCTAGCACCGGCATGGAACTGCACGAACGCCAGCGCTATGTTCCGTATACCCGCGAGCGAAACTACGGCTGCCGTATCACCGAGTGCGCGTTTCGCGGGCTGCGCTGCGTTGTGCTCGAAAACCAGGTCATTCGCATCTCCGTGGCTGCGGACAAAGGAGCCGACATCTACGAATTCCTTCACAAGCCCTCAGATACAGAATTTCTCCTGCGTACGCCGCTGGGATTGCGCTCGCAGCCTGCGGTACTGCCTACGATCAATCTGCGCGATGGATCCTTTTCCGATTTTTACGAAGGCGGCTGGCAGGAATTGTTTCCCGTGGCAGGCGACTTTCCCGCCGAACTGAAGGGAGCGCAGTTCGGCCAGCACGGAGAAGTGGCATTGCTCCCCTGGTCGTACCAGATCAACGAAGATACTCCTGAGCGAATCGCGGTGACTTTTTCAGTGGACACGACCCGCACGCCTTTTCATTTGGATCGCACCATGATCCTCGAGCAGGGTAAACCGGCGCTGCAGATTCGCGAGAAAGTGCGCAACATCGGCGACGAGGCCGTGGAATTCATGTGGGCTCATCATCCCGCCTTCGGCTGGCCTTTTCTGGAAGAAGGATGCCGAATCGAACTTCCGACTTGCGAAGTTGTGGTCCTTGGGTCGGAGACACCGCCCACCTCCCGCCTGATAGAACAGGAAGGCAAATGGCCTCGTTTAAAAGGCAGGAACGGAGCAGTCGTGGATTTGTCGCAGATGCCGGCCCCGGAAACCAAGGCGCACGACCTCGCGTTTCTGCGCGGCTTCGGGGAAGGACGATATTCCATCAAGAATCCGCGCTCGGGCTTGAGCTTCCATCTTTCGTGGCAGAGCAAGGTTTTTCCCTATCTGTGGTATTGGCAGGTTACACGCGGCGCGTTCGGCTATCCCTGGTATGGCAGCACTTACAACCTGGCCCTCGAACCGCATTCTTCTTTATTTCCCATGTTGCCGCGCGCGATCGAGCAGGGACACACGCTCAAACTCGGCCCGGGCGGCGAGCTAGCCACAGAGCTTGAGGCGTCTATTTCGCGAGCAGTGTAACCAAGGAGCAGAACCATAATGAAGATACTGACCCTCATGATATTCACGTTGGCGGCCTTGGCGTCACAAGCGCAGCAGACTCGCCTGGAGAATCTGCACGGCAAGACGATCCTGCTCTTTACGCCTCATCCGGACGATGATGTCTTCGGGGCCGGAGGCACGATCGCTTTACTTAATCGAAATCTGAACAAGCTGTATATCGTCATTTATACGAATGACGACAAGGGATCGTACGATCCCGACATGACATCGCAGCACCTGGCGCAGATCAGAAAGGCCGAGGAAGAAGTATCGGAAGGTTTGCTCGGCACTCCTAGGGAAAACATTTCGTGGATGGGCTATGACGACGGCATGCTGGAATATGCGCCACAACCGAAGCTGGTTGAGGAGGCGACCGCCATCATCCGGCGCGTTCGTCCAGATGTGTTGCTTAGTGTGGACCCTGGCGAGTGGTATGAGCGATGGCACAAAACCGACCATCGCATGGCGGCCTTTAATACTATCGATGCCGTGCGCGCGGCCGAATTCTGGCTCTATTTTCCCAATCAGCGTTTGCAACTGGGTTTACAGCCGTACAAGGTTCCAGAAATGTACTTCTTCTATCCCTCGCCGCAGGAAGCCAATTACTACGTGAACATCGATTCCCTGGCCGACCTCAAGTTCGATGCGGCCGCAAAACAAGTAAGCCAATTCGAGCCGGCAGTGAACAAGTACCGATCCGACTGGCAACCTGCCGATCTCGCCAGAGCCAAAGACGAGATGCGGCGAGAGCAGCCGAAAAAAGATGGCCATTACGTAGAGGCGTTCCGCTATGCAACCGGTTTTGTTCAGTATTGAATGACGGTCCACGCTCATTTTTATGGCAGATCACTCGCGATGAGAACGCTGCGCAAGCGACAAACTCGGACGATATCGCACGCCACCAACGGCGTCATCACTTTCGTGCTTTTAGTGCTTGCCGCACAGAGCGCGGCCGGGGCCGCCACACTGCGAGGCGCCGCGGCCAAAGTGGAGATCACTCCGCCGCCCGGTATCGAAATGTGGGGTTATAGCGATCGAAAGGGGCCGGCAACTGGAACCCTCGATCCGTTGTACGCCCGCGTTCTTGTGCTGGGTGAGGGCAAAAACGTCCTGGCATTGGTAACGCTCGATCTGGGGCGACCGTTCGGACCGGCATCACTGGCTCGTTTGCAGGACGTTACTCCGAAATGTTTTTCGTCGCTTATCGTAACCGCGTCCCATACGCACTCCGGGCCGGTAGTCATGGATCGTTATCCGAACGGCACGCCCGCATGGGAACTGGCCGCTATAGACAAAATCGGCCACGCCATCCAACTGGCATGCTCGCATTTGGTTGACGTGCGCATCGGTACCGGTTATGGGGCGGCCGATATCGGCCATAACCGCCTTCACGTGAACACCGACGGAACTGTGAACTGGTTTGAGCGGAACCTTACCCGGATACCGACCTCTCCCGTGGACCCGATGGTCTCGGTGCTGCGTATCGACCAGGCGGATGGAACTCCGCTGGCCATCCTGGTCAACTACTCTTGTCATCCAGTGGTTTTTGGAAGCGATAACCTTCAATACTCCGCTGACTATCCTGGCGTGATGATCAAGACCGTAGAGGCAGCATTGGGCAATAAACTGCTCTGTTTTTTCCTGCAAGGCGCCCCAGGCGATATCAATCCCTATTACGCGGTTACACCGCTGCAACAAAATGCGATCCGAATGCGCGACTGGACAGGCGAACGGCTCGGGCGTGAGGCGGCAGGGATAGCAAAAAACGTACAGACGAAGGCTGATCCGGAGGCAGCGCTGCAGTTCGTGGAACACAAATTGAAATTCCACTCGCGGTGGGATCCACAAAAGTGGCGCGACGCCATGGTAGCGGTATTTGGTCCGTCGGTATTTCAAACCTTTCCTCCGCCAGCGGAAGGGGAACTGGAACTCTCGATCACGACTGTGCTGATCAACAAACGCATCGCGATTATGACCATGCCGGGCGAAGCATTTGTGGAGTATCAAATCAGCTGGCGTGAGCGATGCCCGGTGCCGGACGCCTTCTTTCTTGGTTACGCAAACGGATATTACGGGTACTTTCCTACCATTCGAAGCGCCACTTTGGGTGGCTATGGGGCGGCAAATCCTGCCACGTGGGTGGAGGTTGGCGCGGGAGACCGCATGGTTGACGACGCAGTGATGTCAACCTACGACATGCTAGGCCGGATGAGGAAGACTCCCGAGGACGTGAAGCAATGAGCAAGCAGTCGGGTAATTTCGCTGCATGGCCTTATCCCAGTCATGCTTATGCGGGAGGTTTGTGGCGGCGTTCCGCTCTGTCTCGGAAAGTGCCGACCCTCGCCTGCTGTTTCCTCTTTCTGTTTCTGCTATGTAACGCTCCGTGCAGCGCTGCCACTTTAAAAGCAGCGGTGGCCAAGGTTGATATCACACCGCCGATCGGACTTCCGATGTACGGGTTCCTTGACCGGATCAAAGAGGGAAAAGTTTCGACCGGAGTGTTGGATCCGCTTTACGCGCGGGTGCTGATTTTGGAGGTCAGCGAAAAACGGCTGGCGCTGGTGACGCTGGATCTGGGAAGAACGTTCAACGCAGCCGGCATTGAGTGGCTGCGGAAAGCGATCGCGGCATCTAGCGGTATTTCTTTCCTCATCGTCAATGCATCCCACACCCATTCTGGACCTAATCTTCTTGACGAATATCCATCCGGCCAAGCGCCTGCGTGGGAAATCGAGATACTCAACAAAATCGCCGCCACAGTCCACGAAGCGAGCGGCCGTTTGGTCGAAGCACACCTGGGCACCGGTTACGGCTCCGTCTACATCGGCTACAACCGGCGTGTAGTCGGCTCGGACGGGCGAGTCACAATGTTGTGGAGCAACCCGGGAATGGAACCGACGTCTCCTCTCGACCCGAGGGTTTCGGTTTTGCGAGTTGATGACGCTGGCGGGAAGCCGTTGGCGATACTGGTGAACTACGCCTGCCACCCTGTGGTTCTAGGCGCCGACAACACCAAATATTCCGCTGATTTTGTAGCCGTCATGGCAAGCACGGTTGAGGCAGCCCTCGAAGGCTCGCCGATTTGTTTCTTCCTGCAGGGAGGCGACGGCGACATCAATCCCTATTACGCCACTACGCCTCTGCGGGAGGATGCCACCGCGAAGCGAGATTGGACCGGCAGGCGACTTGGCGAGGAGGCTGCCCGAATCGCCAGGACGATTCGAACCGAAGCATCTTCACCGGCCACGATTGACTTCACCGATGACGTCATAAATTTCCCTTTGCGGTGGGACGCAACAACTCTCAGGGACTCATTGCTGAAGACGTTCGGTCCTCGGATCTTTGAAGATCATGCCGGTACGCTTGTACACGACCCGCCCCCGGATCATCTCGAGCTGCATGTGATTACTCTGCTGCTCGGCAAACGGATCGCCTTCGTCGGGATGCCCGGCGAACCCTTCGTGAATTTTCAAATCAACTGGCGAGATCGTTGTCCGGTCCCCGACGTTTTTTTCCTGGGCTACACCAACGGCTATTTCGATTACTTGCCGACGATCGATGCGGCAGCCGAAGGCGGTTATGGTGCTGCGGATTCAAATACCTATCTGGAAGTTGGAGCTGGCGAACAGATGCTCAGGCATGCCCTGGTACGAGTTTACGAGATGTTAGGCAGGTTGAAGGATGAGCCCGAGAAAGATTAAGCGAACGGCGAAGCAGAACCAGTGAGCCGGGTAGCGAGGGCGGATCGAACATGATGAATATCAACGGCGGTACGCAGCGGGACATGGGCGTTAAAGCTTTGGGGCAAGCTAACCAGGGGAACCCTCAGGCTGGGACGATAACCCATCTAATGAGAGTGCTGGGCATCACAGCGATTTTCATATTCCTCCTCGGAAGTACGTGGGATCAATCGTCTACGGCTCCTATTTATCTCGACCCGAGCCAACCGATTGAACGGCGAATTGACGACCTGATGAGCCGCATGACGCTCAAGGAAAAGATAGGACAACTGAATCTGCCCTGCGTCTACGTAGATCAACTGGGCAAAACAATTCCAGAAAAAATCGCAGCATGCAAAAGATTTGCCGCCGGCACGTACACCGATGAAATCGGTCCGGGCAGCGGATTCTTTACCCTGGCGGATACCATTCTGCATGAGGGAACGAAGCAGCAAGTCGAGTATTTCAATGAGCTTCAAAAAATTGCACTGAGCGAGACGAGGCTGAAAATACCGCTTCTGCAAGACGAAGAAGGCACCCACGGTGCCATGTTCCCAGGGGCGACGGTGTTTCCGGAGGGGCTCGCCATCGGTAGCACTTTTGACATGCCTCTGGTTGAGTCAATTTATGCGGCTGCTGCGCGAGAAGCCAGAGCAGTGGGCATCCATGTCCTCTCCACACTTGTATTAGAGCTGGACCGGGACCCTAGGATGGGACGCAATGAAGAAGCCTACACCGAGGACCCCTATCTTTATTCGCGGATTGCGGAGTCGATTGTCCGAGGAGCCCAGGGTTCCGCTATCGACGCACCTGACAAGGTCATTGCGCTGATGACCGACTTTCCCACTCAGAGTGAACCGGTGAGCGGCCTGGAACGGGGCGCCATCGAACTCTCGGAACGGGTATTGCGCGAGAGTTATTTGCCGCCCTGGAGTGCGGCCATCACCCGGAACGGCGCACTCGGTGTCATGGCGGGCTACCCTGAAATCGAGGCTGTGCCGGCGCATGGCTCGGAGAAGTGGATGACCGGCGTGCTGCGGCAAGAGCTGGGTTTCAAGGGAATTGTCGTCAGCGAGGGCGAGGGTTTTGGAACGCTGATCTATGAGGGTATCGTTCCAACTCAAAAGGAAGCGGGTGCGCTATCTCTGCGTGCGGGCGTCGATCTGAACATAACGTACGAACCTGCTTATATGAGGCCGCTGATTGAGAATGTCGAAGAGGGACGGGTTCCAATGGCGTTGGTCGACCGGGCACTGAGACGAGTCCTGGAACAAAAATTCCGCCTCGGGTTGTTTGAACATCCTTATGTTGACCTTGATCATGCGCAGCGCGTGATGCATTCCAAAGAACATCAAGAACTTGCGCTCACAGCTGCCCGGGAAGGGATTGTCCTCCTAAAGAACGAAAATAACCTCCTGCCGCTTCGAAAGGATGTGAAGTCGATTGCGGTAGTCGGCCCCAATGCCAATAGCGCCTCGAATTTGTTGGGTGATTACTCGCCTTCCGTAGTCCTTCAACATGTGAGTCCGATTCTTGATGCAATCAAGGCCAAAGTCTCGCCGGCGACGCGTGTTGTTTACGCCAAGGGATGCGGCGTAAACCTTCAGGACAAGAGTGGCTTCCCTGAAGCTGTTCGCGCAGCGAAGAACGCCAGTGTGGCCATACTTGTAATGGGTGAACAGGCCAGAAGAGAGGGTGAAACCCAGCAGGAGCCGCCGACCGATGGCGAGGGCTACGACGTTGCAAGCCTGGACTTAACTGGTGTACAGGAGGCCCTGGTCAGGGCCATCCAGGCGACGGGCACGCCAACAGTTCTGGTGCTGGTGAATGGCAGACCACTTTCTATCCGCTGGGAAACAGATCATATTCCCGCCATCGTCGAGGCCTGGGAGCCCGGTGAGCGCGGCGGCGAGGCAGTGGCCGACGTCCTCTTTGGCGACTACAATCCCAGCGGCCGGCTGGCGATCACTATTCCCCGCCATGTCGGACAGCTCCCGGTCTATTACAACTACAAACCCTCGAAGGCTTTCTGGATTGATAACGGGTGGGTCAACACGAAGGGTTACGTGGATATGCCCGGCAGCCCGCTCTACCCTTTTGGATACGGACTGAGCTACACGCAGTTTCAATACGAAAAACTTAGCATCGATCCGGCACAGATAGATACAGCGGGCAATGCACATGTGAGGGTTGATGTCGAGAACACAGGCAGACGCAGCGGAACTGAAACTGTCCAACTTTACATACGTGAGCGCTTTACACCGGTAGCAACTGCAGTCAAGCAGCTTCGCGCGTTTGACAGGGTAACCCTCGAGCCCGGCGAGAAGAAGACCGTGACCTTCACATTAACCTCTGAGGATCTGAAGTTGCTCGATGGCGACATGCACTGGGTTGTTGTCCCGGGAACCATCGACATCATGATGGGGAGATCATCGGCCGACATTGCAGTGAAGGGAACGTTGACAGTACAAGCACCGGCCGAACAGCGCAACGCCCGACGTAACAACGAACATCAAACCCAAAAGGAGTGAGCAGGAGTGAGCTTAAAACTCTTCTCATAACGATCTTCCTCTCCTTCTTTCCCGCCGCTGCATACGTGTCCGCCAAACTGGCATACACATTCGACGAATCCGGGATGCTCCTGCACATTCTTTTCAAGAATCTTGATTGCGTCGTGCGTTTTGTGCTGCCTATCCTTTTTGGGCGCCCGATGGTGAGCACCTCGGATTTGTTGCCGAGCACAACCTGAAAGTGGTTTCGGCGAATGGTGGACCTCCGTAGAACGTTTGCGACGTTGGTAGCGTTCAGGACGCGCGGGGCGGAGCTTGGCGGTCGGAGGACCTAGTTCTGTTTACGCCTGACTGGCAAACTGGGCTCTTTCGCACACTGATCAGCAGCTGCGACGTCAAACCAGTTACCACACTGGAGGAGGGTGAATCTTCTCATCGCTGGCCAGAAGTGCTCCCTGATGGCGAGCATTTTATCTTTTTTAGCAGCGCGGTCGCGCAGAAGAGTGGCTTGTATCTGGGCAGTCTCAGTGACGGCCGCGTCACACGCCTTGCCGATGCGACCAGCTTTGCAGTCTATGCCGAGCCCGGATTTCTCGTATTTCTACGCGGACAGACGCTCATTGACATTTCACATGTGAGGTGGGGGGAAGCAAGAGGTGAACCAGGATTGGGTATGATGTCAGGCTATGGTGACGCACTACGCCCACAGTTTGCGGACCAAGCCTCATAAGGATTGGCACGAACTCGACAAGCACCTTAGCGACACGGCCTGTTTGGCCGAGCATTTCGCCGCGGGTTTTGGGCCGGGATGGGGATATCTGGCTGGCTTGTGGCACGACTTAGGGAAGTACCAAGTGGCTTTTCAGAGGCGCATCGATCAAGATGCCAATGCACATATTGAATTACCTAAGTCCAGCCTAGAGGGTCAAGAGAAAAAGAGAAGCGTGATCAGTGAACTCAAAACGCCTTTAAATTAGCTGGAAGTTGTTCGCTCCCGGATGGTCGGCAACTCGGAGAGCGCCGGGATAAACCGGCATGTTGTAGGGGATGAAAGAGCCCTACAGGAAAGGAAAGCAGCGAATCCATCCTGGCCTTGAGTCTTGCAGGCCACACCGCGAGGTGCTGCTTGAAGCGTAGACAAAGGTATCGGTGGGCCGGGCTATTGAGCTTCGAAAAGCCGAAGGATCAGGATGCCGACTCCGTTCCGGTACCCGACCGGGGACGTGATCGTCAGCGACCGAGACCTAGCGGAGCAGCTTCGAAAAGCGCCCCGATGCAGTCGCCAGGGCGCTGCACCTGCTGTTAAGTGAGCAGAAAGTCCAACGGGCTCCGTTGAAAGGGTATTGGAAATTGAACGTATGAAGTTTCCACGGTCGTCCAGCTTGAAAAGCGCGGGTTTGAGTGCAGGACAAAAATAGCGGGAAGGGCGGAACGTCACGGACGGGAACCCATGACCGCCAAAATTCAGCCTGAACCCTCATCGGGCTGAGGAACAATACGTATGGTGTAACTTATCGAACAGTCCTTACCATCCTAAGCGCCCTTTTTACCCGCCGACACCGGACCACCACAAAGATTTACTCCGATATTGAAAGATAGCGATGTGGCTTGTGCGCAAGTAGGGGAGGCGGACAATCGCATTCTTTCGATTGCAGAATTGCGTTCAGGCAAACGAAAACCCCCGAACACAATTGAGTCACGGGACGCTTACATGGAGCGGACGTGTTGACAGGCTTCTGCACAGCGAGCACACTGTCATTAGATCAATCGCTCATTTCCTGTACCGTCAGAATGAGCAGCCAGCCGCACGGCAATGACCAGTCGAATCATTGATGAAAGGAACTCTCTGATGTGCAATCTCCTCCTCCGACTCTGGACAGACGATCAAGGCCAAGACATCGCCGAATATGCAGTGATGCTGGCGGTGATCTTGGTGCTAGTGGTTGGCACTATTCGGCTCGTCGGCTCGAACGCGAATAACGCCTTCTCCTCTGTCGCCAGTTCACTTCAGTAGCGCAAAACGTGACCGCTGTATCCTTTCACTCATGCCATCCACAGCGGCGTTCCGCGAGTCGCGACGAAGTACCCGCGTTTCTCTAAAGGTGGTGATCGCCATCGAGGGTGGCGCTGAGACTCGGACGTGTGAGGGCGAGACCGTTGTCGTCAACTTTCACGGAGCCTTGGTCGCATCCGCTGTTGGGTTGAGCACTGGAATGAGGGTCTCTATTCACGTCTACGTGACGGATAAGCGTGCTTGCGGCTCGGCTCGTTTATATCGATCCTAAGAACCCGCTGCATTGCGGGATCGAACTTGATGAGCCGCGAAACATTTGGGGAGTGCCCTTGCCGCCCGATGACCGGGAAGAGAAGCTGGCTTTGGAAACCGGGCGTTGATCCCCGTTTCCCCCGAAATATCCGGGTCTTCCTGCCCTCGGATGTTCAGGTCATGCGGTGAGGCCTACATGCCCGACCGGGAACATCTGCCTTGTATAGACAAATGGGTGACCCTTGAGCACGTGGGTCTCGAAGGATTGCCTCTCATGCAAGATCATTCATCGATTGATGCCGTTACCGAAATCTTCGATGGGCACGAAGAACCGCTATCCCCGTGACCTCTTCTTCGGCCTGAAGCCCATACCTGAGCGGAGGCCATTCAGTCGTTCAGAGTAATTCGTTAGCATCCAAGTAGTCGGATAGCGGTAATGGATGCTCTGTCCCATGTGGGTCCACGATTACCCATCCCGAGACGTTGTCGGTGTAGTGTACGCCGTCCATCACGTTGACTCACGGGCCGCACCGCCTACTGGAAGAGAAGAGACTGCGTTTGAACTGTCAACGTGAGGCTCAACGCAGTTCGCCCTCCACTAGTGTTTAGGCGTCGGGCGGAGTCGTAGCTTGTTTCAGCTTGATCTTGAGAACGTAGCATTCCTCGTGAATGGCTTTGCCGTGCTCGTCAATCTTGGCGGTCTCAAGGGAGACCGGGTTGGTACAGATGAAGCAGGTTGGGAGTTTCGATTTGGGGGGCGGATTGCGAAATTGGTATGGGCGAGTCTCCAGCGAATTTTCAGGCTGCACAAGAGACCGACGCCCGATCTGGGCACGGCGGAGAGGTGAGTGAATACCTTCAAAGTCTAGCACGATTAACGGAATCGTTAAACGTCGATGTTTTCGAGAAAAGGCGCGAGTAAAAAATAAGCTGAGGCGTTCTATATGCTTCTGACAATGAATCAGACTTTCGAACAATGGCGCGCGCTTCTTTGCAGATGCGGAGCGTGACGGCCTGAGGAGCGTTGCGGAAGAGATTCCCGAGGGTGTGCTCGAACTGCTGTGGAGAAGAGGACTGGAACCCACGGTACACTCGGTTGACCAAGTACGCGCAGGAAGATAGGAAGTATGGAGCGAGCTAGTGACCGGGAATGACCCGTCACGCTGCCTATGGACATCATCAACGGCCTCACGTTCGACCAATGGTTGACTAAATTGCTGGCGGATGCCAACCGGAGAGGAACAAAGCAGAAAGTCCGCCAACTTCCCGATGGCGTCCTCCAGCTCCTGTGGGTGAGCGGATTAAAGCCCAGCGTTGAATACTTGCAGGATGATAGTGAAGAGCGGATTGCTTGAGAAACCTGTGGTTTTCCTTATCGGAGAATCCACTCGTGCAGAAAATAGGCCGCAGCAACGATGCCGCCCGCCAGAAGCGCCATCGTAATTCGGA
>WNFH01000682.1_pt1 | contig 21999 bp, 18 predicted proteins | sample 5400411 | NCBI WGS metagenome assembly WNFH01 (sample SAMN13153347, study PRJNA577476) | soil metagenome | isolation source: 200 cm saprolite under Douglas fir tree site 2 hole 3 | place: USA:California | collected 2015-04-18
CTTCCTTCACCGACTGCGCCGTCGTGTTTGAAGAGTTGGGGCGCGGGCCGCTTCCCGGCCCTTTCTTTTCTTCCGGCGTGCTCAGCGCTCTGCTCGTGTTGCAAGGCGGCTCCGAGGCGCAGAAAAAATCCCTGCTCCCATCGATCTGCAGCGGGAAATCGATCCTGGTTCCAGCTACCACAGACAAAGGAGCGCACTGGGGAGCCGAAGCCGTGGAGACGCGGCTCACCAAAACAACCGGCGGCTTCGTCGTCGACGGCACCAAGCGCTTTGTGTTCGATGCCGAGGCAGCAACCGGCTTCATCTGCGCTGCGCGTACGGATAGTAGCGCGATAGCGCTCGTCCTCGTGGACCGCGAGAGCCCGGGAATATCGATCACGCCCCAAGCCGGTTACATGGCGTCGGTTGCCGAAGTGCGCTTCGATCGAGTGCAACTGTCTGGCGCCAACCTGCTGGGCGAGGCCGGGTCGGGTTGGCGGATTCTCGACCGCGCCTTGGAAAAAGCCCTCCCCATTCTTTGCGCGTACCAGGTCGGAGCTTGCCAGGAGATTTTTGATTTCACCGCCGAATACACGCGAACCCGAGTGGTGTTCGGCCAGCCGATCGGCCGCTTCCAGCGCGTGCAGGACCACTGCGTGGATCTGTCGATCCACCTTGACGCCGCGCGCTGCGTGACGTACGAGACGCTTTGGCGGCTCGATTCGAATCAGCCGGCCACGGCCAGCTCGCACGAGGCCAAAGCGGTGGCGAGCGAAGCTTACTACCAGGCCTGCAACTTCGCGCACATGGTCTTCGCCGGGCCCGGCACGGACTATCAGCATCCTTTGATGGCCCACAGCGTCATGGCCCACACGCTGTACCAGTACCTGGGCACGCCGCTGCACCACAAACGGAAAATGATGGATGCTTTATACCCCAGAGGGCATGCATAGAGTAATCCGTGTGTCGCGGGTCGCATGGCTCGCTGGAGGCTTTCCCATGAAAAAGAAAATTCTTCTTGGGATCCTTGCGTTACTTGCTGGCGCACGTTTCTTCGAACCCTTGGCGTCTGGCGCCGACAAATTGAGAGTCGGCCTCAGCTCCGTCAGCGCTCTGCATGGAGCGCTCTGGGTAGCGGCGGAAAAGGGTCTCTTCAAAAAGCACGGCATCGACGCCGAAGTGATCGCGATCGGCGCCGGGACCCAAGGCATCAGCGCCCTGATCGCCGGCGACGTCCAATTTGTCTCTGGAGCAGGCGACGCGGTGATCAATGCCAACTTGAGAGGCGGCGACGTCATCATTGTCGCTTCGGTTCTGAACCGGGGCGTGCAGAGAGTCATGGCCCGGCCCGGCATAAAAAGCCCTAAAGATCTCAAGGGAAAAAAGGTGGGCGTGACCCGCTTTGGCGCAGCCTCCCATCTGGTCCTACAATTGATGATGCGAAGATGGGGGATGAGTCCCGCAGATGTCAGCGTTCTGCAGATCGGCTCTTCGCCGTCGATGCTGGCGAGCCTGGAAAATAAAGGGATTGATGCAGCCGTGCTCACTATTCCGTCGGTCTTCGTGGCGGAGGATAGGGGCTACAGGGTCCTGGCGGACCTCGCCGACATGGACATCTACTACCTCCATACCATGATCGATACTTCGAGAAGCTTTCTGAGAAGCAACCGGGATCTATCCGTAAGGTTCCTCAAGGGCTTCGTCGAAGGCATCGCCTATTTCAAAAAGAACAAGAGGGAGAGCCTTGAGGTCTTGAAGAAAAAGCTGCGAACAGATGGACAGGGCGAAAGATACCTGGAAAAGTCCTACGATCTGCTGGCGGGCGGATATTACGAAAACGTTCCGTTCCCCTCGATGCAGGGGGTGGAAACGCTGCTCCAGTTCATGGAGAAGGAGAATCCCAAGGCAAAGACTGCCGATCCCAAGTCGTTCGTCGACAGCAGCTTCGTTGCGGAGCTCGAAGCAAGTGGTTTTATCCGGAACCTCTACGAAAAATAGATGGAAAGAAATAACTATTTCAGGTCCAGTTCCTTGAGCGCCTGACGGACGTGAGAAAAATCTCTCACTTCATCTAAAGGCCTCTTTTTCTCGCCCAACCTTTCGATGAGAGACTCCATCTCCGCATCGGTCATCTGACCGTCCTTGCTGAGGGCCTTAAACTCCACGTCGTGAGGGCGCGCGGCAGTTTCGGGAGACTGCTGCAGCCACTGGGCCATCACCCGGATCGTCTCCTGCCGGTTCTCGAAAATAAAGCGGCTCGCCCTAAGCAAGGCGCGCACCGTCCGCTTCGCCGCCAGCGGGTTTTCCTTAAGAAGACAGTCCGAGGCCATGAGCCCCGAGCCGCGGGTTGACCTGAATCAGCTCGACCTCCAGCCCCTCTTCTTTGAAGAAGCCTTTGGTGAGAGTCATTTGAAACGGGGCCGCCGAATTACTCCGGCTCGAGTAAGCGATCCTGATTTTTTGCGCGTCGGCGTGGAGCGCTGTTCCCGGACAGAGCGCCGCGCCCAGGAAGACAGCAAACAAAATCCGTCGTAGACATTGGATCGAAGAAAGCGGCAAGCTGTCACCTCTCTATTTCATCCGAATCTCTTTGACCAGGGAAAAATCCGCCACCTCGCTCGCCGGGACGTTGGACGAAAGCAGCTTGGCGCGGTTTTCAATTAATTCCCAGAAGCCCTTCTCATCCCGCGGCACCCCATCGGTATAGGCAAAGATCACATCGTTGAGTGACTCGGTCGCTTCGTCGAGCGGCATCTTGAGCCACTGCTGCACTACCGAAGCGACTGCCGGCTTGTTGCTCGGCTGAAGAATAAAGCGGGCCGCCCGCACCATCGCGCGCAGCATTCGCCTGACCTGGTTCGGATTTTCTCTTAGCGTGCGCCGATAGGTCGAAAGCGCGGCCAGAGGCGAGCTGTAAATATCGCCGACGCGGAAAAGAACGTTGAACCCGGCCTTGCGCGCCCTCTCCGGCCAGGGTGGGACCAAGACGGTGGCGTCCACTAGCCTCTGCTGCAGCATCGCGAACAAAGCCGGCGAGTCCGCGGCCGCCATCACTTTCGCGTCTTTAAAGGGATCGAGACCGAAATGACGCAGGATCGCCTGGTAGACCAAACCCGTGGAGCCGCTCAGGTCCAACGAGTTGAGCACGAAGGTCTTGCCGCGCAGCTCGCCGCCGGACTTGATGTTCGGCCTTGTCACCAGGTAGTGCAGCGAGCGGTCCGTAAAAACCGCTTTCATCTGCACGGGAAGACCTTTCAGCGCGCCGTCGATCGGCGGAAGAATGCTCATCGTGTAGTCGATGTGGCCGTTGGAAAGCGCGACAGGGACGACGGGCGGCCTTACCTGGACAAAGCCCACATCCAATCCCTCGTCGCGGAACAAACCCCGCTCGACAGCCACCTTGCCGACGAGAAACGACAAAGTGGTGGCGGTATAGCTCAGCGTGACGCGCTCCCCTCTCCCTGGGAGCGGGATTGAAACAAAGCAGATGAAGAACGTGAGGATGAAAAAAGTCCGCCCGCTTCTTTTCACGGATTCACCTCTTTTGGTTTCAGATAGATCCAAGATGGAACTGCATGAGCTAGAATTAGTCGAAGTCGCGGCTGGGCGTCAAGCGGAACATCACTCGTAATCGTGGTTCGTGATCGTGCCGGGCTGCCGGTAGATCGAACCGGAGATAGATATTTTCTCTGCCTTGGGTTAAGAAAGGCTTAAACCCATTGCGAAGAGGAAAATCATGGCACGTGTATCGTTGATCGAAGAGAAAGACCATCCCGAGCTGTCCGACCTCATCGCCAAAATCCGCGGCGCCCGCGGCGGCCGGCTATTGAATATCTACCGCATGATGCTGCACAGTCCGGCGCTCGCCGGCGGATGGTTCGGACTGAATCAGGCCGTGCGCTACCAGACCGAGCTCGACGGCCAGAGCCGCGAGCTCGCGGTGATTCGGGTCGCGATCTTAAATGGCGTCGACTATATCCTGCGCGCGCATGGGCCGGCCTATGCCGTGAAGGAGGGTCTCACGCCGGCCCAGGTCGATGCGCTCGCCGACTGGAGCGCGTCCACTCTTTTCAGCGACAAGCAGCGCGCGCTGCTCGCCTACGTCGACGCGATGACGCGCGACATCGACGTGCCTGATGCGGTATTTGCGCAGCTGCGCGCCCATTACAGCGAGCGCCAGACGGTCGAGCTCACCATGCTGATCGGCGCCTACAACATGCACACGCGGGTGCTTAAGGCGCTGAAGATCGATCCGGAGCCGCTTGCGGGCCAGAGCGGTTGACCCCGATCCGGAAATTTCTGACAGCCACGGGTCTCGTGCCCCTAGAGGAACTTCTGTGGACTACAGAACCTTGCGCTAAACGTCGAGGAATCGTAATGACTTCTGCCTCTATTCTTTTTTCGGATCGGGGTTGATCGCACCGATGGCTGCTTCTTCCCGCCCCATCATCGTTGTGGAAGACGATCCCTTTCTGCGTCTGATCCAGGTCATTCTCGACCCGGCGACACCCGCCGCGCGCGTGGCGGCTTTCTCTGAATTCATGGCGCACGATCAGCCGGACTTCGCCGGCTGGTGCGAGCGTCTGCGCGCTCGAATCGGCGGCCTCTATCCCGCCGAGGTCCGGCTCGTCGACGACGAGGCCGCGCTGCTCGCAAGCCTCCCCGGCGCTGAGATCGTCGCAGTGGAGTCGTTGACCATCGGCGCGAGAGAGATCGCCGCGGCGGCCGGCAGGCTCAGGATCGTACAGAAGTACGGCACTGTAACTTCCCGCATCGATAGCGCCGCATGCGAGCGCGCGGGCGTGCGAGTGCTGACGCTCAGGCGCCGCGCCAACATCGCCACTGCCGAGCATGCGCTTGCGCTCATGCTCGCGCTGGCGCGGAAGCTCACAGAAATTTCCGGTCTCGTCAGCGCCGAGCAGCTACGCGCGGCGGGTTATGCGCCGACGCGCTACGACCTCGCGCACACGCCCAACGGCAACTGGGCGCGGATCGGCGGACTCCGGACCCTGTTCGGCCAGCAACTCGGCATCGTCGGGCTGGGGGAGGTCGGACGGGAGTTCGCGCTGCGCGCGGCGCCGCTTGGCATGCGCATCGCCTACACCCAGCGCCGGCGACTGGCTGCGCACGAAGAGCAGCGCTATCAAGCGACCTATTGCACGCTGGATGAATTGCTCGCGCACTCGGACTGCGTGAGCCTGCATCTGCCGGGTGGGGACGCGACTCGCGGCATCATCGGCCAGCGCGAGCTTGCGAGAATCAAACCAGGAGCGTTGCTCGTAAATGTATCGCAACCTCAGCTCGTCGACCGCGCGGCGTTGCTCGAGGCTCTCGCCTCGGGCAGGCTGGGCGGCTTCGGGCTCGATATCTTCTATGACGAGCCGGGCCAGGCCGACGACCCTCTGCTCGGGTTTCGCAACGTCATCGTGACTCCGCATCTGGGCGGGTCGCCCCGCTTCAACGCGCTCGACGACTTCGAGGAGCTGCTGCTGAACCTCGCGCAGGCGCTGGAGCAGCGATGAAATATCCGTGAAATCGTCTTCGTGTCGCGTCAAGCGGCTGACAGCCAATTACTCAGGAACTTTCGAGGATCGCCTCAGCATCGATCGTGATCTCGACCGTGTTGCCAACAACGACCCCCTCCTTTTCCAAGGAGGCGTTCCAGCTTACGCCGAAGTCGTGTCGGTTGATTGTGGTGGTTGCGACAAAGCCTGCCCGGGTCTTGGGACCCTTGTCAACGCCGTCTTCCCGCCAGGGAGTTTGCCACTGACCCAAGTATCGAACGTCAACGGTCACTGTGCGGGTGACTCCCCGAATCGTCAGATCGCCGGTGAGCATCGCTTCGTTCTCGCCGATAAGGTCGACTTGATTGCCCTTAAAGGTGATCTCGGGGTAATTCTCAACGTCGAGAAAATCCGCGCTCCGAAGATGAGCGTCACGCTCCGGCTCCCCCGTCCATATCCCGGTCGCGTCAATCGTTACTGCGACTGAAGCGGCGCGCGGGTTCGCAGGATCAAAAACGACAGTGCCTCGGACGTTCTTGAAATGCCCACGGACATAGGTCACCATCATGTGGCGCGCGCGGAACTCCGCTGCCGTATGCCCCGGCTCCAAAACCCATTTAGCCATTGTTTAGTCCGTTTGCCGATCCACCTCGTTATACCTCTAAAGAGTTGGGTCTCCTCTATAGCTTAAAAAACCTCTTGGCGTTGTCGGCCAGAACGGCTTGCTTCTCCTTGTCCGTGAGGTCGTCGCGCTCGGCGATCTCGTCAATCTCATGCCTGGCGGCAGGGAGATCCACTTCATGCGGATAGTCCGAGGCATAGGCGAAGGGGCCGATCCCCACCCGCTTGGCCAGATAGGCGAGAGCGCTCTCGCTTCCCTCACAGCCGATAAGAATTCGCCCGCTGGTCAGATATTCGATCGATCTATTCCTGGGCTGGTCCTGCGCGTCGAAGTAGTTCTCGTCGCGCTCCGCCCGGTCCAAGATCGAAGCCAGCCAACCACAGCCTCCCTCCATGAAGGCGACGCGGAGATTGGGAAAGCGGTCGAGGACGCCATGGTAGATAAAAGAGACCATCGCGACCATGAGCGGGATGGGATGGTGCAGGATGTGGGACGCGGTAAAGTTGGTAAAAGTATTCAAACCCGCCCCTTCGAGGTTCGAGCCTCCGTGGACCGCCAGGGCGCAATCGAGCTTCTCCGCCTCTTGATAGATCGGCCAATAGTTTTCGTGGCCCAGGTGCAGCGGCAGTCCGGTGGACGGCAACATCGCTCCCGGCAAACCTAATTCCGCGACGGCTCTCCCCAGCTCACGGACAGCCTCCGGAACATCCTGCATGGGAATGAGCGCCATGGGGCGAAGACGGTCACTCAGCTTGGCGAATTTATGATAGACATAGTCGTTGTAGGCTCGGCAGACCTCCACCGCGTATCTCGGTATCTGGATAAAGCCGACTGAAAGCCCCTCCGAGGTGAAGAGCACGGTCCGCTCGATCTTCGCCCGGTCGAGAAAGGCGAGCCAGTCCTCTCCTGATCCGGGCCGGTACTCGCTCGCGGTCACCCTCTTTTTAGCCGTGTTCTTTCCTTCATGCAGCGCGAAATGCATCCCGTCCAAGGAAGGGAAAACCCCTTGCCGATTGCGGCTCGGTTTGAGCGCGTGTTCCTTGATTCGCTCGCTCATGAATTCTGCAAACTCGGGAATCGACTCGACGATATGGCCGTCACAATCAATGACTGAGTACTTATCGTAGGACATCTGAAACTCCTTTCTCGAACCGCCGGCCCTGCGCTCCTATCTCTTCCGCTCCGCTTCTGTGGGGAGATCCGCCGTGGCCATGACTCCACCGTCCACGATGAGGTTGGCGCCATAGACAAAATCCGAGTCGTCGCTGACTAAAAAGAGCGCGGCGCGAGCCTGGTCCTCGGCCGTCCCCAGACGGCCCGCGAGGTTTTTGACGGCCCGCCCCACTGCCGCGTCATCATCCATACCCACGGGCGAGCCCGAACGGTTGGGCGTCAAAGAGTTGACGCGGATCTTGTAGGGGGCAAGCTGCACCGCCATGGCCCGAGTCATGTTGATGACACCTCCCTTCGCCGCGCTATACGCGATGGCGTCCCTCCGCCCGATAAGCCCGGTGGTCGAGGCAAGGTTGAGGATTTTTCCTCCTCTGCCTTGCTTCACCATCTGAGCCGCGACATATTTCCCCACGAGATAGGGACCCTTGAGAGTCACGGAGATCACTTTATCGAACTCCTCTTCCGTGCTCTCCAGAATATTGACCCGATCCGTGACGGCGGCGTTATTCACCACGATATCGATGCCGCCGAAGCGTTCGACGACTTTTTTCACCATCTCCTGAACATCTCTGGACTTAGATATATCGCACAGAACGAGCAGCGCTTCGCGCCCCGATTTCTGAATTTCGCTCACGACGCTCTGGCCCCGTCCTTGATCCATATCCGCCACAACCACCTTCGCCCCCTCGGAGGCAAAGAGCTTGGCCATGGCTTTGCCGATGTTCCGCCCCGCGCCCGTCACAATAACCACCTGATCTTTAAGCTTCATGAAATCTCCTTATAGTTTCGTATTTGCTCAAGGGAGAAAATATCCGCTCCGCTCTGAAAAGCCCAGAGCTATCAAATAGTCGAAATCGCATCTGTGCGTCAAGCGGGACACTTTCGTAACGCTAAACGACCCCCCGTCTACCGGCTTCCCTGCTGATCCGAGGAGCGGCGGGGCGCAGTCGCCCTCGTCTCTTTCAGCGGGAAATCTTTACCGATCTGGAACCGGCGGACGCCCGGAAAGGATGCGGCCACCGCCGCAAGGATGATCAATGTCGCCAGCCCGCCGGTCATCGCCGATAGTTCGGTCCCAAGCCAGGCGGCGACCACGCCGGACTCGAACTGACCGAGTTGCGGCCCGCTATTCGTGAAGATGCTGTTGATCGAGGTCATCCGCCCCCGCAACTCGTCGGGCGTGCTCAACTGATTGATCGTGCCGCGAAGAATGGCGCTGACCATGTCTCCCGCGCCGGCAATCCCAAGCAACAGGACGGAAAACCAGAAGATGTGCGAGCCGGCGAACAGGACCGTGCAGATGCCATAAACTCCAATACCGGTGATGATCAAGAGGCCGGCACGGCGTATTTGGCCGAAGAGACTCATACCGCCGGCCACAAGTAGCGAGCCGACGGCCGGCGCCGCGTAGAGCACGCCCAGACCTTGCGGGCCGACCACGAGAATGTCCCGCGCATAGATAGGCAAGAGCGCTCGAGCCGAGCCAAAGAAGTTCGCTCCGAAGTCCAACATCATCAATGGGAAAATGACCGCATGGCCCCAGACAAATTTAAATCCCTCGCGCAGCGAGTTGAGCGAGACCGCCCCCCACCCTCTCCCTTCTTGCAGCTTGGTTCGAAGGAGCGACAGCGACAGCAGCATGACCAGCCAGGATAGAGCGTCTACCGCGTAGCACGCGGCCGGGCCTGAAAAGGCCAAAACCAGCCCGGCTACAGAGGGGCCGGCGATGACCGAAACGTATCGCTGCGAGCTGTAGAGAGCCATGGCTTTCGCCAACTGTTCCCGCGGCACCAGGTTCGAGACCAAAGATTGTCGCGCGGGAGCTTCCAGCGATCCGAAAAGAGCGAGCAGCATGGTCGCCAAGTAAAGCATCAAAGGCGTTGCCTTGCCCGCGAGCGTCAAGAAAGCGAGCGTCGCAGAAACGCCGAATAGGCTCGCTTGCATCCACATTATGAGCTTGCGGCGGTTCATCGCATCCGCCAGGAGCCCACCGACGAGCAACAAGACGATCTGCGGAATCGCGCGGGCGAGCCCGAGAAGACCGATCTGAAACGGCGAATCGGTCAGTTCATAAATCTGCCAAGCCATCGCCACGGTGGTGAACTGACTCCCGATCCCGGACAGGAGCAAGCCGGTCCAGAAGAGACGAAAGTCCCGGTGGCGGAGCGGAGACAGGAACGCGTTGTCGGCTTCCTGAGATGGTTCTCGCGAACTATGTGGCGTCACGGATGGACCTTCCAAACATTTATTGAGACAAAAAGATGCGGCCCTGAGCTGAAAAGCCCATAGCCGATTTTCGCCCTTGAGGTTTTACGACTCTCTACGAATCGTCGGGCGCAGCGTCATTCGCCCAACAACCACCACCGCTTTAAGCGTGGTCCGTAGGTCAAACCGAATCGCCGCTTGGCTACCTCAGCGACGGAGGCGACCGCCGCCTCGGGAGAATCGGTGACGATGAAGCGTTCGATGTCGATCTCATCGATGGTTCGTCCCTTGACGAGCCGGTCGCGCATGAAATCCAGCAGCGGCTGCCAGAAGTCTCTGCCCAGAAGCACGAGCGGAAATTCTTGAATCTTGGCGGTTTGGACCAGCGTGGCGGTTTCAAAGATCTCGTCCAGCGTGCCGAAACCCCCCGGCAAGGCGATGAAAGCATACGAGTATTTGACCAGCATCACCTTGCGGACAAAAAAGTGTCGGAAGGTAATCCACTGGTCCAGATACGCGTTGGGCTTCTGCCCCTGGGGCAGTTCGATGTTGCAGCCGATCGACCGTCCTCCGGCCTCCTTGGCGCCGCGATTGGCTGCCTCCATGATGCCCGGCCCGCCGCCGGTCATCACGGTAAATCCAGCACGGGCGAGCCGCGCCCCTGTCTCACGAGCAAGCCGGTAGTACGGGTGATCTTCCGGAAAACGGGCCGACCCGAAAACCGTAACGCATGGCCCGGTGAAGTGCAGAGCCCGAAACCCCCGCATGAATTCAAAGAAGATCCGGACCGCCCGTCCCAGCTCTAAGCGCCTTTGCTGGGGGCCGTGGAGAAAGCGCACCACTTCAGGAGCGCCGGGAACCGCGCCCCATCGAGCTATGGAAGTTGTCTCGTCAGTTGGCGCCGTCATGAGAAAAGATCATCTTATCTCTCGACTCTCATCCTGCCGGGGGAGGGCCACTTCGAAGCCGAGCTTGTCACGAATCGCAGTCGCCAACGCCTTACGGGCCGGCTCTTCGCCGTGGACGAGGAAGGTCTCCCGAGGCCTTTCCGGGATCGCCGACAGCCATTCCATGAGCTCTCCGGCGTCGGCATGGGCGGAAAGAGACGGAATCTCTTCGACTTGAGCCGCCACATGGACCACTTGTCCCATCACGTGGACTTCTCGCGCTCCCTCAAGGATACGCCGCCCCAGCGTCCCTTCCGCCTGATATCCCACGAAGAGGAGAATCGTGTCGGGGTCAGGCAGGCGGTGAATCAGGTGATGGAGAATACGCCCCCCATTCAACATTCCCGAAGCGGAGAGGATCACCGCAGGGCCGCGGAGCTGGTTCAAGAGCTTCGAATCGTTCGCAGACTGGCAGACCTCGACCGAAGGACCCTCGATCGGGCAGAGGTGCTGGTCCTCGAGCGCTTTCATCTCGAGGTCATGTTCGGAAGTGAACTGACAATAGAGCTCGACCGCCGAGATGGCCATCGGGCTATCGATGTAGATCGGAAGGTCGTTCGGCAGTCGGCCTTCGCGCTGGAGAGAGCGCAGATGGTAGAGAACCTCCTGAGTGCGGCCCACGGCAAAAGCGGGGATCAGCAGGATGCCTTTCTTCTCGACGATCCGCCGGCCGAGGCGGGCCAAAGCCTCTTTCGGATTCTCTTCGCCGTGCAGCCGGTCGCCGTAGGTTGATTCGAGGAGCACGTAGCTCGCTCCCGAGATCGGTTCGGGGTCTTTCAGGATCGGAATGTTCTTCCTGCCTACGTCGCCGGAAAAGACGATCTTGACTCTCTCGCCCGCCTCGGTCTTGGTTTCGATGAGGATGAACGCCGCGCCGAGAATGTGGCCGACGCGGTGAAAAGTGAAGGCAAGCCCCGATGCGATTTCTACCGGAGAGCCAAATGGCGAGTTGCGGACGAGATGAGCCGCGCGCCGTGCATCCTCTTCGGTAAAGAGCGGCAGAGCCGGCCGGTGACGGGAGTAGCCCTTCTTGTTGGCATAGTGGGCCTCTTCTTCCTGGAGCCGTCCCGCGTCGGGTAGTAGGAGATCGAGAAGCGCCTTGGTCGGAGGAGAGGCGAAAACAGGACCGCTGAAACCCTCTTTTACCAGCCGGGGCAGATAGCCGGTATGGTCGATGTGGGCGTGAGTGAGGAGAGCCGCGTCAATGGTCTTGGGATCGACGCCGAGCGATTGCCAATTTTTTTGTCGAAGCTCCGACTTTCCTTGGAAGAGACCGCAGTCGACTAGAATGCGCCGGGAGCCGACTTCGAGAAGGTAACGCGAGCCTGTAACCGTTCCGGACGCGCCGAGAAATGTCAGCTTCGGCATCGGCCCTCGCTCGGAGATACGATGAGAAGTGATCGACCCGGACTCATGACCCGATTGCCCATTTAAAATTTAGATACCTTAACTCAGCAGAGTTGTCTATCGGTGCGTATTATCTCATCTAGTGGCTCGTCTGGCGGTTTCTGCGAAGCTATTTGAAACTCACGCTGACAATGAGCCAAGCGGGAAGGAGGGCCACCACGCCGAGAACCCAGTAGGTCACAGATGGGAGAGCGCTCCCTGACTTTTGCAACCTTCGAAGCAGATAGTCAGTGGCTATGATCCCCAATAGGCCTGCTCCGGAAGAGAGCAGAGCTTTCGGCGGCAAAGGGGTTTCGGCGGCCTGTTGAGCGACCGGCTCCAGGAGAGCCAGAAAGGCCACCAGCCACGCCGGGAAGAGCCCGGCGAGTCCCAAGAACCAGTAGTGCTGCGGTTTCCACTCGGAAGCCTTCCCCTGCCGGTAGAACAGCGCGGCCCCGGTCCCAAGAATTCCCACGAGTCCAACTATCACCGAGCCCGTCTGAATCATTCTTATTACCCTACCTCTTTGCGAAACGGTTTCTTTAGCATCCGGTTGACGATTTCCTGGGCATGGGCCGTTGCCGCAAGGCCCCAAAGAAATGCTGCTAGCCATTTCATAAGCACCTCCTGCGCGTTTTATTTGGCCGCCACATAAGAAGAGAATTAGGCGCTACCGCTGAAAATCTTCGGTCACACTATGGCGCGTACTGCGCGATGCCGTTTCCGAAAGACCAGTTTTCTTTCTTGACTTCTACCAGACTGATGAAAACATCTTCGCGTCGCACGCCCAATTCCGCGCTCAAGCGGTCGGCCAGCGCCCGATAGAACTTCTTCTTAAGCTCCACTGTCCGTCCCTCGTTGAGTATGATTTGAATGAAGACGATTCCGTCCGTCCGGGCGACGCCGAGATAACCCGGGTCATAGACCAATGTATTCGGATCATGCTCGGTGACGAGCCGGAAATTATCCTGCGGCGGGACATTGATGGTCTCGACCATCGTGCGGTAAACCACGCCGCCCACCTCCTTGCCGAAGCCAGGGGCTTTTCCCTTGAGAAACGAAATTCGGACCAGAGGCATAAACGATTTCTCCTTTCATCGCCGCGGCGCGGACGGCGTCAGCTTCGAACGTAGTCCGCGAGCGCGGCGCCCCAGCCGCGCATCGGCGGGAGACCGATTTGCTCCGAAAGCAGGAGCGCATCGGCGTGTAGCGTGGCCGGGGCACCAGCCGCCCTGCTTCCTCTTCTTTCGTTGCCACAACCAGGTTTTTGAGCTGACTCTCGCTCAAGCTGACCAAGCGTCCCGCTTCGAGGGCGAATTCGTAATTGGAAACCACTCCGTCGTTAACAAGGTGATAGGTGCCGTACCGTCCGCGCTTGAGCATCTGCTCGCTCTGGCCGACAAGGTCCAACACATACGTCGTGGAAGCCCACACCTCGCTGATCGCCCGCAGCTGTTTCCCGGCGAGAAGCCCGCGGTGAACTTTGCAGATGAACGTCTCCTTGCCCGCGCCGTAAACCCACGAGGTGCGGATGACGTAGGCGCGCGAGCAAGCCTCCAACACCGCGCGCTCGCCGGCCCACTTGGCTTTGCCGTAGACGCTCACCGGGCGCGGCTCGTCATGGATCGTGTACGGCGGCCGCCCGATCTCATCCCCGTCGAAGACATAGTTGGTGCTGAAATGAATCACGTCAGCCCCGATCCCATCGGCAACTTGAGCGATCGCTCTGGGGCCCCCGACGTGCATCGCCTCTGCCCGCTTCGGGTCGCGCTCGCAATCGTCCACCTCCATGGTCGCGCAGTTGATGATCAGCGACGGTTTTTCCCTGAGAGCGCGCTGTCGAACCGCGCCAAAGTCCGTGATGTCCAGATCCCGGTGCTTGAGCGGCAGCACGTCGTGCACAGGCTCGAAGTGACGCACGAGGTGAGACCCGATCAGGCCGCCCGCTCGTGTGATCGTAATCTTCACGGGGCGACCGCGACCGCCTCGATTTCAATCAAATGGTCCGGATCGACGAGGCGGGAGACCTCGACCATGGTTGAGGCCGGCGGATTTTTGGGAAAGAACTCGGCGCGCACCTCGTGGATGGCGCGAAAATCGCGCTCCATGTCCCGAATGAAAACCGTCACCTTGACGACATCCTCAAGCGTCGCGCCGGCCTCGCCCAAGATTGTCCTCAGATTCTCTAAAACCCGCCGGGTCTGTGCTTTGACATCTCCCTTGCCGACGACATTTCCCTGCGCGTCTCGCGCGGTCAGCCCGGATACGAAGACGAGGTGACCCGCTACGGGAATCTTAACGGCCTGGGAAAAGACGCCGATGGGACGGGAGAGTTTGTCCGAATGCAGAGTCTTTTTGGGCACGGCTTTTTCCTGCCAGGCTCTAGCGTTCGGCCGGCGTGAGCAACTGGAGGCGATGGCCGTCCGGGTCCGAGAAATAGCTGCAGCGCGGATCACCCTGCGATTGCTCACTTCCTCCACCTCTCCCCATTAGATGTCCTCCGTATTATATTGTATCGAGCGGCTAGGCGTCCAGGAGAAAAACCGGAGGCACGTTCAGCCTCCTCTTCGATGGTCTCAGCCATAAAACGAAGCCGTTTGTCGTTGTCGGCCACCAAATCCTTGGGCTATGGTAGGTTGGATACGTTCCAGCCGCCGCCCAGGGCTTTGATCAAAAGTACCGTCGCGTTCAGTCGATTCCCGAGGATGGTCGCCGCGGTTCTTTCGTTGGTCAGCGAGGCCGTTTGAGCGGTGATGACATCGAGGTAGGCGGTGATCCCTGCTTTGTACTGATTCGTGGTTACCGTCACAGATTGTTGCGCGGCCTTTACTGCCTCATCCTGGACCTGAGCTTCGTTTTCGAGAATGCGAAGCGCGGCAAGATTGTCTTCGACCTGTTGGAATCCGGTCAGCACGGTCCCGCGGTACAATGCGACGTTGGCGTCGTAGGCCGCTCGCGCCGCCTCGGTCTGGGCTTCTCTGAGGCCCCCATCGAAGACAGTCTCGGAAATGGCCGGTCCGACCGACCAAAAACGGCTCGGCCATGAGAGCCAACGGGAAAAACTTCCGCTTTCAAACCCGCCGGATGCGCCCAACGAGATGGTCGGGAAAAAAGCGGCCTTCGCCACTCCGATCTGGGCATTCGCCGCAGCCACGCGCCGCTCGGCCGCAGCGATATCCGGTCTCCGTTCGAGGATCTCCGATGGGATGCCAACTGGAATTGTCGGCGGCACCAGAGCAAGGGGAGTCGTCGGGATGGAAAGGCTGGAGGTAGGTTTCCCAATCAGCAGCGCGATGGCGTGCTCCAATTGCGCGCGCTGCACGCCTACGTCGATCGCCTGGGCCTGGGTCGTCTTGAGCTGGGTCTCCGCCTGGAGCACATCCGCCCTGGAGGCCACTCCGGCGGCGTACCGATTGTTTGTGAGCTGGAGCGACTTTTCAAAATCGGCGACCGCTGCATCCAGGAGCTGTTTCTGCGCATCGAGGGCCAGCAGCTGGAAGTAGTCTTGCGCCAGCTCGGCCCGGGCGCTCAGCCGTGCGGTTTCGAGATCCCCCGCGCTCGCCTGGGCGCCCGCCTGGGCGGACTCCACAGCCCGACGAATCCGGCCCCATACGTCCAGTTCCCATGACACGTCGACTGGCAACGAGTATTCCGTGACGGCGTTCGTAGATTTCGAACTGCCGGTGCTAAGCGTCGAGGATTGGCGGGAGCGGGTTACCCCCAGCCCAATCGTGACCGTCGGAAAAAAGTTGGCTCGCGCCTCCTGGACCAAGGCGCGCGCCTGCCGAAACTGCGCTTCCGCCACGGCTACGTTCTGGTTCGAGATGTCGACTTGTTCTTCGAGCGTGTTCAGTTGAGGATCCTTGAAGATCTCCCACCACGCCCCTCGAAGGGTATCGTCCTTCGGTTGTGCCACTCTCCAACCCTCGATCTCCTTGAAGCCGGCGGGCACCTCAACTCCTGGTCTCACGTAGTCGGGGCCAACGGTGCAGGCGGTTACCGAGGTGAGGATCGCTGCAAGCAGGACGCCGCGAAGCTTCTTCCGCGCCAGACACGCTGTCGTTGGACAATCCATGGACTATTCTTTCTAACCGAGGCTCTCCACAACGGGCCGCGCGCGCCTTGCCCGTAGACGTTCAAACCATAGCCGGCGACGGTCGAGGTAGAGATAGACTACCGGTGTCGTGTAAAGCGTCAGCATCTGACTGAAGATCAGGCCGCCGACGATCGCGATCCCCAGCGGTCTGCGGAGTTCCGACCCGATCCCCGTGCCGAGCGCCAGCGGCAAACCGCCGAACAGCGCCGCCATCGTCGTCATGGTAATGGGTCGAAAACGCAGCAGGCAGGCTTGATAGATCGCGTCCACCGGACTCTTCTTTTCCCGCCGCTCGGCCTCCAGGGCGAAGTCGATCATCATGATCGCGTTCTTCTTGACGATGCCAATGAGCAGGATGATGCCGATGAGCGCGATGACGCTCAGCTCGGTTCGACAAAGGAGCAGCGCGAGCAGCGCTCCAACTCCCGCCGACGGCAAGGTGGAGAGAATGGTGATCGGGTGAATCGTACTCTCATACAGGACGCCGAGCACGATGTAGACCGTCACCAGCGCGGCGGCGATCAGCATCGGCTCGTTGGCCAGAGAGGCCTGGAAGGCCTGCGCCGTTCCCTGAAAGCTGCCGTGGATGGTCGCCGGCAAGCCGATCTCCTGACCGGCTTCTTCGACGGCCTCCACCGCGTCCCCGAGTGCGACACCGGGCGCTAAATTGAACGACAGGGTGACGGAGGGAAACTGGCCCTGGTGGGTTACCACGAGCGGTGCGGTAGAGGGCGCGTAATGAGTGAAGGCGCTCAGGGGTATCTGGCCGCCGTTGGCCGTGCGCACGTAGATATAGCGGAGCCCGTCGGGATTTTGCCAGAACTGCGGGTTGACCTCCATGACGACGTGGTATTGGTTCAGCGGCGTAAAGATGGTCGAAACCTGCCGCTGCCCAAAGGCGTCGTAAAGCGTGTCATCGATCATTTGGGTCGTGATGCCGAGCCGCGACGCGGTTTCCCGATCAATGACGAGCCCTGCCTGAAGCCCGCGGTTTTGCTGGTCGCTGTTCAGATCGACGAGCCCGTGCACCGTGCGCAGCTTCTGCAGCATGCGTGGCGCCCACAGATTAAGATCTTGCACGTTGTCGCTCTGCAGCGTGTACTGGTATTGCGCGCTGCTTTGGCGGCCGCCGACGCGCAAATCCTGCACCGCCTGAAGGTAGAGAGCCACCCCCGGCAGACGGGCCAGCTTGGCACGCAACCGTCCAATGACTCCATCGGCGTTGATCTGGCGTTCTGCCAGCGGCTTGAGAGCGACAAACATAGTGCCCGTGTTCAGCGCTTTGCCCCCTCCGCCGCCGTTAAAGCCCATCACCGCACCCACCGCGGGGTCCTGCAGGACCGTACCCGCCAGTTCCGTGATTCGGCCGCGCATCGCCTGAAAGGAAAAATCCTGGTCAGCCACAATCGAGCCGTTGATTCGGCCGGTGTCTTGCTGTGGGAAAAAGCCTTTGGGGATGATGACGTACAGATAGACCGTCGCTCCCATCGTGAGCAGCGTTACCGCAAGCGTGAGCGGCTGGTGGCGCAACACCCAGGAAAGCGTAGACTCATAGCGGCCGAGAATCCACTGAAACGCCCGCTCGCTGGTTTTGTACAGACGGCCATGTTTCTCCTCGTCGTGGGAGCGGAGCAGTTTCGCGCACATCATCGGCGTGGTGGTCAGCGACACCAGCAGCGAGACTCCGATCGCCAGCGAGAGCGTCACGGCAAATTCACGGAACAGCCGTCCCACGATGCCGCCCATCAAGAGGATGGGAATGAACACCGCCACCAGCGACAGGCTGATCGAGACGACCGTGAAACCGATCTCTCTGGCGCCTTGCAGCGCCGCCTCGAGCGGCGCCATACCCTGCTCCAGGTGGCGGGTGATGTTTTCGATGACGACGATGGCGTCGTCGACGACGAATCCGGTCGCGATGGTCAGCGCCATGAGCGATAGATTGTCCAGACTGTAGCCGAACAGATACATGCCACCGAAGGTCCCGAGCAAGGAGATCGGCACCGCGATGCTTGGGATGATCGTTGATCGTACGCTGCGGAGAAAGAGGAAGACGACGAGAATAACCAGCGACACCGAAATCAGCAGCGTCACTTGGACATCGTAGACCGAAGCGCGAATCGTCGTGGTGGCGTCTAGGACTACGGAAAGCTTAACGGCGGGAGGGATGGAAGCGCGAAATGACGGGAGCAAAGCGAGAACCCGGTCGACGGTGTCGATAATATTGGCGCCCGGTTGGCGGAAGACGATGATCAGAACGGCCGGCTTTCCGTTCGCCAGACCCCCCGTGCGAATGTCCTCGACCGAATCGATGACCGTGGCGACATCCGAGAGGCGCAGCGCGCCCCCGTTCCGGTAGTGGATAACCAGCGGCTGATAGGCGTCGGCCTTTAACAGCTGGTCGGTCGCGCTGAGGGACCAAGAGCGCTGCTGATCGGCGACATCGCCCTTCGCGCGATTGGCATTGGCGCTCGCAAGGGTCGCGCGGAGATCCTCCAGGCCGAGACCGTACTGGTTCAGCACCGTGGGATTGACCTCCACCCGCACGGCCGGAAGTGCCCCGCCGCCGACATCCACCTGTCCGACGCCCTTCACCTGCGATAGTTTCTGCTGCAGAATGGAAGAAGCAATGTCGTACATCTGAGCCTTGTCAACCAGGTCCGAGGTCAGCGTGAACAGCAGAATCGGCGCGTCGGCGGGATTAGCCTTCTTGTAGGAGGGATTGCTCGGGAGGTTGGCCGGAAGTTGACCGCGCGCGGCGTTGATCCCGGCCTGGACGTCTCGCGCCGCCGCGTCGATATTTCGATTCAAATCAAACTGCAGGACAATCGAGGTCGAGCCGATGGAGCTTGCCGAGGTCATCTCGGTGATGCCGGCGATGCGTCCGAATTGACGCTCGAGCGGCGTGGCGACGGACGAGGCCATGGTTTCCGGACTCGCGCCCGGGAGTTTCGCCGAGACGTTGATGGTGGGAAAATCCACCTGCGGCAGGGGCGAAACGGGGAGAAAGAGATAAGCGACGGTGCCCGCAAGTCCGACCGCCACGGTCAATAGGGTCGTGGCGATCGGCCGCTTGATGAACGGCTCGGAGATGTTCATGCTCGCTCCGCCTCCTCCGCGCTCTCCATGTCCTCGGCGCGCTGGGGGACGCGGATGCGCGCGAGCCGGCGCGCCAAGCGATCGAATGCGAGGTAGATGACCGGCGTCGTATAGAGCGTCAGCATCTGACTGAAGATCAAGCCGCCGACGATGACGATCCCTAACGGGCGGCGGAGTTCCGCTCCGGTGCCGCTCCCGAGCGCCAGCGGCACTCCGCCGAGCAGCGCCGCCATCGTCGTCATGATGATCGGGCGGAAACGCAGCAAGGCGGCCTGAAAAATCGCGTCGTGAGGCGCCTTGCCCTCCTTTCGCTCCGCGTCGAGGGCGAAGTCGATCATCATGATCGCGTTCTTCTCGACAATCCCGATCAGCAGGATGATGCCGATGAGCGCGATCACGCTGAACTCGGTGCGACAGAGCATCAGAGCCAGCAGCGCGCCTACTCCGGCGGAAGGGAGCGTGGAGAGGATCGTGACCGGGTGGATGTAACTCTCGTAGAGGACGCCGAGCACGATGTAAACGGTGATCACCGCCGCCAGGATCAAAATCGGCTCGTTGGTCAGAGAGGCCTGAAACGCCTGCGCCGTGCCCTGGAAGCTCGCCTGGATGCTGATCGGCAGGCCGAGCCCTTTCTTGGCTTCATTAACCGCGGTCACCGCGTCGCCGAGTGAAGCGCCGGGCGCGAGGTTGAACGACACCGTGACCACCGGGAACTGTCCTTGATGGTTCACGGTTAACGGCGCGTTGGATGACTCTATCCGGGTAAAAGTGCTGAGCGGCACCGTGCCGCCGTCCGCCGAGCGCACGTAGAGGTGTTCCAAATCCTGCGGCCCTTGCTGGAAATTGGGCTGCGTTTCCAGCACGACGTGGTACTGGTTCAGCTGCGTAAAGATGGTCGAAACCTGCCGCTGCCCGAAGGCGTCATAGAGCGTGCCATCGAGCGTCTGCGGCGAGATGCCGAGCCGCGAGGCCGTGGCGCGGTCTATGACCAGCCGCGCCTGAAGGCCCTGGTTCTGCTGATCACTGGCCACATCGCGCAGGACAGGCAGCGATTTGAGCTTGTCGATGAACTGCGGTACCCAGACCCCGAGCTCCTGCGTGTCAGCGTCCTCGAGGCTGTACTGGAACTGGGTCCGGCTTACCCGGTCTTCCACCGTTATGTCCTGTACCGGCTGCATGAAGAGCGTAATGTCTTCGACCTTGGCCAGCGCGGCTTGCAGGCGGCGAATGACGTCGCTCGCGCTGATACCGCGCGTTTCGATCGGTTTCAGGTTGATCTGGATGCGTCCGCTGTTGATCGTTGTGTTCGTGCCGTCGATGCCGATGAAAGACGAGAGACTCTCGACTGCAGGGTCTTGCAGGATCACGCGGGCCAGGGCCTGCTGTCGCTCGGCCATGGCGGCAAAGGATATGCTTTGCGGCGCTTCGGACACGCCGAGGATCACGCCGGTGTCCTGGACCGGGAAGAAGCCCTTGGGAATGAAGATATAGAGCAGCACCGTCAAGGCGAGCGTCGCGGCGGCGACCCAGAGCGTCGCGGTCTGATGGCCCAAGACCCAGGAGAGCGTGCGGCCGTAGAAGGCGATCACCGATTGAAAGACGTGCTCCGAGACTTTGTAGAAGCGGCTCTGTTCGGCCTCGGATTTGCGACGCAAAAGCTTGACGCACATCATCGGCGTGAGCGTAAGCGAGACGACCGCGGAGACCAAGATGGTCACGCTCAAGGTCACGGCGAACTCGCGGAACAGGCTACCGACGATGTCCCCCATGAAAAGGAGCGGGATTAGAACCGCGATCAGCGAGACAGTGAGGGAGAGAATCGTAAAACCGATCTGCTCCGAGCCCTTAAGCGCCGCTTCGAGGGGCGGGTCGCCTTCCTCGATGTAGCGCATGATGTTTTCGATCATCACAATCGCGTCGTCGACCACAAAGCCCGTCGAGATGGTCAGGGCCATGAGCGTCAAGTTGTTCAAGCTGTAGCCGAGCAGGTACATCGCGCCAAAAGTCCCGACCAGCGACAAAGGCACTGCGACGCTGGGAATGACCGTGGCGGAGAGCGTGCGTAAAAAGAGGAAAATCACCATGACGACCAACGCGATGGTGATCATCAGCGCGAACTGCACGTCGCTGACCGAGGCGCGGATTGTCGTCGTGCGGTCGGTCAGAATCGAAAGCTGGACCGAGGAGGGCAGGGAGCCTTGGAGCTGCGGCAGGAGATTCTTGATGCGGTCCACCACCGTGATGATGTTGGCGCCGGGCTGGCGCTGGATGTTAACGATGACCGCCGGCACCAGATTCATCCACGCGGCCTGCTTGAGGTTCTCGACGTCATCGATCACCGTGGCCACATCGGACAGGTGCACGGGCGCGCCGTTGCGATAGGCGATGATCAATGGGCGGTACTGATCACTCGACAGGAGCTGATCGTTCGCCGCGATGGTGTAGGCCTGTTGCGGTCCGTCGAAGTTGCCCTTGGCCTGGTTGACGTTCGACTGCCCGATGGCGGTGCGCGTGTCTTCCAGGGTAAGGCCGTACGACGAGAGCTGCGTCGGGTTCACCCGGATGCGCACCGCCGGCTTCTGCCCGCCGCTGATGCTGACCAGACCGACGCCCGAGAGCTGCGAGATCTTCTGCGCCAAGCGGGTGTCGGCCAGGTCTTCTACCTTGGAGAGAAGCAGCGTCTTCGAGGTCAGCGCCAGCGTTAGAATGGGGGCGTCGGCCGGGTTGGTCTTATTGTAGATCGGCGGATTCGGCAGATCCGACGGCAAAAAAGTCGACGCGGCGTTGATCGCGGCCTGCACCTCTTGTTCCGCTACGTCGATGTTGAGATCGAGGACAAACTGCAGGATGATGACCGAGCTCCCCGATGAGCTGGTCGAGGTCATCTGGTTCAGTCCCGGGACCTGCCCGAACTGCCGTTCCAGCGGGGCGGTAACGGAAGAAGCCATGACGTCGGGACTGGCGCCAGGATAGAAGGTGACAACTTGG
>WNFH01000683.1_pt1 | contig 21988 bp, 25 predicted proteins | sample 5400411 | NCBI WGS metagenome assembly WNFH01 (sample SAMN13153347, study PRJNA577476) | soil metagenome | isolation source: 200 cm saprolite under Douglas fir tree site 2 hole 3 | place: USA:California | collected 2015-04-18
AACGATCGCGTCGAAACGGCGTTCGCGGAGTCGCTCATCGTCGAACGCGGCGACCAGCCAGCGCGCGACCAGATGACGAAGATGGATTTGGCGGCCGTATTTAAAATTGAGAATGACGTGGCGAACAATGCCGCGGCTGCGGTAGGCCGAGACGGCGGCATCGAAATGGAGAGAGCGATGCGCGCAGTTGGCGCAGGAAAACGTGGTTGTGATTGCACCGTCAAACGGCTCGGAACATTTCGCGCAAAACGGTGGCACTTCGAGAAACCTTCGCTTCGCAGTCGCCACAAAGATATTCGCCTAAATCCACCGGCGCGGAGCAGATCGTGCAGGACGGCGGATAGAGCAGCGACGCGATTCCGCGGAAAAGGCTAGGTGCTGCCACGGTCGACATATTTCAACCAGCCGCGCATTATCAGCCACGTTAAGCACGCGACTGCGAGCGGCACAATTCCAACGAGAAGATTTTTCCCGAGCCATGGCAGGACGAGCAACTGGCGGAGCGCGATTTTATTGAACGCGCCGCTGGTAAAAATCCAGCCGGCGTGCAAACCGATCGGCAGCCAAAGCGAGCGAGTCCGCAACCGCGCGTCGGTCAGGATCCAACCGATTAAAAATAAAGTTGTGAATCCAGCTGCGACCAAAAGCGGATCCGCAAATTGGACGAACGTGTTCGCGATTGAATTAAATCCCGACATCCAGGTCACGTTTGGCGACGTTCGATTCGGTGCTTTCAAAAAATGAACGAGGGAATACAAGGCCGATGTTACAAAGATCGCGATATACCTGCGTCCGGTTTTGAGCAGAACACCGAGAACGAGTCCGCGAAAAAATGTTTCCTCGATAATCGGAACAACGATTGAGGCAGCCGCAACTTTTGCCACGCCGGGCCAATTGATTGCACCGCGCACTGAAAAAATTGGTGTCGCGACCAGGAAAGCTCCACAGCAGAGCAGGGGAATGGCTGAAAGAAATAACCCTGCCAGTAAATCGCGCCGCCAGCGCGGATTTGGCACAAGCTGCAAATCGTTTGGGCTGCGGACTTCCAGCGATCGAATTAGCGGCCAAAGCAAAATGGCGGCGGCGACAAGAAGCGCGCGGTGAAAGAATGTTTCGAAATCGTAGCGCGCGAGAAAAGTTAGCGAGCCGTGAGCAACCAGGGACTGAGCCGCCCAAAAAAAACACGGCGCCAGCAAAGCGCCGACGAGAACCGTCGCGAGCAAATAAACCAGCAGTCTGGCTGCATCCTTCAAGGCTGCTAATGTAAGGTTTTCCAGCGATGCCAAGTCAACACATATGGACTGATAAAGACGAAGAAGGACGAAGGCGCGAAGTGCGCGCGACTAAGTTCGGCGGCAAGTGGCGAGTTCAATCGAAAACTTCTGACGAAATTGATTGGACCTATCACGATCCGCCGTTGCTTGATGATTTGTTAAAGTTGAAGGAGATCATCGCCCGAAAATACCAACGCCGGCGTGCCTCAGCCGATGACGTTGTCTCAGTCAGTAAACTAATCAACGAACAGCAAGCCAATGAATAAGAATTGCGTCATCGGTCTCCTCTCCCTTTCTCAAAGGGAGAGGACTAAGGTGAGGGATTGCCACGATTTTCAAGCGCCAGCCAAATCGCATCAAGAACGCTGTCGAGTTCTTCGCGAACCTGATGATTCCAAAAACGGATTATGGCAATCCCTTCTTCAGACAGAAATTTTTCTCGGGTTTGATCACGTTTCTCACATGCCTGAGAATCATGACCTGAGCCGTCGAGTTCGATCGCGAGTTTCAACGCCGGGCAATAGAAATCCAGGACGTAAGGATCAAGCGGGTGCTGTCGCCGGAATTTATAGGCCGCGAACTTTCGATTTCGAAGATGTCGCCAGAGAATGCGTTCGCAATCAGTCGCGCTCTTGCGGAGGGAACGAGCGCGCGTCATTAACGGATTCTTTAATCATTGTCGTCTCTTGCGAGAAGAGAAATTGCCGACCCCTCACCTCAATCCTCTCCCCGCCTGCGGGGAGAGGCGGAGCGCCGCACTGGAATCATAATTTCCGCTGTGAATCCAATGACTGAGTGGAACACAAAGCGGTTAATCAGCGCCGACAAAAAGTTCGTCTGGCATCCGTTTACCGACATGCGCGATTGGTGCGCGGCCGATTTTGAACCGCTGGTTCTGGTGGAAGGACGCGGCGCGATCCTGCGCGACAGCCGCGGGCACGAATACATCGACGGGAATTCATCCATTTGGACAAATATCCACGGCCACAATCATCCGCACATTAACGCTGCGATCCGCGCGCAACTCGCACAGGTGGCGCACACTTCCTTCCTCGGCTTCACCAATCCGGCGGCGATCGAGCTGGCCGAAGCGATTGTCGATCTTTTCCAGCCAAATTCTTTGACCCGCGTTTTTTATTCCGACGACGGCTCGACCGGAATCGAAGTCGCGCTCCGAATCGCAGATCAATATTGGCGACTGAAAAATTCGCGGCGCCACCAATTCGTCGCTTTTCAACATGGTTATCACGGGGACACGGCGGGCGCGGCGGCACTCGGCGCAGCGGCGATGTTTCAGGTCCGACCGACGCGATGGAATTTTCCGGCGCGACAGGTGCCCGATTCAAAAACGCTCGACCGAATCTCAGGGACGGAGACGGCAAAGATCGCGGCGGTAGTGATCGAACCTTTAATTCAAGGCGCGGCGGGAATGAAACTTTGGCCGCCGGGAACGTTGCGCGCGGTGCGCGAATGGTGCGATCGGACTGGTGCGCTCTTAATCGTCGATGAAGTGATGACGGGCTTCGGCAGGACCGGGAAAATGTTTGCCAGCGAACATGAATCGGTTCTCGCCGACATTGTCGTCTTGGGAAAGGGATTGACCGGCGGATATCTGCCGCTGGCGATGACATTGGCTACGGAGGAAATTTTTTCGCGTTTCGACGGTCCGGTTTCGGAAGGGAAAGCGTTGGCCTACGGGCACAGCTACACAGGCAACGCGCTCGGTTGCGCGGCGGCTACGGCGAGCCTGGAGGTTTTCGAGAAAGAAAATGTCCTGGAGAAATTGCAGCCGAAAATCGAGGAGATGAGAGCCGGTCTTGCGAAACTGCAAGGACTGCCGGGTGTAAGCGAAGTTCGCCAGTGCGGATTCATTGCCGGAATAGAATTGGCCGATTCACGATTTGCCTTCGACGTCAGCCTGGCTGCGCGAAAGCGCGGATTGCTGACCCGACCAATTCGCGACGTGGTCGTGTTGATGCCGCCGCTTTGCATCACAGCCGAACAGCTCACGGTGGCGACCGGAGCGATTCACGATTCGATTTTAGAAGTTTGCGAGCGGTGATGAACAAAGCAAAAAAAGCGCGAATCGATCAGACCTTGGTCGAGCGCGGATTTTTTGCGAGCCGTGAGCGTGCGCAACGTGCGATCATGGCGGGCGAAGTCAGGGTGGGGGACCGCGTCTTCGCAAAAGCGGCCGAGCTGATTGAAATCGACGCGCCAATTTCGATTGTGCAGCCGCCACAGTTTGCGAGTCGCGGCGCGTTAAAACTCGGCGGCGCGCTCGATTTTTTCGGAGTCGAAGTTAAAGGAAAGACCGCTCTCGACATCGGCTCGTCAACGGGCGGATTCACCGATTGTTTGTTGCAACGCGGCGCGGCGAAACTATTTGCAGTGGACGTTGGCCATGGTCAACTCGCTTGGAAATTGAGAAACGATCCGCGCGTGACAGTCATGGAAAAAGTGAATGCCCGATTTCTTTCGCGCGAAGACATTCCCGAGGTTGCCGATCTTTGCGTGATCGATGTGTCATTCATCTCGCTGACTTTGATCTTGCCTCGGGCTTTCGAGTTGATAGCTCCAGAGGGTATGATTCTGGCGCTAATCAAACCGCAATTTGAATTGCAACGCAAAGATGTCGGCCGGGGCGGAATCGTGCGCGAGCCGGCGTTGCACGAAAAAGTGCAACAAAAAATTGTGAAGTTTGTTGAGGAAGCGAACTATCATGTGGTCGGTCTCGTTCCATCGACAATCACCGGAACCGACGGGAACCAGGAATTTTTCATATGCATCCGAAAACGATCGGATTAATCGCGCACCCCGGTAAACCCGGAGTGGGGGACCTCGTGAACTCACTCGCGGCGGAGTTTGCCCGCTTCTCGATGTCGATCCTGCTCGAGAAAGAGACGGCGGCAGTCAGTGGCCAACGTTCCGAAATGACAATTGCTCAGTTGGGAGGCAAGGCCGATTTGCTCGTGGTCGTTGGCGGCGATGGAACGATTTTGAATGTGACCGGGCAATTGGGCGAAGCGAGTCCGCCGATTTTTGGAATCAATGTGGGATCACTTGGTTTTTTGACCTGCGCGAGCTCACCAGCATTTCGCGAAGCGGTCGAATGCATCGCCAAGGGAAAAATGACGTTTAGCAATCGCGCGCTGCTCGAGGTCATTTTGCGGGATTCGACGGAAAAACACAAACCGATGATTGCGCTGAACGACGCCGTGTTCAGCCGCGGCGAATTGTCGCGCCTGATTCGATTGCGGACACGGGTGAACGGCGAAGCACTGACCGAGTTCAACGCCGACGGGTTGATTATCGCGACACCGACAGGTTCCACCGCCTACTCGCTTTCCGCGGGCGGGCCGATCTTGGAGCCGGAATCGGGTGTATTCGTGATCACGCCGATCTGCCCGCACGTGCTGACGAATCGCTCGATTATTGTTTCAGAAAAGTCGGTGATCGAAGTGGAAGCGAGCGAGCCGGATTACCCGGTTTATCTAACCGTGGACGGACGTGAGCCGCTCCGGATCGCGAAGGACGCGACCGTTCAGATTCGGAAAGCGAAAAAGACGATGCAGTTGGCGGCAATGCCGGACATGTCGTTTTTCAGTGTGGTCCGCCAGAAACTAAAATGGAGCGGCAGCAACGTCTGAACGCTGAGGATTCGCGAAAATTCAAGCGATCGCTGAAATGGACGTTTTGAAGCGCCAATCACCGCAGTCCCAACCAAGAAGCACTTCGATCTTGGCAATATCTTCGTCGAAAATGCCGCCCGCATGCTCGCGTTCCTCGAAAGTTAGCTTTCGCGAATAAGAACCGACGTTGCGCTGTTCGTTTTTCAAACCCAATTTTCTGGGCACGCCAAGGAAGTCGAACATCCGATCGAGCAGGGGGAAAGGATCGGTGCGGAAGTTCTCGTACTTAATAATGAACACCTGATCGCGCGGGAAGAGTTTGAAAACCTGCTCGAGTTGCGGGGAGTAAAGGCTGCGGGCGAGGTAGGCGTTGCCACGCGGCCCTTTCCAGATCCCGATTTCCTGGTCGCGCTTGAGCGCATCGAGAAATTCCAGCGGCTCCTGTCCTTTGTCGCGCCGCATGTTCCATTGGGAAAACGCGCGTTCAACCGGATTGCGCAGTGAAACGATCAATTTCATTTTCGGGTTGTAGCGGGCGATGCGCTCGAGCGCACGGGGATAATAAAGATAATCAGCGGTGACCTCTCCCGCCACGCGCCACCGCCAGCCGGGATCAAAGTTCCCGAGCAAAATCCGATAGTCCGGCTCGCCGGTAAAATGTTCTTCTTTGTCGAAAAAATGGAGTGCCTGGTCGCGGAGCAGGGCGATGTGCGGATGCTGAGCCAGAAAATCGTGGACCGCGGTTGTGCCGGCTTTTTGCACACCGGCGACTACGAAATCTACGTGGTCAACCTTTCGGCGGCGAAAAAGACCCGGACGCGCCGAGTTCGGCGCGGGTGTTTGTCCCGTCTTGCTGTCCGATTGCACGCTCGAAACAGTACTACTTTTGGCGCAACGCGAAACTGGATCGACAACTTGCGCGCAACGATGAGTCGGGTTTTTGTCGGCCGGTGGAAGAATCAAAGCAGAGCGCCGGTGAAGGCTTTGAAGATCTGGCCTGGATCTTTACTTGCGATAGTCGAAATCGTGGCCTCATCCGCCAGGGTTTCGACGAAGCAGCACTGTTGTGGAAGGCGGTAAAAGCCACGTCCGGAAATATTCTGGAGGTCGGTCGCAATCTTGCCGGATCTACTGTTCTACTCGCGGCCGCCGCCGGACCACCTCGCAACATTTATTCGATCGACAACAGGTCCAACGAAGACCGCGCGTGCAAAGATTATCTGGCGCGTCCCGAACATAAGGCACGCGTGCATTTACTGCTGGCCGATTCGCATGTGCCGCTGCCAAACTTGAGATTCGGATTTTTGTTCATCGATGGCGATCATACTTTTGAAGGAGTGCTCGCGGACGTAGTCGCGCACTGGAACGCGCTGCAAGCGTCAGACGAAAAGCCAGCGCTGGTGGCATTTCATGACGCTTTGCCAAATCAGAATTTCAAATGGCGAGATGCCGACCGGAACCTGAATCGTCTTTGGATTCGCTTGAAAAATAAATCTCGAAAACGGCAAAAGCCTGAGATAGCGCCAGATTACGAGCCAGGCGTGTTGAAGGTATGTGATGAATTGATTCATCAAGGCTTGGCTGAAAAATGGCGATCGGCTGGTTCGATGCTGGTAATGGAAAAGCTGGCTGAATTGCCCCGAAATTTTTCGGTCGGCGCGCGCAAACTACGGCAGGCCTAGCCCGACAATATCATTCAGCAGCGGTGGTCGACATTCACAATTATCGCGACAGATATCGCGAATGGGTCGTTCACAAGCAGCTCAAGTGTCCTCGTGAGCGGTTCTAAAACGATACCGAAACCCTACCAACACCGGCACGCGTGTCGGGTTCCGAATTCTTACTCGGGGCCCGGCGCGACCTGACACGCAAAAGCCGTAATTTGCATTGACTCGGTAATCGGCGGTTTTGAAGAATTCTTGTTTGCGCCAAGTTCGTTAGCGTTTCGCCCGAGGAGTTTCACACGACCCTGTTTCCGTAGATAACCGCTAACGAAAGGCGCGCGCCAGAATTACACCTAACAAACATAAAACAACGCTCATTGCCGCTGGCAGAATGTTTGCGTGTCGATGAGAACTTTCTCAAAATGCAATTATGAAAGCGATTCTGTTTCGACTTGCCGCGGTCTTAATCAGTTTCGCAATTGTCGCGTTGTTGGTTGAAGTGGCGTTGCGATTGTTGGCGCCGCACCTCGGCGTCGCAGTTAACGAAAAAAGCCGTTTCTATCGTTTCGATCACGAATTGGGTTGGGCACCGATAGAGAACATCACCTGGGGCGAAAAGGGGGATGATTTCGTTCATCAAAACCAATTCGGGCTGCGCGGCCCCGACGACATGCAACTAAAGAGGACGTCCGGAGGAAAGCGAACTCTCGTGCTGGGCGATTCGTACGTCTGGGGCGTGGGCGTCAGTCAGGAGGAACTTTTTACTACTGCAGAGGTGCATGGAACGAATGAGGAGCTCATCAACTGCGGTGTGTCCGGTTACGGCACGGATCAGGAGTATTTGTTTTACCTGCTCAGAGGCCAAAAGTTCGATGTCGATCAGGTCGTGGTCGCGTTCACACTCTATAATGATGTCGAAAACAACCTCGCTCCGAAGCAGTACTCTTATCTGAAGCCTTATTTCACGTTGAATGGCGACCAATTAGTTCTACACGACGATCATGTTCGATACAGCATAGTTGACAACCTGCGTCGCAACCTGAAGCGGGACTACCGCGTTTGGAACCTCGCCGATCAAGGCGTCGGATCGATTAAGAGACTGCTGCGGAAACAACAGAAACAGAGCGACGTTGTCGCGTACAAGACTAATCGTAAGGGCATTGAATTGACTCTTGCCATCTTGAAAAAACTGAAGGAGGCGGTCGAGGCACGGCATGCGGAGTTCTACGTGGTCTTCGTTCCCTACAAGCCGCATGTCGAAGACCATCTGCCTCGAAATCATCCTTTTGCACCGTTAATCGCGGCGGGTCTGACTCAGATGGGAGTGAGTTACCGCGAACCGTATCCGGAATTCTTGAAGTCTGCGATTGCCGGGGTGGAGCTATTCAATGTTGGGGACAATCATTTCAACGCCGCGGGCCATGCGTTATTCGCCAAGTTCGTGACCGACACCGATCTGGCGCGCGCATCGACTGATTACTACGCTCATCAGTGAGATCGGTGCGCAAAGCAGGTTGCCGAGGGTTTTCGCGTAATAGCCTTCACCGGTGAATATCCTCGGTCTTTCCGCTTTTTATCACGACAGTGCGGCATGTCTGGTCCGCGATGGAGAAATCATCGCAGCGGCGCAGGAGGAACGATTCACGCGCAAGAAGCATGATGCGAGTTTTCCGAAGCACGCAGTGATGTATTGCCTCCGCGAAGGCGGCATCGTCGTCAACGAGCTCGAATGTGTGGCGTTCTACGAAAAGCCGTTCCTCAAATTCGACCGAATTCTGCACAGTTACCTCGCGTATGCGCCGGCCGGCCTGAAAAGTTTTCTGATCGCGATACCGCTTTGGATCCGGGAGCGCATTTGGATGAAAGAACTGATCCGGCGCGAGCTCGGCTGCGATTGCAAAGTTTTTTTTCCGGAACACCACGAATCGCACGCCGCCTCGGCGTTTTTTCCATCGCCGTTTTCGGAAGCGGCGTTTCTCACCATTGATGGGGTGGGTGAATGGACAACGACCAGCTACGGTGTCGGGAGCCGCAACCACATTCAAATGCTGGCGGAGTTGCGTTTCCCGCACTCCCTTGGGCTGCTTTACTCCGCGTTTACTTATCTCACCGGATTCAAAGTCAATTCCGGCGAGTACAAATTGATGGGACTCGCGCCTTACGGCCAACCGAAATATCGCGATGTAATTCTGCGCGAGTTGATCGACCTCAAAGATGACGGGTCGTTCCGGTTGAACATGAAATATTTTAATTACGGCGTCGGTCTCACCATGACCAACGCTGCATTCAATCGCTTGTTCGATCGGCCGCCGCGTAAACCGGAATCGAAACTGACCCAGAGCGATATGGACCTCGCGCGCTCGATTCAGGATGTGACCGACGAGATCATGCTGCGAATGGCGCGGCATGTTCGCAAGCAAACCGGACAACGAAATCTTTGTCTGGCCGGCGGAGTCGCGCTCAACTGCGTCGCGAATGGACATATTCTGCGGGAGCGCATTTTCGACCGCATCTGGATTCAACCCGCTGCGAGCGACGCGGGCGGCGCGCTCGGCGCGGCTTTGTTCGCGTGGCATCAGATTCTGGGTAAAGAGCGCAAAGCCGATGACGTGCATGATTCGCAACGCGGCTCTTATCTCGGTCCAACATATAGTAATGATAAGATCCGCGCTTATCTGGAGACGCAAAAAATTCCGTTCACTGAACTGACCGACGACGAGCTTCCCGAAAAAATCGCCGATCTCATTAGCGCTCAGAAAGTAATCGGCTGGTTTTACGGTCGAATGGAGTTCGGCCCGCGCGCGCTCGGAGCGCGATCAATCATCGGCGATCCACAATCGCCAAAGATGCAGGAACTCATGAATTTAAAGATCAAGTTCCGCGAGAGTTTTCGACCATTCGCGCCTTCCGTTCTCCGCGAAAAACTGTCGGACTGGTTCGAACTGGACGAGGAAAGTCCCTACATGCTGCTTGTCGCGCCAGTTTCAAAAAATCGTCGACGTGAAGTTATAGCTGACGAGCAAAATTTATTTGGCCTGCAAAAACTCTTAACAATTCGTTCGGAGATTCCCGCGGTGACTCACGTCGATTATTCAGCGCGAATCCAAACCGTGACGGATCAGCATCAGCCGATGTTTTACCGCATGATCAAGAAGTTTGACGAGAGATACGGCTGCCCAGTGATCATCAATACGTCGTTCAATGTTCGCGGCGAGCCGATCGTGGCCACGCCGGAAGACGCTTTCATCTGCTTTATGCGAACGAATATGGATTATTTGCTACTTGGCAATTTCCTGTTGGAAAAGAACGAACAGAAGCCTCTGGACAAAGATATCGACTGGCTGAGGGAATTTGAACTCGATTAGACAATGTCAATCCACGCGGACCTTGAAAAACTAAAGACCGGCGTTCGCGATCTGCGCAAGTTCGGGCTGACGGTCGGCGGCGTATTTGTTTTGCTCGGCGTTCTACTTTTCCTTCGCCATAGGTCGAGCTATTCATCCTTTCTCGGCGTAGGCGCGGTGTTGACGGCATTTGGCGCAATCTGGCCGCGCGCGTTGAAATACATTTATTTCGCGTGGATGGCACTTGCCTTCACGCTCGGACTTGTGATGTCGAACGTGATCCTGGCGCTGTTTTTCTTCCTGTTCGTCACGCCGATCGGATTGCTGGCTCGTCTATTTCAAAAAGATTTCCTCGCGCGAAGATGGGACAAACAGTCGGCGAGCTATTGGATTCCGTGCGTGAGAGAAAAGAGTACGGCTGAAAATTACGAGCGTCAGTTCTAGAAAAAGCCTTTACTTGGAATCGGTTCCGTCAAACTTTAGAAAACATTCCATGAACCGAGTGGCGATCATCAGAGAATTCTTTGAGTTTCTGCGCGAGCGCAAGAAATGGTGGATCGCGCCGATCCTGTTTTTTTTGGTGCTGTTTGGCGTTTTGCTGATTTTTGTCAGCAGCTCAACGCTGGCTCCGTTTATCTACAGTCTGTTCTAAAATACCGACGCGCGGCGTTGCGATTTCGTGCGCAAGCGGGACAAGTCACGGCCAAAGGCACAATTTGTAGCTTCGCGATCGACTTGTCCCGCTTTGGCAGTTCCAAAGTTCCAACTCTCACTCGTAAGCGCGAATGCCCGTGCAAACCCCGAGTCAGGTCCGAAGCTCCCAATCGTTTCTTTGCGCCTCCCAACGGCGAGACAAAAAATTGATCAAGGTTGGAGCTTGGAAGCTCTGAATTGGGACAATTACGTCGCGCACGTTCAAACAACGGAGTGCCTTTGCCGACGAAGTGATTACTACGCTGTTTCTCAGGTTGGGGCAGCTTCTTGAGCTTCTCGAACGAGCCGCACAAGATTCTCGTCATCGAAAGGTTTTGCGAGAAAGGCGACAGCTCCCGCATCGAGTGCGGTCTGGCGCACTAGTGGATCGTCGCGTCCGCTAATGAAAATGATCCGTGTCTCGGGCGAATCTCGGCGGAGGCAAGCCTGCACTTCCAAACCGTTCATTTGAGGCATCCATACGTCCAGGAGTGCTACGCGACATGGGGCATGTTGGAGCTTGGCGAGAAAGGTGGCTGGATCGTTAAACTTCTCCACAATAAAACCGGCCGAATTCATTAAGCGGCCAAGCGCCTTGAGCATCGAGACATCATCGTCGAGGAGCCAGATACCATCGCGGCTCTGCCCTCCGATGCGCCGGCCTAATGTATGCACTTTTACCTTTCTGGATTGAATTAAAGCCATCCTGGTGCATCGCGTTAACCGTTTATTGTCGGGTTCGACCCTAATCTTGTGCCGATGTGCTGCACTGATTCACTGCCACCCTGCTGTACGAGTAACGGGCTTTCGGGCGACTGGGCAGATTTAATCCCACGGCTACAACGAACTAAGAGTTCCGGGCGCGCAGGGGCAGCAAATTCAAACCTGCCCCACAGTTGATTGCCAATCTATTGAGCTTGCTGGACTCGACCGGGCGTGTGCTGCGCGTGGTGCTGGAGCCATTGCTCGATCGGTTCGTCTCTTACAAGGAACCGAAACCCCCGCGCTGCATCCGCGTCAGTTGTGCGTTGCACATCGAGGTCCCCGAACGGCACGGTGTGCGGCACGGACTTCGTTCCGCCTTCTTCGATCGTGATGAAGTGGAGCTGATCGTCGACGCGCCAGTAGTCCGTCACCATGTACGTCGTGCCGTCCTTGAACACCAACTGCGGGTTGCTCGCCGAGCCCGTGAGGACGAACGCGTACGTTGGCACTGGCGCCAACGCGTACGTTGGCACTGGCGCGATGAAATTCCACACAGGATACGGAAACGGAGCGGGGATGCCGTATCGAAAGAATACCGCCGGACGCGCTGCGAACTGCACGACAACCACTCTGCCCCGTATTCGTGCCAATGGCGCTTGCGGGAAGGCTGCTCCATTCGAAACGAGCAGTCCGAAAAGCGCGAAACAAATTATGCGACGCATGCGTCACCCCCCGCGCGTATTACTTATGGCCGTGTGGCACTGGACGCAACTATCGGCCAGCCGCGAGAGATGACTTGCGCGGAATAAAAAGCTGGCTGGTCGAAAGGGCACGTGTTCCGTATTCTATTGTTCCGCTAACCCACTTTGATCGGGCTCCTGTGGCTAAGTGAAACAGGGGAGAAAGGGTGCAGGACGCCTGTAGGCGGTTAACCCAGTATCCTGTTTGCCAATACGTCTGCCTTCTCAATCTTCGCGCTTCTCTTTTCTCGGTTGATGTTTCGATCTGTGCTTTTGTTTTCGCATGCCTTTATCTCAACCTTTTGTCTGAGGAGTCTGTGCCATGGACTTAACGGCTTGCGCCAACTGCATTATGGCCAATGACAACTTGCAGATCGACTCATGGTGATCCTGAAGGGTTTGGGCAGCGCGTGCGCCTCTGCCTCTGACGCGGCTCCTACTACCCGAATAATCTCTTTCATACCAAAAACTCCACGTGAACAATAAATTCAGCAAATCACTTTTAAAACTGACCCACTACCAAATCGGGGCATCGGGGTTAACTACCCTTCTCCAAGGCTACCGGGCTTTCGGGAAGCAGGGGGCTTGTCTGTGTCCAAGCAACCCTCAACACGGATTCCCGATTCCGGGCAAAAGGGCTGCCGGGACGCTTTCCGCGGGCAAGCGTGCTACCTTCTGCTCGCGATGAAAGAAAAGGCCTGCCATTCCATGAAGAGATTGAATAAGATTAAATGACGTGAGGCGATTATTTTGAGAAGTTTACCTTCACTTGAGAAGCAATTGAAGCGGCTCCGGGCGCAACACACGACCTTGACCGAGCAACAAAAGTGGGTTGAGGCGCAGGCTGTCAGCCGCAAGACCATCACCCTTTTAGATACAATTGCGGTGCGCTTTCCAGAATGGCGGGAGTCATGCCCTGCCGAACGCGCAGCGACAATTGCACTTCTGCAACCTTGATGCCGGCACTTTGGGATTCGTGAGGCGAGACCGTTCGGGCGACCTACAATGGCCGTCCGGTCTTTCTTCCATGCATCCCAACAGCACGGTGTCAGTGGTCCCGGGCGATCAGGCTTTTTGATGAACGGGCGAAAAACCGACTCGCTTCAATAAATCCGTGAAACGCGCATCCGAACGAAGCGGATCAAACGCCGGGTCCACTTTGATTTCGCTGAGCCACTGCGCGTGTTCTTCACAAGCTTTGTCGAGCCATGCGAATGCTTCGTCTTTCTCTCCAAGTGCGGTGTGGGCCAATGCGATGTTGACCGGTTGGACGTACGGATGGGTCGTGTCCGTCCGGTCGGCGTCCGCGAACATGTTGATCATCATCGGCTTTCCGATCGCACTGATCATCGCATGGGCGTTTGAAGCGACGCCCGAAGGGATCAAACGCACAGAAGCGGCCGATGCTGCGGGACAGCGCTCGCGCGGCGGCGCGTGGGTTTACATTGCGCTCATCGTGGCGGCGCTTTCTGTCGGCTTATTCTTTCTTGGGCGCTACACCGCTTCACGCAAACAAACCGAGTCAGCCGAGTTGCCGGCGAAGATGACAAGCCGAATAGCCCAGTTCGGAATTTCGAAGAAGGGAAAAATCTGACTTGCGACCTGCATCAGCAACCACGCAACGACTCCATAGGCAATCGCAACCTTGTAAACGTTGCGCCGCTTCAGCTCAGCGAAGAAGTTTTTCGCGTTCACTCTGCGCGCCTTGACGAAGCGCTCGTCACGGCAGCACTCTACCTTGATGCGCGTGACTTGGAAAGCGCGTGCAACCTAAACTACCGTTCGGAAGGTGCCCCGGCTTTCTTGTAACGGCCCACGCGCGGAACGAATCCTGAAGGTTCCGCTGGTGAAACACTGACTTCGATGTTTGATCACTTCTTTCGTTTTTGCAAGAAATGCGATAGTCCTTGCCTATGAATCCGCGGGTTATTCCGGCGATATTTCTTATCTTCGCTGGAACCATCGGCCTGGCAGCCGAGCCTCCCAAATCCGGCGCTGCGGGCGATGACTGGAAATTCGCAACGAAAACTAACGGCATCACGATTTACACTCGCCTCCACGAAGGCTCTTCGTTGAAGGAATTCAAGGCGGTGGGCGACATCGATGCGCCGAGTCGCGCGGTCCACGGCGTGATCGGCGATATCGACGCTTACCCGAGCTTCATGCCTTATACGGTGGAGTGCCGGCTGCTGAAGCGCGAAAAAGATTCGTTAATCACTTACCAACGGATTTCGCCGAAGATTTGTGGCGATCGCGATTATACCCTGCGCGTGCGCCAAGCGTCATGGCCGGGCAGCGGCGGGCTCGTTTATACCAATTACTGGGAATTGGCGAACGCGCTCGGTCCTCCGCAGAAACCCGGCGTCGTTCGAGTCAAAGTGTGTGAAGGCGCCTGGCTGCTTGAGCCTGATGGAATCGATAAAACGCACGCCACTTATTCGATTTATACGGACTCCGGCGGAGTCATCCCGTCATTCATTGCCAATCATGCCAGCCAGATGGCAATCGGGCAGGTTTTTGCCGCGGTGCGCAAACAGGTCAAGGAACCGAAATACAACGCAGCCATGCACTGACCCGAAGGCAGCCGGCGCGCGCCGGCGGTGGCGCTGCAGGATTCGGTCGTGGGGCGCAGCATCAACGATCTTTCTCAGCGTTTATCTGGCGGCCGCAGAAAAAGATTCATTCCGCCGACGTCCAGGACGGCAAAGTTCCAGGAGAGATTGGTGTGGTTGCCTTTTGGGTCCTGCGACTCACATATCTTCCTTTCGCCCGGCTGAGGGCAACGAGCGGGAGAGCGCGACTTGTAAACAGGGCCAACATTTGGTCGCGCCACGAAATGAAATTGGAGACGTTGTGAAAGAGAAATTAGTAGTGGTGTTTCGTCGCTTTGTTCTCTTTGCGCGGAATTGGAGCGGTCAATTTGGCAAAGTTGTCAAAGAGAAGTTAGTGATGCTGTTTCGCCGCTTTGTTCTGTTTGCGCGGAATGTGGGCCGCAATCGCCAAAATGATAACGAGGGCAAGCTCCGCCCCAAATTTGAATGGCCATATGTAATGAATTCCTCCGTCGCAATGCGCGGGCCACTCGTTTCGGGCACCTGGATTTGGCACCGTCAGTATGCACGCTGGCATCACGGCTATTACCGAACTCGCCGTTAAAAACGGCCGACACGCACGATCTCGCACTAAAAGGGATCTGATCGAACAGCTCCACGCGCGCATGCGCAGAGGTGGCGCTAGGCAAACTGATTCGCGGAGCGTTTCGCCAACTTGCGCAGTCTTGCAGCAAAAAGTTTTCAAGCCGTAGAAAAACACCGTGAACGAAATCCTTCGCCTCGCGCATGCGCGTGGAATTGTTCGAGTCCCGGTGCGCGACCACTTCGGACGCTTATACCGTCAACATCGCGTCAACGGATTTGGTAAGACGCTGCCATTCGCGCGCGTCGCGCGGGCTCGATGTGGGCGAGGAAAGTCTCTGCTTTGTCAAAGGAATGCGCCGCGATTCCATCCGAAGCCAACAAATGTCGCAGTGAACTAAGAACCAATGGATCGTCGTCAACCAGGCAGACGGAGGATGCTTCGGATCTCATACCTTGAGTTCTCCCCTCAACTTGCCCCTTTGCATCGATCACAATACCTGCTCGCTCCTGCTTATGCGGCTTTACTTATCAGCGATCCTTGCGCCGCCGGCAAGCGGAAGAAGAAACGCGCACCACCACCTTCGGCGTCTTCTGCTCCGAGCGTGCCGGCGTGCGCTTCAACAATCGAACGGGCGATTGTTAAGCCCATGCCCATTCCTTCCGCTTTTGTGGAAAAGAAATGATCGAAAACCTTCTCCGGCCCGTCTGTGGGCAGGCCGGTACCGAAATCGCGCACACTGACTTCCGCGCAGGGTCCCTCTTCCCGGCGCGTACTAATGATGATCCGGCGTTGAGCTGGCGGGAGCGCGCTCACTGCATCGAGCGCATTCATAATCAGATTTAGCAATACCTGTTGAATCTGGACCAGGTCAGCTTCCACATCCGGCAGGCGAGAATCGAAGTCCGTAACGACGGTCGTTTCTCGGATCAGAATGTCGGAGCGCACAAGCCGTATGGTATCGCCGATTACACCATTCAGGTTTAGCCGACTTCGGGTGCTCTTACCTTTGCGTGCCATCCCTCGAATTCCATTAATTACTTCTCCAGCGCGATGGCTGGCGGCCGCAATATCAGCCAGCAACTGCTTAAGTATCGCGGGGTCGATTTGGCCCCGATCGAAAAAGCGACGAGCGGCCGCGGCGTTGTTGGCAATAGCGGTGAGGGGCTGCTTCAATTCATGCCCGAGCGAAGCGGTCATTTCGCCCATCAACGCGATGCGGCTCAAACGTGCCAGCTCCTCCCGCTGCACTTGCAATTGCAGGTCAGATTGCTTTTGCGCACTGAGGTCAATTGTCACGCAAATTTTTTCTAAAACGTTTCCATCCTCGTCCCAAAGACTTCGGCCGCGCGTGATGACCCAGCGTGTTTTACCGTCGGGCAGGACGATCCGGTGCTCAATCTCGAACGTCTCCTGGGAGGCTCGTGCCTGCTCAAGAGCCGCTTGAACCGCAACACGTTCGTCGGGGTGAATACGTGACACGAATGACTCGCGGCTTAACGGCTCATCGGGGGCAAAGCCGTACATTGTTCGCCCCTTTTCACTGATCCAGGCCGTGTTTTGTTCCGGGTACAAAACCCAAAACGCGAGATCCGCCGACTCCGCGGCGAGGCTAATTCGGGCTTCTCGTTCGCGTAGCATGCCATGATCCTGCTGGCGCTCGATCGCAATACCCGCGATGTGAGTGGCAATTTCGGTCAACCGCGTCTCCTCGGCATTTGGACCTCGCGGCTCCTGGCGATACATGGCGAACGAACCCAATACGTCGCCATGAGATGAGATAATCGGAGTCGACCAACATGCTCTTAGGCCGCAGCTCTTGGCCAGGCCGCGATAATCAGACCAAAGAGGATCGATCAGGACGTCCGTCACGACCACCGGCTTGCGCAAATACATCGACGTCCCACATGAACCAACCCGTGGACCAATCGGAAGGCCGTCCACGGCTTTGACATAAGCTTCCGGCAAATTCGGCGCCGCGCCAGGCCGCACATGTTTGCCGTCATAGCTTAAAAGCAGGATGGAACAGCGTAGTCCATCGGTTTGCGCCTCCATCAGTAGAACGATCCTGGTGAGAATGTCCGCGAGTGGCGCACTCACCGCAATCATCTCAAGAATTCGGCCCTGCCCAGCGTAAAAGGGCTCTTCCTTCTCGCGGTCTCCTTTGTCGATTCTGTCTCGCTCGCTCATTGAATAGCGTGCATTGCCAGCGCGCCGCGCACTGCGGATAGAAATTGTTGGTCATCAAAAGGCTTAATCAAAAAAGCGACTGTGCCGAATTGCATCGCGAGGATCCGCGCGGCGGTATCTTCGTGTCCGGTGATCACGATCACATGAGTCTGCGGTGATGTAGCGCATAGCCGCGCCAGAACTTCCAAGCCGGTCATTTCTTCCATCCAGATGTCCAGCACTACGAGAGGCACCTCATGTGCCCCGACATAAGCAATGAAATCCTCGCCCTTATCGAACTGGCGGACCGCGAATCCTTCTGAGGCGAGTAAGAGGCCGGTCGATCTGAGTACCAGCGGATCATCGTCCACCAGGCAAACAATCTCTGCGTCGGACTTTTCAACGGGCGTCATACACAATTACGCTTACGCGACCGCCTCATTTTCAAGGTTAGACATATCCAGAAACGCCAGACTAGCCCCTACGTCCCGACAGGATATTGGACCTTAGTCCTATGCCATCACACGCGCGAGCACCGAGAAATGCTTCGCCGCGCCTTTAAAAGCTGGCCTGACTGAAGAACGACGCGCCTAGAAATGCCATGATTAGACCGATTAACGGGCTAAGCATCGTCAGCCAGACGGCTATGCTAATAACTACGGAACCATGTGTTTCCATGCGTTCCAACTCCCGGCCTCCGTACGATTGCTGCCCTGGAGCGGCCAGATCAAGCGCAGATATCATGGTTTAATGGATGATGATTTAGGCGGGTGGCCAAGTCCGCGATGAACCACCTCGAGAAATTGTTCGTCATCGAAAGGCTTAATCAAGAACGCGACTGTGCCGATTTGCGTAGCGGTAATCCGCGCGGCGCTATCTTCGCGCCCTGTGATCACGACGACATGGGTCTGCGGCGACATGGCGCATAGCCGTGCCAGGACTTCCAAGCCGGTCATTTCTTCCATCCAAATGTCCAGCACGACGAGTGGTACCTTGTGTGACGCGACATAAGCAATGAAGTCCTCGCCGTTATCAAACTGACGAACGACGAATCCTTCCGAAGCGAGTAAAAGTCCGGTGGATCTGAGCACCAGGGGATCGTCATCCACCAGGCAAACAATTTCCGCCGAAGGTTTTTCAGTGGGCGTCATAAGCATTTGTGCAGACGCCTCATTCTCAATGTAAGACGTAGCCATCATACCGAAAGGTAGTCCCGAAAGATCGGCAGGGTATTGGACCTTAGTCCTATCCGGGTTCCCACTCGCGGAAGACTCCCCGCCGCGTTATTGTAGCGACCGCCGGAATGCAATAATTCTGGGGTAACGTTGTCAGCGGAAGAAAAAAAATAGTGCGAGAAAGCCGGTCAAGATCCCCAACACGGGACTAAGAACGGCGAACCAGAACGAGACGGGCCAACCTAAGTCGCTGCTTTTAATGTGGGACGTAGCGATTATACCGTACATTCGTCCCGACAGTTCGGCAGGGTAGTGGACCTTAGTCTTATGCGGGATTGCGAGCCGGCGAGACGCCGGCGCGTTGCGAGATGCGAACCAAATCAGCCACGGAGGTGACACCGAGCTTTTGCATGACGCGGCCGCGATGAACTTTGATCGTCTTCTCGGCCGTGTGCAGTTCCGCCGCAATCTGTTTGTTCAACAGGCCCATAACGACGAAACGCAATACTTCAAACTCACGCGGGGTCAATCTATCGACACGTCCACGCGCCTCGCGTCTTTGCTCGCGTTTGCGCAGCTGTTCCTTGCTACGTCCCAAAGCGCGGTTGACTGCTTCGATGAGTTCCCCGCTGTCGAAAGGTTTGATCAGAAAATCAACCGCGCCTTTTTTCATTGCTCGGGTAGCGGTCGGCACGTCGCCATGGCCGGTAAGGAAAACAATCTGCTCGCAAGCGCCTCGCTTCTCGAGCGCTTCTTGTAACCCCGGACCCTTCAAACCCGGCATGCGGACATCCAGGACAAGGCAGATTGGGCCTTGGAAGATTTCGCGCGTCAGATAATCTTCCGCGGAAGCAAACGTCTCAGCGGCAAACCCTGCGGATTTAAATAAGCGGCGCAAACCTCGACGCACCGACGGGTCGTCATCCACTGCGCAGACAAGCTCCCTCGCGCTGCTCACGCAACCTCTCCTGTTTCCTTCTTTGTTGCGACCGGCAGGCTAAAGAAAAATCGCGCGCCCTCATCGGCATTTTCCGCTCCGAGCTTGCCCCCATGCGCTTCCACGATCGAGCGAACAATTGTCAGGCCCATTCCCATTCCGTCTGGCTTGGTGGAATAGAAGTGTGTGAAAATCTTATCGGGATTGTCTTTGGGAAGTCCGCCACCGTAGTCCCGCACGCTAGTTACGACAGAATTAGCTTCGCATCTTGTGGAAATGAGAATCCGGCGTTTAGCCGCCGGCTTTGACTGCATTGCCTCGATCGAATTCATCAGAAGATTTAGCAACACCTGTTGCAAATTGACCGGGTTAGCATCCACCATCGGAAGATTCGGAGCGAGTTGCGTCTCGACCGAAGTGGCGCGTCCCAGCAAATCGGAATGGAGCAGCCGCAGGACCTCCCGGATGATCCCATTCAAATTTACCGGGCGCCTTGTTCCCTCGCTCTTGCGCACGAAATTGTGAATCCCGTGAATAATATCGCCCGCTCTCCGGGCATCAGCCGCAACATCGGCGAGCAACTCGTCAAACATTTCGAGTTCGGGGGAATTTTGCGCCAGAAACCGTCTCCCGGCTGCCGCGTTGCTGGCAATGGCGGAGAGGGGCTGATTAAGTTCGTGCACGAGCGAAGCAGCTAGCTCGCCCATAGACGACACCCGGCTCATGTGTGCCATCTCCTCGCGCTGCAGTTGTAGCTGGAGGTCGGCTTTGAATTGCGCCGTGATGTCGATGGCTACCCCAATCAGTTCGCTCACTTCCCCCCGATCGTTGCGCAGATAACGGCCGCGCGAAATTAGCCAGCGTGTTTCGCCGTCCGGCCGGAGCAGGCGATATTCAATTTCAAATGTTTGCGACGCGGCTCGCGCGCGCTCGATGGCTTCGTCCATTGCAATTCTGTCTTCTGGATGCACGCGAGAGAGAAACAACTCGCGGGACAAAGGCTGGTCACGATCGAAGCTGAAGATGGCGCGACCATTGTCGCTCATCCACGATTCCTTCCGCTCAAAATCGATCGTCCAAAATGCCAGGTCCGCCGATTCGGCGGCAAGACTGATGCGCTCTTCGCGCTCCCGGAGTGTTATCTCCCCTTTGCCGCGCTCTTCTATGACGGCCGCAAGCAGCAAGAGCGGGACCGACATGACGATCAAAAACATTTGAATCGAAAGCGCATTTTCTTCTGCCGATCTTGTCGAAAATGGCCCATACCCGTGGCCGGCGCTCCATATCGCAAGAAAAGTCAAAGTGCAGATGGCCGCGCTCGCGCCGCGTGAGCCGAAACGTACTGCTGCCCAGATCAAAAATGGCAACGGCAAATAGAGCAGCGTGGAATCTGCCGTCGGTGCCAATTTATAGAAAACGATGGTGTTGACCGAAAGCAAACCAAGCAGAAGAAGGCTGGCTTCGAGAAATCTCGGACGACGAATCTTGCCCAGCCAGGCGATTCCCTCCGCGCTCCACATCACAATCAAAGGCGTCAAGGTAAGCGCGGCCAACGCGTTTGAGGTAAATCGGATTCGCCAGATTTCCCAATAGTTGTCATGTCCCCAGTGGTTGAGAACGACGAACGCCGCATCCAGAAAGGAAGAAAGAAACGGCCCCAAAAACGCAGCGAAGAAGCAAAAAATTCCGACGTTGCGAAGACGATCGAACCGCACCGGACGATCGATCAGATACCGGATGCAGCTCGCACTGATGAGTGCTTCGCACGAGTTGCTGATGAACCAGCAAAAAACCATCGTAGGAGGAACGTGACTCTCCAATTCTGCCGTCAAATGCGCAGGAAATGCGGCCAGCAGTAGCACCCACCAAATGCGGACGGGCGCCAACAAAAGCGCCGCCAGCAAAATCGAGTTGGGTGGCCAGAGAACTGAAACCGGATGCGGTCGAAGCGTCAGCGCAAATCCGATCTTCGCGCCGAGATAATACGCCGCGAACACCACGAGCGCGGCGAAAAAGGGTCGATAATCCAGCCGCCCCTGTTCACTTTCCCAGCGCGCCGACATTCCGCCGCTCAGCGGCTGGGCAATCGCTCTCATAATCGAAGGTAACTTATTCCGAAAGCCCTCGATTAAACGAATTTACCCCAACGGTCTGCTATTGGCTTAACCGATTGCTCGGTAAGCGATTACAGTAATCAAAAGCGAGTACGCGACACAAGCTTGTAATTGTTACATCCTTGTGACACTTCCCACCCTAAGCGGTCTGCACATGGGACCTTGGTCTTATTCGCGGGATGGACCGGCGAGATGCGAACGCTGTCTGCCTTCTACGAAGCCAGTGTCATTACGCGTGTGGGGCTTTAGATAGCATGTGTAAGTTCGAGCCCAGCACTTTTTTTTCCTCGTGTTTCCGACGAAAATTTCGCCGTGAGGAGTAGCAATCCCGCAATGGCAAGAAAAAGCGCAGATACCGTAATCTCGTGCAGCACCGCGGCCACACACGCTGCTAGCGCGGGCAAGG
>WNFH01000689.1_pt1 | contig 21907 bp, 14 predicted proteins | sample 5400411 | NCBI WGS metagenome assembly WNFH01 (sample SAMN13153347, study PRJNA577476) | soil metagenome | isolation source: 200 cm saprolite under Douglas fir tree site 2 hole 3 | place: USA:California | collected 2015-04-18
TTTCCACCAGGCGGTTGAGGCGGTCTGCCTCGCGTTCAATGGAAAGCGCGAAGCCGTGCCGCGTCTCCTCGTCCCACTGCACATCCTCTTGCAGGAGCGAGCTTGCGGCAGCTTTAATGGCGGTCAAAGGCGTCCGCAGGTCGTGCGAGACCGAGGAAAGCAAGGCGGCGCGCAGGTTTTCCCGCTGTAAGCGCGCCCGCTCGATCAGCGCGATTACCTGGTCGAGAAAGGTCGAGAAGAAGGACGTTGGCGCCTTGGAATTGGTATGTTCCTCCTCCAGGCGTTCCTCGCGCATCAACTCGCGCGAATCACCCAGCACCCGCAGGCGTAGCACCCCCACTACCTTCCCTCCCAGCTTGAGGGGGATCAGGCGTAGGGAGTGCTGCACCGTATGTCCGGCGGCGGTACTGCGCACGATGACGCGTTGCACAAAACGTGCGGACGTGGAGGGAGCGAGCGCGGCATCATCGTAAAGACCCATAATGCGACCATGCTTCATCACCCAGGCAGCAATGGCTTGCTCATCGGAGGACAGGGTGATCTGCTCCGAGGGTTGATAGGCACTCGCCTGCACCCGCAGGCTTTTCGACACATCCGGCTGCAAAATGGCGCAATCATGCACGCCCCAGGGGGACAACACGTCGACGACCGTCCGGGCGATGGCCTCGAGTTGGCGTTCCGGCACCCCCTCGCGGTTGGTCAGCCGCACCAGGTCGTAGAGCGTACGGGTCTCACGCTCGCGGTGCGACGCTTCCTTCGCACGCTCGCGTAACGCGGCGGCCAGTTGACCGGTCAAAATAGCATCGACCAGGAAGACAAAGAGCGCGATCCACTCTTCGATGCGGTAGATGACAAAGGTATAGAGGGGAGGGACAATGAAAAAATCGAAGGAGAGAAACGCCACCAGGGAGGCCAGGATGGCCGCGTACCGGCCGCGGGTACTGGCCAGCCCGATGACCACCAGCAGGTAGACAATCGAGATGTTGGGAATGCGGGGGTAAAGGTGAAACGTGAAAATGAGAGCCGTGACGAGCAGCGCTCCCACAGCTGCCAGCACGCTATCGAGCAAATAGCGCTGCCAGCGGTGCGCTTTGCTCCTCTCAATGGACAGGACATGTTCAATAGTACTCATAACTGCTTCTGTGGCACCATCCCTTTCTCTCTCGAATCCGGAGGCAGGTGCTGCGGGATGTCCGTGACGACAATGCCGGGGCGAGCAAGCAAGGCCGTCTTCAACTGGAATGCCGTCTGGTTATGCAGGGGATACTCCCACCAGTGGGCCACCACAAACTCGGGCAGGATCACGGTCAGGGTTTCCTCGGGATGCATCGCATGCACCGTGTCAATGTAGGCCAGCAGGGGACGCAGGAGGGAGCGGTACGGCGACTCGATCACCACCAGGTACGTCTCCTCCTCTGGCGCGAGGTGCTTTTGCAGCCGCTCCCACTTCGACTGCATCTCCTCCACTTCCTGCTCATCCATGGCCACATGCGCCGCCGTCACATGGGGAGTGATCGAGCGGGCATAGGCCAGGCTCTGCAGCGAAGGCCGGTCCAGTGCGGCAATCGGCATGATAAAGCGGTGGTGGATGTCCTTTGCTCGCAGGACAAGCGCGCTTTCCGGCGTCGGGAGCGTCAGGTTGGTCACCACGATCGCGGGCCGGAAGAACAACCTGGCCTTCAGTTGCAGGATGATAGGGCTGTGCAGCAAGCGTCCGAGCGGAGTGGCTTCGGCGACCTCCGGCAGCATGACCGTCAGTGTCTCGTTGGCATACTGCAGATGCATCGCGTCGATGTAATCGAGCAGGCAGCGCACGAGGGAACGATTCTCTGGCTCGATGAGAGCGAGCTGCACGCGATCGCGTTCGGGGAGCGTGTTTTGCCACTCCTCCCAGGCAGCGCGCAGAGCGCCAGCCTCCCGCCGGTCACGCGCCACATGCACCGCCGTCACCTCCTGAGTAATCGAACGGGCATAGGCCAGGCTGCGTTTCGTTGCGGGGTTCAGTTGCGCCACCGGCACGATGAAACGGTGGCGGATGTCCTTCGGGCGAATGGGGATCTCCGTGGTGCGCTCGCGCTCTACATGCAGGTAGTGCCGGTGGATTCCGAGGAACATGACGACCAGCAAGGGGATAAGGATGACGACGATCCAGGCCCCCGACAGAAATTTGGTGGAGGCGATCACCAGTGCCACCAGCAGCGTGGTGAGCGCGCCCAGCCCGTTGATCGCAAAGCTGCGCCGCCAGCCCTTCTTCACGCTGCGCAGACGCCACCAGTGGCGCACCATCCCGCCCTGCGAGAGGGTAAACGACATGAAGACGCCGACGGCGTACAGGTTGATGAGGCTGGTGGTATCTCCCTTGAAGATGACGAGTAGCAGGCTGGCAAGGCCCGCCAGGCAGACGATACCGATCGAGAACGCCAGGCGGTCACCCCGGAAGGCGAACTGATGCGGCAGGAAGTGATCGCGCGCCAGCAGGGAAGACAGGCGCGGGAAGTCGGCGTAGCTGGTGTTGGCCGCCAGCGTCAGGATGAAGAGCGTGGCGATCTGGAACACGGGAAACATGAAGAACAACGGTCCGGTAAACACTAGCTGGGCGATCTGCCCGATGACGGTCGGATTGCCGGATGGAACGGCCTCGAGGTGATAGGACATCGCGAGCACTGTTGTGCCGATGAAGAGCGTCCCCAGGATCACGGCCATCCAGGTGAGGGTGGTGGCGGCATTGCGCGCCTCAGGTTTCTTAAAGGCGGGGATGCCGTTGGAGATGGCTTCGGTTCCCGTGATCGCTGCGCAGCCAGCGGCAAAGGACCGCAGGATCAGGAAGAGCGAGAGCGGCTCGGTGGCGGCCACGTAATGGAAGTGACCGATGAGGGGGTTGTGCTGGAGGACAAAGGACTTGAAGAAGCCCACCCCGATCAGCAGGAGGGCGTTGCCGATGAAAATGTAGGTGGGAACGGCAAAGATCGAGCCTGACTCGCGCACGCCGCGTAGGTTCACCATCATGATCAGCAGCACCAACGCCACATCGATGCTCACAATGGTGAAGGTCGACGATAAGGTGGGGAAGAGCGTGGCGATAGCCTGCACGCCGGCGGCCACGCTAACCGAGACGGTGAGGATGTAGTCGATCATGAGCGAGGCGGCGGCAACTAGCCCCGGCAGGGTCCCCAGGTTGTCTTTCGCCACGATGTAGGACCCGCCGCCATTGGGGTAGGCCGGGATCGTCTGGCGGTAGGAAAGCGCCACGATGCCCAGCAGGCACACGATGGCGATCGCGATGGGTAAAGTCAACCCCAAATTCCCCGACCCGGCGGCGATCAAGGTCGCCAGAATAGCCTCGGTCGCATAGGCGACCGACGAGATCACATCCGAAGAGAGCACCGCCAGGGCCTTGACTTTGGTCAGCCTTTCGTGGACTGCCCGCGAGGTGGGGATGGGAGAGCCGATCACCACGCGTTTGATGCGGCCCCACACGCTGTGTGGAGCCTGGGCAGCGGCTGTCGCTTCGAGCACACCCCAGCGGACGCGTCGCAACGTGGGCCGACGCGGATACACAAAGCGGATGCGCTCATTGCCAGGCATCGCCCCCGGACGCACTTCTGGGCGAACCAGCAGGCTCGGATCGGCTTCATCGAGCGCGTGCGGCTGTGCCTTGCGCGGAGCGCTCTGCTGATCGCCCTCCAAAGGTGGCTGGTCTTTTTCGATCATCACTCTTCCTGCTCATTTTTACGTTCGCCCTGAGGCAACACTCGGCTGTTCCTTACCTCCGTAAACCAGCTGCGGGATACGCTTGAGCAGATTCCGACCGGGGGTTTGCTTTTTAATCGATTGGAGATGAATGATGTGATGCTTGCTGGCCACTTTGGCCACAATGCGTTTTATCTGATTGACATCAAGCAAAATGTCATCTCCTTCGCGTACAAAGAGCAGGATACCTTCACAATGCTCGTCCTGTGCGAATGCGTTGACGCTCTCTACCACATCGCTCGTAAACAACTCTACTTGTTCAACTTGCACGCCATATTTCGCAGCTTTATGCTTAACTGCCTCCAGGAAATCTTTCGACTGTTGTATATGTTCAAGCCTGGCACCCCTGGCCCCACACTCTTTTGAGATCTGAATCAATGAAAGGGGAACAAGCCCGGCATTGCGACTTTTGGCGAGCTGCACCGCATATTCAAGCGCATGAGTCTGTATTCCATGCGTAAAGGGGAGCAGTAAACGTGCATTTCCCATGGCAACCTCCAGATATCAGCACAAAATCTCTCATTACCTCTTCATCCACTCCTTGAGTCTAACCCACAATACATCAACGGAAGCTAAAGAGAAAAAGCTGATATCTAAAGATTTGCTCAAGATTTTACTTATTCATCGCTGCTGAAGCGGTAGCCCACTCCGGATATGGTGAGAATGAAACGGGGATGAGCCGGGTCCGGCTCGATTTTGCGGCGCAACTGTCCAATATAGACATGCAGATAGTGAGATTCAGTGCCATAGCCTGTTCCCCACACCTGGGAGAGCAACATGTGGCGTGTCATGATCTTCCCCCGGTTCTTGATGAGGGCTTTAAGGAGATCATATTCGGTTGGGGTCAACTTGACCTCTCGCCCATTGACCCGCACGAGACGCTGGGCAAAATCAACCTTCAGGGGACCAGCTGTAAAACTTGGCTCCGTCCCTGACTGTACCTGGGCGGCATGGCGCAACGCTACTCGTATGCGTGCCAGCACTTCGTCGATACCAAATGGCTTGGGGACATAGTCATCGGCACCCAGGTCCAGGGCCTGCACTTTGTCACGCTCGGCATCCTTGACCGAGAGCACGATAATAGGGAGGCTCGATTGCTCACGTACTCTCTTAGTCACCTCTAAACCACTGATGCCAGGTAAACCAAGATCGAGCAGCATCAGGTCGGGCCGGTGCTGGATAATAGCCTCCAGTGCATCTTCACCGCTACTGGCAGTGAATACCTCAAAGCCATGTGCTGTGAGACTGCGTTGCAATGCACGCAGTATCTCAACTTCGTCGTCAACAACCAGGATACGCGCTCCACTTTTACTCATTTGTGATATCCTCTGTCTTCCCTACAGGTAATGTGAAACGAAAAATAGCACCACCACCCTCACGATTTTCCGCCCAAATACGACCACCATGAGCTTCAACCAGCCCTTTGCACACTGCTAAACCAAGGCCCGAACCTGTAATACGTTGCGTCCCCAGCACGCGATAGAATTTGTCAAAGATACGCTCTAGATCAACTGGCGGTATACCTGGCCCTCGATCGGCGACACTAACGACCATCTGATCACCCTCGATGTGCGCGGAGACCTCAATCGGCGAGTTGGGCGGCGTATAGCGAACCGCGTTCTCTATCAGATTGGTCAATACCTGGTCCATTTGCAAATAATCTAACTCCACCGGCGGTAATACTTCGGGGAGATCCGTCAGTACAGTTCGCCCCTGTAACAATGGCTGCATGTGACCTATGACATCGTGGATCAGTTCATCAACAGGATACCACTCTTTTTCAGGTTTCAGTGCCCCTCCCTCGATACGCGACATGTCAAGTAAATTTCCCACCAGGCGATTGAGCCGATCGGCCTCGTGCTCTATCGCTAAGGCGAAACTCGTCCGCGCCTCCTCGTCCCATTGTACATCTTCCTGAAGTAAACTACTGGCTGCCGCCTTAATTGATGAGAGGGGAGTCCGTAAATCGTGTGAGACGGAGGAGAGGAGCGCGGCACGCAAGGCATCCGTGCGCTGCAATAATTCGATCTGCAAGCTTTCACGCCGTAAACGGGCACGCTCGATCACAGAGGCCGCCTGGTCAAGAAATGTCCAAAAAAAGGCCGTGCTGGGGCTTGATCTTTCGCGGTCCACACCCAGACTTTTTTCATTGGCAAAATGCCGTGCATCATCCTCGATCAGGAGACGCACAACGCCAATCACCTTTTGTCCGATATGTAACGGGATCATACGCACGTAGCGACGCACGGGATGCGCTGCCACTGTACTGCGCACGATAGCACGCACCGAAGAACCTATAGAGCGTTGAGGAGCTAAAGAAACATCGTGTAGCTCTACAGTCTGGCCCTGCTTCATGACCCATGACGCCGTGGCCACCTCGTCGGAGGAGAGCGGTACCTGTTCTTCCGGTTGAAGCACACTTGCCCGTATGATCCATTTCCCGCCAGTGCCGGGCAGCAGAATGGCGCAATCACGCACGCCCCAGGAGGAAAAAACATCCACAACCGCGTGTGCGACGATGCTCAGCTGGTGATCCAGTCCCTCCTCACCGGTGGTAGCTCGAACCAATTCATAGAGGATACGCGTTTCACGCGCCTGGCGGCTTGCCTGCTCTGCACGCTGATGTAATGCCGAGGCCAATTGTCCGGTGATAATTGCTGTGGTCAGAAAAACAAAGAGCGCGATCCATTCTTCGGGTCTGGCAATTGTAAACGTATAAAGAGGCGGCACCAGAAAGAAGTCGAAGGAAAAGAAGGCCACAAGAGCAGAGAGAACGGCTGCATAGAGGCCACGCGTACTCGCCAATGCCAATACAATCAAGAGGTAGGTCAGAGAAATATTTGGGATGCTTGGGTAGAGGCGAAGAGCAAAAATTACACCTGTTAACAGCAACGTGCCCGCTACAGCCAATGTGCTGTCAATCAGGTAGCGTCTCCAAGATGGCTCTTCCCTCGCTTCCAGCGACGGTAAGTGTTTAACCTGGCTCATAATATGCCTCAATGAAGCTTCAATCTACAGAATGCATGTCATAAGCATAGAAGATGTGCAAACATACTGTCAATTGTCGCGCTTGTGCTTGAACCTATCTGTGCTTGACGCCAGCAGAATACCCAACTATACTTTCGACATGCAACATCGACGACTTTTCATTCTTTTGCTGCTCTTTCTGGCCAGTATGGCTGCCTGTAGCCCTGGGCATGTTGGAGGCAACGAAATAGCATTCCTGCGCGGCGGACACCTGTGGACGATTGATCCTGACGGAGCCAATGCCTTTGAGGTATTCGGTGACAACAGTACACCCGTTGTTGGTTATGGCTGGTCACCAACTCACCAAATCCTGACATTTCGCACACTTGACGCCGCTTTCGCCAAGACTTCTGCTGCCAAAAATCTTGCCAGCAATCCCATAACGGAAATGCCAGGCGACCTCCCAACTACCCTCAACACTATCGGTATCGACGGCGGCACCCCTATTCCCATTATTTTCTCCAGTCCCAGCGTGCAGAACAGCAATGCCTGGTGGAACACTTCGGGCAGTCGCTTGATCTACCGGCAAGAGTCGACCAAGGGGACACCTTCTCCAAACACCGTATTATGGTGGATCTCCCAAAATGACCAGCCGGGAGGTATCGCCCGCAAGTTACTGCCAAGTAGCTTCTCCATTCCCTCCTTTGCTCCAGATCAATCTCGGGCTATAGGAAATGCTGGACGAGGACTATTCACTACCGCCCTCGATGGGACGAATGTCCAATATACCGGGCAGAATGCTCTGCCTGGCCATCCGCTTATTGCCACACTGGAACGGGTACTCTGGCAACCCGCGCACAATCATCCGGGCATTCTCTACGCTATTGCGGCAACCGCCACCCAGGCGAGGACATCCGGTGCTACACCTATTATGGTTCAACTTATGCTAAACAAACTGAATGGTCAAGCGACCATCCTCGCAAATTGCGCCTGCTCGCAATTTGCCTGGGCACCCGATGGCAACCATATTTTATACAGTACTGGCTCAACCTATACCGTTCTCAATCTCACCAGCGGCTCCTCGTTTTCCATCTCAGGTGAAGATGGCAGCGTGCCTTACTGGTCGCCCGACAGCCAGTTTCTGCTGCTCGATGGCCTGCATAGCTTAACTTTAATCCAGCTCGCCAATCAACAGCAGCAAGTCTTGCTAAGTGCTAACGGTACATCGACAGGAGCAGCATCTCAAGCAGCCATACCTGGCGTGAATGCTCTGCTACAACCGGCCTCGAATAGCCTATGGGCAGCCGACAGTCGCCATTTTCTTTTCTTGACACGAGGGCGTTTACTGTGGCAGGGGAAGCATCTCAATGCTGGTAAAGGGCTCTACACGGTCTCTATCGACGGCCACGGACAACCACAAGGTCTGCCCGCGCTCGTTGATACAGGAAATGATATGCAGGCTGGTTGGAGCTATGAGGACCCGAATGTCTCTTTTTTGTTTTAATGTTTTGCTCAGGAAGGTTTACTATCAATAAATTAGTAAGACAAGCACAGAACGCACAACGGCCTGACGTGTCAGGCCGTTGTGCGTTCTGTGCTTGTCTTACTTATAGATTTTAGGCACCACCGAGATATGCCTGGCGCACAAGATCGTTCGTCAGCAGATTTGGTGCGCTATCACTTAGCACAATCTTGCCGGTCTGCAGGACATAGCCACGGTCAGCCAGGCTCAACGCCATTGATGCATTTTGCTCAACGAGGAAGACTGTTACCCCCTCATCGCGAATACGAGTAATGGTGCTAAACACGGTTTCCACCAGAATAGGAGAGAGACCCATGGATGGCTCATCCATGCAGATCATGCGCGGGCGCGACATCAAGGCACGCCCCATGGCTAACATCTGCTGTTCGCCGCCAGACATCGTCCCTGCGACCTGTTTTAATCGCTCCTTGATGCGAGGAAAAATCTGACAGACGTGATCTATGTCCTCTTTTATCTCGGCACGGTTATTACGGGAGAATGCTCCCATCTCCAGGTTTTCCAGCACCGTCATACGAGGAAAGATACGCCGGGCCTCCGGGACAAGGGCCATACCTAAACGTACAATATCTCCGGGCAACCTTCGCTCAATAGGCTGTCCCTCAAACTCTATCGAGCCTTTACGCGGGCGCACCAGGCCAAAAATAGTCTTCATGGTCGTGGTCTTGCCTGCTGCATTTGCCCCCAGCAAGCAGACGATCTCGCCCTTATTTACTTCAAGCGAAACATGATTCAAGACCTGGCTTGGGCCATAATAGGTGTCTACATCAATTAGTCGTAACATCACTGACCTCGTTCGGAATTTCTGTCACATGCTTTCCATCAGAAATAGCAGAGAGGGCACGTCTGAACACGCTTGCTCCCTCTCTACTTCCCTTGCTCCATGTGTTGCCTTTGTACTCTCAGTTACTCAGGAGTTATTTGTTCTTGATCTTTGGCTGTAGGTTTACCGAGATAGGCGGCGATGACTTTTTCATTGCGGCGTACCTCCTCGGGTAAACCTTCGGCAATTTTACGCCCATAGTCGAGCACAGCAATACGATCAGACATACCCATTGTCACAGCCAGCTTATGCTCAATCAACAGAATGGTCACCTGTAATTCGTCGCGCAGACGCCGCACATACTTTACCGCCTCCAGCGTCTCCGCCTCGTTCATACCAGCCGTCGGCTCATCCAGCAGCAGTAATTTGGGACGAGCGGCCAGAGCACGCGCGATCTCGATCCGGCGGCGATCGGCATACGACAGGTTGATTACGTACTCTTCTTGTCGATCTACCAACCCGGAGCCAAAAAAGCTGAGCAGTTCAACTGCGCGTTTGCGAGCCTCTGCCTCTTCATGTCTGACACCAGGGGTGCGAATGACCGAGCTGAGGATATTGGCCTTCAACTGCGTGTGTTGTCCAACCAGCACATTCTCCAATACCGTCATATTGTTGAAGAGGCGAATGTTCTGAAATGTGCGCGCAATACCACGTATGAGCACCTGGTCGGGGTTAAGCCCTGCCAATGATTTGCCGCTCAGACGGATTTCACCCGATGACGTACGGTAAATACCGGTGATCAGGTTAAAGACGGTGGTTTTTCCCGCACCATTGGGACCAATAATGCTGATGATTTCTCTCGGCCAGATATTCAGATCAACATCCTGCACGGCGGCCAGGCCACCAAAGTGTTTGGAGACCTTATTCAGCATCAGGAGAGGTTCATCTGTACGTTCACTCACTTGTTCAACACTCATGGCTTACTCCTGCTCGCTACTATTCAACACGCACCTCAGCTTCGAAACCCGGTGAACCAGGTGGTACATCCAGTGAACCCATTTCAGGCATATCGCTATCCGCTCGGTGCAACTCGCGCCGTCTCCGCGCACTTGGCAGCAATCCTTCGGGTCGGAAGATCATAATCGTGACGAGGATGACACCAAAGATCAGATTACGAATGTTGCCAAAGGTGAAACCAGGCACGATCTGGGTAATACCCTGGGCAACGCCATGTAAGACGTTGGATGGATCGGCAGCCAGGGTATCAAGTTGCGTGAGTATAAACTGGTTAATCGCGTACACCGCAAGTGCCCCCACGATCACGCCGGGGATACTGCCTATCCCGCCGATAACCACCATAGAGAGATAGACTACAGAGTCACCAAAGCTAAAGTTATCGGGTGAGACAAAGCCCAGTTTTGCGGCATGATAGGCACCCGCGACTCCTGCGAAAAACGCGCCGGTTCCAAAGGCGAATAGCTTGGTATTGACGAGATTGACACCAGAAGAAGCGGCGGCGATTTCATCCTCGCGGATGGCGATCCAGGCACGCCCCAGGCGAGAGTCGCGCAGGCGGACGTTCACAAAAATGGTCAGGGCGATCAGTGCCAGGATCAAGTAGTAGTAAGGGCCATATGTGAAACCGTTCCACACGACGCCGGGAAAGGCGGGCGAATAGACACCGGTAAGGCCATTGGCTCCTCTGGTGAGATTATCCAGTTCCAAAAAGACAATTGGTACGATCTCACCAAAGCCCAGCGTCACAATTGCCAGGTAATCGCCGCGCAGTCGCAGCGTCGGCGCGCCGAGCAGCACACCCCAGAAAGCCGCGATAAGCGCGGACCCAATCAGCATCGGCCAGAAGAGCCAGGGCCAGATACTCGGGTTTACGACGATGCCCGTCAGAAAGCCTATCTGTGGGGAGCCGATAATGCCCCAGGAATAGGTACCGATGGCAAAGAAGGCCACATAGCCCAGGTCGAGCAATCCCGCGAAACCAACCACAATATTGAGGCCAAGCGCAAGAATAACGTAGAAACCAGCGTCCCCATAACCGGCCAGGCGGCCATCAGTGCCAAAACCAAACAAGAACGGGTCGATCACAGGATAAAATAAGACGAAGGCGCCGAGGAGCATCAAGTAAAATCGTTGCGCGCCAGTGCTGCGCAGCGGCAGATCATTAGGCACCAGGTCTTTTACCTCCTCTTTTGCGCGGCTCGTGGAAAGTACTTCTAACCTGCGGCGTTTACTTCTGCCGTTACCTATTCCGTTTGTACTACTTTGACTATTACCGTTACTACTGTCTCTCGCAGGAAGGGTGCGGCGCAATGCAATCCAGCCGCTGAGCCGTCCCAGGAAATACCCGGCAATAGGGAGAAGAATTGTACGCACGATCGCCCAGATCAAGAGCGTAGTTGTCAATGAACCACTAATGAAAAAGACCAGGTCAACGATCAACGAAACAACTGCAAAGGCCAAACCGAACCAGAATCCACCAGCAATAGCCCGTTCCATCACTAAAACGCGCTGTTCGGCATCCAGCAGCTTCAAGCCCTCCAGAGGCGACGGAGCAGTGTAGTTGAGGGCCTTACGTACTTGATTGCGTATTAAAAAATACACTGGCCAGACGATAGCACATAAGGCAAGGCCAATAATCAGGCCAAAAAAGATGACCAGGACGAGCGGAACTAGCGCAAAAACGAGTACGTCAACCCACAATTCAAGCATACCCCGGCGCCCGCTATCCGCTGCGACGAGGTAGCCAGCAAGCGCAATTACTGCAACATAGAAGATGGCAGTAAAAATAGCGGCCTGCACCAGTGATGGGAAATCGGTGGGGACATTACCAGAAGCAGTTCCTGGTGAGATCACCGCGTTGATAATAGATTCGCCGCTCCAGATGGTAAACACCATCACAGGGACGAGCAGAGCCACGATCCATTTGATCAGGCGCTGGCGAGTATCGCGTTCAGGCAGAAACGTGCGGGAGCTTACCGATGTAGACACGTTGGCATCACCTCGCTTCCAATAGGGTATGATTACAACATTGAAGCATGCTCTCCTCCTTTACACCTTCTCTGGTGTTTGTGAGCCAAGGAGGCCGGAGGGCCGGAAAACCAGGATTAATATGAGAACAGCAAAAATGATGGCTTCGTGCCACGCGGCACCGCCATGGGGCAGACCGAAGCCATGGCTCGCAGGAGCAGTGGAGTCAGGGATTAGCGAGGCCAGTGCCTCAATAATACCAATCAATACGCCTCCAAGCATAGCGCCTACAAGATTGCCTATTCCCCCCAGCACTGCCGCGGTAAAGGCAAACAAGCCGAGCGTGAAGCCGATAGAGAAGATGGTACTTCCATATTGCAAGCCGTAGATAAAGCCGGCCGCACCGGCAAGGCTCGCACCGATAAAGAAGGTGACGGTAATAATCTGGTCGACATTGACGCCCATCAAGGCCGCCGCCTCACGATCCTGCGCCACCGCCCGCATGGCACGCCCGATTCGCGTCCTGGTGACCATGAACTGGAGACCTATCATCAGTGCCACAGCAACAATGATCACCAGTATATAGACACTACTGATGTCAACGCCATTACCTGCCGGGCCAAGATGATAGCTAGTCTTAGGAAAGATTTGAGGAAACGAGATGAAGTTGATGCCCTTCCAGAGTTTCCCAACATCTTGCAGAATTAACGAGACACCGATAGCCGAGATGAGAGGAGCAAGACGGGGAGCATTTCTGAGAGGACGATAGGCGATGCGTTCAATCACTACCCCCAGGATAGCACACAACAGCATCGATCCTAAACATGCTGCCACCATTACACCAATTAATGTGAATCCAGTCGGATGTGATTCCGCCGTGATACCGAGCGCGCTCAGAATCGTAACAGAGATCATGGTGCCGATCATAAAGATGTCGCCGTGGGCAAAGTTAATCAATTCGATGATACCATAGACCATCGTATACCCCAGCGCAATCAGGGCATAGATAGAGCCGGTGGCAAGCCCGACGACCAGTTCCTGTAAAAATAGACTCATATGTGCGCTGCTTCCCATCCTTCCTGTTAAATAGAGCTATACAACCTTCAGAGATAGCATAACCGTAGGGGGAGCAGCCCGATAGACAGGTATCTATCGGCTACCCCCCCTCCGTATCATCCCTCAAGCAGGCAGAATGAACAACTCTCCCTGATCAGAGGGCATCCAGCAGTAGCAATAGTAGAGTACTCACCACTCACTATTACGACGCTATAATGGTCTTTTGGAACACCCAGCAAGTGTTGTCACACGGATTCTTGAGATCCTGGACCTGGAAGATCGAGATGACCTTGTTGGTTGTGTCACCATTGGCATCAAAGGTATGGTGCCCTGTCGGTCCCGTGTAGTCAGTCTTTTTAATCGCGTCGATGACGGCCTGGCGGAATGCCTTTGCGCCGGCAGCGTCTCCTGAGTTCTGAGGAGTCTTCGCACCACTGGCAAGAGCATTCTTAATCGCCTGGATCAGGATGTTCATACTATCATAGGCATTCGCGCTGTAAGCCCCAAGCTGACCGTAGGAAGGGACGGCTTTATAGGCATTGATGAAGGACGAGGCAGACGGCAGTGAAGTTACGTCTACGGAACCAGTCGTGCCATAGACTGCGCCTCCCTTTTCCGGGGCAACCGTTTTGGCAAAGTCGCCAGTGACGATACCATCGCCACCACCCATCGGCGTTTTTGCCAGAGCAGGCACCTGGCTAAACTGCTGGCGGAAGAGCGTACCACCGGTGGCGTCCGTTCCTGCGAAGTAGATCACATCCGGCTTTGCCGCCGCAATCGATGTCAGGAGAGACACAAATGATGTGGTTGCACTCGGCTCGCTGCTGTGGCCAAGCACTGTTCCACCATCCTTTTGCCACTCGGCAATGAAAGCAGTAGCGAGGCCAAGACCGTAGGCCTCTGCGTCATCGACGACCCAGACCTTATGGAAGCCTAATTGCGTGTAGAGCAGATCGGCACCTACTCCACCCTGGTGGTCGTCGGTCGTGGCAATACGGAAGTACGTCACATTTCCGGTAGGACGCAGGGTCGAAATGATGTCGTTGGCACCGGTGCATCCGGCAGCCGCGGTGTTCTGAGTCAAGCAAGGATTGGTGTTGGACGGGCTAACCAGGGCGATAGGTGCCTGGTTGGCAACGGGCATCTCTGCCTGGGCTACACCACTGTTAAACGGCCCAACGATGCCGGCCACCAGGGCGTCACTGATCAATGCCCCGACGTTGGCTTTACCAACCGCAGCATCATGTGCGCCGCTCGGTCCCACGTCGTCCTTGGGATCAAACTGTAGGGTATACCCGGGAATAGTCTTATTTGCATTGGCCTGGTCGACTGCCAGGTGCGCACCATTTTCGGCAGGTTTACCGCCGCTCTCGTCTTTACCCGACACAGGCAGGTCGGTAGCAACCTTGATGATAGTAGAACCGGCAGCAGGGGTCGAAGTACCAGTTGTCGTGCCGGAACCACAAGCTACCAGAATAGCCAACAACAGGGGAATCCCCATTGTTAAGGCTAAGATACGTGACCAACTTCTCCTCATGATGTAGTCAGCCTCCTTCAGCATTATCAAATATAAACCACGAACGTTTACAGAGGGGGCGCAAAATGGTGAGTGCCAATTCGTGAGAACTAGCTTCCCCTCTTACGATACATACGTCAGAAATGTCGCAAATCTCACCAATTCAACTGCTCAGTTTTTTCGGTTTGCCTGGTCAACACTGCATTCGCCAAACCTGGGCTCAGCCATCCACGCAAAGCCTTATCATCGCGCACCGACGTAGCTACAATTGAGGCAACGGCATATCAGAATGACCAGATTATAGTCCCGAAAAATCTAGCGTTTTATTGCACTACATCTTCGTTTGATTTACACGGACAATCCGTGATGGGTGGACTACAAAACCCTCTACTTCCTTGTCGTGAAGACGTTGGAAGCTACTTGTGTAAGCTATGTGGTGTCGCTGGAATTGTCTACCTCGCTCCTGCACCACCTGCTTGACGTTTTATAGGACCTATGGATGAATCACTTCATCCTGCCGCACCTGTCTGGCTTTTCACCATGATACAGAAGGTCACTGGCACTTGCGATTGACCGTTGCACACTCAAGACGCTGTGGTTTTACCTGCTGAGCGTTTTCTCAACAGAACTCTTGCCTGCCTAGAACGAGCATACTACTGAGTCAGATAGAAGTCAAGCGTTTTGTGCAATAAAACGCTAGAAAAATTCCCATTTCGCTATATTTTCAAATACTAGTTACTATACCTGTGTCAATAGCCCCATTCATGCACAACCTCTAAGCGGGAAAATGCGCAATAAAACGTCCAAATGCAGCAGCGACCTGGCGGCGGGTTTCTTCTAACGAGCCACTGTTATCAATGACTTCATCCACCAGGGACAGTCGACTGGCGACAGGAGGCTGCGCGTGAATGCGGGCCAGAGCCTCTTCTTCACTGAGGGCATTGCGGGCAATTAAACGGGCAAGCTCCTGCCCTTCGTCGCAAATTACTAACCATTTGCTCTGGCAAAACGCGCCGGAACCCCCTTCCAACAACTTGACTGCATCAATTATGGCAATACCCGAAGTGCTGACAGCCGCTAACTCATTCACCAGGGCCATGCCCACTGCCGGGTGAACTATTGCCTCCAGGCGTCGCATTGCCTCTGCATCTTGAAAAACAAGTGAGCCGAGTGCTTTGCGATCAACGCTGCCATCAGGGGTAATAACCGCAGGCCCGAAGGCTTTTGCTACCTTCAGGGCGATGGGCTGGCCGTTCTCATAGAGCTTATGCACAACGGCATCGGCGTCGATATAGCGTTCAGCCCCCAATTCGAGCAGCATCTGCCCGACCACCGATTTTCCGCAAGCAATATTGCCCGTCAGTCCAATGATGCGCGGCATCCGAGATCAACTCCCAACAGATTATTCAGCTCAACAAGGAATTTTCTAAGAGTATACCATAAAGTACTTATTCCTCCCCAATTATTTCCTACTTACTATTGTATAGCATACAATGGCTAAGTTATTTGCTGGCGTAATCAGACGATATCAAGGAGTGAGTATATGGCCAGACGCCTGGGGCTAATTATTGGCGTGAATTCTTATCAGGACACTGCCTTTCGACCATTGCAACGCGCCGAGACAGATGCAAGAGCAATCGCACAATGGTTGGTCAATACCCAGGGTGGCAATTGGTCTCCTTCCGATGTACAACTTGTGCAGGGTACATATGCGACACGCGAACTGGTAGAGACGCTGATTACACTGTTGTGCGTCAACGTTGCCGGGCCTGGCGACCTGGTGCTCGTCTACTTTGCCGGACACGCCTTCCTGGATGAAATGAATGGTGAGGGATACCTTGCACTCGCCAATACACTGTACCAGCAGCCAACCACGGGTATCCACCTGTCATCACTGGCTCAACAGACGATGGGCCACAGTCACGCCGCGCACGTTGTATTTATGCTCGATTGCTTTCAGACAGGCAAGGTATGGGGTATGCGGCGTTCTACCCCCTACGATACCCGGCCACTGCTCGGCCCAACACTCCTTAACGCGCTGCAACAGAGCGGAGATCGCTTGATTTTTTGCTCCTGTCGCGGCAACGAGTTTGCTGCTGAAACGAGTGAAAAAAACCTGGGTGTCCTGACCTATCGCATGATTGTAGGTCTTTGCGGACCGGCCAGCGACCCGGTCACCAAACAGATTACGCTGCAACGCCTCCATGCCTTTCTTTTTAGCTCAGTTGACGAACAACGCCGCCCGCAACTCTTTGGACAGGAGCGAACCCCATTGGTCTTAGTCGGTGAAATGCCCCAGCAACCCAACACTTTCCAGGCGAGCGGGCAACTCTCCCCCTTCCAAAGCGGTCAATTACCTTCAACATTTTCAGCAGGGATTCCCAATGCTCCCCCCACCAACGCACAGCCGACTACTTCTGGCATACTCACGGCGCAGCCGCTGCAAAATGCTACCGCAACCGCCCAGATGTCGCCAACAACGTCGGGCCAGTTGATGCTCTCGGCGGCAGAACAACAATGTACCATGCTGCTGCGGCAGGCACGGCATTTGATCCAGATGCAAAATCCTGCTGAGGCCTTTACTACAGTAGAACAGGCACTGCAAATCGTCCCAACGAACGTTTCCGCCCTTATTCTCAAGGCACAATTGCTTGGTTCGGTAGCTCGTTCACAAGAAGCGTTGTATGCCATCGAGCAAGTGCTACAGTTAGATAATAACAACGCCCTGGCCTGGAGTGTGCGGGCCGCCCTTTTGACGAACACGGGCCAGCATCAGTTGGCCCTACAGACTATTGAACATTCGCTTGAGCTTGACCCAAATAATCCCGAAACATATTCCATAAAAACAAGCATCATGGGACATGCAGCGGCTTCTCAGAGGCGGGGAAGTAGCCGGAAGCTTACTTACCAGAAACGTGGCGGCCCCGCGTCCTTCTTTATTGGCACAGGTCTACAAATACTCGGGCTGCTTCTCGGTGCCGCCGGTGCAGTACTGCCAGTTCTGGTACCCAGTTCGCCAATCATGGCCGCTTTTGTGCTACAAAGCCTGGGACTGGCACTCATCTGCGTCAATGCCGCACGGACATCCTACCTGTATGGCTTCGTACGCTTCTTACTCACGCTTGTTACCAGTGGGTTGGCAGGCGCCGCCCTGGCAGCAGAAGTCATTCTGGGAGGGGTTAACCACATTGGAACAGGCCGCATCTACGTCATGGTGCAACACAATACGGCCCTTCTACTGCCCCTCCTCTTCCTCGGCCTCTGGCTGGCATTAGCGACTGCACTACCACCCCTGCTGGCACTCTTTGGCTTTATTGGCGGTCTCATGCTGGGAGTAAGAAGAAAGAAACGCTAGCCTGTCTCTTCCGCCATTCGCTCCCACTCTACCAGCAGTTCCTCTACCTGCATGCGAGCCTGCTCATACTCGGCAGAAAATTGCGTGAGCAGAGCCGCATCACCTTTGAGTGCGGCCCCGGAGAGAGCTTCTTCCACAGCCTTGACGCGCTCCTCTGCCTTCTCAATATCACGCTCCACATCTTCCAGCGTGCGTACCTTGACTTTGCTACTCTTCTTATTGCTTGTTTTAGGAGCAGGTGAAGCTGGTTTCGCCGCAGGTACCGCCCCTTTGCTCTCATTGTTTGCGCGGGGAGAGGCAGGGACATCGAGGACGATTGGCTGCTTGCGTGTCCGGTACTCGGTATAGTTCCCCATGTAGGGGATCAGTACGCCTTCTTCGATGACCCAGACTTTGGTCGCCAGGCTATCGATAAAATAGCGATCATGAGAGACAAACAGCAGCGTACCTTCGAACTCACCCAGGACTTCTTCCAGGAATTGCCGCGATTGCAGATCGAGATGGTTGGTAGGCTCGTCCAGAATCAACAGATTAGACCCTTGCAGCGTCAGTTTTGCTAAGGACACGCGGCTGCGTTCACCTCCGCTCAACGCGCTAATCGGCTTGAAAACATCATCGCCGGAAAAGAGGAAACGCCCCAGGAAGGTACGAGCACCCTCTTCACTCAATGCACTCACCTGGCGTATCTCGTCGATAATGCTCCGTTCAGTATTGAGGCCGACATGGGTCTGCGAATAGTAGCCGGTACGTACATTGTGACCGATATACACCTGCCCGCCAACGGGCGGCAGTTCACCAATAATCGTACGCAACAAGGTGGTCTTTCCTGAACCATTCGGGCCAAGCAGACCAACGTGATCACCCCGCAAGAGCTCCAGGTCGGCTACCCTTGCTAATTCGGTACGCTCCCTGGCCTCATTGATATAGCCAACGGAGAGCTTTTGCGTTGAAACCACCACCAGACCACTATCAACAACCTGGCTGAATGCAAAACGCATCTCTGGAAAATCCTGTGGACGCTGAACTCGCTCCAGCCGATTCAGCAATTTTTGACGGCCACGTGCTTCACGACTGCGTTGACCGGCCTTGTAACGTCGAATGAACTCTTCCGTATGGGCAATATGCGCCTGTTGAGCCTCATATTCGCGCTGGCGGCGTTCCATGCGCTCCTCGCGCAAATGCAGATATTTTGTATAGTTACCAGGGTATTCTTCAATACGCCCAAAAGCCATTTCAATGGTACGCGACACGATCTTATCAAGGAAGTAGCGGTCGTGAGCAACCACCACCATGGCTCCCTTCCAGTTAGCAAGATAGGTCTCCAGCCACTCCAATGCCACCAGGTCCAGGTGGTTCGTTGGCTCATCCAGCAACAAGAGATCAGGCTCTTGCAAGAGCAACTTGCCCAGAGCAGCGCGGGTCTGCTGACCGCCACTCAACTGTAGAACAGGCGATGCCTGCTGCTCGCGGGTAAAGCCTAAACCATCGAGGACCTGATCCACGCGATTCTCATAGGTATACCCACCAGCGTGCTCAAAACGCACCTGCAGGTCTGCATAGCGTTGCAGGAGTTGTTCATGAAGGTCCATCTGGGCCTCTGGGGTAGCCAGTATACGGCCAAGTTCATTGAGTTCATGCTCCCAACCTCGCACTTCGGCAAAGACGGTGAGCATCTCATCGCGCAGCGTGTTCTCCGCCTGGAAATCTGTGACTTGCAGGAGATAGCCCATGCGCGCATTGCGGGCCACCGCGACCGTACCCTCGTCTGGCTCCTCATAGCCCGCTATTATATTTAACAAGGTGGATTTCCCAGCCCCATTGGGGCCAACCAGTCCAATGCGATCATCTTCATTGATTTGAAAGCTCACGCCATCAAAAATGCGTTCCGCCCCGAACGATTTACCCACTTCTATGACACTCACAATTGGCATATATCTTCTCTCACCTATTGGCCTTTATCTATTTTTCGTAAAATGTGCATGTTAGCGTATCATATCAAGATGCTTCGTGCAAGACAACGTATTCCCGTTCGGTAACATTTTTATTTGACTTAACACGGGCTCCCGATAGGCAGTTGGCTAGTGGCGGCACCTATGATATAGTTGCTAAAAATCTAGACAAATGCTACATTTGTCTAAACTTCTTGCTTTAACCTACGCCTGTTTACGAAACAACCGACTAGGCGGGCGGTTGGACTACGGCCAACCGTTTGCTTTGCGCCATGCTGCATGCCTCTTCATGAGCAAGGCTTTGACGGCTTTCTTGTCCGTGCAAGCACGGAGTTCGACATCCCCGAACCGCTGTGCAATGTTCCTTGAGGCATTGAGATCGGCGTGTGCCTGATGACCACAGACCAAGCAGCAAAACGTTTGCTGGTTCGGTCTGTTCTTCCTATCCGTGTAATGACACCCGCTGCATTCCTGCGAGGAATAGGCGCTCTTGACTTTGGTGGCTCGTATGCCCCGTTTGGCAGCACCCCAGGCAATTTGCTTGGGGATATGTGCAAGGTTGGAGGCACGCATATAGGCATTCATGGCACGCGCCTTGAACTTCATGGTGGCAACCGAAAGCTGTTCATAGGCAAACTGTGCATCGGGGTGTTCAGCAAAGCACTCATTGACGGCTCGATTGATTTCCTGACGGACATGTCGGATAAGCCGTTGACTGCTCTTGCTGCTGGTCGAGGGGAGTTTCTTCGCACCCTTCTTCTTGAGGCACGCCCGCAGTTTGGCCTTGCGTCGGCGCTTCTCCCGATCTTGTTTCTGCCGCTCACGCAGCTTGCCATGCATGGTGCCATAGTGTTTGCCCGTACTCGTCGTGAGAAAGTTGGCGATGCCCACATCAATCCCAACCACCGGGGCATCCGGTGCGGTTTGTACCGAAATCGCCTCATCGTAACTGAGGGTCAACCACCACCCGGTATCGCGCTTGTTGAGGATCACACTGGTATTGATCGTCTTGCCTTCCAGGGCTTTGCGATGATATTTAGCAAGCTTCACCGGAACCAACAACACCTTGCGCAATTCGAGGGTACTAATCTTCAACCAATAGTCAAAGGTGGAGTCCTGCGAAGGCTCAAGTACCACGACATTGGCGTTCGCTTGAATACACCTCTGGTACAAAGTAGGAAGGTTCCACTCTGTCCAGACTGGTTCTTTCATCTGTGCATCTGGGGTGCCATTGGCTTGTTGCTCCTGGTACTCCGCTCGCTCTTCCACATAGTCCTGGTATGCCTGTTCACGGTTGATACGCCACGACTGGGCAATGCCTGCCGCTTGTTGAATGGCGACGCGGTGCCAGCGTTCTGACAACGGGGTCTGAAAGACCGGGGGAGAAAACTTATCGGGCTGCACCGCAGTGCAAAACAGCGTCACATACTCCTGGCAGAGTGCCAGGTAGACCGGGGCGAGCGCATCCAGCGCAACGAGTTTGCCTGCGTTGGCCTCTCCCAGCCGGATATGCGTCACGGCGAAGGTGTGGATCAGTGGTTCGCCTGGTTTTTTGGATCGGCGGTGGCGCTGTTTCATGGTATACTTCTCCCTTATGAGAGTTCTGCTCTACTCCTCAGTAATGATCAGCAGGTGAATATGGGTGAGGTCTTGTGGTAACTGTTGGTTGTCTGATACTCCTGCAATCGTGGCGCTTGCGATGCCTTGCTGTGAGAGAAGCAACTGCAAGGCTTGGTGTTTGGTTCTCCCTGCAATGAGCCTCTTGATGTGCTGCTGCTCCTGGAGAGTCAGCGTGTAGACCCATGTCCCTAGAAGAGAAAGAGATAAAACGATTGGTGCTTTTGTTGTTGTTGTTCGCTTGACCGTCACCTGGATGGAGCCTGTGAGATGATAGGCAGTTCCGAGTTGTGTTGCGGCCATGCTGGTAAGAAGCTGCAAAGCTTTCACCTGTACCGCTTGCTGGTTATAGGCAACGGCAATGCAAGACTCTGAAACAGTCACTTGTACCGCCGTTGCCTCACTCCCT
>WNFH01000691.1_pt1 | contig 21893 bp, 19 predicted proteins | sample 5400411 | NCBI WGS metagenome assembly WNFH01 (sample SAMN13153347, study PRJNA577476) | soil metagenome | isolation source: 200 cm saprolite under Douglas fir tree site 2 hole 3 | place: USA:California | collected 2015-04-18
GGCCCCTCGCCCGGGGAGTGACCGCCGTCTTCGGGCCCTGAGTCGACCCCCCACCGCTCCGCCCACAGCTCGGCCATGAGAATGGGCCAGAGCTGGCGGGCATGGTTGCGCCGGCCCGACCGGTGCTCGGCGAGCAGTCGCGCGGTGGGCGCGCCCGGGAACAGCCGGGGCGCCTTCAGGTGCCGGTCCGCGAGCGACGCCAGGCCGGTATTGAGCCAGCGCGCCACCGGCACCGACAGGCCACGCTTCCTCCGACGGATCACCGCGTCTGGGACGAGCCCGCGCGCCGCTGCCTTCAATATCACCTTGGTGGTCAGGCCCCGCACCTTGAGTGCCGCCGGCGCGGGCAGGGCCAGCTCCATCACCTCGCGGTCCAAGAACGGGGCGCGCGCCTCGATGGACGCGAGCATGGTCCCGCGATCCACCTTGGCGAGCAGATTGTCGGGCAGATAGGAGAGGAAATCGAGCCACAGCACGCGGTTGACGGATGCGGCGGCGGGAAAGCGGTCCAGCAGCGCGCTCGCCCAGGCGAGCGCGCGGGCATCCGGGCCGAGCGCGCCGAACCACGTCAGGTGCCGCTCGAGGAGCGGTAGCTCCGCGGCGGCAACCAGCTGCTTCAGCATGAATTCGATCGTCACCTTCCCGGTCGACGTGGGGAGGCGGTTCACGAGCCAACCCAGCGCCGCTCGGGCGGAGCGGGGGACCCGGCGGTACAGCCCGGCCGCGTGGTGCCCGAGATAGGTCGGGTAGCCGCCGAACAGCTCGTCCGCCCCTTCACCCGACAACACCACCTTGACCTGCTCGCGCGCGGCCTCGGCCAGCAGGTAGGTAGGGAGGATGGCCGGATCGCCTATCGGCTCCGCGAGCGAGCGCGTCACGAGCGCGAACGCCCGTTCGAGCGCTTGGTCGTCCGCGGTGACGACGTGATGGATCGTGCGGATAGTGTGGGTCACGGCTTCTGCATAACCGCTTTCGTCGTAGCCCGGCTCGGCGAACTTCACGGTGTAGGTGTGGATGCGCTCGCCCGCCATGACGCGGGCCGCCGCCGCCGCGAGCAGCGAGGAGTCGAGCCCGCCGCTCGTGAACACCCCGACGGGGACGTCGGACATGAGCTCGCGCTCGACTGCGCGGAGCAGCGTGTCGCGCAGCGCGGCGGGCCGGTCGAGCACGGGCGGCTGCGCCGCGACGGCGGCGGGGTCCCAGTAGCGGGACACCGTCAGGCCGCCACGGTCGGCCACGAGTACGTGGGCGGGTGGGAGCTTTGAGATCCCGGCGAGCAGCGTGTACGGGGCCGGGACGTACCCGAGGGCGGCGTACAGTGCGACGCCGACCGGATTCAGCCGGCGCGGCTGATCGGGGTAGGCGAGCAGCGCCTGCACCTCAGAGGCGAACCGCAGCTCGCCGGCCACCTCGCTCCAGAACAGTGGCTTCTCGCCCGCGCGGTCGCGCGCCAGCACGAGGCGCTCGCGCGCGTCGTCCCACACCGCGAGCCCGAACATCCCCTCGAGCCGCGCCACCGCGCCGGGGCCCAGACCCTCGTATAGCGGCACGATGGTCTCGATGTCACCGGTCGAGCGGAACGGATAGCCCGCGCGGGCGCATTCGCGGCGCAGCGCCGGGGCGTTGTAGATCTCGCCGTTACACACCATCCAGATCCGGCGGTCCGGGCTCTGGAACGGCTGGTCGCCAGTCGTGAGGTCCATGATCGCGAGCCGGCGCGCGCCGATGCGCGCTCGCTCGTGACCGACGATCTGCTCGCCATCCGGGCCGCGGTGCGCCAGGGCCGCGGCCATCGCGGGGAGGCAGCCGAGGTGCACGAGCGGTGCGCGGCGGAGCGAGACGGCCCCGAAGATCCCGCACATCGCGCTAGCCGCCGTGATCCCGGCGCGCGGCGCGCTGGAGCGGAGGGGAGGCAGGCGGGGCGGGGGAAGCAGGCACGCGGCAGGGGCCGTACGCGGCGTAATGGCCGTCGGCGGCGAGGAGCGGCAGGGCCCGGTCGAGCACGGCGCGGGCGTCGCGGTTCCCGGCGTCGGTAAGGAAGACGGTGGGGACGGGACAGCGAGCCAGCGCCTCGCGCCAATAGCCCGCCGGGAGGAGCGGCGAGCCCGCGCTCGCGCGAAATCGCTCGACGTTGTCGGCGATATAGTTGCTCGTGAGCTCCGCGCCGGTCGCCGTCGCGACGGCGACGGGGCGGGTCAGGTAGAACGGGAGTGACGGCGGATAGGCGAGCACCCCCAACACCGCGCCGCTCTTCCCGGCCCGCTCCAGCGCGACGGCGGTGGCGCTCGCGACGGCGGCGGAAGAGCGGTCTTCGCCGACGGCGCTCAACAGTCGGCTCGAGAGGACGGGGATCGCCATGACCACGACGGCATACCCCAGAATGGTGATCCGCGGCCGTCGCGCGAGGGCACCGAGCCCGACGAGCGCGGCGGAGCAGAGGACCACGATGCCGAGTGCGGCCGCGGTGGGCGGGATCGCGGCCTTTTCGGCGGGCGTGAGCGTGATCGGAGCGGGCAACCAGCGCGTGATTGCCACGAGGGCCAGGCCCGTCACCGTGGCGAGCCCCGCGTACGCCCGTGCCCCGACGGCGGTTGAGCCGAGCACCAGGTTTCGCGTCGCGGCGAGCGCGAACGCCGGCATGAAGGGCAGCACGTACTGCGGCAGCTTCGACTGGTTCAGCGTGAAGAAAAGGAGCGGCGCGATCACCCAGCAGGCCAACAGGAGGGGCTCCCGGGCCTCGGGATCGCGGCGCGCGCGCCACGTCGCGCGCCAGCGGCCGAGGCGGGCAAGCGCCGGCGCGATCCAGGGAAACGCGGCCAGAGGGACGATCGGCAGATAGTACCAGAACGGGGCGCCGCGGTGGAAGGCGCGTGTCGTCACCCGCTGGAGCGTCTCGCGCACGAACACGTACTGCGGAAAGTCCGGATGGCGCAGCGACACCGCGACGAACCAGGGCAGCGCGATCACGGCGCAGACGGCGATGCCACGCCAAGCGAAGTAGCGGCGGACCGACGCCCCGGTCGCCAGGGCGTGCGGGACCAGGATCATGAGCGGGATCGCCATGGCAAGCGGCCCCTTGGTGAGGGTGCCGAGCGCGATCGCCGCCCAGGCGGCGACCGGCCGGTCCTCGAAGAGCCACAGGATGCCGGCCGTCGTGCAGAGGGTGAGGGTGCTGTCGAAGATCGCCGTGCGGGCGTAGGCGAGCGGCAGCACCATGGTGGCGTAGGACAGTCCGGCGAGCCAGCCTGCGGCCGGGCCCCAGCGACGGCGTGCGAACCAGACGAGCAGCGCGACGGTCGCGAGCGTCGCGATATACGCCGGGAGGCGCGCCGCGCTCTCGCTGGGGCCGAACACCTCCATCAGGGCCGCGGCTGCGGCGAAGTAGACGATCGGCTTGTCGAGATAGGGCAGACCGTCTAGATGCGGAACCAGGTAGTCGCGCGACTCGGCCATCTCGCGCGCCACTTCGGCGTTGCGGCCTTCGTCGGGATCCAACAGGCGGTACCCGTTCAGGTTCCAACCGAGCGCCACGCCGGCGAGGAGGAGGAGCAACGGCAGCCCCGCAAATGGGCGCGCTGGCAGGAGCGGTGGGGTCTGAATATGCTTGGCGTGTGGGTGATCGAGCTCGGGCGCTAAAGCTATTCGCGCGCGCATACCAGTGCCAGTTGGCGGGCGATCTCGCGGGCGCGGTCCAGCTGTACCAAGCCTCGCTCGCCGAGCAGCCGACGGCGGAGGCCCACACGTTCCTGGGGTGGGTCTATTCCTTCGACCACCGCTACGCGGAGGCGATCGCCGAGTGCAAGCGGGCCATCGCCGTGGACCCGAGCTTCGGGAATCCGTACAATGATATCGGCTGCTATCTGATGGCATTGGGCCGCGCTGACGAAGCGATCCCGTGGCTCCAGCAAGCCATGGACGCCCCGCGCTACGAGGCAGCGCATTTCCCCCACGTGAACCTGGCGCGCGTCTATGAACAGCAGGGTCGGCCGCTCGACGCGCTCGCGCAGTACGGGCGGGCGCTCGAGAAGCTGCCGGGCTATGAGCCGGCGCTGGCGGGCCTGCGCCGCCTGCAAGCGCGCGTCAACTGACCGTTGCGTGGTTCCCCTCCCGTTGGCGCGACCACCGCGCTCGGTGCTACTGTCCACCCGGAGCCGAGCATCGGTGTGATCTCATGATCCCGCGCCCCCACCCCGACCCGAAGTCTCTGGGCCCGCCTCACCTGACGGTGGCCGGCCTCGAGCTGTGGGTGCAGGGTCGCCGCTTCCCGGAGGCGCACGACTACTGGGACGGCAATTGGCTCGACGTCACCGTCCACTGCGCGGCCCCCGGCGCCAGCATCTGGAGCGCCGGGGCCCTGCTGCGGGTGCCCGACGTCGTCCGCTGGGCCGCAGAGCTGGAGCAACTGCACGCCCGGCTCGACGGCGTGGCCACGCTCACGTCGGACGAGCCCAATCTCACCGCCGTGGTCCGCTCGACGGACCGCGCCGCGGACCTGCAGCTCGTGGTCGACCTCACCCCCGATCATCTCACACAGGAACATCGGCTCCGATTCGAGGTCGCCCGTTCGGCGCTGCCGGCGCTCGTCCGGCAATGCCGCGCCCTCGTCGCGGCGCACCCGGTCCGGGACCCGGACGGGGCGCGCGATGCGTAACCGGTCGGGCCGCCCGTCCGCTCAGTGAACGCCGGTCGGCTGGGCCGGCAGCTGGCTCACCGTGAGCGGCACCGCGGCCTTCTGGTCTCCGTCGATCGTGATCTCGAACCGGTACGCACCCGCGTGGGGAAATGGCACGTCGAACACGAGAATCGCACCCGCCTCGATCTCCGTCACGCCGGCGGGCGGCTCGGCGAAGTTGACGGTGCCGTTGCCACCGAGGATTTCCGTCCCCGGTTCGTCGAGCAGGCGGATCTGGACCTGGTGCTCGCCGACTTCGGTGCGCTTTCCCTTGAGGCGCAGCACAAGGTGCAGGCGGGGGTGCATGGCGGGGAACTGCTGCACCCAGATGTGCTGAAAAATGCCCAGCACGGACAGTTTCCCGGCCTGATCGACCAGGGCGTAATCCGCAGCCACCGCGAAGTCGAGGTGCACGCCGCTACGACTGCGCACGCGTGAGAGCCGCGCGGGCGACTGCGCCCGGGCGCGGCGCCGCAACGGCGAGCGCGGCCGCGACCCGGTGGCTGGGCATCCGGCACATGTCGCTACAGGCTCATTTCTTCACGAACGGAATCGACGCCCGCGTCGTCTCCCATTCGAGCGCGAGCACGCCGCCCGTGCCCTGCGGCTCGACCGAGATCGTGAACTGCTCCACAGGACGCGGCAGCCGCTCCACCGCGAGCTCGAGCCGCGCTAGATCGGAGTCCGGGGCGTATTCGGTGCCTTGCAGCCACGCCCGGGTCGGCAGGGCGCAGGCCTCACCGTCGCAGGGTGCCTTCGTTTGCCGGTTGACGATCAACTTCCAGCCGCCGGGTGCCGGGAGCGTCCACAACGTGTAGCTGCCCTTGGGAATCGTCTGGCCACCCATGACGAGATCGCCGGACGTCGTAAAGCGCGTGGCGAGATTCGCGCCGGTGCGCCACACCTGGTTCCAGGGGACCACGGCTCCGCCGAAGATCTTGCGCCCCCGCAGGGTGGGTCGGCTATAGTTGACCGCGATCGTCGCGCCCGCGATGCTCACGCGGAGCGAGTCGGGCGGCGACAGCGTGCCGAGCGGGCGGTTGGCGAACGTTGCCCGGGCGGCCGCGAGATCCACGGTCGCTAGCCGCGTGCTGATCACCTTCTGGGTGCTGAGCCGCCCGTCCACTCCCCAGATGCGGCCCGCGCCATCCACCTTGAATAAGGTCGGAGCGTCGTTCTCGAAGGCGACGCCCATGGAGTCGGGCTGCGGGAACGTGACGGTGAGATCCTCCGGGCCGGTAGCCGCGAAGGGGATCACCGAGACTTTCACTGGGTTGCCACCGAGCGCGTGCGCCCGTCGGCCGATCACCTCGTACAGGGCGTAGCTGTAGTTGAAAAACGGCAGCAGGCTGGTGGGGGCGATCACATGTGCCACTTGCCGGTTCCCGCTGCGGGTGGTCTCGAAGAAGACCTCATCGGGCTTGAAGGTGGCGACGCCGTGCAGCGTGGGCGCGTCGCTCGCCCCCGTCGGTCTCGTGTCGAGCTCGAGCCGCGCGATCGAACCGTCGGGATTGACGGTTGCGACGACGTGCCGGAGCGTCACGGCCGCGCCGTTGCGCAGGATCATGTCGTCGACCAGCTGGTCGCCGGTGCGTACGTAGCGTTCGAGCGCCAGGGTGTCTTTGCCGAGGGTGATCACGAATGCCCCGCTGTCGCTCGTCTGCGCCGCGAGGGCGAGCGGTGTGACGCTGGCGGTGAGGAGCCACATCAGGTGTCGCATGGCGGTCTCCGTCGACATTAGGTCACCCGAATCGACTTGACGGCGTCGTTCTGCGCAATCTGGTTCACGACGTCCATTCCGCGCGACACCTGTCCGAAAACGGTGTGAACGCCGTCGAGGTGCTGTTGCGGGGAATGACAGATGAAGAACTGGCTGCCACCGGAGTCCTTCCCGGCGTGCGCCATCGAAAGGGTCCCCGCCACGTGCCGATGGACGTTCTTCTCCGTCTCGCACTTGATGGTGTAGCCAGGTCCACCCGTGCCGACGCGTCCCTTCCCCGTCTTCGAGTAGGGATCGCCCCCCTGGATCATGAAGTTGGCGATCACGCGGTGGAACGTGGTGCCGTCGTAGAAGCCGGCGTTGGCGAGCTTCTCGAAGTTCGACACCGTGCCCGGCACCTCGTCGGCATAGAGCTCCGCTTCGATGCGGCCTTTCGCGGTCTCGAGTACGGCCTTCTTGTTGGGCATCAGCGCTCCAGAGAGAGGTTCTCTTCGACTTGTGCGACGGTCTTCATGCCTACAATCACGACCGCGATGGCGTCGTTGTCCAGGACGAAGCGCAGGGCCAGTTGCGGCGCGGTCAGGTCGGCCTCCGCGGCCAGCTCCCGGACCCGCGTGCCCAGCGCCACGAGCTGCGCCACGTACGGGCGCGGCATCCGGGCCCGGATGTCGCCTCGCTCCCAGGTGCTGTCCGGCCGGTATTGCCCCGCGAGGAATCCATTCGCGAGCGGCTCCCGGGCGATGAGCCCCACGTTGGCGGCGCGCGCCGCCGGGAACAGCCGATCCTCGGCATCGCGGCGCACGATGCTGTATACGAGCTGGATGGCGTCGGGTCGCGTCACCTCGATCGCGGCGAGACCCTCCTCGGGCGAGTGCACCGACACGCCGTAGAAGCGGATCTTCCCGGCCGCCTTCAAGTCGTCGAGCACGCGGTAGGTCTCCGGGTCGGCGATGAGATCGAGCGCCGGGTTGTGGAGCTGGAGCAGATCGATGTAGTCGGTGCGGAGCCGGCGCAACGACTGCTCGACTGCGAACCGGAGATAGGCGGGGGAGAAGGTCGCATCGTGGGTGATGGGGAGCACGGCGTCGGGCGCGAGCTCGGCGAGCGGCTGGCCGAGGGCCTCGGACAGCCGCGGCACGCGCAGCGGGTTCACGTCACGGTTGTAGAAGTTCCCGCCCACCTTGGTCGCAAGGATGATCTCCGAACGGATCCCCGCGAGCGCCGCGCCCAAGACCTCCTCTGAGTGCCCGTGCCCGTAGACGTCCGCCGTGTCGAAGAAGGTGCACCCGAGCTCGTACGCCCGGCGCACGGCGCGCTGCGACTCGGCGTCGTCGGTTGGGCCGTAGGAGTTCCCGAACCGATTGCCCCCGATCGCCCACGCGCCAAAGCCGACCGCGCTGACGGCGAGGCCGGTGCGGCCGAGGAGCCTGCGCTTCACCGCAGCAGGTCCCCGAGCGCCTCGGGCGTCGACACGGGCAGCGCGCACGTCGGGCCGACACACACCGTGGCCGTCGCGCGCTCGCCGAGCGCGCGGACCACGACCTTGCGCGGACGGTAGGCCTGGAGCGCGCGCAAATGCATCGCACAGGCCGGTCCTTCCCCCCCCGGCCCCGATACCGCGATGCGCGTCACGGGGTTCAAGGCCCAGTCCAGCGCCCGCAGGAACGTGGCCCCGTACAGCGCCAGCTCTCCCGCCGTGCCCGCGAAGGTCGCGAGCTGACGGTCCAGCGCTTGACGCCACTCCGCCGCGTCCGTCAGCGCCGACAGGCGCGCCAACACCAGGGCCGCCACGCCGTTCGCCGACGGCGTGGGCGAATCTTGAATCGGCTTCGCCGGAGTCGCGAGGTAGCCCGTGCCGCCGGGATCCTGGGCCACATCGAGGAAGCCCCCCTTCGCCGCGTCCCCGTGGGCCGTGGCGCAGTAGCGCATGATGGCCGCCGCGCGCTCGATCCACGCGGCGTCGCCAGTCGCTTCGAACGCGTCCAAGAACGCCGCCGCGGCGTGCACCTGGTCCTCCAGCAGGCCCCGTGGCTCCGCGCGCCCGAGCACATGCCCCATCCCGCGCCCTGCGTCCCAGGCTTCGCTCCACAGGCGCCCGAGCACGCGGAGGGCGAGCGCGTTGCACTCCGGCCGGTCGAGGACCGCGCCGGCGTGCAGGAACGCGGACGCCATCATCGCGTTCCAGTTGACGTACGGCGTCCGGTCGACGGCAGGCGCCGTGCGCCGGTCGCGCGCGGCTTTGAGCTTCGTGAGCGCGCTCCGCAGCAGGGCCCATTCGGCCTCGGTGCCAGGATCGCGCGTCCACCACAGCACGTTGCGCTCGGGATCGTGGTGCATCTCGCCGGGCACCTCCACGTCGAACACCCGGCGCACCACGTCGCCCTCGCGCTCTGACAGCACGGCGCGCACTTCATCCGGGGTCCAAGTCCAGTAGTCGCCGTCGTCGCCGAACTCGACGTCCGCGTCCTGCGACGTGTAGAACGCGCCGCGCTCCCGGTCCGACAGCACCTCGAGCACCCAGGTCACGATTCCCTGTGCCACCTCTCGGAACAGCGGGGTGGCGAGCGCCGCGTAACCGTCGAGATAGGCGTGCAGGAGCTCCGAGTTGTCGTAGGCCATCTTCTCGAAGTGCGGCACGATCCAGCGCTCGTCCACCGAATAGCGGTGGAACCCGCCGCCCACGTGGTCCCGGATACCCCCGTTGGCCATGCCGGTGAGGGTCCGTTCCACCACCTGGCGGGCCCAGTCCTCGCGCGTGTCATGCCAGCGCGCGAGCAGAAAGGCCACGGCCGCGGGATGGGGGAACTTGGGGGCCGTTCCGAAGCCGCCGGAACGGATATCGAAGAGGCGGGCCATGGCGCCCGCCGCCCGCTCGAGAATCGCCGGGGTCACCGCGCCGCCCTTCGCCTCGTCGAGCGATTCGGCGACGTGGCGGCCGACGGCCCGGGCAGTTTCGGCGACCTTGTCGCGCTGGTCGCGATAGATCCCCGCCACCTGCTGCAACACGGACGGGAATCCCGGGCGGCCGTAGGCGTTCTGCTCCGGCGGGAAATACGTTCCGCCGTAGAAGACCTCGCCATCGGGTGTGAGAAACGCTGTCAGCGGCCAGCCACCTTGGCCAGTGAGCGCCTGCACCGCGCGCTGGTAGCGGGCATCGACGTCGGGGCGCTCGTCGCGGTCGACCTTGACGCACACAAAGTCGCGGTTCAAGATCTCCGCCACCGCGGGATTCTCGTACGACTCGCCGTCCATCACATGGCACCAGTGGCACCACACGGCCCCGATGTCGAGCAGGATGGGCTTGTCAGCGGCGCGCGCTCGCGCGAACGCCGCTTCCCCCCAGGCGTGCCAGTGCACCGGCTGGTGGGCGGCGGATCGGAGGTAGGCGGAGGGTTCGGACGCGAGCAGATTCGCCATGCGTTGGTGAAATGTACTCTCGGCACGGCGTGAGGCGGGGATCCCCCGCTCAGAATGCGCCCGTTGCGTATCCGAGCACGGTCCGGCTCAGCCGCTCTACCCCGTGCACCCGCGCTTCGTGCCGGCTCGCGTCACACGCGCGCGCTCGGGCACCACCGATTCACGACGCAGATCTCGCACTTCGGGCGGCGGGCGATGCACACGCGCCGCCCGTGGAGAATGAGCGTGTGCGACCACCAGGTCCACCGCTCGCGCGGCACGAGCGCCATCAAATCCCGCTCGATCTTCACGGGATCCGTCTCTTGGGTGAAGCCGAGCAGCGTGGAGAGGCGCTGGACGTGCGTGTCCACAACGATCCCCTCGTTCTTCCCGAACCACGTGCCGAGCACGACGTTCGCGGTCTTGCGTCCCACGCCAGGGAGCTCGACCAGCGCGTCCATCGTGGCGGGCACGGCCCCGTCGTGACGCTCGACCAGCGCCTGCGCCATGCCGATGAGGGATTTCGTCTTGTTACGGAAAAACCCGGTGCTGTGGATCTCCTGCTCGAGCACGTGCGGGTCGGCGCTCGCGTAGTCGTGGGCCGTGCGGTATTTCGCGAACAGCGCGGGCGTGACCATGTTGACGCGCGCGTCGGTGGATTGGGCGGACAGGATGGTTGCCACGAGGAGCTCGAGCGCGCTCGTGTGCCGCAGTGCGCACGTTGCGTCGCGATACTCCTGGGCTAAGCGTGCCACGATCTTGCGCGCGCGTGCCCGCCGCGCCGCGGGCGTCTCCCGGCGGAGGCGACGCCGTGGGCGGACCTTCGTCCTGGTGGGCATCGAGCGGAACGTACCGACGGGCGGAGACGGACGGAAGGACGCGTCGCCACCGGCCGTCGGTCGGTCCCGTCCGTCTCAGGCGGTCGGCAGGAACCCCTCGAGCGCCCGCTCGAACTCCTCGGGCGCTTCGACGTGGGGGGCGTGGCCGGTGGCGAGCTCGATGACCCCCGTGCTCAACAGGCCCGCGGTCTCGCGGGCCGACTCGAGCGGCATCGGGTCATACACGCCGTGCACCAGCAGCGCGCGCGGCGCGGTGCCGTTCGGGAACACCCGATGGACCTCGGCCCGCAGATCGTACGCGCCGAGGCTCGCCCACACCGCCTGCTGGGTACGCGCCGTGACCCGGAAAGGGGTCATCAGTCGGGCCTGGCTCGGGTCCCGGAAGTAGCCAGCCACCGAGAGCGCGAAGGCGATGCGACGGTACTTCTCGGGATCGGTCCGGGAAAGGCCGGAAGCGGTGAGCTCGGCCCTGGCGCGGGCGAGCCAGGGTTGCGCCATCCGCGCCGCGAACCGACGCTCGAACTCGTCGCGCCACGCCGCCGTCAGGGGCGCTGCGGAAACGAGGGCGAGACGGGTCACGCGATCAGGGTGGGCGAGGGCGTAGAGCACGGCGAGGAGACCGCCCCAGGAGTACCCCAGCAGGGTCACGCGCTCGAGGCCCCACAGGTCGCGCAGCGCCTCGAGGTCGGCTACGTGCTCGCGCCACCCCACCGGCGTCTCGCGGGTGACCGGGGACCGGCCCCCGCCGCGCTGATCGTAGTACAGCAGGGTCCGGCGGTGCGCGAGCCGGTCGTACTGGGGCAGGAGGTAATCGTGGTGGGCGCCGGGACCGCCGTGCAGCACGACGACCGCCGGACCGTCCCCCACGCGCCGCGTATAGAGGCGGACGCCGTTCAGCTCGACCGTCGTTTCGTGCATCGCGTCTCAAGGTAAACGGTACGGGTGGCTTAGCCGGCCGCTCGGGTGGGACGGCACGGCCGAACCTCGCACGGCGGGGTGAGACGCGGAGCGGCGCGCCCTCTACAACAGGACGGCCAGCGCGTCCGCCACTGCCTTTACGGCCCGGTGGTGCTCCGCGCCAAAGCCGGCGGGCACGTCCGAATCGATGTCGAGCTGTCCGAGGATGGTCGCGCCGCGACGGATCAGGACGACCAGCTCCGATCGGGTTTCCAGATTGCAGGCGAGATAGTTGCCCGCCGCGCCTACATCGGCCACGTTCTGGTCTTCGCCGGTTGCCACCGCCGTACCGCACACGCCGCTGCCGACGGGAATGCGTCGGTGCTCGGTGTCGCGACCCGAAAAGGCCTCGAGCACGAGTTCGTCGCCGTGCAACATGTAGGCGTACACCGACGTGTACGGCGGGCCGAGACCGCGGATCGCCTCACACGCGAGCCGGAGCAGCCCGTCCCGCGGCGCATCGTGCAGGTGGGCGGCGCGCAGCGCGCGCACGATCGGGCCGGCGGGGAGCGTGGCGGTCATGACCTAGTTGGTGACCTCCCGCTATATCTATACTTTGGCCCCACCCTCACGGAAGCGGGCCGCTGCCAATCCGACTGCTGGTGCTCATTCCCGTCGCCGCCGCCATCAGCTTGGCGCTTTCTGCGGCCGTCGAAGCGGTGGCGCTGCCGCTCTTCCTCGACACGACGGGCACGATCCTCGCGACTGTGCTTGCGGGCCCGGTCGTCGGGATGGCGACGGGCATCGTCACCTCCGCGGTGAACACGCTGCGCAATCCGACGTTCTGGCCGTTCGTTGTGGTGCAGCTCATCGTGGCGCTGTACGCGTGGGCGGCGGCGCGCGCGGGGCTGTTCCGGAGCTGGCGAACCGCGGTCCCGGCTGGGCTCGGCCTGGGCGTCCTCGCGGCCGCCACGTCGACGCCGATCTCCTACTTCGTGTTCGGCTGTAGCACGACGGGCGGCCTCGCCCTCACGACGGCGCTCGGCCGGGCGCTCGGCCTGCCGCCGCTCGGCGCCTGCTTCTTCGGGAGCATGCTCGCCGACGTGGGTGACAAGGCGGTGAGCTTCGCGCTCGTGACCTCGGTCCTGCACGCGCTCCCGCGCCGCGCCGCCGCTCGCTTCCCCTGGGCGCTGCGCGCGATCGGCGCGGCGTGAGCCGGCTCCACCCCTTCACCCTCCTCGCCGTCGCGGCGGCGCTGCCGGCGTTGGCCTGGATCCTACCGGCGCCGGCGGGCGGGGCGGGAGCCGCCGTGGTGGCGCTCGGACTCGCGGGCTCGGCCGGTGCGCGCCGCGGCCTCTGGCCGGCGCTCCTCACGGCGGCGCCGTTCTGGGTGTTCCTCCTGATCCTGCACGACGTCGCGACCACGGTGGCGATCGGGCTCCGTCTCACGACGATGGCGGCCAGTTTCGTGTGGGTCGCGGCGGTGCTGCCACCCCCTCGGCTCGTCGAGGCGATGGTCGCCGCCGGGTGGAGCGCGAGCGTGGCGTACCTGTTCGCGGCCACGCTCTCCGCCGTTCCGCTGTTCAAGGCGCGCGCCCAGCGGCTGATCGACGCGCAGCGCTGCCGCGGGCTCTCGCCGCGCGGCGGCCTCGCCACCCGGCTGCGGGCGCTCCGCGCCTTGGCGCTGCCCCTCATCCTGTCGGCCCTGCACGAGGTGGACGAACGGGCGCTGGCGCTCGAGACCCGGGGGCTCGCGCCCGGGATTCGCCGCACACCGCTCGCGCCGCCGCCCGATCGGATCGCAGAGCGGGTCGCGCGCTGGGGGCTGGCGCTCGGGTGCGCCGCGGCGCTCGTGTGGCGGATCGCGTGACCCGCCTCACGCTCGAGCGGGTGAGCTTCTGGTATCCGGCCACGGCGGCGCCGGCGCTCGCGGACGTCTCGCTCGCCGTCGCCGCCGGAGAAGTGGTCGCGCTCGTGGGGCCGGTGGGTGCCGGCGCCTCGACGCTGCTCCTCGTCGCCGGCGATCTGGCGCCGCGGGTGCTCGGAGGGCGGCTCGAAGGGCGCGTCACGTGCGAGGGCAGCGCGACCGGAGCGGCGCGCCGCGGGATCGTCCTGCCCACACCGTGGACTCAACTGTCGGGCATGGCATCGACCGTGTGGGACGAGGTTGCGTTCGGGCCCGCGAACCTCGGCTGGCCGAAGGACGAGATCGCCCGCCAGGTGGAGCGTGCGCTCGAGCGGCTGGAGATCACACCCCTCCGGGCCCGCGATCCCGCGACGCTCTCGGGTGGTGAGCTGCAGCGGGTGATCGTCGCCGGGATCCTGGCCATGGACCCGGCACTGCTGCTGTGTGACGAGCCCACGGCCGAGCTCGATCCCGCGGGAGCGCGGGCAGTGTGGCAGCTGCTGCACGCGACCGCTCGCGAGGGCAGGGCGGTGCTCGTCGCCACGAGTGATCTCGACGGCGCCGCGGAAGTGGCGGACCGCGTCGTATGGCTCGAGAACGGCCGCGTCGTCGGGGCGGGCACGCACTCCTTGCTCGCTACGGACGCCATGTGCGCCGCCGGGCTCGGGACCACGGTGGCGGGCGTGTGGCGCGCTGCAGGACTCGCCGCGCCCTATCCCGCGACGCTCGCCGAGGCGGTGCGCCGGTGGGGATGAGCCCGGCGCTCCGAGCGGATCACGTCTCGTTCGCCTACGGCGCTACGCCGGCGCTCGCAGACGTCTCGTTCACGCTCGCGCCGGGAGAACGGGTCGCGCTACTCGGCCGCAACGGCGCCGGGAAGTCGACCCTCGTCAAGCTCGTCACGGGCCTGCTGCGCCCGCGCGCGGGCAGCGTCTGGGTCGGCGACTGGGACACGCGCGACCGCGCGCCCGAAGCGCTCGCTCGTCGCGTCGGCTCCGTGTTCCAACACGCCGACCAGCAGCTGTTCGCGCGCACGCTCCAGGACGACGTGAGCTTCGGACCCCGCGCGCTCGGCCTCGCCCCGTCCGAGGTGCACGAGCGCGTCGCGCGCGCCCTGGCCGTACTCGGGCTTGAAGGGCTAGCGCGCGAGCATCCCTACGACTTGCCGCCTGCCTTCCGCAAGCTGGCGGCCCTGGCGGGTGCGCTGGCGCTCGAGCCAGCGCTGCTGGTGCTCGATGAGCCGACCGCCGGCCTCGACCGAGCTCTCCGCGCCCGCGTGGCGCACGCGCTCGGCGAGCGGTCCACCGGAGGGGTCGCGCTGCTCGTGATCACGCACGATCTGACGTTCGCGGCCGAAACGCTCGAGCGGGGACTCGTGCTGGACCGCGGCCGCCTCGCCTGCGACGAGCCACTCCGCCACCTGCTCGCGGCCGGCGACCGGCTCGCGCCCCTTGGGTTGGCGCCGCCCCCGGTGGCGGCGCTCTCCGCTGCGCTCCAGCTCCCGGGGCGGCCGGTCCGCGCGGCGGACGCAGCACAGGCGCTCGCCCGCGTTGCCGCTGGTAGGGTCCGCCCCTAAATTGACCGGCCCCATGCCGACCGTCGAGACGATCGCCGCCCGGTTCGCACGCTGTGTGACCCTGTTTCGCGACCCGGGGGCGAAGGACACCCAGAAAGCAGAGTTCCGGGCGCTGCTCGAGCTCTTGAAGGACACCGCGGTCACGCTCCGATCCGCTGCGGGCGGGATCGAAGTGAACGGCATCGTGTGCGAAGGAGCGTCCTACAGCCAATTGGCGCAGCGGCTCGACTTCCACGGCGTCGCGGAGCTCGGGCTCCCGGCCGATCCCCCAGCCGGGCAGTTGTTCGAGCTGTTTAGGGTGCTGGCGGACCAGCCCGGGACGGAGGACGTCGCGCGCCGCCTCGCCGCGGCCGGCGCGGATCGCATCCGCCTCGTCATGGTGCCGCCGCCCGAGGCGGCGCCCCCGCGACCGGTCGCCTCGCCCGACGATTTCGATTACCGCGACGCCATGTTGCCCGGTCCCGACGCCCCGCCCGATCGCGAGGCCCGCCCGCTCGGCACCGAGGGGATTCTGCGCGGCGAGTCGTGGCGGGACATCAAGTCGGTACCGATCAGCGGCGTACCGCTTGTGACCCACGACCCGCCGCCGCCGCCCGCGGCCGACGCGTTGCCGGAGTCGGGGCGCAGTGCACCCCCGCCGGATAAGCGGGCTCCGGCCGACCTGTCGCTCTCGATCGGCAGAGCGCGCGAGCTCGCTCCCCCGGCACCTCCCGCCACGCCTCCGTCCCGGCCTGCAGCGGCGCCGCCGGCCCCGCCGGCCCCGCCGCCCCCGCCGGCCCCACCACTGGCCCCGGCCGCGAGCAGCCAACCGCTTGCCCTGCCGGCCGGCGCCGCGGCGCTGCTCGCGGAGCTCGAGCGCAATCGCACGGCGCCGATGGTCGGCGACGTGCTCGCTGCGCTGGTGCAACATGCCGAGACGGCCGCAAAGCAGAAGCGGTCCGCACAGCTCCTCGGGGTGATCGCCGGGATCACTCGGGTGGAGCGCAGCATCCCCGAGACGAGTGGGGTGCGCCGACAGTACGGGATCGCGCTGCGCCGCATCTACTCGAAGGCGGTGCTCGACCTCCTGGCGCACCTCTTATCGGAGCCGGAGTACCGTGCCGACGCGGTTGCCGCACTGCAGCGCGGCGGGGCGGACGCCGTGGAGGTGCTGCTCGATCGCCTAGTCGCCGCGCCCACCGTGGCGGAGCGGCGCGGGGCGTTCGACGCCCTACGCCAGATGACGGAGGGCACCGAGCAACTCGTCCACATGCTCGACCACCAGGAGTGGTTCGTCGTGCGCAATGTGGCGGAGCTGCTCGGCGAGCTCGGGATGGAGGAGGCCGTGCCGGCGCTGGCACGGCGGCTGGGCCACGCCGACGAGCGGGTGCGCAAGGCTGTGGCCCTCGCACTCGCGAAGATCGGGACGCGGAGCGTGGCCGAGCCGCTGCACCGGGCGTTGCGCGACCCCGCGGTGGACGTCCGGATGCAGGTCGCGCTCGGGATCGGCGGGCGCAAATCGCTGGCGCTGGCGATGCCGTTGGTCGTCGCGATGGAGGAGGAGAAGGACGAGGCAGTGGTGCGCGAGTTGATCCTCGCCCTGGGCCGTATCGGGAGTCCCGACGCCGTTCAGGCTCTGATCAAGTGCGCGCAGCCGGCGGGCCGCATCTTCGGGCGCAAGCCCGTCGCACTGCGACTCGCGGCCGTTGAGGGCCTGCGGCTCGCGGGTACGCCGGCGGCCTACGGCACCCTCGAAGGGCTGGCCGACGATGGCGACCGGCAAGTCCGAGCGGCGGCGCGCGCCGCCGTCGCGCAGCTCGCGCGGAAGCCGCGCACCTAGCCCCGCGGCGGCTCGCGGCGCCCGCGCGGCGCTGCGCAACAGGCCGCGCGGCGGATCGTGCCTGTTCCTCGCTGCGTCCACCGTCAACCGGGAATGAAGCTCACCTTGGGATCGAGCGTGCGGGCGAACGCGGCGAGCAGCCGCGCCGCCCGCGCGAGGTCCTCCCGAGCGACCATCTCGTTGGGGCTGTGCATGTAGCGGTTGGGGACGCTCACCAGCCCCGTGGGGATGCCGCGCAGCGCGTTATAGATCGCGTCCGCGTCGGTGCCGGTATCGTGTGGCGCGGCCTGAATGCTGTACGGAATCTTCTCGTGCTCGGCGCACGCCACGAGCAGCTCGAAGACGACCGGACTCACCGCTGAGCCGCGCGCCAGCACCGGCCCGCCCCCGAGCTTGTGCTCCCCCGCGCGCTTCTTCTCGGCGCCGGGCCAGTCCGTGGCGTGTGTGACATCGACCACCAGGGCGACGCCCGGGTCGATCCCCACCGCGCTCGTGCGCGCTCCCCCGCCGGTCCACGCGATCTCCTCGCGCGTCGTCGCCACGGCGAACACGCCAGCGTGCTTGGGCCGGTCCTGGGCGAGGAGGCGCAACGCTTCGGCGACGACGTAGGCGCCGATCCGGTTGTCGATGCTGCGTGCGACGATGCGGCCGTTGGGGAACTCCTGGACGTCCGCATCGAGCACCGCGGCGTCGCCCACGCGTACGCGCTCGAGCGCCTCCGCCTTGTTCGCCGCCCCGATGTCGATCCACAGGTCGGTGATCTTCGAGACCTTGTCCAGGTCCTCGCGCTTCATCAGGTGGACCGCCTGCTTGCCGATCACCCCGCGGACCGACCCCTTGGAGCCCGCGATCACGACCCGCTGGCCCACGAGCACCTGCGAGTCCCACCCGCCGATGCCGGCGAAGTACAGATAGCCCTCGTCGTCGACGTGCGTGAGCTGCAGCCCGATTTCGTCGATGTGGCCGGCGAGCATCAGCCGCGGCCGCCCCTCGGGGTTCACCACCGCCACCGAGTTGCCGTGCACATCGGCCGTCACCTGATCGGCGAATGCCTTGACCTCCTCGCGCCACACGCGGGCCGGTGCCGTTTCGAACCCGGACGGGCCGGGCGTGTCGAGCAGTCGCTTCAGAAAGTCGAGGGTGTCGCGCGTCATGGTTTGGAGACCGTTGGGGTCGAGAGGGGTAGGTGGAAGCGGCGGTGCACGCTGTCAGCGGCCGCGCCGGTCGCCAGCGTCGGCTGAGCGCCGACGCGCACGGGGATGGCCGAGAGCCGCATCCTGCGGTCGGGGGTCACCACGATGCGGAGGATCACGGACAGTCGCGTCCACGGATCGTCTTGCACGAACACGAAGTTACCGAGGGATTGGACGATCGGCTTCCCCTGGTACCAGACGACGGGCTGCAGCACGTGCGGATGATGCGCGAGCACCAGGTCGGCGCCCGCGTCGACCAGTCCGTGCAGGAACTCTCGGAGGTAGTCGGGCGGCTCGTCGACGTACTCCTGTCCGCCGTGCACACTCACGATGATGAGGTCTGCCCGCCCGCTGGCCCGGAGCGCCCCGATGGCGGGGTAGATCCAGGCTGGCTGCCCCCACGCGATCCAGTTCGCACCGGCGTGCTGATAGAAGGTGTACGGCGCGGGGTTCCAGGCGCGGGTGACCCCGAAAAACGCGACCCGCCAGCCCCGCCGCTCGAGGATGACGGGCTGCTCCGCCATGTCGCGGCCGAACCCGGAGCCGACGAAGCGAACGCCGGCGCGCGTCAGCTGCCGCATCGTCTCCGTCACGCCCGCCTGACCCGCGTCCCAGGCGTGGTTGTTCGCCGTGCTCACGATGGCGAACCCCGCGCGCGCCAGCGCCACGGCGGCGAGGCGGGGCGCCGCGAACACGATGCCCGTGTCGGACGGCTGGCTGGCGTCCGGGGCGATGGGGCTCTCTAAGTTGCCGAACGTGATGTCCGCGGCGAGCAGCTCCCGCACGGCGCGAAACGCGTAGAGTGTGTCGCCGTCGAGGAGTCGCGCCCGCGCGAGGCGGCGGCCGAGGTTGATGTCCCCGACCGCTGCCAGGCGGAGGGTGTCGGTTGGGGTGGGGCGCTGGCGCGGCGCGACGACCCCCAACGCGACGATGAGGCCGACGATCATCGGCGCCCAGCCCTCCCCCACGGCCGCCGGTGCGTCATCCGTGCAGCTCCCGGGCGAGGACCGCGGCGGCATCCACGAGGCGTGGCCCTGGCCGCGACGTATACGCGTTGCCGTCGATCACGGCGACGCGACGGCCGAGCACCGCCGCCGCAGCTTCGGAGCGGACGGCGGCGAGCTCGATCCGGGCGCGGGGGACGTCGAAGCCGCAGAGCGCCACGACCACCACGTCGGGCGCGAGCGCCGCGAGCTCGGCCCACGAGCGGGGACGTGACGGCTCGCCCGGCACGCTCCCCACGTCCTGCCCGCCCGCTAGCGTCACCAGCTCAGGCACCCAGTGGCCTGCGACATAGGGGGGGTCCAACCATTCGAGTACGAGCACACGCGGGACCCTGGGCCCCGGGGCAGGCCTGTCCCGCACCCGGCGCAAGCGGTAGCGCAAGCCCGCCACGAGCTCTTCCGCTTCGTCGCGCAGCTCGAGTGCCTCGCCCACCTTGGCGATGTCGGCGAACACGCCATCGAGCGTGTGGGCGTGCAGCGTGACCACCCACGGGGTGGGCATCAGGGTCGCGACCACGCGCGCCAACTCGGCCTCCCCCGCCGCGCATACCTGGCACACCGCCTGGCCGATGAGCACGTCGGGACGGAGGTGCGCCACCAGGTCGAGATCGATCTCGACGGGCGAGACGCCGGCCTGTTTCGCAGCCGCCATCGCTCGGTCGATCATGCCGGAGGGCTCGGCCCGGTCGACCCGGGTGCGCGTGACGTGGGGTAGCGCGCGCACCTGGGGCGGGAAGTCGCACTCGTGCGATACGCCGACCAGCATCCCGCCCGCGCCCAGCGCGGCGACCATCTCCGTCGCTGCCGGCAACAGCGAGACAACGCGCATCACGCGATCCGTGGACGAGGCATCCCGAAATGTAGAGTCGCGGCGCGCGGCATCCCCTGGCGGTGCCGGGGATCACTGCTGGCGGAGGCCGATGCGGTAGAGGAGCGCCCCTAACAGCCCGAACAGGAGCAGCGAGACCAGGCCGGACGTCGCCACACCACCCAACCGCTGCGCGAGCCCGACCGTGTCCGCCAGCCAGTCGGCGCTGCCCTTGGCGCCGGCGATCGCCGCCACCAGGATCCCCGCGATGGCGCCACCCGCGATCAGGCCGCTCGCGAAGAGCACCCCCGTCCCGGACTCGATCTCGGCGAGCGAGCGGGCCTCGGCCGTGACCTTGCGCTCGACCAGCCAGCGGATGAGGCCGCCCGCGAACATCCCCGCCGACGTGGAGATCGGCAGGTACACCCCCACCGCCACGGGGAGCGACTGGACGCCCATCAGCTCGATGGCGATCGAGATGAACACCCCGATCAGCACGAAGGTCCACTGCAGTCGCTGGGTCAGGATGCCGTCGGTGATGAGCGCCATGAGCGTTGCCTTGGGTGAGTCGAGGCGGGGAAGCTCGTGGTCACCGGAGCGCCGGATGCGACCGCCGATGCCGGGATCGACCACGTAGCGGATCTGCCGGCTGGCGGAGTCGACGAGGTACTTCCCGGGCGGCACGCCATCGGTCTCGGCATACACCCGGATCACCTGATAGCGGTTGTGGTCAATTGAGTCGCGGCCCGCGACGTGGAACCCCGAGACGTGCTGGTCGAGCAGCACGACGTCCTTGTTGACCGGGCAGCAGGTCGCGGCGGGGGCCGTGAAACCGGGGTGCGTTTCCGGAACCTCGTAGGTGTAGGACTGGTTGAGGAACGTGAGCGTCCACCCCACGGCGAGGGCCGACACCAGCGCTCCAATGAGGATTGCGATCTGCTGGCGGCGCGGCGTCGCGCCGATCAGGAAGCCGGTCTTCAAATCCTGAGAGGTGTTGCCGCCATTCGCCGCCGCGACCGCGATGACGGCGGCGATGGAGATCGCCTGCACCCGGTGGTCGATGCCGGTCCAATGAAGCAACAGGAACACAACACAGGTGCCGATGAGCGCCGCGATGGTCATGCCCGAGATCGGGTTCGCGGAACTGCCGATCTGGCCGCAGATGCGGGACGAGACGGTCGTGAAGAAGAACCCGAATACGACGATCAGCCCGGCCCCGAGCAGGTTCACTTTAAGCTGCGGCAGCAGCACCAGCCCGAAGGCCAGGACGAGCGACCCCAGCACCGTGAGCGTGATGGGCAGGTCGTCGTCCGTGCGGAGTCGCTGGGCGACGGCCTGGCCGGCGCGGCTCTGCCGCAGACTCACGAATCCCGCGCGGAACGCCCCCACGATGGTCGGAAGCGCACGCGCCAGCGCGATGATCCCGCCCGTCGCCACCGCTCCCGCCCCGATGTAGAACACGTACGCCGCACGGATCTCCCCGGCCGACATGTCTTTGATCAGGGCCGTGGCGGGATACATCGGGGCGAGCATGCTCTCGCCGAACAGCTTGATCGTCGGCATCAGCACCAGGTACGCGAAGCAGCCGCCCGCGAACAGGTAGCCCGCGATGCGCGGCCCGATGATGTAGCCCACGCCCATGAGCTCCGGTCCCACTTCCATCCGGACCTCGGCGCCCTTGAACCACCGCAGCACCTTGGTGGGGTACTCGGGCCAGAGCCTCAGCGCCGTCATCAGAAACTTGTAGCCGAAGGCGATCCCGAACGCCTGGAATACGGTCTTCGCGTGGATCCCGCCGCGCTCCCCGGCGATCAGCACTTCGGCGCAGGCGGTCCCCTCCGGGTATGGAAGCTTGCCATGCTCCTGCACGATGAGCGCCCGTCGGAGCGGGATCATCATCAGGATGCCGAGCAGCCCGCCGGCGATCGCGAGCACGGCGACCCGGGAGATCTCCAGGTCGTAGCCCATCAACAGGATCGCGGGCACGGTGAAGACGATCCCCGCGGACACCGAGTCGGCGGCCGAGCCGGTCGTTTGCACGATGTTGTTCTCGAGGATCGACG
>WNFH01000697.1_pt1 | contig 21823 bp, 24 predicted proteins | sample 5400411 | NCBI WGS metagenome assembly WNFH01 (sample SAMN13153347, study PRJNA577476) | soil metagenome | isolation source: 200 cm saprolite under Douglas fir tree site 2 hole 3 | place: USA:California | collected 2015-04-18
GAGGCATGTTGCTCGCGGCGATCACCTACTATCCGCTGTATTCGTGGCTGGGATCGGTGACGCAGCCTGGCAACATCAACTATCCGATCGCAATCTTCATCATCTTCATCCTCGTTTGCTACGTGGGGATGGTCTATGGGCCGGTCGGAGCGTTCCTGGCGGAATTCTTCCCCGGCAGGATTCGCTACACGTCGGTGTCGGTGCCGTATCACATCGGCAACGGCTGGGGTGGCGGGCTGGTGCCGTTCATCACCTCGGCGTCTTTCGCGGCCACCGGCAGCATCGGCTATGCGCTGATCTATCCGATCGCGGTTCCCGCGGTGTGCTTCGTGCTCGCCCTCTTCCTGATGCCGGAGACCCGCCACATCAGCATCTGGAAACCGGCGGAGGCGAAGGCAGCGGCCTGATACCGGCGGGCTCTGCTCCTCTCGACCGGTCATGCGCGGGCTTGACCCGCGCATCCATCTTCTTCGCGAGAGAGTTCTTCAGAAGATTGGATGGATTGCATCGGAACTCGGGCTTGCCCGAGTTCCGCATCATTGAGTGCCGCAAGTCGGGCAAGCCCGACTTGCGGTGTCAAGCCCGGCAATGACGAGAAGTGAGGTCGCGTGCGGGGTCGTAGAGCCCGCACGGCCTTCTTCGGAAATCATAATCCTATCGACGGCAAAATTCTTCCGGCGCGACGGAACCGCCGGCACCGTCCGGCGTTGAGCTTCCGGGAACGGGCTCTCGACCCTCTGAGCTCGTTTCGTCCCAGAACCTAAAACCCCGCCTCGGCGGGGTTTTTCTTGGGGCGTCCGGTCACCTGCGGGACGCGGCGCTCAAGATTTCCGGCGCGACGCCAAAAATCGGGCGAACGCCTTCAGCGCCGCCTCCGAGACGTGATGCTCGATCCCCTCGGCGTCGGCTTCGGCCGCCTCGGCCGGGACGCCCAATGCGAGCAGCACGTCGACGACCAGCCGATGGCGGGCCCGCACCCGCCGCGCCAGGGCCTCGCCCTTCTCGGTCAGGAACACCCCGCGATAGGGACGCGCCGTCGCCAAGGCCTCGCGCTTGAGCCGCGTGATGGTGTTGATGGCGGTCGGGTGCGACACGCCCAGGCGGCGGGCGATATCGGTCGGCCGCGCCTCGCCCGTGGTGGCGAGGAGGTCGGCGATCAGCTCGACGTAGTCCTCGAGCAGGGCCGTCGACTGGGCCGAGCGCGCCTTGCCGAAGCGGCGCGCCTGCGTCAGCTCGGCCGGAAGCAGGTCGATCCGGTTTTCCGCCGCCCTGCGCGCCATCGCGCCTCACCTTCTGCGGCAACGCTGCGACCGACGTTGACAACTGTCGATCCGCACTTAATATGTAGCACAAGCTACATGTTGGTGCAAATGCTGGATAGACGAGACGCGCCGATGACCGATTCGACCGTGCGACCGGGGTCGCTCTCCGAACGGACGGCCGCGACGGCGAGCGGGGTGCTGGCCGGCGAGCACGCCGGGGCGCGCGCCTATCTCGCCTTCGTCGGTCCGGCCGTGGTCGCCTCGATCGCCTACATCGACCCCGGCAATTTCGCGACCAACATCCAGGCCGGCGCCAAGTACGGCTACGGCCTGCTCTGGGTCGTCCTGCTCGCCAACCTGATCGCGATGTTGTTCCAGGCGCTGTCGGCGAAGCTCGGCATCGTGACCGGACGCAATCTGGCGGAGATGTGCCGCGACCGCTTTCCGAGGCCGGTGGTGTGGGCGATGTGGGTGATCAGCGAGATCGCCGCCATGGCGACCGACCTGGCGGAGTTCCTCGGCGGCGCCATCGGGCTGTCGCTGCTGTTCGGCATCCCGCTCCTCTACGGGATGCTGATCACCGGGGCGATCGTCTACGGCATCCTGATGTTCGAGCGGTTCGGGTTTCGGCCGGTCGAGCTGATCATCGGCAACCTGGTCGCGGTCATCGCGGTCTGCTACCTCGCCGAGATGCTCATCGCGCCGGTCGACTGGCGCGCCGCCGCCCTGCACACCGTGCTGCCGCAGCTCGCCGACGGCGGGGCGCTGCTGCTCGCCGTCGGCATCATCGGCGCGACCGTCATGCCGCACGCCGTCTACCTGCATTCCGGTCTCACGCAGGCCCGCATACCCACGCGCGACGACGGCGAGAAGCGCAAGGTCGTGCGCATCTCGAATACCGAGGTGATGGTCGCGCTGGCGATCGCCGGGCTGATCAACATGGCGATGGTGATGATGGCCGCGAGCGCCTTCCATGCCGGGCACAGCGACGTCGCCGAGATCGAGACCGCCTATCACACCCTCACGCCGCTGCTCGGCATCGCGGCGGCGGGCGTATTCCTGGTGTCGCTGCTCGCATCGGGGGTGTCGAGCTCGACGGTCGGAACGATGGCCGGGCAATTGATCATGCAGGGCTTCGTCGGCTTCCGCATCCCGATCTGGGTGCGACGGTTCGTGACCATGCTGCCGGCGTTCGTGGTGGTCGGCCTCGGCGCCAACGCGACCAACGCGCTGGTCATCAGCCAGGTCGTGCTCAGCATCGCGCTGCCGCTGCCGATGATCGCGCTGCTCATGTTCACGCGGCGGAGCGACATCATGGGCCGCTTCGCCAACGGCCGGCTCACCCACGCCGCGGCGATCGCCGGCACAGCCGTGGTGCTGCTGCTCAACCTTTTCCTCATCCTGCAGACCCTGGGCGTGGCGCTCCCCGGATTGGCGAACTCGTAAGGATACTCACCTGTATGAGATCGGCCGTCGCGCGCGGAGCATATTCAATCTTCATGCACGCTTCATGCACGGCGGAATTTTGCAAAGGCGGCTTCAATGTCTTCCTTGCGCGTTAGTCTGTCTCGCGCGATGCCGCGAGCACGCTGTCCGCAGGCCGGGCGCCGCACTGCGCCAGCTCGCTCTGCACTCTCTCTGCCTCCTCTTCCATGCCCATCCAGCGCAGTTTTCGAATCAGCCTGATGAGGTCGTTCGCTTGTTGCCGTGCCGACCCCTCGGGAGGATTTTGTTGTTCAAGAGGCATTTCCATGGACGTTGTTTCCTTGTTGTGTTTTTGAATTATTGAATCTTGCGCCCTGTTGCAGCGCTCGAACGAGGCTCAACCTCTTTTGCCTTGCGTCTATGACTGGGGCGCCGTGCTCCCGCTTCTCGCGCGGGCATCAACCCGTCGCTCTCCGCTCCCGCTGCACGGCCCGGCATGCTTGAAGCGATCCTGTCGATCAGGCGATAGCCGCTCGCTCCTGCGCTTGCCCTTCGCTCACGACGCGTGGCCAGGCGGGCAACTGCAGCACGGTCACGTGTTGACCTTCGCACAATCTGTTGAGCAGCACGATTTGCCCATTGGGAAACTCAAGTGCATCGTGATGTGTTTTCGGATTGTCCGTGTTGACTTGTCGGAACCGAGCCACCTTCCCCGCGATCTCCCGGTTCGAGAGAAGCGAATGACCATACTCGACAATGTTCTTCTCGAAGGCGACCTCCGTTCCCGGAAGCAGGCAAACTGCCACGTTCAACTCTTCCGGGGCGGCGAAACCGCGAGTGATCGAATTCTCGAACTTCGTCGTTACCAGCTTGTCTCCGACCTTCGCCGGCCGGGATGTGAGTAGGTGCAGGCTGTAGTCACACATAGAAGGTCCTCCTTTGCTGCGAACAGCCGGAATGGTTGTTCTTTTTCCTCAACGACATCAAACCCCAGTGACGATCTCATGACGATGCTCATCTCGGCCCGAGGCTTTTCCTGCCCCGTTCCGCACGCCTCGCTATCCTCCCCCGGCCGCGCACCCGCGGCAGATCGCATTTCTTGGCGCCGCCGCTTGGGGGTGCAACGATGACCTACGTCTTTACCACGTTACCGAACGCGAGCACGATGAACGCGATGATAGCAACCCAAAACGCATATGTGCTGACGTACTGAATCTGTGTGAACGTGCTGACGACCGCCAGCACCGCGATCAGGACCGACAGTACAAATATCCACATCGATGGAGCATGAAGAGTCATCGTCGCCTCCCGTGCACAACCGGCTGTGTCGGCCGGTTTGCCCTCTTGGCAGATCGCATACGATCTACTGATGTGACAATGAAGCCTAGGACCACATCGCTTGCCTTGGCAATGTCAATCGTTGTTGCGCCGCATCAAAAATTGCGTCGCCGCATTGCAACGCCTTGCGATACAGGGCTCTAAATCGAGGCTGGCCAAATCGTCCGAAAAGATTTAGACTTCGCGCACTCGCAGCGCCCCGCCAGGCGTTGGCGACCGCGTGATGAGTGTGCTCCCTTCTCGATCATAGGGAGTGCCCAATGATCAAATTTATTCAACAAGAGTGCGATCGGGTATTTGATCCTGACGCTGTTTGTATCATGGCTGCCGCCTTCGACGAAGCGTGGCAGTCGCTTCAGACCAATACGCCCGGCGTCATCCTGCGTGCTCGCACCGAAGCCATACGGGAGGTACTTGCAAAGGACATTATTGAGATGGCCTCACACGGCGAGCGTGATCAGCGCCGGCTGCGCGCGAGTGCCCTGCACCACCTGGCTCAGACCACTTTCCGAAGCGCCCCCCGCGCTACGATTGGTGATATTTCAGACTGAGGCCGTTCCCAGCAGCCGCCGACGCCGAAGCATTGATCCAGATCAAAGCGAACGCATAAATTGATGCGCTTACTTTCCTGCTCAAGGACGCTGCTCGATGTCCAAAGAAAGAGCCCGCGATCTCGCGTATATCTGCACCGAGTTGCTGCGGAAGGGAAAAGATTTCCCGACCGTATGGGATACGTTGCTCAAGAGTCATACGCTTGTCGAGGGTATCCCGCGCCAGAGACACGACGGTACGCGCAGCCTGTTGGAGATTCCGCTCATCACGGGTGAGCGGCTTGTCTTTGATGGGGATACCAAGGAATTCAGTGTCGACTAGGCATTCCGACGAAAGTCCATCCACTGAAAATTTTGGAGCGGCAACCACGTCGCGTAAATGTCCTACTCTGCCTTTGGATCGCTTAACATTCTCAGCCGCCAAATCGGAGGATGCCCGAGCATCGCCTTAGCCCGCCATACGTACACGTCCTTTTCGATCCAGGCTCGCAGAACTTCGCGCGTTCCGGGATCAAGAAATCGTTCTACGGCGCGGAACGTTTCAGTCGCCCCGTGTTGATAGCCGCGACGATATGCCATTTTCGAATCATCCATCCCAATAGCCGGCATGATCTTCCCCCTATCGCGAAGTGTGATCTCGCGTGGCTGAGCGACATATCGGGCCGCTTGGTTGTGATGGCCGGCCCGCATCTTTTGCCGCCCGGGGCCGCGCGTACAGCTGCCAAAAACGCGATCGGACATTGAACCGAACGGCCGGCCGGAGCGACTAACAACAAATAGACCGTTCGGGCATACCCGGGGGAGCGTCACCTTGCGTATTTACACTTCAAGAAGGCGGGATCGTCGGAGCTGGATGGCCGTCCTTGCCACCTGTCTCGGCGTGTATCTCCTGCTTGCCCTTGGTTTTCATTGGTTTTTGCAGCCAACCGTCAAGAATCTCGAAGCCGCTGTCCCCAAGCCGCTCCCCGTAGCGTTCGTGGCTGATCCTGACAGGCGGCCGGCAGAGCCCACCGCCCCCTCACGACAATCTCAGCGCGGCGTGGCACAACGGCCTTCATCCGATGCGAAACAATCGCCCGCGCGGGCCGGCGCACCGGCGACGGCGGAGACCGCGGAACAGGATGCCGTCACACCGCCAAAGAAAGAACCGAAGAGGAAAGTTGCCAGGAGAGCCCACGATCGATCGGCCCAGCAGGCTGCGGACGGTCGTACCCCGTGGAATTTCGCTTCCAGCCCTTCGTCCTCCAATTACCGGCCCTGGTTCTAGCTGCTTTCAATTTTGCGCCCGGAAGGCGGATCGGGCATGCATCGCCCACAATTACGCTGGCGATGTACGGGGCATCTTTTCGCGAACACTGACGCCCGAGCCGCCGAAATCATAGAGGCGACATTCGCCGAGATGCGCACGGACTGAGAGCAAATTCGGCAATTCCACGGTGGCAATCCAGTGGCAATTGCCCCATGTTCTCAGCCTAAGCTATTGAAATGCCGGGTTAGCTCAGCGGTAGAGCAGCGGTTTTGTAAACCGTTGGTCGCGGGTTCAAATCCTGCACCCGGCACCAATTTTCTCAGTACCTCGGCCGCGAAATGCCGGCCTCGCGCCCTCGAACCTCGCGAGGGTCGCAGGGGGCGAAATCGCTCGGCCGAGTGTTGTACGATCGGTCGCCAACACCGGCCGCCGACCTGGTCCGGCGTCAAACGACCGTTATGGTCGGGCCCTCTTTCGTGCGCCGAACCCGTGACCGGCGCGTCGTGCAGGCTCCGCACTGCTTACCTGCGGCGAGGATGCGATGGCCCGCAAATCCCCGACGGCGAGAGTCTCGGTCTGCTGCCTGGCGCCGCTCCTCGTCGCCCTGGCCGCCTGCTCGGAAATGGGATTTGGGTCACGGGAGCCAAAAACCGTCGACCCGAACGTCTATCCCGAGAAATACAAGACCGACCTGGTGGCGTATGTGCGAGGCAGCCCGGGCGACATGCTGAACGTGCGCGACGCCTCCCTCTCGGCGCCGGCACTGAGGCAGTTCGGCTCGGAAAGCCGATATTTCGTCTGTCTGCGAACCCTCGGCCAGGATGGGCGCAAGGACAAGCTGGTGGTGTTCTTCTCCGGGCGGATCAATCAATTCATCGACGCGACGGCCGAACAGTGCGGCGCCGCGACGTATCAGCCGTTTCCCGAGCTGGTGGAGATGCTCGGCCAATTCGGCAAGAAGAAGTGAGGAGAGACGCACAATGGCGCCGCGCACTCGGTGGGTTTGCCGCTTGCGATGAGCACATCTCGCGGGAACATGCGGTAGGACCCCGATCATGCGCTTCGGAATTTTTGGTGCGGCGCAAGCCGGAACTCCCGGCGCCCGCATGGGCCAGGGCTTTCATGACTTCATCGATTTCAACGTCGAGGCGGAAGCGCTCGGCTATCACAGCACGTTCCTGGTCGAGCATCACTTCACCGGCTGGAACCAGGTCTCGGCCACGCTCACCCTGCTGACGTGGCTCGCGGCGCGCACCACGACGCTGCGCCTCGGCACCGCCGTGATGGTGCTGCCGTGGCACAATCCGGTGATCCTGGCCGAGCAGGCGGCGACCCTGGACCTGTTGTCGGACGGCCGGCTCGATTTCGGAGTCGGCAAGGGTTATCGTTACAATGAGTTCACGGGCTTCGCGATCCCGCTCGCGGAGGCGGATGCGCGTTTCGAGGAGGCGCTCGCGATCATCACCAAAGCATGGACCTCGCAGCAGCGTTTCTCGCACCACGGCCGCTTCTGGACGTTCAACGACATCCTGGTCGAGCCGCCGACCAGCCAAAAACCGCACCCGCCATTCTGGATGGCCGCTGGCAGCCCCTCGTCCATTCGCCGCGTGGCCGAGCGCGGCTACAATCTGCTGCTCGACCAGTTCGCGGCATTCGACGTGATCGGCGAACGCATTGCCCTGTTCAAGGCCGAGCGCGCGGGGCGCGGGGGCGCCCACAATCCGATGGGGATTGCCGTTGCGCGCGACATGCATGTCGCCAAGAACCAGGCCGCCAAGGATGCCGCCCTCGAACGCAATCGCCAGTTCCATGAACGCATCTTGTCGGTGTCGCGCTGGCCGGACCGTGCCGGCGGATCGCATATTCTGGCCTACGGCCATGCGCCCGCGGAAGCGGAGGCGAACAGCCTGGTCGGGACGCCGGACGAGATCATGGGCAAGCTCGACGCCTTGCGTCGAGCCGGCGTCGAATACGTGATCATGAGCTGCGGCGGCTCGCGCGAGAGCCTGCGTCGCTTCGCGCACGAGATCATGCCGGCCTTTTCCGACGAACCGGCGGCGGTCGGAAGCGACGCCGTATGACGATCAAGGGCTAACGCGGCCGGCAGGGGCGGCAGCCCGTTCAGGAGATCACGCGGGACTCGGCCGCTCCGAGCACCGTCCTCTGTCGTCTGTCCTCCGCTTACGCCGCCGCCTTGAGCCGGCCGGCGGCACCCTCGAAGGCGCGAGCGAGCGCGTGCAGGGCCTGCGCGCGGCCCACCGCGTCGAGCGCCGGGCCGGCGAGCGCATCGGGCGCAAGCGGCGCCGGCAGCTCGGCGATGTGCGCCCGCATCTCGAGCCGGCTTGCGACGGTCGCCAGAAACAGCGGGCCGCTCGCCGCCAACCCGTGCGCCCGAGCTTCCGCCTCCCCCACCAGCTTTTCGACCTCCGCCTGCAAATCGATCGCCGGCCGCAACTGATATCGCGTCGCGATCTTCTGGCATCGCCAGACCCACTGCTCCACCAGGCCTCCGAGAACCGCCGCGTTCATGGATCCCCTCCATGGTGTCCGACCAGCCGAATCGGCTAATCTTCATCGAGTCTAGCAGAGACTCGGCGGTCGTGACGTATTCGGGGCGAGGACGCGTGGTCGGGATCGTAGAAATCGGTCGTCGGCCGTATTCGTAATGGGCGGAATGGTATCGGCGCCCTCGCAATGCGACGGCGCAGGGATTTTTTATTGTAACGTCAGGCTATCCACAATTGTGTTGCTGATCACTGCTTCGGGATGTGGGCGCGTTCGATCAACACCGCCCACTTGCCGATGTCGGCTTGCAGCCGCGCCTTGAGCTCCTCCGGCGTGCTGGCTCTGGCCTCGATGCCGAGGTCGGCGTAGCGCTGCTTCACGTCGGGCATCGCCACCACTTCGTGGATCGCCTTGTTGAGGACACCGATGATCTCCGCCGACGTCCCGATGCGCGCGAAGATTCCGTTCCACGACGTCACCTCGTATCCCGGCACGCCCGCTTCCGCGACGGTCGGCACGTCCGGCAGGAACGGCGAGCGCTGCGCGCCGGTAGTGGCAAGCGGGCGCATCTTGTTGTCCTGCAGCGTCGCTTTCATCGGGGCGTAGAAGTCCACCATCAGCTGGACGTCGTTGCGCAGCAGCGCGACGATCACGTCCGGGGTGCCGCGATAGGGAATGATCTGGAAATCGCGCCCGGCCGAGGACCTGAGCAGCTCGGCCGCGAGATTCTGGGTGCCGCCGACATTGATGGTGCCGACGTTGAGCTTGCCCGGCTGCGCGCGCGCCGCCGCCGTGAAGTCGGTCATGGTCTTGAGCTCGGAATCGACGTTGCTCGCGAATACCAGATCGAAATAGCCGATGGCCGAGACGGTGGCGAAGTCCTTCAGCGGGTCGAACGGCAGCGCGTTGTAGATGGCGGCGCTGATCGAGGTGCCGTTGGTGACGAGCCCGATCGTATAGCCGTCGGCGGGCTGGGAGAGCACCGAGCGCGCCGCCGCGATGCCGCCGGGGCCGGGCTGATTTTCCACTACGAACCGCTGGCCGAGCTTGTCGCCGAGCTTCTCGGCGGCGATCCGCGCGGTGATATCGGCGACGCCGGCGGCGCCGAAGGGCAGGATGAACCGCACCGGACGGACGGGATAATGCGGCTGCGCGCGCGCGAAGATCGGCGCGAGCCCCGCCGCCGTGGCCGCGAGCGCGGCGGCAAGCTCTCTTCGGGTGATGCGGTGCTCGATCATGTCGATGTTCCTTTTGATTTCCTCTCCAGCGTCGTCCCGGCGCAAACGCATATGCGCCAAGTCAAGACCTCTCGGCTGTCATCGTCCGCGTAAGCGGACGATCCAGTAACCCCGGACCGTCGTTAGGGGCACCGACTTCGCCTCGGCCACTCAGACAGGGGTTACTGGATGCCCGCTTGCGCGGGCATGACAACGGAGAGATTTTTGCTGAGATCACGCCTTCTCCTCGATCACGCTGATGCGCACGTCGTCCTCGATCAGCCGCCAGATGTGGTCGACGTAGCGCACGAACTCGGGCGTCCGCTTGATCGAGAGCGCGCGCGGGCGCGGAAGCTCGATCGCGACGCTCTCCAGCAGCCGCCCCGGCCGGCGCGCGAACACCAGCACCCGGTCGGACAGGAACACGGCCTCGTCGATCTGGTGGGTGACGAACAGGACGGTCTTGCGCCCCTCTTCCCATATTCGCAACAGCTCGGTCTGCATGATCTCGCGGGTCTGCGCATCGAGCGAGGAGAACGGCTCGTCCATCAGCAGGACCTGCGGGTCGATCGCAAGCGCGCGGGCGAGGTTGACGCGCTGGCGCATGCCGCCCGACAGCTGGCGCGGGTGGTAGTGCTCGAAGCCCTCGAGCCCGACGAGCTTCAAAAGCTCCATCGTCCGCCGCCGCTCGGCGGCGCCGACGCGCCCCGCCACCTCGCGCCCGATGATCGCGTTGGCGAACACGGTGCGCCAAGGGAGCAGATTGTCGGCCTGGAACACGAAGCCGCGGTCGCCGCCGGGGCGGCGCACCGCGCGACCGTCGAGCAGCACCTCGCCCGAGCTCGCCAATTCGAGCCCGGCGACGATGCGCAGGAACGTGGTCTTGCCGCACCCGGAGGGACCGACCACCGAGATGAACTCGCCGCGCTCGACCGCGACATTGATGTCCTCGAGCGCCCGCAGATCGCCGAAGGTCTTTCCGAGATTGGAGATCTCGAGCTTGCGGGCCATCCGCCGTCAATCCTTGGTCCAAGGGACCAGCCGGCTCTCGAGCCAGCCGAACCCGGCGGTGAGGACGATGCCGGCGATGGCGAGCACGATCACGCCGGCGAACAGCTCCGGCATGTTGAAGGCATCCGCCGACTGGGCGATCAGCCGGCCGAGCCCGGCGCGCGAGCCGAACAGCTCCGCCACCACCACGCCGATCAGGCCGCGTCCGATGCCGAGCTTGAGCCCGGCGAGGATGAAGGGGACCGCCGACGGCAGCGATACCTTGACGAAGATCTGCCGCGGCGTGGCGCCGAACGAGCGCAGCATCTCGATCAGCCGGTCGCTGGTGGTGCGCAGCCCCGCCTCGGTGTTGATGGTGACCGGGAACAGCACCAGGAAGATGACGACCAGCACCTTCGACCAGATGCCGATACCGAGCCAGAGAATGAACAGCGGGGCGAGCGCGATCGTCGGCGTGGCATAGAGGCCGGAAATCCACGGCTGCAATACGCGCTTCATGGTGGCGCTCTCGGCCATGGCAAGGCCGAGGATCACGCCCAGCACGCTGGCGATCGCATAGCCGAGCGCGAATTCGATCGCGCTGATCCCCATGTGCCGCCACAGCTCGCCGGTTCTCGCAAGCGCCGCGATCGCCGCGGCGATCTGCGAAGGCGCCGCGAGAAAGAGCGCATTGGCGACGAGCACGCGGCTCACCAGCTCCCAGAGCAGGAGGCCGCCCAGCACCGAGAGCACGCCGGCGAAATAGACGCGCGGCAACTGCAGGCGCCGGCCGCGGCGCGCGGACGGGGGACTCTCGACGCGCCCAGTGCCGGGCGCGTCCCCCTCGCCCGCTCGCTTCGCGCGCGGCACCTCCTCGCGAGCGGAGACAGGTGCCGGCCGCGCTTGCCGCTCGCTTGGATGCAACGTCACGGGAGCGCGCTTTGTTTCTTCAATCCACCAGCTGGGTCAGGCCCGGCAGCACGAAGCGCTCGACGTCGGTACCGCCATCGAGGTCGCCCAGCTCCTTGAGCGCCTTGAGCAGCGCGGACATCTTCGCCCTCGAGACCTTGCCGGTCGTTTCGAAGAAGGCGTTGTCGCGCAGGAAATCGTAGGACTTGGCGACGTCCTCCTGCTTGAGCTTGCTTGCCTCCATCATGATCTTGATCGCCTCGGCGCGGTTGCCCGGCTCGGCGAACCAGGCGAGGCTCCGGTTGTGCACGGCGAACACCTTGTCGAGCGTCGCCTTGTGCGTGCTCACCCAGCTGCGCGCAACCACCGCGCCCGCGAACGGCAGCTCCCTGGCGTAATCGATGGTCTTGCCGAGATTGGTGAAGCCCGCCGATTCGGCATAGAAGTTGAACGGCGGAAGCAGCAGCGCGGCATCGACGGCGCCCGACTGCAGCGCCGAGAACCGCGCCGAGGTCGCGCCCGCGAACACGGTATCGTAGTCGCCGGGCTTGAGCCCGTTCGGTCCCGCCATCCGCTCGAGATAGATGCGCGTGATGTCCTTCGGCCCGCCGATCGAGATGGTCTTGCCCTTGAGGTCCGCCCACTGCTTGATTGCGGCCTTGGCCAGCAGCGCATAGGGCGGCGCCTGCATCTCGATCCGCACGATCGCGATCGGCGCGCCCTTGTCGATGGCGCGGATCGGATCGACGAGCCCGGTCGACAAGGCGAAGTCGAGGGAGCCGGCGGTGAGCTGCTGCACCAGCGCGGCGCTCGACTGGATGAAGACGAGGTCGGGCTGCAGGTCCGCAGCGGCGAAATATCCTTTGGTCAACCCAATGTAGATCGGCCAATGGGTGGAGGAGACCGCCCCCACGAGGCCGATGGTCGCCGGCTCCGCCCGCGCGGCGCACGACAGCGCGGCGGCGCCCACAATGAGCGCTCGAACCGCAATTCCCAGCGCCCGGGCCATGGTCGCGATCATTCCACGCCTCAGCTCGCCTTCCTGACCGCCATGCCTTCAAGATGCGCGACCACCTGATCGACGCGCATCACGTCGCAATATTTGTGGTGCATGTCGAACAGGTTGACCTTGTGGGAGAGGATGCTGCGGTCGAAGCAGCACTCCTCGACCAGCACGACGTGATAGCCGTGCGAATAGGCATCGACCGCGGTCGCGCGCACGCAGCCCGAGGTGCTCTCGCCGCAGACGATCAGGGTCTGCACGCCGAGCTGGGTGAGATGCGCCACGAGCGGCGTGCCGAAGAACACGCTGGCGCGCTGCTTGGTGATGACCACGTCCTGCGGCTGCGGCTTGAATTCCGGGCGGATGGCATAGTCGGCCGGATCGAGCGGGGGCTTGTTGCGCTTGGTCGCCGTCACCAGGCTGGGGCGGCTTTCCGCGCGCACGTCGCCGGTCGAATAGAAGACCGGAAGGCCGGCCGCGCGCGCCGCCGCGAACAGCCGCCTGGTCGGCTCGATCGCGGCATGGGCATATTCGCCGCAGCTGTTCGGATGGCTCTCGGCGAGCTCGGCCGGCGGACGCGGCCCGCCCCGATAGACGACGTCGTAGAGGTCGACGGCGAGCAGGGCCGGGCTCGGGCCGACAAAGACCTTGCGCCGGTAGCTCGAATAGACCGCGAGGACGTCGGGCGTCACGATATCCTTCCAGCAATGGTCTTCGAAATCGTCGGTCATGGTGTTGCTCCGATCGTCGAGCGGGCCGGTCGCCGCGAGCCGTCCCGAACGCCCATGCAAAGACTGGTCCAACGGCTGCTCCCGGCAGCCTAGCGGGGCGCGGAGCCGATGTACAATGCTCGGCTTCGATGGCCGCAGGGCGCGGCCGGCCGATCCGTCGATGGTATGAGGTGGGCAGATCGAACGTGGCCGGCGCGCGGAGCCGCATTTGGCCAGGTCGGAAAACCGGGCCGCTGTTGCTCCGCCGCTACAGAATATGACCGGCGAGCTTGGCATAGTGGACCGGCGTGCGGGCCTTGCGGGCACCGCACGCCGGCTGCCGTGTCCCAGGCCGGCTACGCATACTGCCAGCTACGCGATACACAACTGTCAGTACAAACCCGGCGTGGGCACGGACCTCGCGGCAACGGCGCCGTGGCGGGCACCCTTGCCTTGGAGCGCCTCGTTGCCCGGGGAGCGCCTTCAGGAGTTCTTTCGATTGTCCTTCCGCGTCCGCGGGCAGACCCCTCGACCAAACGGTCGACCACCCGGAAGCTAGTTTATGCGCAGATGCCTTAACGCTTGTTGAAGCGCGCCGGCATGCGCTCGGGCCGGACCGGTGCTCGCGGCGCCGAGGTCCGTGTCCCCCGCGCCACAGGCAACGCGAAAGGCGCATCCGGCCCGCCGCTTCCCCTTTTTTCCGCTCGCGCCTGCTGATGTATTCACGAATTGTACAGGCCACACCTTTCGTGCGGCCGAGGTCCGAACGACGACGGGGAGTGAACGCCGTTTCGCCAAAGGAACAGCCCAGGTGACCGCAAACGCGCCAATGCAACAAGCCCTCGGCCGCACCGACGCAAGCGGCCGCGGTTTGGATTGGCGCCAAGCGTTGCGGATGCGCGTCATCGAATTCGGCATCCAGGCGATCTGGGGAAAGTCGGCGTTCCCCGCCACCATGGCCGCGGATGTCCCGCTGATCAGGGCGGGCCTGCGCATGGCCTGGATCAGGGCGCTGGGCGCGGTCGGGATACGGAAATACGTGGCACCGAGCGGACTCGGCTATGACTTCGTCTGTCACATCGGCGATCTCGCCGAATATCCGTATTACCACCGCCGTGCTTTCCAACATGAGCTGGCTATCTGTGCCGCCTGGCTGCGAGAAGAGGAACGGCCGGTGGCGTACGATGTGGGGGCCAACGTCGGCTTCTTCGCGACCCAGCTGGCTCAAATTCTGGCCGGCCAGTCGTTGCAAATCTATGCCTTCGAGCCGGTGCCGACGACGTTCGCCAAGCTCGTGCAGTCCGTGCACGATCTCGGTCTGAGCGACCGTGTGCACGCCATCGCCGCGGCGATACTCGACGATGCCCGCCCCGTGCACCTGAGCTATTGCGAGCGCAACTCCCTCTATGCCCAGATTGTCGCGAACGGCAGCCCGCGAGCGGGCGACGCGCTCGCCCACGCGCCGGGCATGACCTTGGACGGCTTCCATTCGTTCGTCGGCGTGCTTCCGGCCCTCGTCAAGATCGACGTCGAGGGCAGCGAAGTAGCGGTCCTGCGGGGCGCGAAGCGCCTGCTGGCGCGGCCGGACCGGCCGGCTCTTCTTTTCGAATACAACCCGGACACCCTTTTGGAATGCGGTGCCGCCGCGGACTCGTTTCGCGAGCTGCTCTCCGGCTACGCGCTTCACTACGTCGACGATTTCGAGGGCCGCAGGATGCCGTTTGGAAGCCCGGTCGCCCGCGTCGAAGAATCGCAAATTGCATGCAATCTGTTCGCGGTCCCCCTGGTCGAGGGATGGTCCGCCCGATGGGCGGCGGCTTTGGAATGCGCTCGTTCCCGGCTTGGCAGCCAGGCATAGGCGCGGCTGCCGCGAGGACGCCGACCGCCGGCCCCGGCCGTCGACGCCGGCGGCGCGTCCCCGCACGCAACTCCGCATCGCCGTTCGTGCGGCTCGCCTGCCGAACTCACTCCTTCGCCGCCGGCGCGGTCTCGGCCATCAGCCAGTCGAGATAGCCCCGGTCGACGCTTTCGATCGGCAGCACCAGGATCGCCGGCGCGGCGTAGGAATGCATCTCCTTCACCGCCGCGCCCACCTGCTCGGCGAGCGAGGCGCGGGTCTTGATGATCATCACCACCTCCTCGCCGCGCTCGAGCGCGCCCTGCCACCAATAGTGCGAGATCATGCCGGGCAGGATGTTGACGCAGGCGCACAGCCGCCGCTCGACCAGCGCGCGGCCGGCCCGCTCCGCCTCGACAATCGAGGGATAAGTCGTATAGACGAAGACCGCGCGCTCCATATGCCTACCCGCCTTCCCGGTCGCGGGCGTCGCGCGCCGGCTGTTGCGTCGAGAACCATGAGCCCCGCGCCCCGGAAAAATCCGCGCATCCATCTCGTCGCCAGCCCCAGCGCGGAGGCGCAGGAGGCACTCAAGCGGCTCGCCGCCCGTTACGGCGACGTCCCAGCCGAAACCGCCAACGTGATCGTCGCCCTCGGCGGCGACGGGCTCATGCTGCAGACCCTGCACCGGTTCATGAAATCGGGCAAGCCGATCTACGGCATGCATCGCGGCACGGTCGGATTTCTCATGAACGAGTATGCTCCGGACGATCTGCCGCGACGGCTCGCCGAAGCCGGCGTCGCCGTGATCCACCCGCTGCTGATGTGCGCGCACGACGCGGACGGCGACGCGATCGAGTTCCATGCCTTCAACGAGGTGTCGTTGTTTCGCCAGAGCTACCAGGCGGCGCGGCTGCGCATCCTCATCGACGGCAGGGAGCGGCTGCCCGAGCTCGTCGCCGACGGCGTGCTGGTGGCGACGCCGGCCGGATCGACCGCCTACAATTTCTCGGCGCAGGGGCCGATCATCCCGATCAACGCGCCGCTGCTGGCGCTGACCCCGATCAGCCCGTTCCGGCCGCGGCGCTGGCATGGCGCGCTGTTGCCCGACCGCGCGCACGTGCGCGTCGACGTGCTCGAGCCGGACAAGCGCCCGGTCGCCGCGGTCGCCGACCACGACGAGGTGCGCTCGGTCTGCTCGGTCGACATCCACATGGACCACGGCATTTCGATGCAGATGCTGTTCGATCCGGGCCACAACCTCGACGAGCGGATCTTGCGCGAGCAGTTCGGGATCGAGTGATCGCGGAAAGCCGGCGGACGGGGCGGTCGCGCTCGGCTCGGCTTGATCGCGCAAATTGGAGGAGCTCATGAAGGCATTTCGCATCGCGCTCATTGCGGGCGCCGCCGCTGCCGCAACGACGCCGGCGGCGGCGGCCGAGCTCCGGACGCAGGCGATCGACTACCAGCAGGGCGGCAGCGCGTTCGAAGGCTATCTCGCCTACGACGATGCGATCGCCGGCAAGCGCCCGGGCGTCCTGCTGCTGCATCGGCGCGACGGAATGTCGGAATTCACCCGCGGGAATACCGAGATGATCGCGAAGCTCGGCTACGTCGTGTTCGCAGCCGATATCTTCGGCAAGAGCATCCGCCCGACAGAGGTCAAGGAGATGCAGGCCCAGTCGGCGCTCTACAACAAGGATCGCACGCTGATGCGCGCACACGCGCAAGCCGGTTTCGACGTGCTGCGCGGCAACCCGATGGTCGACGCCGCCCGCCTCGCCCTGGTCGGCTATTGCTTCGGCGGCACCGTCGCGGTCGAGCTGGCCGAGACCGGAGCGCCGATCCTCGGCACGGTCACCATTCACGGCAGCTTCAGGAGTTTCACGCCGGGAGCCGCCAAAAACATCCACGGACGTTTCCTCATCCTGCACGGCGCCGAGGATCCGATCGCGCCGCTCGAGGAGGTCAACGCCTTGATCAAGGAGTTCCGTGCCGCCAAGCTCGATTGGCAATTGGAATTGTACAGCGGCACCGAGCACGGCTTCTCCACGCCGAAGAATGCGACCGAGGAGCGCGCGAACCGGCTATCGGTCGCCGCGATGACGAGGTTCTTCAGCGAAATATTCGGCGACTGAGCCGCAAGCGCGTCGACCTGCCGACCGGCGCCCGCCCGCGCCGCGGATGCTTAACCGTTCGTTAACAGGCCCGCCGGTAACTTTGCCGCAAGGTGCTGGAGCACGACCGTCCGGCCCCGGATGGCGGCATGATCCACGTCGATTTCAACAAGCTTCGTTTTCTCGTCATCGACGACAACATCCACATGCGCCGCATCGTGCGCGCGCTGCTGCACGGATTCGGCGCGCGCGACGTCTACGAGGCCGAAGACGGGGCGACCGGGCTCGAAGCCTTCACCCAGCACCTGCCGGACATCCTGCTCGTCGACTGGGAAATGCCGATCTTCGACGGCCTCGAGCTGACGCAAATGATCCGCCAGCCCGGCGCCAACGCCAACCCCTACGCGCCGATCATCATGCTCACCGGGCATTCCGAGCGGAAGCGGGTAATGGCGGCACGCGACGCCGGCGTCACCGAGTTCATGGTCAAGCCGGTCTCGGCCAAGGCCCTCTACCAGCGCATCCTCAACGTCGTCGCCAATCCGCGGCCGTTCATCAGGACCGAGACCTATTTCGGTCCCGACCGGCGCCGCAGCGTCAATCCGAACCATGTCGGGCCCGAGCGCCGCAAGGGCAGCAACGCGGAGATCATCCGCCAAGCGCCGCTGATCAACAAAGCCAAGGTCGCGGGCTAGCGCGCGCCGCGGGAAATTGGCAACCGGTTTTCCGAATAGAGCACCCGCAGGATCGAACCGCAGGGGAAACAGCCGGATGTCGAGCGCAAAATCCGACAAGCCCTTGGTCGCGACCTATGCCGACCACGAGGTCATCATGCCGCCGAACAAGTTGCACCGCGCGGTGTTGCCTGGGCGGGACGCCAAATCGGCGGACGATCCGGTGGCGCGCGCCGAGGCGGCGCTGGCGCGGCTCGCGAGCGAATTTTCGGAATGGATGGACGCGGAGTGCGAGCGGCTCGACCGGGCGCGGCTCGTGGTCAGGGCGAAGGGTTTCACCGAGGAAACGCGGCAATCGCTGTTCCACGCCGCCCACGACATCAAGGGCGAGGCCGCGACCTTCGGCTTTCCCTGGGTTGCGGCCTTGGCCGACAGCGTGGGCCGGCTGATCGAGCACACGCCCGACCCGGACCGCATCCCCCTCACCTTGGTCGACCAGCATGTCGACGGCGTGCGGGCGATCATCCGCGAAAGCGCCCGGCCGGACATCGCCACCGTCGCCGATGCGCTCGCGCGCCGGCTGCGCGAGGTCACCGAGGAATTTCTGGCCTACGAGAACCGCGATCGGCCGGGTCACCTCGACGGGATTCTCGCGCCGCCGACCGCGCCCGGCTAGCAGAGGACAGACGACAGAGGACGGACGAATGCTCCGAGTTCCGTCGTCTGTCGTCCGTCCTCTGTTACGCCGCGACCAATTCCTCGCAGAACATCCGCGCTTCCTCGCGCGCGGCTTCGGCGGCGAAGCGGCGCAGCAGCGTGAGCAGCGGCTCGACGTCGCATTCGTCGGCGCAGCGCGTGAGCACGCGTTCGACCATCCGCCGCTTGAGCCGTATCGCGCCGCCGAGGTCGCTGGCGAAGCCGCCCTCGCGCATGGCCTCGACCGCCTCGCGGAAGGCGGGATAGGTGGAGGCCGGGAGCCCGGCCCGGTGGAACAGCGCGCGGAACCCCGCGCTCGCGTCGTCGTGCACCAGCGCGCTCACGCGCGCGAGCGGCATGCCGGAGAGCTCCGCAAGCGCCTCCTCGAACATCTCGACGTTGCCCGAGAGGAGCGCGCGCAAAACCAGCCCGGCATTGAGCTGGCCGCTTTCGCGCAGGTGGCGAATGAGCGGCCTGATCTCGCTCTCGGGGGAGACGGCGGCGAGCGTCACCGTCGCCTTCTCGCAGGCCTCCTTGGCGACGCGCTCGGCGCGGTCCTGCGCGAGCCACTCGCGCGCGGCGACGAAGCCGGCGAGCGTCTGCGAAAGCTTGGCGACCAGCGCCTGGCGGGTGGGCGCCGGCAGATCGTCACGCGCCAGCATGGCTTCGCGGATGGCGCCGAGGTGGCCGAAGCGGGCGACCATTCGGTCAAGCGAGAATGCCACCAGCCCGGCGCCCCGGTTCTCGATCAGGATCAGGCAGGCCTCGGCCGAGCCGACCTCGGCAATGGCGGCCGCCACCGCGCAGGGAAGGTCGGCGCGGTTGGCGATCGCAGCCTGCGTTTGCGGTCCGCCGGTCGCGACCATGTCGACGAGGTCGGCATCGACGAGCAGCGGCGAGTGCTCGAGCACCCACGACGCCGTTTCCGGCTGGTCGGCGGCAAGGCCGAGGATCACCGCCGGCGGCGCGCGCTCGCTGAAGGCCAGCGCGCGGGCAAGCTCCGTGCGCACCAGCGGCGAGGGATCGTCGAGCTGCATGATCAAGGCGCCCTCCGCGGCGGCGCGATCGTCGGGCGTGAGCTCGGAATAAAGATAGGCGCGGGCGAGCGCGGCGGTGGCATTGGCCCGCTCGGCGGCGGGCGCGGTGCGGACCCATTGCAGGAATTGACGGACGATCATCTTGCGACCGACGCCACGATGGACTGCTTTCCCCGGCAGCGGCGGCTCGCACCGCCCGATTGGGAAGCCTAGGGCGCGAGGCTTAACAAAGCGTTCACCATAAATCTTTGGAAAGGTTGATCATTTGTTAATGCCGCCGGGTCCCCAGAGGGCGCTGATCGCGCGCGATACGGGCTCGCGCCGATCGCCGGTCTGGAACAGCGAATGAAACATATGGGTCGTGGCGCCGGCGGCTGCCGGCGGCGGGCTCGCCGCCGCTGGCGCATCGGTGTCCGCAAAGGCGGTGGCGCCCGGCGCCGGCGAAAAGAAGAGATCGTTGAAGGTCGCGGCGCCGCTTCCGGCCGGCGGCGGCTGGTCGGCGACGGCGGGGACGGTCGGACTCGGCGCCGGCGGCCGCGGCACCGCGTCGGAGGCGATCGCCGGCGATTGCGCGCGCGCGGCCTGATACCGGCGCGCCAGCTCCGCGCACAGGCCGGCGATGCTGCGCGCAATGCCCCGATTGTCGTAGAAGATCGGCCGGTTGGCGCGCGCCGCCGCGGGAAAGAGGTCGGCGGCATTGGCGGAGGGGTCGCTGCCGGCGAGCGCGATCGCCTTGGCGGCGCCGGCGGGACCCAGGAAGTGCCCGATGTAAACCTCGCTCTCGCTCGGCGGCCGCCCGAGCCGGGCGGACAGCACGAGCGCGTTGCGCTGGGTGAATACGCCCCCCATCAACGCATTGGCGGCCGGATCCTTACGCAATTGCATGATTGCGCTGCGCAGGTCGGGGTCGTCCACCACATAGCGGCCGGACGCGGTGCGCGAGATCGCATCGGCATAGCGGCCGTAGCCGAAGGCCGGCCCCGCTTGCTTCAAGGTGGCGAGCCAGGTCTGCTCGATGAACTGGAACAGCCCGGCCGCCGACGACGAGCGCATGGTGAGGTTGGGATCGAGGTCGGACTCGACCTTGGCGGTGGCAAGCAGATACTCGAAGCTCGCGCCGGTCGCCTGGGCGGCCTTGCGAATGGCGCCGGTGACGGGATTGGAGCCGACCGGCGTGCTGGCGTCGACCGCCATGGTTTGCTCAAAGGGGCTCGGCGCCGCGGCGTGCGGGCGCTGCCGAACGTTGACGATTATGGTAAACGGAGCGTTAACCCATGGGAGGAGAAGCCCAATGACTGAAGCGACCGCGGTCCGCCACAAGCGCGGAGGCCTCTATTTCGACGATTTCGTGGTCGGGCACCTTTACGAGCACCCGCTCACGCGCACGGTGACGCAGATGGACAACATGTTGTTCTCCAACATGACGCTCAATCCGCAGCCGTTGCACATCGACCGGCATTTCTGCGAGCAGGAGACCGAATGGGGCCAGCCGCTGATGAACTCGCTGTTCACGCTCGGCCTGATGATCGGGATCATGGTCAATGACCTCACGGTCGGCACCACCATCGCCAATCTCGGCATGACCGAGGTGAAATTCCCGCATCCGCTGTTCGAGGGCGACACCGTCCATTGCACCACCGAGGTCATCGGCAAGCGCGAGTCGAAGTCGCGGCCGGGCGCCGGCATCGTCGAATTCCATCACCGCGCCTATAACCAGGACGGCAAGCTCGTCGCCGAATGCCGCCGCCAGGCCTTCATGCGCATGCGGCCAAAGTAAGCGATGCGCTCGCTCCTGTTCGTGCCGGCCGACGGCGGCAAGAAGCTCGACAAGGCGATGGCGAGCGGCGCCGATGCCATCATCGTCGATCTCGAGGATTCGATCGCGCCGGAGCGCAAGAGCGAGGCGCGCACGCTGGCTGCCGCCTTCCTCAAGGGCGCCGTCGGACTGACCGCGCGTCCGCGCATCCTGGTGCGGGTGAACGGCCTGCAGACCGGGCTCGCTGATGACGATCTCGACGCCGTGGTGCCGGCCGGACCCGACGCCATCCTGCTGCCGAAGGCGGAAGGCGGCGCCGCGGTGACGCATGCCGACGCGAAGATCGCTGCCCGCGAGGCGATCGCGGGTCTGACCGACGGCCACATCAAGATCTTCGCGCTCGCGACCGAGACCGCGCAGGCGCTGTTTCTGGCCGGCACCTATCGCGGCGCCAGCACGCGGCTCGTCGGCCTGACCTGGGGCGCGGAGGATCTCTCCGCCGAGCTCGGCGCCGAGGCGAACCGCGACGCCGAGGGCCGGTTCCTGG
>WNFH01000699.1_pt1 | contig 21784 bp, 25 predicted proteins | sample 5400411 | NCBI WGS metagenome assembly WNFH01 (sample SAMN13153347, study PRJNA577476) | soil metagenome | isolation source: 200 cm saprolite under Douglas fir tree site 2 hole 3 | place: USA:California | collected 2015-04-18
CTCAGGCCCGGATTCGCGGCGGGGTGGATCTATATCTGTATTGTCTCGTTCCGGGAATTCTCGACCTCGGTTCTCCTGGCTACAGGAGACAGCAGGGTTCTGTCGATTCTCCTCTTCAACATGTTTGAACAAGGCCAAGTCACCGTGGTCGCCGCTATTGGGATTTTGATGATCCTCACACTGCTCGCTATCGTCGCGTTCTTCTCCAAAGTCTCAGGGCGAGTCGGTATTCAGACATAGGAAGGATTTGCTCGGAGGAAGAAACGAGCTGTGATTGAGATACGGTCGCTAGCCAAAACCTTTTCGGATCGGCGGGAGGAACAGGTTGCCGCTGTAAATGACATCTCGTTCAAGGTTGAAGAAGGAAGGTTTTACACTCTGCTGGGACCCTCAGGTTGCGGCAAGACGACGACGCTTCGTTGCATTGCCGGTCTCGAGAAGCCGGATGCGGGAGAGATCGAAGTTTCCGGCGAAATCGTTTTTTCCTCGTCTAGGGGCAATTTTGTTCCCGCCTATCGGCGGTCGATCGGCATGGTCTTTCAAAGTTACGCGATCTGGCCGCACCTGACGGTCTTTGAAAACGTCGCCTTTCCGCTGCGAGTGGGCAAGGAACGGTTTGGCGGCCAAGAGATCAAGAGTAAGGTGCAAAAAGCCCTGGAGCTGGTTGAACTGGGACGGTTGGAAGACCGGATGGCGACCCAGCTTTCCGGAGGGCAGCAACAGCGGCTAGCCCTGGCGCGCGCCCTTGTGCGCGAGCCTAAGGTGCTTCTCTTGGACGAGCCGCTCAGCAACCTGGATGCGAAACTGCGGGAAAGAATGCGGGTTGAGCTGCGCGAGCTTCAGCGCCGGCTGAGGGTGACGACACTCTACGTGACGCACGATCAGATCGAGGCCCTTTCCATGTCTAACAAGATAGCGATTATGAACAGCGGTCAGATTGTCCAAGAGGGGACGCCGCGAGAGATTTACCTGCACCCGCAAACTCAGTTTGTTGCTCAGTTCATAGGATCTACCAATCAGTTTTCAGGAAAGCTGCTCTCTTCGGGCGAGAAAGGGCGTGTAACTGTAGAAACCTCAATGGGTGAATTGATGTGTACAGTCACCGGTGAGATCGCGCCCGGCTCAGAGGTGATGGTCATGGTTCGGCCGGAAAACATAGTCCTGCACAACACGCGGCCTCCGGAAGCCGCCAACCTGGTCGAGGGCAAGGTCGCCACGGTCATGTTTTTGGGTCAGTATCTCGATTGCACGGTGGAGTTAGGCAAATGCCTCTTTCAAACCTACCAGCGCCATTCTCTCCAACTGCGCAGGGGCGACAAGGTTTGGGTGGAGCTGCCCCCAGGCGATTGTCTTGCGTTGGACGCTAAGAATTAATCAGGTCCCAGTAACACTTCACTGAGGCCGCGGGGAGTAAGGCGCTTTCCGCTATCGCCTCAAGGCTCGCTATTCCAATTAATGTTGGTTCAGTATATTCTCAGTCCGTCGCGCGCTGCGCAAGAGATAGCCAGTGAAGATCGAGCATATAGATATCTTCTCCTTGAGCCTGCCTTTCAAGAAGCCTCTGGTGACGGCGAGCAACAACTTTACCGTCGCCAACGGTTTGGTCGTTAAAATAGTTTCGGACGGCGGTCTCGAGGGATATGGTTACACCGATCCCTTTCCGAGAACCGGCGAGACATCTGAGACCGTTCGTTCGGTGATTGAAAAGGTCATCAAGCCGCTGCTGTTGGGCCGCGATGCGCGGGAGTTGGCGCGGCTGAACCGGGAGATCAACCACAAGCTGACGCTGAATCCCAGAGCGAAGTCGGCAGTCCAGACGGCTCTGTTTGATCTTCTGGCGCGCAGCCTGAAGGCTCCGCTCTTTGCCCTGTTGGGCGGCCTGGCGCGCAAGGAGATAAGGGTGATCAGAATGGTAGGCTTGGGCGGACCGGAAGAGATGGCGGAGGAGGCCCAGACTCTGGTGCGGGGAGGACTCACCGCATTGAAGCTTAAGATCAACGGGGACTTGATCCCGGATCTCGAGCGAATCTCCGCGGTGAGGAAGGTGGTGGGGGATCGAATCTTCATCAAGGTCGATGCCAACGAGGCCTATGATGCCAAGTCCGCGATCCGGCTGGCGCAAAAAATGGCGGCTCTGGGAGTGGAACTGTTTGAACAGCCGGTTCCGCGTCATCAGATCCAGGCGTTGCAAGAGGTCAAGCGGCATTCGCCCGTGAAGATCGAAGCCGACCAATCCGTTCGCTCCGTGGAGGATGCCTATCAACTGATCCGGGAGGGCGTGGCAGATGCGATCAACACGAGCGTTCAGAAGGCCGGCGGGATTATCGAGGCCAGGAAGATTGCCGATCTCTGCGAGTTGGCCGGCGTGCAATGCGCCTTGAGCAATACCGCGGGGAGCATGCTGGGAGACGCGGCCGCCCTGCATCTTGCGGTGAGCACTCCGGGCATCTCTCCGCTGTGCGAGATCGGAGAGTTCGAAGGGATCAAGGGAGATCCATTCGCGGGGTTGGAGGTTCAAGGCGGAAGACTTCAGGTTCCCGATGAGCCGGGTGTGGGAGTGAAGCTGGCCGGCCGACTCTGAGGATCTAAAGCGGAATGATTGTCGCCGTTGTCTTGTCTGCCGGCGAATCAAGCCGGATGGGAAGCCCCAAGGCTTTGCTTTCCGTCGGAGAAAAAACCTTTATCGAACAGATCGTCTCTTCTCTAAAGAAAACCAAGGTGGGACAGATCGTCGTAGTCCTAGGGCATAACGCCGATCGACTGAAGCCAAAGATCGAACCTCTTCTCGTGACCCTTGTCCTCAACCCGGACTATTCGAAAGGCCAGTTGTCGTCCCTCGGCGCTGCGATCCGAAGTCTGCAGACTGATTCGGCCCAGGTGGATGGGGTTCTGGTCCATCTGGTGGATCATCCCTTTATCGATTCCGCGCTGGTGGACAAGATGATCGACCGTTTCTTCGAGTCGAAAAAGCTGATCGTGATTCCCACTTATAAGGGGAAACGGGGCCATCCGGTTCTGCTCTCGAGCGCACTCTTCCCCGAGCTTCTCGCCGCGCCGTTGGATCAGGGGGCGAAGGTCGTGGTGCGCGCCCATCCGGATGAGACCTTGGAACTGGAGACGGAGGACCAAGGAGTTGTCATCGACGTCGATACTCCGGAGGAGTACCGGCAATATGTAGGGAGGAAGTGAATGGCGAGCTTGAAGCTTAGCCTGGCTTGTGGATATTACGATCTCCTGAGACCGTTGATCGAGGGCGCGGTGGCGCCAGCAGGTATCGATCTCAACGTCTTGACCATGGCGTCGCCCGAAAGGCATGGGCGGATGCTGCGGCACGAGGAGTTCGATGTCTGCGAGCTTTCATTGATCGCCTATCTGGTAGCCTGGGACCAGAAGCGCGCATTTACTGCAATCCCTGTCTTTCCCCATCGCCGCTTCCGCCATGGTTATATGGTCAAGAGAATGAATTGCGGCATCGAAAAACCTTCGGATTTGAACGGCAAGAGGGTGGGCTTGGACACATTGCAGAACTCGGCGGGCTTGTGGATGCGAGGGATCCTGCAAGATCACTACGGCGTCGATCTTAAGAGCATCGAGTGGTGGTGCCAGGAAGAGGAGGACGTGCCGTTCGAACCGGCCGAGTGGATGAAGCTCCGACGGGTTCCCAAAGACAAGGATATCGATCAGATGCTGGTGGGAGGGGAGTTGGAAGGAGCGCTTTATCCCGAGACGCTTCCATCGATCAGAAACGGTTCGCCAAAGACGGCTCTTCTCTTCCCTCATCCCAAAGAATCGGAAATTGACTATTACAAGAAGAGCGGCATCTTTCCGATCATGCATACCGTGGTGATCAAGAACGCCGTCTTGGAGAAGGATCCGTGGGTCGCCGTGAGTCTGCTGCAGGCTTTTCAAAAATCGAAGGAGATCTGCTACGAGCGCATGAAGGACCCGCGCAATTTTGCCTTGGTATGGGTGAAGGAGCTGATGCAGGAGCAGCGAAAGATCTTCGGGCCGGATCCCTGGCCGTATAATCTGGAAGAGAACCGCGCCGCGTTGGAGGCGGTCGTGCGCTACGAGCACGATCAGGGGATGATCAAAAAGAAGCCCAAGATCGAGGAGCTTTTTTTTCCTCCGAGTCTGCAGGAGATTCAACATTATCTATGAGCCAGTCGATGTCGAAAGGACATTCCACGCACACATGGCATTGTGATCATTCAGATCACCTTGAACGAAGGCCGCACGACGGAGTTGAAGAAAGCTTTTTATAAAGCTCTGGCCGAAAGGCTCAACCGCGAGCTGGGCATCCGCATGGAGGACGTGTTCGTGAGTCTCGTCGAAGTAAAAAAAGAAAACTGGTCCTTTGGCAACGGAGTAGCGCAATATGCCTCATAGAAAGCAGACGACCCGCTCCACCTCCCAAAGAGGCAAAACTCAGTTGTATATATCGTCCTATCCATCAATCCCAGAATAGAAAGGATTCATCATGAGCAGTGGAGAAGCAGAAAAGAAAAATCCGACGCTTTTGATGTCAACCAACATGGGAGAGGTGCGAATCGAGCTTTTTGCCGACAAGGCGCCCATCACGGTCAAGAACATTTTGACTTACGTCGAAGATAAATTCTACGACGGCTTGATTTTTCACCGGGTGAAACCCGGTTTCATGATTCAGGGCGGGGGCTTCGATAAGGAGATGCAGCAGAAGAAGGCGAAGGGTCAAATCAAGAATGAAGCGACTAACGGACTGAAAAATACGATCGGATCTTTGGCCATGGCCAGAACCAATGTGGCGGACAGCGCCACCTGTCAGTTTTTTATCAATGTCGCGGACAATGATTTTCTCAACCACCGGAACACGAACTCAGACGGATTTGGCTACGCTGTCTTCGGCCGGGTGATCGGGGGGCTGGACGTGGTCCGGACGATTGAGAAGGTCAAGACCGGCAATCGTGGACTCCATCAAGATGTGCCCCTTGAGCCGGTCGTGATCCACTCCGTTCGCTTGGAAGCAGCAACTTAGTTGCTTCCGTCCTATCTCTCGGGAAATTTGAATTCCTCAACCTTGGCGCCTTCCACACCGAGCTGGGTCAGAGAGGATATGTCTAGCGTTGACTCGGCCTCTTCCACCTGGGCCGGTTTGGCCTTCGTCTCGGGGTGGCGCGGGACAAAAAGCTGGCAGCAGTCCTGGTCGGGAATAGTGGAGATATCAAAAGTGCCGATTCTGCGGGATTGATCGATGATTTCCTGTTTGTCCATGCCGACCAGGGGCCGAAGGACCGGCAGATGCGCCGCGCTTTGTATGACGGCCAGGTTTTCCAGCGTTTGCGAAGCGACCTGACCGAGACTCTCTCCGGTAACCAAGGCGCCGGCTCTCTCTCCCCGCGCGAGTTCCTCGGCGATCCGCATCATCATGCGCCGATAGAGGACGACTCTCAAAGGCCTCAGCACGCTGGCGACGATTTGACGCTGGATTTCACCGAAGGGAACGAGATAGAGCCGGGAGAGAAACTGGTGCCGCGTGAGCAGCTTGACCAGATCGCGCACTTTTTCTTGCGAGGTGCTGTCGAGGTAGGGAACACTATGAAAATGGACGAAAGAAAGACGGCAGCCCCTCTGCATCATGCGATACGCGGCCACCGGAGAATCGATGCCGCCGGAGATCAAGCACACGACTCGGCCGCTCACCCCAACCGGTAGGCCTCCCGCGCCGGCCACCTTGTCAAAAGCAAAAAAGGCATCGTTCGGAAGAATCTCGACCGAGATCGTCAGCTCGGCGTTGCTCAGGTCCACGCGGCTCCCGGTCTTCTCCTTGATGGCGGCTCCGATGAGCCGGTTGATTTCCGGGGAGGGAAGAGGGAATGTCTTGTCCGCTCTCTTTGTCTCAATGCGGAAAGAGCCGAAGCTCTTTCCATTGAGGGACTCGAGAATTCTCGCCTTGAGAACTTCCAAATCGACTTGCGTGCGCTCGGCAAGAGAAAAATTAGCTACGCCAAAGACGGTTCGGACGCGCTCGGTGATGGTCGGTCCATCGGCCGTGCCGTCAAACAAGAGCAGGAGTCGCCCCGGCAAAACTTTTATATCTTTGAGACCCAGTCCGCCCACGGAAGAACGAAGGTTTCGTCTCAACATCGATATAAAATAAGGACGATTGCCTCTTTTCAGGGCGATCTCATGATAGCGGACCAGGAGCGATTTCACGGAAACAAAATATCAGATTTGCTCCCGTTTTGCATGGCTCTTCCCCTGTGTGGTAGAATTTTTGTCAAAGGGGAATCTTATGGAACATTTTAAGTCTATCTTGGATGAGCTCCAATACTCACCGGAGAAAATGAAGAAAAACGGTCTTTTTGAAACGGAGAGGATGTTCTGCGATCTCTATTGTTTCGAGCCGGGCCAGTCACAGGCACCCCACACCCATGAAGGATCGGACAAGATCTATTTTGTGGTGCAGGGAAAGGGATTGTTCCAGATCGGTCAGCAGGAGAAGGAACTTGAGGAACAACAGATTGCGATCGCGCCCTGCGGCCAGAGGCACGGGGTGAGCAACGGCGGGCCCGGGCGGCTGGTTCTCCTTGTTTTCATGGCGCCCAAGCCTGCCCACTGAGGATTTGTCATGATGACCAAGGAACAGATGGAAGTCTACAAAGCAAACGAGAATTTTTATAGTGCCTTTGAGAGTCTCGAAATAGGGAAGATGGAAAAGGTTTGGCTCAAGGAGAGCACTATCCAGTGCTTCCATCCGGGGTGGGGATTACTGAGGGGCTGGGAGCCTGTCATGGCAAGCTGGCGTCGGATTTTTGAGAACACGGAAGAGATGCATTTTATCCTGACAGACGTCCAAGTGGAGGTCCGCAACTCTCTCGCTTGGGTGACCCTCTACGAGAATCTCACTAGCCGCGAAGGAAAAGAGCTGAGCACAGGATCCGTCGTGGCGACGAATATCTTTGAAAAGCGGCAGGACGGCTGGTTCCTGATTCACCATCATGGCTCTCCAGTGGTGCAGGCGGGACAGTTAAGTCCCTCGACCTTCCATTGAATGATAGAGTGCGGAACGATTCCATATGAAATCTCTAGACGGTAAGGTCTCCATCGTCACAGGCGCCGGAAGAGGCATCGGCAAGGCGATATCCGTTCTGCTTGCGTGCTCGGGCGCACGGGTCGTCTTGGCGGCTCGCAACGAGCCTCAATTGAATGCTGTGAGCGAAGAGATCCGAAATCAAGGAGGCGAAGCCCTGGTTGTTCCGACGGATCTGACGAGTGACGACGAGATGGAACGTCTTGTGGAGAAGACTCTACAAGAGTGGGGATCAATCGACCACCTCATCAATAATGCCGGCTGGGGAAGAACGGGACCCATCGTCAAAGCCAAAAGGGATGAGTGGGACCAAACCTTGCGCGTCAATCTGCGGGCGCCGATGGTCCTGAGTCAATTAGTCCTCCCCAAACTTATGGACAAGGGGGAGGGGGCGATCATCAACATCGGGTCCGTTTCGGGGAAAACGGGCCAGGCCAATACGGCCGCTTACTCGGCGTCGAAATTCGGCCTTATCGGATTCACGGAGGCGCTGTACGAAGAGGTGAGAGAATACGGAATCAAGGTGGCGGTGATTCTTCCCGGTTTTGTCGATACTCCGATGATTCCCCAGATGAAAAGATTAGATCGGAGCAAGATGATCCGGCCTGAGGACATCGCCCAGGCGGTCTTATTTGTTTTGACGTCGCCTCTGACTTGTTGCCCGGTCGAGATAACCGTTAGGCCGCAGAAGACTCCCTACAGCTAAATTCAACCCGGCAGCTATTTCAGGATAGAAGACTTTCAAGCAAGGCGATAGTGACCTCTTCCAAACTCCCCACAATCGCGTCCGCTTGTCCCAGCTCTTCCGCCGGGTGAGAATTGGTCACTGCCAGGCACTTCATCCCGGCGCGCTGCGCGCCAAGTATGCCTTCCTTGGAATCCTCAATGACCAGGCATTCCGAAGGACGTATGGGTTTTGAATTGAGATTTTCCCGATTGAGAGACTCCAGAGCTTTAAGGAAGATAGTCGGATCGGGTTTTCCTTCGTTTATATCCTCACTGCTTATAATAACTTGAAAATATGTTCTTAAACCTATGGATTGCATTATCATTTCGATCTCGCTTCTCAGCGCGCCGGATGCGATAGCTAAGGGATAGGAGGAAGCGAGCTGAGGAATGAGCTTCTTCGCTCCGGGAAAGACAGTTGTCCCTTTTTCAATGGCCTTCCGATAATAGACCGCTTTGCGCTGGATAAGCTCAGCAAGTGTGGTCTCTTCCAAGGATCTCCCTTGATCATGGTAGGCCGCCTTGAAGCAGCCGCGGTCATCCATCCCGAGGTAACGTGCATAGTAGCGGTCCTTGGTGAGGGGGAGTCCCTCTTCGGAAAGAACCTTTTGGAACATTTCCAGGTGGATCGGCTCGTCGTCTACCAGGATCCCGTTGAAATCGAAAATGACAGCGCGCAGCACATCTCACTGATATCTAATATCCGCTTTTGTTTCAATTGTGTCTGAGGTAAAAGAAAGGCGTGAGCGAGGATAAAGATCACAGCCACGGGCACGGCCATGTCGAATATCGTTTCTGCCCGCGTTGCGGCGGGAATTTGGAGCGGCGAAAAATTAAGGTGATTGAACCGGAGAGGCTCGTCTGCGACAGGTGCTCGTTCATATTTTATTTGGACCCCAAAGTGGTTGCCGGCACGATCTTCACTATAGACGACCGGGTGGTCTTGTTGCGCAGGGGAGTGGAGCCGTCTATAGGCAAATGGGTTTTTCCCGGCGGTTATGTCGACCGCGGGGAAAGCGTTCAAGATGCCGCGGTCCGCGAGACGAAAGAAGAGTGCGACCTCGACGTCAAGCTTCGTTCTCTCCTGGATGTCTATTCCTATCCTCGTTCGCCCAACGTGATTGTCGTGTATGCGGCGGAAGTGATCGGGGGAGAGCTCAAAGCCAGGGATGAGTCCGTAGAGGCCCAGAAATTTATCGCATCGGAGATCCCTTGGCAGGAACTTGGCTTCCCAAGCACCCGGGATGCCCTCATGGACTATATTCGGCTTTACCTCGCCGGTAAGACTTGATAAGAAAAGACCTCAGAAACTTAAAACATAGAAGGAGGTTGCTATGGCGATGCCTAATGTCGGGGAAAAGGCCCCTGATTTTAGCCTGCCCGTGACGAGGGAACAGAAGGTAGGATTGCCGGACTTTTTGGGGAAAAAAAATATCGTCTTGGCTTTCTATCCCCTCGACTTCACCGGCGGCTGACAACAGGAACTAACGAACTTCGAAGCAGAGCGAAAAAGCTTCGAGGCGAGGGACGCTCAGGTTCTGAGCGTTAGCGTTGATTCGGTGTTCTCCCATAAAGCGTTTGCTGAGAAGATGGGCGGCATCAACTTCCCGATGCTTTCCGACTTCTATCCCCACGGCGCGGTCTGCGCGATCTATGATTGCTTGAGACCCGAAGGTTATCCCAAGCGAGCCGTCTTTATCATTGACAAAAAGGGGATCGTCCGTTTTGCCAAGATGTACGACAAGGGAATCCCGGAAAACAAAGATCTCCTTGCGGAGCTGGACAAGATCAACAAAGGGTAGCGAAAGTTTTGGCAGGCAGTGACCGAAGGAAGGAGAGGGACCCGGTGCGTTTTGGATTTATTCTAAAAGGTAACGGGTCCCATCCGACTCGCTGCATCAACCCTGCACCACAAGATCATCTCCTTCGACTTTGATCTGATATTTATCAACGCAGATTGACGGGTCCAATTCATTGACGCCTGTGGTCACGTCATACCTCCAACCGTGCCATGGACAGACAACGATATTTCCATCCAACTCACCCTCTCCCAAGGGTCCGCCACGGTGCATGCAGGTGTCGCTTATGGCACAAAAATTTCCCCCCACGTTAAAGATCGCCACCGGTTTTCCCTTGACGTCGACGGTTCTCCCACGCCCTTCCGGAACATCTGCTTTTTTACAGACCTTCACAAAGTCTGCCATTATTCAGACTCCTTTCGTAAGTAGTCCGTTATATTTAGCCCAGCTCCTATGGCGATTCAAGGGTTACGGAGAGAGACTTGTCCTGGTAGTAAAGGGGAGCGAAGCAATCTTAGCCGTGATGGGCTCCCCTTTGTGGTGAACGAGCAGATGCGTTCCCGGTTTCAGATACTCGCGCTGTACATAGCCAAGGGCGATCGGACAGCCGAGGAGCGGGGAGAGGATTGAGCTTGTGACTCTGCCGATCTCCTTTTCCTCGACATGCATGGTGTCATTTTGCTCCGCGCAGGTAGCTCCTTCGAGAACCATTCCGACTAGCCTTCGGTTCACATGGCCGCGGGAACGGATTCTCTCTACAACCTCTTGTCCGAGGTAGCAACCCTTCCGAAAGTTCACGGCATGGTCCAATCCCGTCTCCAGCAGGAGGTTGTCCTCATCCATATCGATCCCGTAGCGCGGGATGCCTGTCTCAATGCGAAGGATCTCCAGTGCTTGAGTTCCGATCCAACGGGCGGAAAATCTTTCCGTCAAGCCTTGGATACGAGGGAGAACCGATGAAAGGGTCCCGATTTCGGCCAGCAGATCATAACCTTCTTCGCCCGTGTGGGTGGAGCGGATCAAGCGTGACTCAGAGCCTCCAATGGAGAGAGCGCGGTGGCTGTATTCCGGCGCAGGAATCCTATCGTCTTCGAGAAGCTCGATTAAAAAGGATCGCGCTTTGGGTCCTTGGAAAGATAGCGTTCCCCATTGGCTGCTCAGGTCGGTGATCTCAACTTCATCGGCGATCAAATAGCGGTTCAAGTGATCGATGATCTTGTCCCTTAGAAAGGCCCAGAGATCCACGAGCAGTGAATCAGCCGTGCAAAGAATCCTGGTGTCCGCCAAGACCTTTCCCTGGATATTCAGGAAAGCGGCTGCGACGCCTTCTCCGTCGGGTAGAATCTTCACGTCGTTGGAAACCATTCCCTGTAGGAAAGAGACGCGGTCGGGCCCGCTGAAGCGAAGAACGCTGCGGTGGCAGAGATCCAGCAGGCCGACCTGAGAACGAACGGCCCGGTATTCCTCCAGTGGATCGCCGAAGTGCAACGGCAACAGCCAGCCGTTTTCTTGGGCAAACTCGGCGCCGTTCGAGCGGTGCAGCTGTGAGAGGGGTGATTCTTGAGCCATGACTTTAAAACTATAGCTCCATTGGATAAGGTTGACAATGTACGTGGCCTTCACCTTTAATGGGAGAACGATGGTTCGAACAAGAGACGATTTGGATTTGCGCAAGCTGGAAGTTTTTCATTGGGTGGCTGAGTTCAAGAGTTTCTCGGCCGCTGCCGGTCATCTCTCGCTTCGTCAGCCCACGGTCAGCGCCCATGTCCGCGAGTTGGAAGAAAAGTTGGGCGCCAAGCTCTTCAATCGAGTGGGCGGAAGGATTACCCCTACTCCCGTCGGACAGCTCCTGTTTGAATCGGCTAGAAGATTGCTGGCGTTGAAAAAGGAGACGTTGGCGTCTCTCGACCAGTTTCACGGCAAGGTCCGGGGTGAACTCCTGGTAGGGGGAAGCAACATTCCCGGAGAATATATCCTCCCGCACAAGCTTGGCGCCTTCGCTCAGAAATATCCCGAAGTGAAGCCGGTCCTGCGCATCGGTGATTCTGCGGGAATTGTCGAGGCCGTTCTGGATGGCGAGGTCGAGATCGGTTTTGTCGGTTTCAAAGGGGAAGACGGAAGGCTCACCTTTCAAAAGACCTGGAAGGACGAGATGGTCTTGGCGGTGCCCAAAAATCATCCGTGGGGTCGTCTCAAGGCGATCGATCTCCAGGAGCTCCGGAAGGAGGGGTTCATCTCGCGGGAGGGAGGCTCCGGAACGCTTCGCTCGTTCCGAAAACTGCTAAGCCGCAAAGGCTATAAGCCGGAGAAGCTTCTGCGCGTTACTATGGAACTCGGGAGCACTGAGGCGATCAAGGAAGCCCTGATCGCAGGATTTGGCATTTCCATACTCTCCCGCACCTCTATCCAACGCGAGATTCGAGATGGCTTTCTCAAGGAGATTCCCATTCGGGGACTGCAGTTGCAGCGAGATTTCTATCAGATTTTCCATCGTCATCGAACACTCTCCCCCGTCTCCCAGGCCTTTATTCATTTCCTCAAACACAACTAAGCCGATCCATAGAAAAGTCGAAGCGGTTTCTCGATTGTATAGAAATTTTCTATTTGACTTATAGAAAATAGTTCCGCTATAAGATGGCCCATTACCAGAAGGGAGGACTCGCACGATGAAGAAACGCCTCGCAATGGGCTTGATCTTTTTCTTTGTGGTGGTCGGCGATCTTTTCGCACAGCAATCTCTCAAGGAACTGAAGATCTCAGCGATCCCGGACGAGAATCCACAGGAGATGCTGCGCATCTATACGCCCTTCGCGGACTACCTGACCAAGGAGATCGGCATACCGGTTAAGTTCACGCCGGTGGTTGATTACGCGGCGACGGTAGAGGGACTGGCGGCGAACAAACTGGACATGGTCTGGTACGGCGGGCTCACTTCGGTGCAGGCAATTCGTATGGCCAAAGATGCCACGCGCGTCGTTATGCGCAAGGAAGACGCGGAATTTAAGAGCGAGTTTATCACTCGAAAAGAGACCGGGATCAAAACCCTGAAAGATCTCAAGGGAAAGACTTTTTCCTTTGGCAGCGTAGGGTCTACCTCAGGTCATTTAATGCCGCGCTACTTTTTGCTTCAGGCAGGAATCAATCCGGAGAAAGATTTTTCCAGGTTCAGTTTCAGCGGGGCCCATGACGCGACGGTAGCATGGGTCGAGGCGGCAAGGGTCGATGCCGGCGCGCTTAATTTCCTAGTTTGGGGCAAGTTGGTCGAGACGAAGAAGGTGGACACGAGCAAGGTCGTTGTATTTTGGACCACGCCTCCCTATGTAGATTACGTTTGGACGGTCCGCGGCGGACTGGACAAGGCCCTGGTGGAGAAAATTTCCAAGGCCTTTTTGAAACTCGACTACAACAAGCCGGAAGACAGGAAGCTTCTCGATTTGCACCGGACCAAGGGCTATATCGTAGCGAAGGATTCGGACTGGAAGGGAACCGAAGAGGCGGCCATCGCAGCAGGGCTAGTGAAATAAGGGATAAAATCTCGGCCGGCCATGGATCAATACCGTTTAGAAAAAGTCAGCAAGATATTTGACCGCCGTCTGGTTGCGGTGGATGGAATCGATCTTGGCGTGCAAAGAGGCGAGAGAGTAGCCCTCATCGGACCCAGCGGGGCAGGGAAGACAACCCTGTTTCGAATGCTCAATTGTACGTTAAGACCCACCGCAGGAAGATTGTGGATCAATGGCGACGAGGTGGTAACCCTGCACGGCAAAAGATTACGTGAGGCGAGGCGGAAAATCGGGACGATTTATCAGCAGCATAACCTGATTCCTCGCCTGAAGGTTGTTCATAACGTTCTTGCGGGAAACCTGGGTCAGTGGTCCACCGTACGGTCGCTGATTTCTCTGGTCCGACCGGCAGATCTGGAGCTGGCCTACAGGGCCTTGAGGCAAGTAGGCATCGAAGAGAAGATCTTTATCCGGACCGACGAGCTTTCCGGCGGCCAGCAGCAGAGGGTGGCTATCGCCCGTGTTTTGATACAAAATCCCGAGGCCATCCTTGCCGACGAGCCGGTTTCTTCCGTGGATCCTTCGCTCGCTACGGTGATCGTAAAGCTCCTCCTCGAAATCAGCCAGAAGACCCGCAAAACGCTTCTTGTGAACCTGCATAGCGTCGATCTCGCGCTCGCGTACTTCCCCCGAGTCATCGGCATCAACAGCGGAAAAGCGCTTTTTGACCTTCCGCCGGACAAGGTCTCGGACGATTTGTTGGAAGAGCTCTATTCCGGCCATCTTCCGGACAGCCAGGAGAACGGGCTAATCGATGAGGAGTCAAAGTCTCTCGTCTATCAGTAAATCCGAAAAATCCTTCTTCCCCTACCTCTTCAGCTTATTTTTTCTCGTCGCGTTTCTGGATAGCTGGCGGAGAGCGGAAGTCCGTCCTTTAGCTTTTTTTGAAAAGGAGGGACGGGAGCATTTGTGGAAATTCCTGAGCGGGATGTTTCCTCCCGACCTCTCGTGGAATTTCCTTTCTTTGATGCTTCATCCCGCTTTGGAGACGATTCAGATATCGGTGATGGGGACCTTCATCGCGGTCATGCTTGGTTTCCCCTTTGGAATTTTGGCAACGAGAACTTTCAGCGTGGGCGGAGTGCTGAACGAAGCGGACGTCAAGGGTTCTCCCTCCCGGTTTGCCCTGCGCTGGTCAAGCTACGTCATGGCCCGGGGCGTGCTGAGCCTTTTTCGCTCTATTCCGGAATTTGTTTGGGCGCTCATGTTTGTTCGCGCGGTCGGCTTGGGCGCTTTTTCAGGGGTCCTGGCGATCGGCGTCGCTTATGGGGGGATGTTGGGAAAGGTCTACTCGGAGATCTTTGAAGGCGTGAATTACCGACCGCTGGAGGCGTTGCAGTCGACCGGCGCCAACAAGCTGCAGATATTTTTTTACGGCTGGCTGCCTCAAGTGCTGCCTAACTTCGTCTCCTACACCCTTTACCGCTGGGAGTGCGCGGTTCGCGCTTCGGCCATTTTGGGCTTGGTGGGTGCCGGTGGGTTGGGGACGCAGATCGAGATCTCGATGCGCATGTTTGACTTCAGAGAGGTGCTTACGATTTTGATCATTCTTTTCTTTATGGTCGCGGCCGTGGATTATATCAGCGCCAGAGTTCGAGCCCTTTTATGAACGAAGTCACTCCCGAGATAGAGCGGCCGCACATCCCTTGGCCATCCCATGAAGGTGGGGGCAGGGGTAGTCTATGGAACTATTTTCTATTGGCGGGCCTTATTGTTCTTTTTATTTGGAGTTACCAGGGCGCGGAGATCCGCCTAGGCGAGCTATTCAGCCGGGAAGGCGGGGGCCAGATAGTCAGCTACATCAAGAAACTTTTCCCGCCGGATTTTTCTCCTACAGTTCTCAGAGAGGCGTTTCGTGGCGCCATAGAGACCTTCGCGATCTCCTTCATAGGCACGCTCTTGGCCGTTGTAATTGCGCTCTCTGTGGTCTTTTTCGCCTCGCGAAACCTCATCTATTCGGGCCTCCTCTATGAAATGGAACCCAGGCGTGGATGGAGATGGACGCTGAGATTGCTGCCGTATTTATGCGCCAAATCCCTTTTAAATCTTCTTCGTACCATTCCCGAGATGGTCTGGGCGCTGATCTTTGTCTTTCTCGTGGGACTAGGACCCTTTCCGGGGGTTCTCGCCCTAGGGATTCATACCGGCGGAGTCCTCGGTAAGCTTTTCGGCGAGGTCCTTGAGGATGTGGATGCCCAGCCGATTGAATCGCTTCAATCCACGGGCGCCAATAGGTTACAGATCCTCTTCTACTCCATTCTTCCGCAGGTGCTTCCCCAATTTATATCCTACACGCTTTACCGCTGGGAGGTGAACATCCGCGTCGCAGCGGTGCTGGGCTTTGTTGGCGCAGGCGGTTTGGGGCAGAGAATTCACATCGCGATCAATCTGTTCTTCGAAAATCAACTCCTCACTTATCTCATTTTCATTTATGTCCTGGTGACGATTGTCGATTATCTTAGCGCCTATCTCAGGCGCAAGGTGATTTAGGTCGCAGAAGTTCAGCCAAAAAGCAAAGACGGAAGTCCTGCGCTCAGTCCCGTGGGTCAGTTTGACCCGGGGAAGACCTCGCGGTATTGCCTGCCAAGCGCGTTATACCTGGTTCCGATATCGAAGACGTCCGGCATGCGGATGTCCAGACCTTCCAGAACCTGGCTTTCCGCAGGATTGACTTTGTTGTTCGCCGGCATCCGGTTCGTTGAGACGACGATGCGCTGCCCTTCTTCGGAAAGAAGGTAGTCGATCAGCAGCGCGCCGGCGTTGGGGTGCGAACCGCTCTGACTCATGCAAAGCAGGCTGGGGCTTAGGTAGAGCGGCCGGACAGGAGCAAACCAGAGAGGCGCGCCGAGCTTGGCGAGCGTTAGGACGGAATTCAGATTCGTATCCACCACCATTTCGAACTCGCCCGCCGCCAGGAGCTCGTTCATATGGCGCCGTCCCCGGATGTGGGTCAAGTTTTGCTCGTTGAGTCTCTTCATAAAGCGAATGCCCTGTTCTTCGCCCAGCAACTGCAGCACAGCGCCGAACCAGACGTAGGACTGGGTGTCCATCGCCAGCTTCCCTTTCCAGCGCGGGCTCAAAAGCTCCTCGACCCTCCGAGGCGCCTCTTCCTTCTTAACGAATTTGGTATTGTAAGATGACACCATCAGATTCGTAAACATCGCCGTCCAGAGCCCCTCTTTGTCTTTGAAGCCCTCGCGGTAGCCATCTCTCTGCGGCGATTTGTAGCGCGCTATGACCTTCTTATCCAGAAGCGCGAGCATGCCGAGCTGGCCGCTGAGGATCACGTCCGAGATCACCTTGCCGGCGCGCGCCTCAGTCTCGAGGCGGGTGATGATCGAAGCGCCTGAGAAGTGGACCATTTGTAAATTGACAGACGGATATTTCTTCATGAAACCATCGGCAAGGGCCTGCGCACCGCTCACATCGAGATTCGCATAGGCCACAACCTGGCCTTCTTTTTTCGCCGCTTCCAACAGTTGCGACTCCCGGCGCGACGGTGAGAGAGAGTCAAGCCAGGCAAGCTTGGCTTCGGTCTGGGCATAGGCTGCAGATGAGATCGAAAGCAGACAGAAAGATATCAAGAATAACTTTAGGTTCCTCATAATCGCCTGCGCTGCTTCACCCTTCCTTCACAGATAGCCCTTTTCCTCATAATATTTCTTCGCTCCGGGATGCAGCGGAATGCAAAGCGGTCCCGCCTCTCCTCCCTGACAAAACTCTTTTATCGTCATCGGCCGTCCATCGAAGTGGTCCACCGGGATTTCGGCGCAAGCCGCGTCGATCTTTGCGGCTACGTGGTAGGCGAGGGAAGCTGACAGGTCGCGGTGACAAAAGAGCAGCCAGCCGCTGAAGTCCAGCGTCTCGATCTCTTGATGAAGCTCAGGATAATGTCTTGGCGTCACTGCGGCGCGGGTGTAACCGATCCTCTCCAGCCTGCGAAGCACAGCGTCGCCGATCGGGAGAAGCCTCATCCCGGATTTGAGCGCCAGGGCTCCCCAACTTTTTAGACCCTCGTCGAAAACAGCATCGATTTCTTCGCTCGTAATCTGAGCCTTTCGTTCCTTTGAGCTCGGACTGCCGGCCCGAAGAATCTTCCCGCCCCACTTCTCCAAGTCCGCGAAGCCGAAGCCGTAGCCTCGGAGTGCCTCGTCGATGGCGAAGAGGGTTGAATGGTATTTCCCTCCCTCCCGGGTGGAAACGCGCAGCGGGTATCGCTTCTCCTTCACTTCTTCCAGCGAGCGTATTCCTGTCTTCGGATGGACGGCAAAAACCAGCCGGTCCCAGGAAGGGAAGACTCCAATGGCTCTTAAGGGAACTTTCTTTTTGTAGAATCCTTTGCCGAGGAAGGCCATCCTCGCCAGGGATGCTGGATTGGCAAAGGCCAGGTGATATTTTTTTCTTCCGATGGAAAGAGCTGCGCCGGTCCCGCCCAACTCAGAATCGCTGCTGCCAAAAACAAGCGAAACCTGGTTAGACGTCCCCCTGAGGGTTTCATAAAAAGAAATGGCGATCTGGGCCGCAATCTCGCCTCTCGCCTGACCCGTGACGGCAATCTTCAAATGAAACTTTTTATTCATTGGTTTAACCTACTGAGTTATTGGAATATCTTAGGGCCTATATCATCTCTTCGTATCCTCTTGTCAAGCGCAGGATTAGGTTGTAATAGATCAGACCGGCCGATACTGCTCACATTTTTATTTAAGCGGCGGCGACATTAACTTCGAGGTAGAGCGAATGAAGAAAAGTTGGGTTTTCTCTCTTTGCATCGGAGCGCTTTTGACTGTTACGACGTACGCCAGATGCCAGGTCGATGCCGAAATATTGTTGGCGCGTCTGAACGCTCTGCCATCCAAGGAGAGAGATGAGGCGCTGATTGCCGGAGCGCGGAAGGAAGGCGCGGTCGAGTGGTACAGCACTTTGCCGCCAACGGATGTGAGAGATTTGATCGATCGCTTCACGAAGAAGTACCCGTTTATTGAAGTCAAGTACACCAGAGCTGGGGGCACGGGCGTCATCAATCGATTGTTGACGGAGTACAAGACAGCTACGTACAGAGCGGACGTTGTTGGCGCCCGAGGGACTTTCCACGCGACGCTCATGAAAGCGGGGGTTGTGGCCAAGAATCTGGCGCCCTTCAGGCAGGAATTGCGCGATGGCTTTATGGATAGAGAGGGTTATTTTGCCGGTCCGTTCACCTATAGTTTGGTGATCGGCTACAACACTAGGAACGTGGCTCCAATTAAAGTGCCGGAGTCGTATCAGGATCTCCTGGCATCGGATTGGAAAGGTCAGATGGCGTTGGATCTCGAATCCTATGAATGGCTCGCCGGGCTGCAGGATATTTTGGGTGAAGAGAAGGGGTTAGAGTTTGCCAGGAAGCTTGCGGCGCAGAATATTCGCACGCAGCGGGGCCACACGCTGTTGACCCAATTGGTGGCCGCGGGAGAGTTGAAAGTGATTATCGACGGCTATCATTACCAGATGATGAATTTCAAGGAGAAAGGCGCTCCGGTTGATTTCGTCATTCCTGACCCCATGATTTTTAAGGACCCGAGCGGGACTTGGACGATGAAAAAGGCGCCGCATCCGCACGCCGCGGCTCTGCTGGTTGATTTCCTGTTTGCGAAAGAAGGCCAAAAAGTCTTTGAAGACCAGAACCGGCTGCTGGCGCGCAAGGATATGGAGTGGAATTTCGGAGGCAAGCGGCTCAAGCGAGTTCATGTCTTGTCGGCTGAGAAATGGGGGCCAAGATATAACGATCTGGTCAAACAATTCGATCAGATCTTTCGCAGAGGGAATTAGCCGCCAAGGACAATCTTCATTCACTTTCTCTTTCCTCTTGATTTCCATTCCCGACATTGAAAGGGTCGGGCTCCGCTATTCAGATAGGATAGCGGTCGCCTCCGCCCCACATTCTGTCATAAGTAAAACCTATGGTTCACCATCAGAAAATCTTATTGGACATGATTTGGGAACAGAGCTAATAAGGATGGGAGGAAGATGGCGTTATTCTCGCTGTAAGCCGAACCGGCGGTGATCTTCTCACTGCCGGTGAAAGCGGCCCATAGCGGGCTGCCCGATGCCTGGTCCTCCCACGGTTGCAGTACGCAATAGCTTTGGGAACAACGCCACCTCCTTCTTAAAGTCAAATCCAATCGACGTTTTCCCACCATGAGCCGAAAGGTCCTTGCCAGGTCATATGCGGCTCGCATAGAATAAGCACCAGCATCAATTGAAGCCGTTTGGAAGAGAGAGCAGCATGAAAATCACCGTGGACCTGAGCAAGTGCACCGGCCGGAGGAATTGCATCTCGGCGGCGCCGAGTGTCTTCGATCTCGATGAACAGTTCAAGGCTGTGGTTGTCGATCCTAAAGGCGATAGCGACGAGGACATTATCAAAGCAGCGAAGCTTTGCCCCACGCAAGCAATTATCCTGGCAGACGAGAAATCTGAGAAAAAGATCTATCCGTGACCGTCCTGCACGATCACGAGCACGCACTACGATCACGTTTCTCGCAGTAATGGCATGACCTGTTCGGCGAAGAGGCGCATGGACATGATAACTTTCTCCTGCGAAAGGCTGCCGGAGGCGATGTTGAGCATGAGCTGCTCTGGCTGGACGCAATCCACGTAATAGCGGATTCTCTTGAGGCATTCGTCGGGAGTGCCCCAGACCGCCATGATGTGGGGCGCCTCCTCTTCTACAGCCCGACGCGCTTTTTCAAGTTCGCAGAGCTTTTCAAAGGCCTTTCTGGACTCGCTCTTCGTCTCATAGCCCTCCTTCTCCCCGCTCAGGCTTTGCCGGTGGTAGCTCGATGCCAGGAACACTCTAGCCTGGGATGCCAGCGCGAGAGCGCCGTTCCGCGCCGCCTCCTCACGATCCTTCGCTACATGCAAGTGAATGCCGAGAACGATATCGCTGGACCGACCGCGAGGAAGGTTCTGCCGGTAGACTGTGGCTAACTCCCGAACTAGACTAAGGGGAATACCAAGGTAGCCTGGCTGAACCAAACCTTGGCCGACATTTCCCGCAAACGCGGCGCTGTCCGGAGTCGTAGAGGCGGCGACATATAAAGGAGGGTAGGGGCGCTGGACTGCGCTTGGGCTGAGCTCGAAGTCGTTGAAGCGCCAGAATCTGCCGACGGATTTCTCGATATAGCGGCCCTGCAGGATTTCGATCAGCATCCGGATCCCCTCCTGAAATCGAGGCTGGCTCTCCGCGGCATCGACACCGACCCGGTTCAGGACCCAAGGATGCCCCCTCCCAAGCCCGACCATAATCCGCCCTTCGGTCAAAAGATCGGCAGCCGCGATCTGGCTGGCCAGGATGACCGGATGGTGAATGGGGACGGTAATGATGCCGGTCAGAAAGCGAATCCTCCGCGACTGCTGGGCGGCGGACACATAAAGCCCGATGGGAAAGGGAGAACAAGAAACTTCGTCCTTCCCGAAACTCTCCGTGGTCGAGAAGAAATCATACCCGAGCTCGTCGGCGAGGGCGATCTGCTCTAGGACTTCCCGATAAACTTGTCTCTCCGACTTTCCGGGATAAGAGAATTCAGTGAACAATCCGATTTTCATGCTCGTGACCGGGCACAAACCTTGGCAAACGGCCCGACACTACTTGAGAACTCTCGGCGAGTCAACGCGGCAGTCACCGTGAGGGTGAGTTAGAGAACTTAGCGATACCTATAGCTGAATAGCGAGGACGAAGACTAGTGACTATTGCTCTGCTGTGGTGGGGTCAATACTCCGGCCCATTGTCAAGGTCGATCCAGTGCCCCGGCTGCAAAATTTGCACCCCATAGTCAGCATCTACCCAACGCGGCTGCACGTAGACCCTGTTCTTAGGAGTTTTGCTGGGCTCCGGCGACGGAGCCGCTGGAGTCTGCAGTATGGTTACTGAGGTCTGCTGCTCGATGGGATTACCCACCAAAAATGCTCTGTTGCGGCGCAGAGGAAAGGAATTGGACTTTGGGTGATGGGAGTTCGGCGGCGAGGAAGTAACTATGCTACCACGCACATTAGTGGATTGTGGGGTAGTGGCAACAGAAATGCTGCCAGCAAGAGTGAAGGCAGGTAGGGATAAGCTTACGGCAGCTAAAAGAGCCAAAAGAAAAACGGCAAGTCTTACCTTTGTCATTTGCTTCATAACTGACTTATATATCGCAAATTCTTTCAAGAGAAAAGAGCATGAGTAATTGCGTAAGTGAGCCCATTATGCCAAAGGATCGTCGTGTGAAGGCTTTGTGAAAAAAGTGAAGAAAGGAAAATAGCCGAAAAGGGGGGATAGCGGAGGTCAGGCCAGAAAGAGATCGTGCGTTTAAAGCAAAATGCGGAGGCCGATCTTACGACGAAGGACTGCTTCAGCGAGAAAAAGCGGGCTGAGTAATCGGATTGCAATGAGCGCGCTGAGAGAAAAAGATCTACCGATCAGTGTAGCGTCTTCTTAAGTATAGTAGGGAGGCGCGATAGACCTTCTCGGGCAGAGGCTTTTTCATCCGCTGAGGCCTGGGCTAAGGCCAATACTTATCGCTGCCTTGGCCACGAGCTAAGATGTCCACCCAGAGATGCGACCGCGCGAAAAACGAAAAAGGCTATACGCAGGTAAAACTGGCCTGGCT
>WNFH01002939.1_pt1 | contig 21762 bp, 19 predicted proteins | sample 5400411 | NCBI WGS metagenome assembly WNFH01 (sample SAMN13153347, study PRJNA577476) | soil metagenome | isolation source: 200 cm saprolite under Douglas fir tree site 2 hole 3 | place: USA:California | collected 2015-04-18
GCGCGTTCAAGACTCGGGAGGAGGCCAGGACGGCGATCTTTGACTACATCGAGGTGTTTTACAATCGGCAGCGCCGACATCAATCACTCGACTACGTCAGTCCTGTGGAGTATGAGCGAAACAAAGGTGTTGCTTAACTTACTGTCCGTGAAACTAGGGCTACCCCAATCGCACTCTGGGGTTGTGAGTTCGACTCCCTTCGGCTCCAAAAGGCGATCGGATATGCCAGAACGGCGTCGCCGAGCATAACTCATTGACATGACTTATAATTTTCTTTCTAGCCGTTTTAAGCCAATTGGAAAGAAAAGTTAGGTTAAGGAGCGGTTCTATACACTGTTGCACTGCCTCCACCATTTTGAATTCAGATGGTGCGCCCGCCGCGAATCGAACTCGGACTTAGGGTTCCGGAGACACAGTCGGTCTCCTGGGTAACATTCTAGACTAAAAGGAAAACAACGAGTTAGGAACACGCTCGGACATGCAGTCACGTGCGTTTTCGTGTGGATAACTGGGTCTTTTGGGCAACCGTTGCCCAACTCTTCTTTGGTATGTAAACGGCATAATATTTGAAAAGCATTTCGAAGGAGGTGCCCATCTGAAATCCGTTTCGTTAGGCTCCTTGATCCCACTCTAGGTAGGGTGATTGCATCAAATCTCCTGGCACAATAGGATCATCTTGTTCTCAATGCGAACCTGTTGATGCGATTCGCTGGTTCCGTGGAATGGACGAGCTGGAAAAAGCTAACCTGCGCGAATTAGAGAAAGCCCTCCAGGAGATAGAGCGTCTACGTCAGGAAAACAGCCGCCTTCGAAAAATGCTGGGGATGGAGGTCTCTGAAGACAAGGCCGATTACAACCAATCCGGACCAATTTCCGCACCGACAAAGACGAGAATTGAAGAGACCCAAGAATCACGATGCTCCGAAAAAGATGGACTTCCGATTTCTGCAAGGCGCTTTCCCCATGTTGCCTCTAATCTCTCCACAAAAGAGAAGATAAAGCTATTTCGGAGCCTCTTCAGGGGGAGGGAGGACATCTATGCAGTATTTTGGCTGAGTGAACGGACCGGAAAGAAGGGATACGCGCCAGCTTGCGAGGATCCATGGAACGCCAGGAAAGGGAAACCAAGGAAATACTTCCCTTTGACCGATGAGGTTATTCTCAGTCACTTGAGTGGAGAGAAGATCATCGGTGTGTATCCGCTGCTTGGAGATGACACCTGCTGGTTCTTAGCTTGCGATTTTGACAAAGAGGGTTGGTCTCTTGATGCTTTGGCTTATGTGAACGTCTGCAACGATTACGGAGTGCCGGCCTATCTGGAACGATCACGCTCTGGAAATGGCGGTCATGTTTGGATCTTCTTTTCCGCGCCAGTGCCTGCCACCTCAGCTAGGCAGTTGGGAATTAGGCTCCTTAATGAAACCATGGTGGTTCGCGCTGAGGTGGATCTCGCCAGCTATGATCGGTTTTTTCCCAACCAGGATTTCATGCCAAAAGGAGGGTTTGGTAATCTCATTGCCTTGCCATTGCAGAAGAAATGTCGCGCTTTGGGGAACACGGAGTTTGTAAATCCTGATGAGCCTATGCTTCGACCATGGCCCGACCAGTGGACCTTCTTAAGTCAGGTCAAGCGGCTTGGACCCACCCAGGTAAAGACGCTGCTTGAAAAAATCCCGCCAGTGTCGGTTGGACCGGGTAAAAAGGGAACTGTATCCGCGGCCATCCCCGAAAGATACCCCGCACCCAAGTGGATCAAGTGCAGTCTTGGAGCCGCCTTGAGTATAGAAAAGTCTGGGATTCCGCCGTGGTTCCTCGCTCAGATTAAGCAGCTTGCGATGCTCCACAATCCCCAGTTCTATGAACGCGAGAAATTGCGTCTATCCACGTGGCGAATTCCACGATTCATTAAGTGTTACGAAGAGGACGTTAGCCATATCCATCTGCCAAGAGGTACGGTGGAGGAAATAAAGGAAATCGCGAAGAGGGCCGGAAGCGAGGTTTTTCTGACTGACCATCGACGTGTGCCCGAAAAGTTGGACCTAAAGTTTCTAGGATCACTAACGTCCCCACAGATGAAAGCCGTCCAAGCTGTCCTCAGCGATGACACGGGCGTTCTTATCGCGCCTCCCGGAGCGGGCAAGACGGTGATGGGCTGTTATGCGGTCGCGGAGCGAAACGTGCCCACACTGATTCTGGCCCATCGAATGCCCATCCTGGAGCAATGGCGCGCCCAGCTCGAGGAACTCTTGGGCCTATCCTCGCGCCAGGTCGGTCAGGTGGGCGGCGGAAGAAATCGGCAAACTGGCGTTGTCGATTTAGGCATGATGCAGAGCCTTAAGCGGTTTGACGATCTGGACTTATTTTTCTCAAAATACGGCTTTATCGTGGTGGATGAATGTCACCATTTGCCTGCATTTACATTCGAAGCTTGTGTTAAAAGAGCGCCCGTCCGCTACATTCTCGGTTTGACCGCAACACCTTATCGCCGCGATGGGCTGCAAGAGATTATTACGTTGCAATGCGGGTCAATCCGTCACACGATGAAGCCCCTCGAGAACAGTTTCTCCCGAACGCTTCTTGTTCGCGAGACTCTGTTTACCTTTGTAGAAAATGGCGACTCTCCAATTCAGGAAATTTTCCGCTGCATGGTTAGGGACGATGCGCGGAATGAATTGATTCGAGCAGATGTATTCCAGGCACTCGTTGAGGGGCGACGCTGTTTGATCTTAAGCCACTGGAAAGAACATTGTGAGCTGCTTGCGGATGGCTTGCGGCAGAGCGGCAAGGCTCCACTGGTTTTGAGCGGAGCTTTGGGCAAGAAAGCACGGTCTGCCATCTTAACGTCGCTTCAAGACACACCTTCCGACAAAGAACTGCTCATTATAGCCACCGGCCAATACTTGGGCGAAGGCTTTGACTGTCCTCAAGTGGACACGCTCTTTCTTGCCTTTCCTCTGTCTTTTAAGGGGAAGCTGATTCAATACGTGGGGCGAGCTTTGAGAAGTCACGAGGACAAGAGAAGTGTGAGAGTCTACGATTATGAGGACACACAAGTGCCGATTTTGAAGAAGATGTATGCAAGACGCCTAAAGACTTACAAATCGCTTGGGTTTGTTCCTGAAAACGCCGAGACAGATGAGTCTTAGCGAGAAGCATTAAACGTCGCAAAGAGATCAGGACTCTCGCTTTCTGCTTCGTAAGTAGAGTCTCCGCCAAATTTACAGTGATCTTATTCGGCTCCTGCATGCCGGGCTCCTCCTTTTCGATTTCACTGAAGGGAACCACCCGATTTCAACGAAGGGGGACCACTGAAGTCAGCGGAGCAGAGCGACTTAAAATCTCGGGGCTCACGAAACCTATGGTCGCCAAAGAGTGCCCCCCGAGTACGCCAGGTTTATATTTGGTTTGGCTATTCGTGCACTGTAAAGACACACATGGAGTATAAAACATCACATCTTGAGTAACTTATATTTTTTAAGTAAACTGTGCCCTTATAGTGCACGAAATGCTGACGCAATATAAAAACTTCAAAACTCTGGGATCTCAGGCTGCGCTTCTGGTAACCACGCTTCACGACCGCAACCAGACTGTCTTTGGTATCGAGGACGTAAGAGCAATTACGGGTCTGGCCGATGCGTCCGCCAGGAGCTTTGTCCGAAAGCTCGTGAAAAGAGCCGTGGCGACCCGGCTCAAGCCTGGGCTTTTCATTCTCGTCCCTTTTGAGCTTGGAAAGGAGAGGGAATATTTAGGGCACCCCTGGCTTGTGGCAAAAGCCCTGGCCGGTGGCCGGGATTATTACCTTTCTCACGGCACGGCGATGGAGGCGCACCAGATGATCACACAGCCACAACTCGTGCTTTACGTGAGCACCCCTAAACCTAAACGAACGCGGTCAATCATGGGGACGGAATTCCATTTCGTCCGCTGTACGAAAAAACAGTTCTTCGGAATTGAGGAATATTGGGCAACAAAACAAGAAAGGGTCAGGGTTAGCGATATCGATCGCACTATTATCGACGGCCTCAAGCAACCTGAGTACTGCGGCGGCATAACAGAGGTAGCCAAGGGACTCTGGATGCAACGGGAGAAAGTCCGTGCGGAGCGGCTTGTCAAATACGCCATCCGACTCAAGGTCGGTGCTGTCATCAGGAGGCTGGGCTACTTGTTGGATCTCTACGAGCTGGGATCAGACAAAACAACAAAGGCGCTCGCGAATCAGCTTACGAACACTTACGTTCCTTTAGATCCAGTCCTGCCCAGCCAAGGAAAGCATGTACACCGGTGGCGTCTCCGTCTGAACGTGGAGCCGGAAGAACTTCTATCCGTGGGGAGGACATGAATCCTTGATACCTCAGCGCAATCTTTCACGCCTCGCAAATCGCCTGGCAAAGGCAGGCGGTCGGAGAATTTCTGAGAGCGTTCTTGAGCGGGACTATTGTCTGTCATGGTTTCTCGTAGGCCTCTCAGAAAACCCTCTGCGAACCCGGCTGTTCTTCAAAGGTGGCACGGCACTCAAAAAGTGTTACTTCCCTGATTATCGCTTCTCCGAGGATTTGGACTTTACACTTGGGGAAGACGCGCCTTTCGAAATTATCCGCAAGGAACTCGATGTGGTGTTTGAGAAAGTATACCAGGACTCCGGGGTAATACTTCGCTACGCTCGTTCCGACCGGCAACCCCACGCCAACAGCCACACGTTTTACCTGAACTATGAAGGTTCCCTGGGGAATCTTCCCTCCGGCAAAGAAGTCAAGACCGACATCACTATCAAGGAGAAGGTAGTCTTCCCGATCGAAGAGCGGCCCGTGCTGCGAGCGTATGAGGAATACGAGGACATTCCCGGAAACGCCATCGTAAAGGTTTACTCACTCAAAGAAATCGCGGCTGAGAAGGTCATTGCGGTTTGCGACAGGGCGAGGAACGAGCCCCGCGATCTTTACGACCTCTGGCATCTATGCGAGCACGCCCATGTTGATCTGGTAGAGGTGATCGACGCTATCGCCAGCAAGCTTGAGTTTCGCGGACAAAGCATCGAAGCAATCCGCGTGCAGTTGAAGGTTAAACAGAGTCGGCTTGGAAGATTGTGGAACCTACGGCTGGCTGGCCAGATGGCAGCGCTACCTGATTTCGAAGGCGTTTTCCGGGCTGTTCGAAGAGCCTTTCGGCAGGCCGGAATCAGCACAAGCTAAGTCTCTAAATTTTTGATTTAGCTGATCTCGGCCACCGGCTCGAACTAGCCTCAAAAGCTCGGGAGGCGAATTTCCAGGGGACGGTATACAGCAATCGGGTTATAAGTCATATCTGCAATCTGATCTAGGCAACCTCGTTAAGATACCTTTTGAAAGGCCAATGGCGCGGGTACTGGTCCGTTTGGGTGACAGGAAACTGGCGGATCGTGTTCAGATTCGAAGGAAGTGACGTTGCAGACGTTGATCTGGTCGATTACCACTAAAGCAATGACGGAGGTTAAACCATGTCCATGAAAGAACCGCCGCACCCGGGTTTGTCGGTGCGCCACGACTGCCTTGAAGCTTTGGGGCTGTCAATCACCCAAGGCGCAAAGGTGCTTGGTGTCACGCGCCAGGCGCTCAACAATCTCGTCAATGGCAAAGCCGGGATTTCTCCCGAAATGGCAATCAGACTTGACAAGGCTTTCGGCGGCACCGCCGAAGCATGGCTGGCTCTGCAAAGGGCATACGACCTCGCCCAAGCCCGGAAGAACGAAGGCGCAATGTCCGTAAAGCGTTATGTCGCAAAGTCCCGTTCCGGCGCGCCGGGCATGATCTAACGTAATGTCATACTCGGCAACAATGTGTGAGTGCATACATGGACGTTATCACCTCAGAGCGATTCAGGAATTTTGTCGATTCCTGGAGCGATGGTTACATCCACAGTCACGCTTGGTGTCTTATAGACGGTCTGGTTTTCACAGGACCGTAGTTTTTGAAACAGGACCGGGATAAATTTGGTCACAAACGTGGTCACAGCGACGATTTTTAGACTGTGGATAAGAATATCTAAGTTATTGAAACTACAGATGGTGCGCCCGACGAGAATCGAACTCGGACTTAGGGTTCCGGAGACCCTGAAGCTGATGCGCTGGGGTTTGGTCTCCTAATGCCGAAGATGCCTCCATTGGTAACGCGATGATTAACGCAAAGGCCGAAACCCTGAGGCACAAGCGTATCTTCAAAAATTCTTATTATGAAGTGAATCCCCGCTGTCTGATTCTTGTAGATGGCTTCTATGAATAACGTGGCGCAAATGGAGGCGAAATTCCTGTGCGTTTCGTGATCAAGACCCGGGACCCCTTTGCCTTTGCCAGCATGTGGGACATGTGGGGAAAGCCTGCTGGAGGAGAGCTACAGTCCTTCACCATCATTACGGCGGTGGCGGAAGATCTTGTGGCTTGGGGGTCACAACAGGATGCCTGTTATTCTTCAAACGGAGGATGGGGGAAGGTGCCTTGGTCTCGAATTTTAAGAGCTCGTGAAACTGGTCCCGCCTCTATGGAATTTGGATGGGCTTTAATTCTCTTGAATGGCGGAATTTTTGGGCTATTTATGGGCTACAACAGGAAAGTGATCACTCTAACTATCTTAAATTTAAGATAAATCCTGGCGGAGAAGGGAGGGAGTCGAACCCTCCGAGGGCCTTACGACCCCCAGACTGGTTTTGAAGACCAGCGGCACCACCGGGCACCTTCCTTCTCCAGACGGGCTACGGTTTCCTAACACTTTTTATTCATAGCTGCAATTTTGGTAACCCTTTGAGTCGTCAGCCATTCGCTGTCAGTCGTCTGCCTTAATGATCACAGCCAGAAGTTAACAACTACGGATTGAATGGGCAATTAGGTTGAGAGTTTAGACGAGGCGGACCCAGGCCTTCTGGAGAGAGGTGGCGTAGCCAATGGTGGTCGCGGCCTTCACGCCGTTTGCCTGCAGCTCTTCGACCAGTTTTGAGGCATATCTCTGGGGCAGGGCGATCAAGAGCCCTCCGGAAGTTTGCGGATCGAAGGCGACTTCCACCAGACCTTCGCGGATCGATTTATCGACGGTGATTTTATCTTTCAGGTATTCGCGGTTCCTCTTGCACCCGCCGGTCAGATAACCCTTCTCCGCCAGACGTGGAGCGCGGTGAAGCAGAGGGAGCTTGGCCGATTCCAGGATCAACGTAACGCTGCTGCCGCTGGCCATCTCCAACGCGTGTCCCAACAGACCGTATCCGGTAACGTCGGAGCAGGCGTGAACGGGGTAATTACGCATAATCTTTGACGCCGTGTTGTTAAGAGCGATCATGGAAGAGACCGCAGCCTGAATACTCTCCTTCGGAGCCTTGCGCTTCTTAAGAGCCGTTGAGATGATACCGGTCCCTAGCGGCTTGGTGAGGACGAGCGCGTCTCCTTCCTGAACGCCGACATTGCGAATCACGCGATCGGGGTGGATGACTCCGGTGATGGCCATGCCGTATTTGAGCTCTTCATCGATGATGCTATGGCCTCCGATCACGACCGCGCCGGCCTCCCGGACTTTCTCCGCTCCGCCTTTGATGATCTCGCCGAGGATCTGGATATCCATCTTGCCCTTGGGAAAACCGACGATGTTGAGAGCCGTTCTCGGCTCTGCTCCCATCGCATAGATATCGCTCAAGGCATTGGCTGCCGCGACCTGGCCGAAGGTGTAGGGGTCGTCCACAATAGGCGTGAAGAAATCGACGGTATTGACGATCGCCAGATCGGGGCGAAGACGGTACACCCCCGCGTCGTCGGAGGTTTCTGTTCCGACAATCACATCCGCCTGATCGAACTTAGGAAGACTGTGCAATACTTGCACTAGGTCGGCCGGGCCGAGCTTGGCGGCTCAACCCGCAGCCTTGACCGTTTGCGTCAGGCGAAGCTTTTTTTTCTTGATCAGTCTCACAATGATGTCCTTCTTTTTCAAATCTGCCTGGCAGTTTCCCTGTCGTGAGAAGTTCTATCACGGAATGCCCTGCCTTCCTATGGGCGACGGGTTTTTCAGTCGCCTTGCATCTCCGATCCTGATCGTGATTCCTTCGCGATCAAAATATTCTAAAAGGGGAATCGTATACTTGCGACTGGTGCCTAGAAGGTCGCGGAAGGCCGCCGGGGTCATCTCGCTTTTTTCGGAAAAATACTTATATAAAGCGCTCCTCACCTTGTCAACGCAGTCTCCGAGAAAGTAGAGATCGGTTGCTACCCGGACGACAGACCTGTCCCTCTCCATGACTCGGATCACCTCGTTGAGCTTGGTTCGCGCGATGCCCGCCTCCTTTTCGATCTGCCTTAAGTCGGGCGGCGCGAGGGGGTTATTCCCTAATAGCGCTTGGATCTTTCCGACGAGATTTTTCTCCTCTTGCCGCAGTTGGATCTTGTGCTCCGGCAGACGCACGAGGTTTCCGTCCCGTGCGGCGATTTTTTCCGCCTCGATCTTTTCAAGAACGATACGGAAGAGCCTGGGCGAGATGCTGTAGCGAAGCTTATCGCGCAGCTCCTCCATATCCATTCCGGGCGCGAGGGGATGGGAAGCATGAAAATCCCGCAGGGCCTTGAGCATGTTTTCTTTAAGATGTCGCCATTTTTTTTCTGTCGTATAAACTCTTTCTCCCTCGGCGCTGAAGGATCGAATCGTAAGCATTTGTTCCAGCTGCCCCCGAACCTCATCTTCTCTGAGATTCAAGAATTGGTGTAGGGGATCTATCGGGAGCGCAAAATCATCGCTCTCGTCGAGAAAGGCTTCGACCAGCTGAGGGAGCTCCTCTCTGTGAAGCGCCGCAAGCTTTTCCTGCAGGCCCGTTTCTCCTCTTTTGTGCTTCTTGGCCCAGGGATGAATGACGACTCCGCCTCCCAGCGTTCGCCTAGCCGTTTCATCCCGGATAATGAAATGGTCTCCGCGCAGCGCCAGAAGGGGCTCCGAAAGAGTGACCTGACAATAAGTGAATTCTTTTGGCTCAACTTTTTCTTTCGACCCCAACAGAATCAGTTTGGCCAATCGCTCCGCAGTTCCCAAGTGGACCCTTACGCGCTGATGATTTTTGATCCCCTTTGTGGTTGTCGACCGAACTTCCAAAAAGGCGTCGAAGCGATCGGAGATCAGATTGATTTTTTCATGGCAGATGACATGCCCGCGCTCAATCGAGGGTTTTTCCTGCCCGCTTAAATTAAGCGCGATCCGTTGCCCCCACACTGCGACGTCCACGGGTTGGTTGTGGGTCTGGAGACTACGGACGCGAAAGAGTTGATCTCCAGGAAGGCAGCGAAGCCGCTCACCATTCTTGACCTCTCCGCTGAGCGCCGTTCCGGTTACAACCAAGCCGTGCCCTTGGAGCACAAATACTCGGTCCACCGGAAGCCTGAAATAGCCTCTGGGTTGAGGCTTCTTGCAGCTCTGAAGCATCCGAACGATTTGGGCGCGGAGTTCTTCCAGACCCTGTCCAGTGACGGAGGAAAAGGGAATGGTAGGAGAGTTCTCCAAAGAAGTTCCCGCCGTCAGGATCTCGATCTCTTCTTCGACCTCCCGGATCTTCGCCTCTGAAACAAGGTCGGTCTTAGTGATAAGAAAAATGGCCAGCTTGACTCCGAGCAGGTGGAGGATGTCGAGATGCTCCTCGGTCTGCGGCATGACGCCATCGTCGGCTGCCACAGTGAAGAGCACAAGGTCGATGCCGTGCGCCCCTGCGAGCATGTTGCGGATGAATCGTTCATGTCCCGGGACATCGACGATCCCGGCCCGCGTCCCGTCTGGGAGATCGAGATGGGCAAACCCCAAATCGATGGAGATGCCCCTTTCCTTTTCCTCTTTGAGCCGGTCCGTGTCCTCGCCCGTGAGAGCTTTAATGAGACTCGTCTTGCCGTGGTCTATGTGTCCGGCAGTACCGATGATGTAGGGCATAGAATCAATCTTAAATCTCAGAGATGGTTCGCAGGTCGAGGAGGAAGCGGTTGTCCTTGACCCGTCCTATAATAGGAGGATTGAACCTACGAAACCTTTCAGCAATCCGTTCGGCACCCACGCCGTCACGTCGAATGGTAATGACCTTCGTTGGAATCTCTTCGGTAGGGAGGGCGCCGCTTCCGATCTGAGAGGTTGAGTCTTCCAAGGAGAGACGAAACTCATTCCCCAACGCCTTTTGTAGAGCGGGAAGCAGCCGTTCTCCCATTGCCTCGATTTCTTCGAGAGGGCGAGTGAAAGCTCTCAAGGTCGGGATCTCATCGGCAACGTTGGCCGATTGTTGGTAGAGCCTGAGCGTAGCCTCCAGCGCTGCAAGAGTAAGCTTTCCGCAGCGCAAGGCTCTATGGAGGGGATTCTTGCTTATTTGGCTTATCCAGACTTTCTTCCCCACGACAAGACCAGCTTGGGGGCCGCCCAGTATCTTGTCGCCGCTGAAAGTGACAATATCTGCCCCAAGGGCGATCCGCTCCGCAACCACCGGTTCCTTCGGCAGACCGTATTGGCCGAGATCAATGAGGGCGCCGCTCCCTAGATCTTCCATGACGGGGATTTTGTGCTTTTTCCCGATCGCGACAAGCTCATTCAGACTGACTTCCGAAGAGAAGCCGACGATTTTGTAGTTGCTGGTGTGCACTTTTAGCAAGAGCGCGGTCTTTTCCCCGATCGCCTTTTCATAATCTTCGGGGTGAGTGCGATTGGTGGTGCCGACCTCTTTGAGAATGGCGCCGCTCTTGGCCATGATCTCCGGGATGCGAAAGGCGCCGCCGATCTCGATCAGCTCGCCGCGCGAAACGATGACCTCTTTGCCATTCGCCAATGTATTCAATCCCAGGAGAACGGCGGCGGCGTTGTTATTGACCACGGTCGCAGCTTCGGCCCCCGTAAGGTTGAGGAGGAGTTTCTCTATCGTCTCCTCTCTTTTTCCCCGCTCGCCCTGAGTCAGATCATATTCCAGGTTGACCGGGTTTCTTCCCGCGCGGCAGACCGCCTCAATCGCCGCCTCAGAGAGGAGCGCCCGTCCTAGGTTCGTGTGCAAAACCGTGCCGGTCGCATTGATAACCCGGAGGAGCTTGGGCTCACGATCTGAGTTTATCTTTTCTTCGAGCCGGGCGACGATAGACTCTTCCGCCAAGTCTTTTGGGGCAACGGAGTTTTCTTCCCGGATAAAGGTCCGAAGCTCGTCGAGAATCTCGCGGCATTGTTGAGCCACATACTCGCGGTTGAACTGAGCAAGTAACGGGGCGCTTTTGGGATGGTTGAGGAGGCGGTCGACAGAGGGCAGCGCGCGGAGCAGATTTTGGGCTTGGTCAGCCATAGACAAATTCAGGTTTGCATAGGGAAAGACCAAATTCAACCGCGCCAAAGGACTGAACTTTCAACGCGTTGGTCCGCACCTGGACGCTTTTTAAGATCTCCACATTAAACCTATCTTTATACCTCGGAGATATACATAATTGTTCCCTTCCAGCAATTATTGGAAGCAGGATACCGCACGGGCGCCATTGTCGAGCCTCGATGTCTAGAGAGTTCACGATTGCAACTGCCCAATATGTTAAGGCAAACCCTCTCGGACGCCTATACTCAGGACGGGCTCCCTCGGATTTGGTCTGATTCTTGCTCAAGTTAAATAGTGGAAACAGCTATCTATGAGTGCGCCCTGTTATAGGATTGGTTTTCTAAGATCAATGCCGGCGGTCTTGTCGGTATAACGGGGCGGCAAGATTGCTATGAGAAACTCAAAGGCCATCTCTCTGAACCAAGAAATGTCGCCTGAAGTGGCAAGCCATTTTGCCTGGACGAAGAGATTCGCCAGCTCGGTCGTTTCTCAAATGCCTCTTTCCTTGGGTGCAGATAAAAAGAAAGATCTGATTCACATTCAGTTGTTCGTAGCCATTGCAAGCTCTTATCTCCTTCTCGTAAGAGACGGGGAATTCGCGCATGATCCCATAAGTCTTTTTCTCCTTGTTGCGCCACTCGGATCCATACTGATCTTTTTACGCCTTCCGGATTCTACATTCTCCCACCGATTGTTTCCCCAAGCTATGGCCGTGGCGGATACGGCCATCATTTGCACGGCGATAGTTTTCAATAAGCAGAGTCCATGGGATCTTTTTCTTGTTTTCTTCTTCGGGATTTTTATTGCGGCCATTGGAGAAAATCTTCTACAAGTTGTCATCGGATGCCTAGTTCTCAGCGTCATTTCCATTGTCATCGTTCCTCTCTCGGGCAAAGGCTCTTTTGAAATCGATTCGGACACTCTGCTGAGGATCCCTCTGCTCTTCGGCGCCTCCCTTGTGTACGGCTATCTGGCAGATCAGGTCAAAAAAGAGAAAAAGAAAACAGTACAACTGGAGGAGGCCCGAAAACAGCAGCTGCTGTTGAAAGATCAGTTTTTTTCCCACGTTTCGCATGAGTTGCGCACGCCCCTCACTGCCGTCTATCAGTTTGCTACGATTCTCTTGGACGGACTTGCCGGAGGCCTCAATGAAGAGCAGCGCGATTACGTCGGAATTATGCTGCGAAATGTCAAGCAGCTTCAAACCATGGTCGGCGAACTTTTGGAAGCCGCTCGTGCGGATAGCGGGAAGCTCGCCATCGACCCGCGATGCATTTCTCTGCAACCATTGGCTTCGGAAACTCTCAGCATGCTTCTTGCCGCTGCTGCTGTCAAAAACATCTCCCTTTCAGCGGATATTTCTAACGATCTTCCTCTCGTGCACGCTGATCCCCAGCGGCTCAACCAGATTCTCACCAATCTGGTTGACAATGCGATGAAGTTCACTCCGGCGAAGGGGAGTATAACTGTCCGCGCCAGAATTTTCGATGCAGATCCGAGCTTTGTTTGCGTCTCGGTCGCCGACACCGGTTGTGGCATTAGCCCTGAAGGGACACGGCGAATCTTTGATCGTCTCTACCAAGAGGAGAGGACGTTTGAATCCAATCGAAAGGGCCTAGGGCTCGGTCTTCACATTTGTAAGGAGCTAGTCTCTCGCCATGGGGGCCGCATCTGGGTTGAGAGCGAACTCGGAAAGGGAAGCACGTTTTACTTCACGTTGCCGGTTCTTTCTCCACAAAAATTGCTCCTTCCCGTTATCGAGGGAAATCCTCAACGCAGAAATTTCATTGCCCTCATTTCCGTCGAAGTCCTGCCTGACAGCATGGGTTCCCTTTCGGAAGTCGCTTTGAGGACAGCTTGGACAGCCCTCAAGCAGTTGGCCCTGCCCGACAAAAGCGTGCTCCTGCCAAGGATGGCCAATGCCGGGGAAAAGGAGATCTTTTTTGTCGCCAATGGCAGTGATCTGAAAACAGCGAACCAGATCGCCTCGCGGATCGAGAGGGAGCTGGACGATTGCAAGGAGGTCCAGGACGCCAGATGCAGTCTGAAGACATCGATCGCGGTCATCGAACCGCCGGCGACACAGGATGACTTGAATGTAGAAAAGCTTGCCGATGAGGTTTTGACTAAAGTGTTAGAACTAACGAGCCGCGCAGGGATTGAGAAAACAGAGATCAAGGCTTCAAAAATAGATCTCATCAGTGCGATGTCGCGGGAAGTCAGAACGCCTCTCAACATCGTGATGGGCTATGCAGGCATTTTACGAGATAAACTGTTGGGAGATTTGAACCCTGAGCAGGAAAGCGCCGTCACCAAAATGATGGGCCAGACCAACGACCTATTGCTCATGATCAGCAACGGAGTTGAGGCCCACAGGATTGACTCGGGAATGGCCAAGCCGGCAAGCCATAATGTTCATGTTGGCAGTCTGCTGGATGAGCTAAAATTGTCGTATGACTTTTCCATCGGCAAGAACGTAAAGATAGTCTGGCATTATCCGCACGACCTTCCCGTCATAGTGTCAGATGCCAATAAGCTCAGGCTCATTCTTCAAAACTTAATCCATAATGCCATCAAGTTTACCCAAGAGGGGCAGGTCAGCATCTCGGCTCGTTACGTCAGCGAGACAAAGAGCCTGGAATTTGAAGTAGCGGACACGGGAGTCGGTATCCCAAGCGAGAGCAGGCACGTCATTTTCGAGAAGTTTCGGCAGTTGTCTTCCTCTGGAAAGGACTTTTTCGGTGGCATGGGGCTCGGGCTTTACGTCGCCAAGACTTTTACCAAGTTGCTTGGAGGAGCGATTCGCGTCGAAAGTGAATGCGGCAAGGGATCAATTTTTAAAGTCACCGTTCCTGTAAGACATGAGCTTGCGGCCGGCAGCGCTAAAGTTGGAGACACAACTTTTGCCGAGAGCAAGTTCGAGCCGGCTCTGGCACAGTCGAGCAGCGAAGCAGGAACAGATGGATAAAGACGATCTGGAAAGGAGCGTGTGTGAAAAACAAAAAGATACTCATTGTTGATGACGACAAGGATCTGCTACTGGCGCTGCGCGTCCGATTGAAATCGCGGGGCTATGTGACAGCCTTTGCGACCGACGCCGGCTCGGCTATCCAGATGGCGACTGAGGAGAAGCCCGACCTGATTCTCCTCGATTTAGGTCTACCGGACGATAACGGTTTCATCGTGATGGAGAGATTGAAGCAAGCCGGCGACTTGGCCGCTATCCCGGTCATTGTTGTCAGTGCTCGCCCTTTGGATGTGTACAAGGATGCGGCTCTGCTAGCAGGAGCCAAGGGCTATTTTCAAAAACCCTTTGATAGCGAGGATCTTTTGAGGACGATTCAAAAAGAACTTGCGGGGTCACTGGGAACCGCGGAGGAAGTGCCCGGCTGATATAGTGACAGCGATCAACAAACCAAAAGGAAAGGATGTCTTATGGAAAAGAAAAAAATTTTAATCGTCGATGATAACGAAGACCTCTCGAAAGGACTCAGGCTGCTTTTGAGAGCCCATGACTACGCTACGGTCCTGGCGGCCGATGCTGTTTCGGCGATCAGCCAGGCGAAGAGCGAAAAACCGGACTTGATTCTTTTGGACTTAGGTCTTCCCGCCGGTGATGGTTATAAAGTTATGGAGAGATTGAGCAATGTGGATTCACTTGCCTCTATTCCCGTGATTGTCTTGAGCGCTCGAGACCGGGAGTCGAATCAAGAGCGATCTCTTCACGCGGGAGCCAAAGCATTCTTTCAAAAGCCGGCTGACAATGACGAGCTTTTGGCCTCGATCAAAAAAATATTGGAGGAATATCATCCTGCGAGAAATCGAGCCGAAAGCAACAGCCCGGCTCAACGATAGACGGCATGAGGCCGGGTGTCCCCGGCCGCCTTGTCATTTCACGGGTATCATGACGTAGAGGCGGGGCTGGTCGCCGACGGCTCGCGTGATGTGTCCCCGGCCCGTCGTATCATCCGCCAGCATAATATCTCCCGGACCGAAGCGCCGCTTCGTCCCATCTCCGATCTCAATCTCCCCCTGGCCTGATAGAGTGATGACATACTGACGCCTCGGCGCCGGATGCCAGTTCTGAACTTGGCCGGGCGGGGCGTGACGAAAGGTGATGCCTTCGCCGGGCTGGAGCTTTCCGATCTCCACGTCAATCTCTTCAAAGTGGGATTGGCCGTCCTTTCCAGTATAGAGCCTTGTGATCTTCATCATAGGCTCTTGTAAGAAAGTTATAAGACAAAAGCAAGTTGATATTTTCGCTCGGGTCGGCTAAGCGAAATGTCATGAGCTTTTCCTCTCCGTTTCGCGCAGGCGTCAGGGCAGCTGTTCCAATTTGGATCGCGTATATCTCAACATCCTTCACCCTTGGGATTGCCGCCAATGCCTATGGCCTTCACTTGGGAGAGATCGTTCTTATGTCGGCCTCGGTCTTTGCCGCGCCCGCTCAGTTCGCTGCCCTTGAGCCTCTTGCCTCAGGAAAACCCGCCCTACAGATCTTCCTCGTCACATTCCTCATCAATCTGCGCTTTCTCGTGATGAGCGCCGCCCTCGCGCCCTACTTCGGTCGGGTAAAACGCTCTACGCTTCTTCTCTCCTCCCATCTCATCAGCATCAGCACCTTCATCTTGCCCTATGTTCATTTCCAGAAACAATCCAGCGAGCTAGCAGAGGCTGAGAGGATAGAGGAGCGGGGTAAGGACAACTTTCACTACTTTCTTGGGCTGGCTGCGACCAGCTTCTCTGTGTGGGTGGTTGGAACGGGGGTTGGATACTGGGCGGCTCTGCATGTGCCTTCCGGCTTCGAAGAGGGACTAAAATTTTTGTTGCCGGGCTACTTTGCCTGTATCCTTACGGCGGAATTAAAAGGGAAGAGCGCGCTGCTGATCGTCATGGCAAGCTTCCTCGCTGCTGTGCCCGGCGCGCTGCTTAACACGGACTGGGGCTGGCTTGTCGCCGCCCTCGCAATCGGAACTGTGGGCTGGGGGATAGAAGAATGGATCCAGCGCGGATCGCGATAATCCTGGGAATGGGGCTCGTGACTTTTCTGATCCGGGCAGTTCCGCAGCTCTTTTTCGCGGGGCGAAGTTTTCCCGAAGCCTTTGAGCGTTATCTCCGCTACCTGTCCTACGCTCTTATTTCCAGCATCATCTCGACCAACCTCTTCCTCGCCGGTCCACGTTTTGAGGCTGCCGCAGCGCCGCATCGTGCTTTAGCGCTCGCGGTTGCGGTACTCGTTGCGTCATGGACAGGTCAACCGCTACTAGGCATGGTGATCGGTACTCTCCTCGCCCAGACTCTCCCGTGGCTGGGTGTGACCTGGTAGGAGCCACCGCTGTTAGCGTAATATGCCCGAGCTTCCTGACGTTGTTGTCTATATCGGGGCGCTCGAGCGCCGAATCCTCGGCCAACCCCTCCAGCGGATTCGCCTCGCGAGTCCTTTTCTCCTTCGCTCCGTCGATCCGCCGATTGGCGAAGCCGAGGGCAAAAAGGTTCTCGGGCTCCGACGGCTCGGGAAGCGAATCGTGTTTGAGCTTGACGGGGATCTCTATCTGATCTTTCATCTGATGGTTGCCGGCCGTTTCCGTTGGAAGAGCGTTGGCGCCAAAATTCCCGGAAAACTCGGATTGGCCGCGTTCGATTTCGCATCGGGGGCTCTTCTTCTCACGGAAGCCGGCGCCAAGAAGCGCGCCTCGCTTCATTTGGTTCGCGGAAGAAAAGCCCTGCAAGAGCATGACCCTGCAGGACTCGAAGTGTTGGAGGCAGACCCGGCGAGCTTTCGGGAAGTGCTCACGCGCGAGAACCACACGTTGAAAAGAGCTCTGACAGACCCGCATCTCTTTAGTGGCATCGGCAATGCCTACTCGGACGAAATTCTTCACCGCGCCCGTTTGTCTCCGGTGAAGCTCACTCGGCAGCTCGACGGCGAGGAAGTCGCAAGACTTCATCAAGCGACTCAGGACACTCTTCATGATTGGATCGAACGGCTGCGGCAAGAGGCGGGCGAAAATTTTCCCGAGAAGGTGACCGCGTTTCGCGAAGGGATGGCGGTGCACGGGCGCTATCGAAAACCATGTCCCGATTGCGGCTCTCCGGTGCAGCGGATCGTCCATGCGGAGAACGAGACCAACTACTGTGCCCGCTGCCAGACCGGCGGAAAGCTACTTGCCGACCGTGCCCTGTCGCGCCTGCTCAAAGAAGATTGGCCGCGGACGCTAGAGGAATTGGAGGAGCTTAAGGTATCGCGCGCGGAGTGATTACGAATGCTCGTCCTCAAACAGCCGTGCAGGTTCTGTGCGCAACTGACGGAGAAAGGAGAGTGCCCGGAGTGTCTAAAGCACTATGAAGCGTACGGGCATTACCCCAGGAATGTTCGAAGGCAACAGGTCGCGGGGCAACCGCGGGTCTTGACCCGGTTCTGTGGGGAATGTGGAAGAGAACTGACGAAGATCTAATATTTCGAGATTAACGCTTCCTAAGTAGCCTCTTACGGAATTGATCGTAACGGACAAATCCTTTGGCTTCACGCTCCGCCTTCAAAAGGTCATTCGCGTCTTCAAGATCTTCAAGATCTTCAAGGGTCGCCAGCAGCTTCCGGTATGCCTTCTATTTTCATCCAGTCAATGAAGAGATTGGCCGTCATTGTTATCACTAACTAATCCATCGGGATAAATCCCGCCTGCTCCTTCACGCGGTCGAGCCAGGCGCGGATTTTGGGAAAGTCGTGAACAATCGGACTTATTCCCATTTCTTGTTTCAGGCGGACTTGCGTTTTGGGTGCATCCGTTCGAAAGCTGGAGAGTGTGCCTCGATCTCCCGCATTGCGTCGCGATCGTAGATCCTTTCAGCGCAGTCTGGACACTCGTAGTATTGCAAATTAGGAACCGTGTATCTCTTACCCTTGAACCTTCCACTCCAGTTACGGCGAACCTTTTTGATGTTGCCGCTGCCGCATGAGGGACATGTTGTGATCTTAAGCATTGTCATTTTTCTCCTACAGCGCCCTCTTGGCTGAAACCAGGAAGTAATAGCTCTCCTGGTTGGTTTCCTTGACGAGCTTGCCTTTCGTATAAATGGGAAGTCCGGTCAAATTTGAGCTCTGGATTATGTAGAGATACTCTCTAGCGCGCGCCCGGCGCGGACTTCCAGACCGTATCTTCTTGTAGATCGCCACCGCATTGAGAATCGATTCCGCAACGTCGAGTTCCGTGAGGCCATCAGCCTCCATCTCCGCTGCTCTCTGCCGTGCGTCTCGGCACCCTCCTAGTCTATTACGTGGGACCAACAAGAACAACCACCGGCACTGAGATCTTAGGTCGCGCCACAGTAGGTCTAGCGGCGGCTGAGGATGAGCCGATGGCTGTCGGTTAGTGCCGCGGCCGACCTAATGGCCACTGGCGCTTATCACATCATAGGGACGAACGCCGATTGCTCCTTCACGCGGTCGAGCCAGGCGCGGATCTTGGGGAAGTCGTCGAGCGGAAATCCACCCTCGTGGGAGACGTGAGTGTAAGCGAACAGAGCGATGTCGGCAATCGTATAGTCGCCGACGAAGAAGTCGTTTTTAGCAAGGTGTTCCTCCATGACTCTGAGCGCTGCCCAGCCGTCTTCACGTCGAGTAGCCAGCGCCTGAGCGCGCTCGGGCGTGTCCGGTCGGTGCTGGAGCAAGAAGCGCGAGGTGGCGATGTAGGGTTCATGGCTGTATTGCTCGAAGAACATCCACTGAAACACCAAAGCCCATTTTTGTTGCTTTTCGGGCAGAAACCGCGTTCCGCGTGCGAGGTAGGCAAGGATCGCGTTGGACTCAGCCAGAACAAAGCCGTTGTCCTCAAGCACTGGCGTGCGACCGTTAGAGTTGATCTTCAAAAACTCTGGCGTGCGGCTCTCGCCCTTGAGGATGTCCACCTCGACGATCGTGCAGGGAATTCCGAGCTGAGCCAGCAGGAGACGGACTTTATAGGAGTTGCCTGAATAGGCGACGTTGTAAAGTTTCATGCCCATTTCCTTCATTCTTTCCAGAAAACTTTTTACTACGGGAGCGGTAAAGTAGCCAGGAAGATGTGGGAACGGCTACCTTCGCGGCCTTTCCCGGACCGCAGCGATCAATCCGCCATAGATCATAAGAGGAACGGAAGAGGTCAAGATCATGGCAAGGATCATGTTTCTGGTGCGGGAGATGAGTGCTGCCGTTACCAGGAGAGCAACAACCGCCGCCACGTAATGCATGGACATAACCGCGCCGGCGGCTGTTCCCGCGGCATCAGGGGAAGTGGATTCCTGCGCAAGGGGGACAACTAGGGTAGGCACTGAGGCTTTCAGAATTCCGAAGATAAGTAGTCCTATGGCCAAGGTCGCAGGCGATCCAAGCCACTGGTACACGACGAAAGCGGCAAGTGCCGCCGGATAGGCGGTCTGCAAGATGACGAATCTGCGGCCATATCTGTCGGACAGTGGTCCCAACAGAAGGGCGCCGATCATGGGGGTGAGCCCCCAGATTCCCATTATCCATCCGGTCTCGTGGAGGCTGAGCCCTTTAGCCGTTCTTAAGACCGTCGCGGTCCAGGACGCCGAGCTCCAGAAAACCGAGCCGCCGAAGAATTCCGCCAGAGGGAGAATGAGGAGCGTGCGATTGATAACGTTTCTGTAAGAGAGCTTGGCGTGCGTTTTTCCCCTGTGAGCGGTCTTTACGGCAACACTCTCCAGTCCCGCAACCAACAAACCGACGAGGCCGACGGTGAGAAACGCGGCCCGCCAGTCTGCCCTGGCGATAACAAGGCTCGCCAGCACCGAGCCGGCTGAGACTCCAATGCCGTAAGATACGGAGACCAGGCTTGCACCGAGACCTCTTCTCTCCGGTAAAAGGTCCGACATAAGCGTATAGAGAGAAGGAGTAGTGAAGCCGTAGCCTATACCGGCAATGGCCAGAAAGGTCACGATCACAGGGTAGGCCACGGTTAGGGTCGAGAGAGCAAATCCCGAGGCGAGTATGCTTACACCCATCACCATCACGGTCTTTCTCCCGATCTTGTCCGAAAGTCTTCCCGCGACGGCGCTGCCGAGCGATGCGGAAACGAAAATGACGGAGAAAAGGCTTCCTGCCTCTATTTCGGAAAGGGAGAAAGTCTGCCTGACCTCGGGAAGGGAGATCCCCACCGTAGCCACCACCATCGACGGGACGAGATTAGCAAGCGGCGCGATTAGCGTGGTCGGCCAATCGACTTGTGAATGATTGGGCGCGGCCACGCTGATCCTTTTATACTTGACTCTCCAGGATCTCTAAGCCGTCGTGACGGTCGACGAGAAAGAGCAAGCCATCGTCGCGCCGGAAGACATCGTTGCTCTGGACAGTCTTCTGCCCCTTCCCCGGAAGGGGAAGGTAGTAGCCGACCTCTTGCGGCTGGTAAGGGTTCGAGAAGTCAATAGCCCTCAGCCCGCCGGCGAACCATGTGACATAGAGAATGTTGTCATAGACCTGCTCGGCCGGCTGGTGCGCGCCGAAGCGGCGGCCGGGCGCCGACTCACCGTCATACGGAATCATAAAAGTTGAGATGGGAATGGGGCGTGTTTCTTCAGTGATGTCGACGACCCAGAGAAACGCATACGGCGTTGGAGAAAGTTTTTCTCCTACCTCTTCATCGGTGACGATCATGATATCCCGGCCCATAAGTTTGTTGGCCATCGGGAGCGTCGTGTGAGTAGGGCAGGGATAGGGCGGGCTCCAGTCGAGATGGCTGACTAATTTAGGCTTGCTCATGTCGGAGATATCGAGGATGACGAATCCGCCGTGCCAATAACTCACGTAGAGGCGGTTTCCTCTTCTGATCGGGTGATGGCAGCGGTGATCGGTGCCTTCCCACGAGGGCTTCTCGCCGCCTGCGGTCCATTGCCCGGGCATCCACCAGCGTCCGACTTCCCTGGGCCGGGCTGGATCTTTAAGGTCCAGGATCATGACGATGTTGCCGACGTATCCCTCCATGCCCGGAGAGAGGTAGGCGTACCTTCCGTCAAAGGTGAAGCGGTGCACGCCTTTGCCTCCGGCTTTGAAAAACGCGATCTCGCGCGGCTTGGCTCTGTTGGATATGTTAAAGATCTTGAGACCTCCCTGGGGCTCTTTCTTGGTCTTGAATCTTTCGTAGTTGACCAACATCACGTCCCCGCTGACTCGGACTTTGTGAGAGTGGATGCCCTCTGGCACTTCAAGCTGCGAGACGAGCTTGGGCTGTTTGGGATCGCGCACATCGACGATCGAGGTCCCGTAGGGTGGATCGATATGACCGACGTAAGCGTAGCCGTTTTCCACGGCAACTAAACCGCCTCCGGGAAGATCCATCCTCCCAACCTGTTTGATCTTGTGACTGGTTCCAAACTTGACGTTTCCGTTGCTTGCCATTTTGTCCTCCCTTATTTGTTCGCGTAGAGAGCCTTCACGAAGCCGCTTTCTTCCAACTCCTTCACAAA
>WNFH01000705.1_pt1 | contig 21709 bp, 17 predicted proteins | sample 5400411 | NCBI WGS metagenome assembly WNFH01 (sample SAMN13153347, study PRJNA577476) | soil metagenome | isolation source: 200 cm saprolite under Douglas fir tree site 2 hole 3 | place: USA:California | collected 2015-04-18
TGGGGGAGGGCGGAGCTGCGCCCGTGCACACCCTCTCTGCAGCGTTGCAGGACGCCCTGTTCGCCAGCGGGATCATCATCGAGGATTCGTTCAACAATGGGGACAGTCTCTACCGCGCGATCATCACCAGGGAGATTTGTCAGGCGGACAAGCTCGTGAAAGTGGAAAAGAGATTGTAGCCCTGCGGATTTATGAAGCGAGTTTGCATTGTCGGTTGCGGTGCTATTGGGTCTCTGTACGCCGCGCATCTCGCGCGCGTGGCCGAGGTCTGGGCATTTGTCCGGCGCGAACACCACGCTCAGGCGCTGAACCGTGATGGCTTGCGCGTCAGCGGCCGGCATGAATTCCAAGTTTCGTTGAGGGCCACCACGAATCCCAGCGAGCTTCCGGATTGCGACCTCGCCATCGTCGCCACGAAAGCAACGCAAGTGCAGGAATCGATTGGTTTGGTCGGGCATCTTTTTGATCGCGGCGCCGTGCTCTCCGCGCAAAATGGTTTGGGAAGCGAAGAAATCATCGCGGAACATACGCGAGGCCAGATCATTCGCGGCACTACGTTCATGAGCGGCACTCGTCACAGCGACACACACGTACAATATGAATTGGATACCGCGACGTGGCTGGGTCCTTTCGAGCCGCGCTGCACGCCTTTCGCGGTCGTGAAGGAAGCAGCCGACCTGATTGTCGCAAGCGGCCTCAAGGCGGAAGCTCTACAAGATGCCCGCCCAGCACAGTGGTCCAAGCTGATCTTCAATTCTTCCGTCAATGGAGTCTCCGCACTCACCGGCTTGCCCCATTCGCCACACTTCGCCGACAAGACTCAAATATCGAGCCTCGGTCATTTGCTTCACGACTTGATGGACGAAGGCAAGCGCGTCGCGGAAGCCGCGGGCATCGTGCTTCACGAGGATCCCTGGGCGATGAACAAGATCGGCGCGATGACCAATCATCCGCCGTCGATGCTCTATGACGTTCGCCACTGCGTCCCGACGGAAGTGGATTTCTTGAGCGGCGCCATTGCTCGAGAAGCGCAACGAACTGGCACTCCCGCGCCGCTTCACACGGCCGTATATCGCCTCATCAAGGCAAAGGAAGAATCCTGGATCTTCAAAGACGAGAACAAACACAAGGTGGTGGAAGATGGCGTGGCCCACTGACCAAACGAAACTCAGCCGCGTCCGCTCCTTGATGAAGGATCAGGACGTCGACGCACTGGTCGTGCGCGCACCCGACAACGTCGTCTATCTCTCAAATTACTGGTGCATGAAAGGGTATGATGCGCTCGTCTTCCCTCGTGAGGGGGCGCCTACGCTGATTGCCCTGGAGCCGCAGCTCGCCGACGCGCAGCGCAATTCCTGGACGGCGGACATTCGACTCTTCAAGGGCTACGACGAGCGCGATCCTCGCCCTCCGCAATATCGTTCCCTGGAAATCGCACTTGACGTCCTCAAGCGAGGAAGTCTTACACGCAAAATCGCTGTGGAGCTCAACATGGGCACGCAGTCCGCCGACCGGATGGTCGGAGAGCCCACAACGCCAACGCAATATTTCTTTGACGCTTTCCGCAAACTCGCCGGCGAAGTCGCCGATGCAACGCCGTTGCTCAACGAGGCCCGCGCCATCAAATCCGCGCAGGAGATTGAGCGCATGAAGCTCGCCAACGAGCTCGCCGCGCTCGCCATGGAGCACACCCGCGATCGCGTCCGGCCGGGCATGAAGGAAAGCGAAGTCGGCGCGATCTACGAAGGCTTTGTTCACGCGACCGGCGTCGGTTACAAAGGCAAAGTGGAAATGGCCCGTGCCTTCACTCTGGTGTGGTCCGGGAAGGGGATCGCAACGTTCACGGCAACGGGCGACCGCCCGGTGCAAAGAGACGAGCCGACTCTCCTTGAAATATGGGTTTGCGTCGACGGCTATTGGACCGACCTCACCAAAAACATTTGCCCGGGCGAGCTCACTCCCCAATACCACCGGCTGCTGGATCTTCTGCTCAAGGTTTTCAAGGAAGCGGTGCATTTCTCTGCCGATGGAGCCAGTTTTCCGTAACTGGACCGGCTCGTCCGCGCGCGAATCGCCGAAGGGGGCTATGCCGGCCAGCCATCGCACCCGATTTGCCACGGAGTGGGCGCTCGCGCTCACGAATATCCCTACGCGCACCAAGCCGGCGGGGGCAACATACGAACGGACATGGTCCTGGCCATTGAGCCCGGCATTTACTGGCCCGGTGGCGGCGGCCTGCGACTCGAAGACAATTTTTGGATCACCGGCAGGGGCAATGAAAAGCTCTGCACCTACCCTGACGATTTTCGCTTGGCTCGTACCGGAGCGTAGAAAGATCGAATTGTGACCACTACGGCAAAGAAATCGGAATCAAAATCTGCGATCGACGCAAAGTTGGCCGAGAAGATCCTATCCTGTGTCCGCGAGGAAGAGATCGTTTCGATGGCTTGCGACGTCATCAACATTGCCAGCCCCACTGGCGAAGAGGCGCAGATGGCCGAATATATGCGTGCCACTCTTCGGCAACTGGGCCTCGACATTACCTGGCAGGAGCTCGAAGAGGGTCGCGCCAACGTGGTCGCTCGTTGGTCCGGCGCCGGGTCTGGCAGGAATCTAATGTTCAATGGCCACATGGACACGTCCAATACCGGCCGCGAAGACTTTCTCACCGGCATCGGCTACAAGCCGCTCGCCATCATCAAAGATCGTGTCATCTACGGTCTTGGCATCTACAACATGAAGGGCGCGCTAGTCTGTTATACCCAGGCCGTCTCCGCCCTGCAGCGCTCCGGCGTGAAGCTCAAGGGCGACGTCATCATCGCTGCCGTCTCCGGCGAGATCGAAAAGACCCAGTGGGGCGAATATCAAGGCAAGGAATATCGCGGTTACGGCTGCGGTTCGCACTACCTCGTCAACCATGGCGTCTTGCCGGATATGTGCATCCTCGGGGAGCCCACCGACATGCGCGTCGTTCTCGAACACTTCGGCTCGATGTGGGTACGCATCTCGTGCACGGGTATCTACGTTCACACCGCCTTTTGTGAAGGGCGTGAAGAAATGAACTCCATCCGCCGCATGCACGAGCTGATGGATGCCATTATGAAATGGAGCGCCGCCTGGGAGAAAAAAGCTGCCTACGCAGGGAAGAAGGCAATCGTGAATCTCGGCGGGATTCGCGGCGGACATCCCTGGCGCGCCAGCCGCACACCGGAAAAAACCGATCTTTTCCTGGACGTCCGCGTTCCGCCGACGATTCCGATGAGCGAAGCCCGCTGCGAAATTCATCAGGTTTTCCTCGATCTCGAAAAGCAACATCCGGACTGGGGGCTTGAATTCGAGACGTACGTTTCTGTTCCTGGCGCGCGCATCGCCGAAGATCACCCGATGATCCGCGCCATTGATGCGAACCACCAACGCGTCATGGGCTCTCCACCCGAGCGCGAGGTGGTGACCTGGTGTTCTGATGCCAGCGTGCTCAGCCGCTATGGCATCGATACCGTCAACTACGGACCGTCCAGCGGCCCTCGCGATGCAGAGGGTGAAAAAGTCCGCATCAAGTCGCTCTTGGATGTCACCAAAATCTATGCTCTGACCGCGGCTGAGCTCTGCGGCGTACAGCAATGAGCGCGAATCAGAGGAGAACGCGTTGCCAAGCCATGCCGAAATAACCCGCCGCTACAGCAACATCCGCTCCGCGATGCAGCGCGAAGGGCTCGATGCTCTCATCGTCTGCGGCAACCAGTACGCCGGCTTCGAGGGTGCGGTGCTGTACATCTCCGGCTTTGAGATTGTTCATCGTTATGTCTATGTGCTTCTTCCTCTGGAGGGCGAACCCACATTGGTTTTTCCGCGCGAAGCGCGGTGGATCGGCGACAAGGCTAAGCCCTGGGTTAAAGACCAGGTTTGGCCGGACGTTCCTGGACATTGGATTGCCCAGCGCTGCCGCGAAAAGGGCTGGAAGCGCATTGGAGTTTACGGCCTGAATTTCGTCATGGCCGTCCGCGACTATCGCGAACTCGCGAGCGGACCTCTTAAACTCGTTCCTTTCGAAACGCAGTTTGACATGGCCCGAGCCGTCAAGAGTGAAGAAGAACTCGCGGAAATCCGCGACGCCATGGACATCATCCTAGACGGCTTTTGGGCGCTCGTCGCCGCCTACGAACCCGGCAAAACCGAAGCCGAAATCATGGCTCCTGCAGTTGAGCGCTTCTTCGCGCGCGGCGCTGGGCCGCGCATGATGAACATCCTTCTCTCCGGCCAAGGCGGCGAAGCAGAGGCTGCCTTCAAGGTTCCGGGGAACCGCATTGTTGCCCCAGACGATCTATTGCTTTACTCGCTCGAAATTACGGGTGCAGGCGGCTACTGGGTCGAATTCTCCCGCCCGCTCATTCGCGGCAAATTGAGCCCGCGCACGCAAGCAATGGCTGACGCTTATCCCGACGCTCTCGAGGCCGCGCGCAATTTGATGCGTGCCGGAGAACTTGCCAGCAGCGTTCACCACACCGTCTCGGAAAAGTTTGCGCAACACGGTTTTGCACTTGGCCACCTCTCCGGTCACAGCATCGGCGCAACGATGATCGAATATCCGGCCATCGGCGCGAAGAGTGATGTCGTCTTGCAGGAAAATATGATCTTCTCATTGCATCCGCAGGTCGTCGATCAGGACGGCAAGGTTTGCCTCTACACGCAGGACACCTATCGGATTGGCAAGAACGAAGGCGAATGCCTCGCCGATGTCCCGTGGAAGTTTTTTAGCGGCGCGGAGGCTCCGCAGCATGCGGCTTCCTCGTAAGCCGTGGCAAGAGGGAACGCTTTATCCTGGCGACCCCTGTGCGACGGTCTTTAAAGGATCTCACCCCATAATCAAGACAAGAGAATTGTTTGGAGCGAACTTGAAATGAGGATTGCAGTCATCGGCTGCGGAGCTGTCGGAAGCCTTTTCGCGGGGCACTTGGCGAAAGCCGGCGAAGTCGAAGTGTGGGCCTACGATGTCTGGAGGGAGCACATCGAGGCGATCCACGGCAATGGCCTGCGCATTTCCGGCGCTTCCGAAATCACCGTCCGCCTAAATGCCACAAGTGACCCTAAGTCTTTGCCTCGCTGTGACTACGGCATTGTCGCAACGAAAGCAATCCATACGCGAGCGGCAATTGCCCAGGCGGCGCACGCATTCGATCAAAACAGCGCTGTTTGTTCCGTGCAAAACGGCGTCGGCAATGAAGAAATTCTCGCGGAGCACGTGAAGTACGTGATCCGCGGCACCACCTTCCCCGCCGGCCATCCCATCGCACCCGGCCACGTCGGCTTCGACATCGAGGGCGACACGTGGGTCGGGCCCTTCGAACCCACCAATACACCCTACGCCAGGGTTGAAGAACTCGCCGGCTTCCTCACCCGTTCCGGCATGAACACCATACCGTTGCAAGACGCCCGCGGCGCGCAGTGGACGAAGCTCATATTCAACGCTTCCACCAATCCGGTTGGGGCTCTGACTCTCCTTCATCACGGCGCCGCCACACGCTTCGCTCCCACAGGTCAATTGTTCGACGACCTAATCGCCGAAGGGGAAGCTGTTGCCGCAAAACTCGGCATCCAGCTTCATGGCAATCCGAGGCAGCTTGTTCAGAAGGGCGCCAAGGCTCCGGGCAAGCATCGCGCCAGCATGCTGCAAGATGTTCTGGGCAAGCGTCCGACGGAAATCGATTTCATGAACGGCGCCATCGCCAAATGGGGCGAAAAGGTTGGTGTGCCCACGCCGCTGAACAAAGCACTTTGGCAATTGATGAAGGGTCTCGAGCATTCCTGGCAGGACCCCGACTAGAGGAGAACCCTCAGGAAATGTCCATTCCATTCAATATCGGCGTCCTGCAGCTCAGTATGGAACCGGTCCACGAAACTGTCGCCATGGCCAAAGCCTGTGAAGAAGCCGGCTTTGACGCATTCTGGATAGCCGAAGCTTATCCATGGTGGCGCAAGCACGGCTTCGAAGCGCGCTCTTCGACCGCCATTCTCGCTGTCATCGCTGCACAAACGCGTCGCATGCAGCTCGGCTGGGGAATTATCTCACCCTATACCCGGCATCCAGTGCAGGTCGCGATGGAAGCCCGTGTCATGCAGGATCTCGCGGGTGACCGCTTCCTCTTGGGTCTCGGCGCCTCCAAGATCTTCATGAAGGAAATCGGCGAAGGCGAAGGAGAAAAAGTCGGACCAGCCACAGTAATGCGCGAGAGCATTGCAATCGTCAAAGGGGTTCTTCAAGGCGGTTCTTTCGAATATCAAGGAAAAGTCTTCACTGCTTCCGTTCCGCCGCTGAAATCGGACGCTCACACCATCCGCAAATTGCCCCCGATGTTTGTCGCAGGTACCGGGCCGGTGATGCAAAAGATGTCTGCGTCTATTAGCGACGGGTTGCTGACGGCCAGTATCACTACGCCGGCTTTTGTGCGGTATTCTTGCAAGAACTTGGAAGAGGGAGCACGCAAAGCAGGCAAAAACGTATCCGAACTCGCACTCGGCTCGGTCATCGTCGGCAGCATCGGTCGCGATTCCCTGAAGGGCAAAGAGGGCGCTCGCGAACAGGCGGCAATGTATCTCGCCAACAAGGTGCAGAACATCAAGGGCTCCGCCGACATTCTCCTCGAATGTGCGGGCCTGACCTTTGAAGAACTTCAGCCCGTCGCCGATGCGATGGAAAAAGGCGGCCGCAAAGCTGCCGCCAAAGCGGTTACCGACGAAATCTTGCGCAAAGTGTGTGCCATTGCGGGCACCCCCGACGAATGTATCGAGCGCATCGAGGAATATCGCGCCGCAGGTTGCACCCACATCCTGCTGGAAATCTGGGGTGATGACCGCACCGGCCAGGCCAGGCTTTTCGGTGAAGCTGTTCTACCGCACTTCAAGAAATAGCGGAGGAGCGAATTTCATCGCATAATCGTCGAGTTTGGTTTTTTCTGGAGCTTTCATGCACCTCGTAACTTTCGAAAATCCGTTGCGTGTGCCACGCATCGGCGCGATAGCCGGAAATGACGGCCACATCGTCGATCTCAATTCCGCGTGCGCTCTCTATCTCAAAGATCACGAAAGCGAGCAGGCCTTTGAGCGTATGTCGGGCGCGCTGGTACCCCCGAACATGCGGGCCCTCTTCGAGGGTGGCGACACCAGTCTCAGCGCCGCGCGCAAGGCCCTGCACTATGTTCTCGATCGAGGGATCGGCACTGCCGGTGTCCATGGTGAACCGGTTTCCTACGCCTCGTCGCAAGTACGCCTCAAATCTCCAATTACTCCGAAGAAGTTTTTCCACACCGCGGGAAATTTCCGGGAACATCACGAGGAGGCCACCAAGGCCGGATTCTCTCATCCGGTTATGCCGTGGATCGTCTTTTTTCAGAATGTCGACGCCATCATCGGCCAAGATGAGCCGGTGATCTACCCCGAGCATCTCACTCAGGAGCTCGATTACGAATTGGAACTGGCGGTCGTCCTCAAAAAAAGCGGCAAGCACTTCTCTTCCGAGGACGCCGCGGGCTATGTCGGGGGTTACGTCATTTTCAATGACATCACCGCCCGGGACATACAGCGCCGAGAAATGCAGTCCGGGGTCTTCAGCTTTTGCAAAGCCATCGACACGTTTTGTCCACTCGGCCCCTGGATCGTTACTGCCGACGAGATTTCAGATCCGCACAATCTCGCCATGGAGCTGCGTGTCAATGGCCAACGGCGCCAGCAGTCCCACTCCAGCAAAATGTCTGTCAAAATCCCACAAATCCTTTCCCACTACTCGCCGATGGGCTACAGTGCGGGCGATGTCGTTTCCACGGGAACCGTTTCCGGCGTGGCCGCATTTTCGGGCGATCCCAAAGCATGGTATCTCAAGCCAGGCGACATTATGGAGTGCGAGATCGAGAAAATCGGCATCCTGCGCAATCCCGTCATCTCCTGGGAGAGTGCTTACGGACAAAAGCCCGTTGCTCCTGCCACGCAGGAGGCCTACCGCTAGGGACGGACTATGGACAACTCACCGAATCCGGATGTTTGGGTCAGCCAACTTAACGCTCGTCCCGAAATTCGTTCCGCTTTTCCGCAATCAACCGTCCGCTTTTACGACACAACTCTTCGCGACGGCGAGCAAACAGTCGGCGTCGTCCTCTCCCCTCAACAAAAACTGGAAATCGCCCGCAAACTCGACGATCTCGGCATCAGCCGCATCGAAGCCGGCTTCCCTCGCGTTTCCGCCGACGACGCCGAAGCCATCGAGCTCATGCGCGAAGCTGGTCTGCGCGCCGAGCTTTGGGGCTTTTCTCGCGCCGTCCGTGCGGACGTCGAAGAACTCCTTCGTCTCGGCATTGGGGCTACGGTCATCGAAGCGCCAACTAGCGATATCAAGCTTCGCGCCTATGGCATCAGCCGCGACGAAGTCCTCAATCGCGTCACCGGCGCTGTCTCCTTCGCGAAGCAAAATGGCATCCGTGTGGCCTTTTTTGCCGTAGACAGCACACGGACTGATCTTGAATTCCTTAAAAGGATCTACCTCGCTTCGCTCGAGGCAGGCGCGGCAGAGATTGTCGTCGTCGACACCATCGGCGCCTGCGGTCCCGAAGCCGTCGAGTACCTCGTCCGCCAGGTTTGCCAATGGGTGGGCAACAGCATTCCCGTTCATTTCCACGGTCACAACGACTTTGGCATGGCCACCGCTTGTGCCATCGCTGCCGTCCGCGCCGGCGCCACCTGGATTCAAGGCACCATCAACGGCATGGGTGAACGCGCCGGCAACGCTGACCTCGCGGAAATCGCTCTCGCCCTCCGCTGCCTCTATGACGTTCCCGTCGCCCTCGAGCTTTCTAAAGCTCGTGAAGTCTCCGAATTCGTTCAACGCGCCAGCGGATACTCCCTCGAGCCTTGGAAACCGGTCGTCGGCCAAAACCTTTTCATGCGCGAAAGCGGCGCCGTCGCCAGTCAATTTCACATCCCCGAAGCGATTGAGCCGTTTTCCGCCGGCCTGGTCGGCGCAAGTCGGCAAATCGTTCTGGGAAAAAAGAGCGGGCTCGACAGCATCGCCTTGAAAGCCAAGGAGCTCGGACTCGAGATCCCCGAATCTCAGCGATCCGCGGTGCTCGCGGCTGTCAAAAGCAAGGGCATCGGTGAGCACCGCCTCCTGACCGACTCCGAATTTCGCAGTATCGTTCAGGGAGTTTGCGGCAAGTAACGGCGCAACGGATCGCTCTGCTCCCGGGCTAGGGCAGATTCTTACCGGAACGGTTCCGCCGATTTCCAGTTGTCGCTTGCTATAGAATACCGGTCTAGGCCACCAACCGTCGGGCCGGCTTCATTGGGGAGATGCGATGGACCGCGCGCATTTTTATTCCATCATGAATGGGGAAGGAACCCTCGACTACGAAATCTATCTGAACACCAAGGCGCTTCTTTCCTGCCAGAAAGATTTCAAGGATTTCTGCAATCCGGACGAACTGCAATTCCAGATCGTTCACCAGGTGGAAGAAATGTGGATGAAGCTGATCGGTTATACGCTTCTCGACATTGACGACTACCTCCAACAGCAGGACTCCAACCGGGTGATTACGCTCTTCCGCCGCGTGCACCTTTCCCTGCGGCTGATGACCGAGCAACTCGCTTTGCTTGAGACCATGTCGCCGAAGGAGTATCAGGAGATCCGTTTGCAACTGGGCAACGGGAGTGGTCAGGAATCCCCGGGTTTTCGGTCTCTGCTCAAAATGCATCCGCACATCTGGCAGTCATTCAAGGCTTGCTATCTCGACAAGTGGAACCTGACGGTCGAGCAAATCTACAACTCGAAATACTCCCACTCGGACGCCTACGTGGTGGCCGAGGCTCTGGCGGAATACGATGAATTGTTTCAGCGCTTTCGGTTCGTGCACCTTCAGCTGATTCAGCGGAGTATCGGACTCGGTTCGCAGTCCCTCAAAGGCCGCTCGGTCGAATTGTTGAATGAGGGCTTGCGCACACGATTCTTCCCGGAGTTGTGGGAGATTCGCCACCAGATGACGGACTCCTGGGGCGCGCAATACGGCCGTGTGCGAGACCCCATCGGCGGACACTAACTCTTTGAGAAAACCTGCAGAGGTGCCAGGCGGAGAGCAAAATCACGCTGATCGTAGAGGCACAGCCTGTGAACCCAGCAAGGCGGGTAGCCCGTCCTAGTTTGGTTGGATTGATTCAGCCGGCGGAAGAAACAGCAATCGTTGCTACGTGTTTCCACGGTGAAAAACCAGTTGCCGTAAGTGATGGAAATTATGGAGCGGCCTATCGGAATCGAACCGACACCTGAACCTTGGCAAGGTTCCGTACTACCACTATACTAAGGCCGCACAATGACCTTCTTTTTATAACACGGCCGTCCTGCCAGCGACAAGCTTTGCCTACTAATGAGCGCGAAGTCCAAACACGCAACACCCCCAAAAGTTTAGGAAACCTGGGTGACGCGGGCGGACTTCACCACCGGCGAGCGCCTCTGACGCTCCGCGAAACGCGCGGCTTTGTCCTTCTCCGTGTAGACACGGCCGAACTTCTCGCCGTCGGCGTAATAGACGCTCACTAGGTAGTGGTGATGTTTGCGGCGACGGTCCTTCTCGAAGGACGCCTTCGCTCTTTTCTTCCTCTTCTTGGTTGCCTTTTTAGCCAAGGTAGCCATCCCTGTCTCTAGAGAGTAATCCATAAAACTATCTCAGGTAAACGGGCCATGCGCAAGTACCGCGCAAGATAGTAACGCGCATTCTATCAAAACAGAAAAGGCGGCAGACTGAGACGGCAAACGGTGTCGCCGCGACCTGGAGATTCTTTCCTGTGCCCTTCGAAGGACAAGTATCTTGCCGTCGAGTGGATTTTGCGAGTCGGACGCAACGAGACCTACGCGTTCAAGAAAGGAGCAAAACAGCCAATTCCACCGGCCGAGAGCCTGCGAATCTGAGCAGCGGGCTGCTTTTGATTGGCAAGAGCGCATGTACGGCCGCCAGCATGAGCAACTCTGGTTGTTCGGAGATGCCGGATCAGGGCAGTTACACTAAATTCGCGCCCGCGCATCAAATAAATGTGCCAATGACCACCATACTACGGAGGGCGCTGGCAGGCCAATTTGCCAGGAAAATCGTTGCATCCTGTGAAACATTTCCCGGTTTTCTGCGTCTTTACATGTGAGGAGAAGATAAGCTGAATGTGGCGGAGGAATACAATGATGAACACCGTTACAAAACAACCGCCCCTTGTGGAAGATCTGCGGAATCATTCGCAGGAACAGATTGCTGAGCTCCGCCAGCTTCTTGTTACGGGTGCGCCTTCGCGACCGGATCCGCGCCGGCCTGGCTTTTATGAAGTGGAAGGGCTTTCGACCACCTACTACGTTTTTAAGTATCCGACCGGCACAAAGGTGCTTCTCCTCGGCGTCTGGGAACGCGACCCCGTCGCGGAAATCGTGGCGTGTTCCTGCCCGGCTGCCTAGTCCTCTTTTCCGCTGTCTCTGGAGAAGAGGTCATCAGAAACGCCCCGAGCTAATCGGGGCGTTTTTTCAGTCTTTTTCCAGCTCCAAGGCGACGGAGTTGATGCAATACCGCAATCCCGTGGGCTGCGGGCCGTCATCAAATACGTGCCCGAGGTGGGCATCGCAACGGCTGCATTTGACTTCAGTGCGCCTCATCCCAAGACTGGTATCGCTCTCGGCCTCTATGGCATCATCGCTGGCCGGGGCATAGAAACTGGGCCACCCCGAGCCTGAGTGAAACTTCGCTTCAGATCGAAACAACGGTTGTCCGCAGCAAACGCATTTGTATGTCCCCGGGGTCTCGGAGTCTTCATATTCCCCGGTGAATGGCGGCTCGGTCCCCTTCTGTCTTGTTACATAATACTGATTCTGCGTAAGTTGTTGCTTCCAGTCGCCGTCGCTCTTGCGAATCTTTTCTTCCATTGTTTCTCCCCGGGATGTCCGCCGGTTTACTTCATCCCGTGCAATATCAGATTCGGCGCACCGGCTTGACGTTTCAGCTTTCAACCCGACCTAGTGGTGCTAGAAAGAGCCAATCGCACCGACCATCATGGGAGAGGGATCCGTCTCCGAGTATCCAGAGCAGCGTCGCAGTCGCAGGGCAAAAATGGCCAAGCTATTGCGCGTTCGCCCGTCCGAGCCTCCGGAGGACCATTTTGAAGATTTGCCGATCAGCGTAAACGCCTCCAGAGAAGGCATTTACTTCACAACAAGGCGGAACTCGTATTACAAAGGCATGCGCGTGTTTGTAACCTTTCCCTTCACTTGCGCCACGATCCCCTCAATTGTGAATGTGAATATGTTGCCCAGGTCGTGCGCGTTGAGGAATTGTCGAAGGGCAAGTTTGGCGTGGCTGTTTACCTGCAGTTGACCCTGAATTACAGCGCCGGCCCTCCCCGTGAGTCATCGAACCTGGCCTGAGAATCTCCAAAGCAATGTCTTCCCTCTGCTGCGGTCTGCTCGCCTCTGGAAAAGGCTCTGGGACGGGACAGGAAAGCGCCCTTCGACGCGGCCATCCTCTAATTTGAAAGGGTTTCAACACGTAGCGTCGACTGCAAATCCACGACCACCTGCCGCAATTCCTCGGTGGAATCGGCATATTGCCTTTCCGCCAGCGCTTGCGAAGAATCGGGGGCCGGAGGACGACGTGCATGAATCGGAGGGCCGAAGTGAAGCTTCACCTGGGTCTTCTCCCAGGGCAGCAAGGCGCGCCAGCAAAAGGCGCGATTCCGCGGCCAAATGGGAAAGACACCGCTGAACGCCACCGGAACGATCGGCACTTGCAGGTGAGTGGAGAGAATTGCCGCCCCTTTCCTGAACTTTTTCACGTCGCCATCGATCGAGCGCTCCCCCTCCGGAAACAGAACCAGAACCTTGCCATGGCGCAAGCCAAACGCTCCCGCCTGCAGTGCACGAACCAAGTTCATATCGGGGTCAACGGGGGCAAGGTGCATCCATTTCGCCGCCTTCCGCCGCAGTGGGGTTGCAAAATATTCGCTGGCACCGACAAAAATCAAGTTGCGAAAAGTACGAAATGGAAGCGCGCTCACCAGGAAAAAAGGGTCGAGGTACGTCTCATGATTGGGGCAAAGGAGATACGCACCGTCCTTCGGCAGGTTTGCGATTCCGGTTACGCGGAAACCAACCAGGACCCGCGCCACCAGTCTCGAAATCTTCAAAAAGATAAAGCCAAGAAGTGTGAAGAGCCGGTACGGATGGAGGAGGTCGTTGAACAACGGCTCATCCTCGGGGAAATCCGTCAGGAGTTTGTTCCAGGCGTTGGCAGGCCGCCCGAGACCAGGTGCAGGGGCTTGCGAACGCACGGCTTCAACCAACTGGCGGACGGTGTAGGCGGACTGCGCCACTTCCGGGGAAACTTTCCCTCCGAATACGCTTTCCAAGTTCGTCAGAACTTCCACTCGCTCGATGGAATCGAGGCCGAGGTCGAGTTCCAGATTTGCTTCGGCTCGCATCGCGCTCTTGTCATGGGATGCTTCGCGCAGGATTTCCAAGGCCCGCGCTATCTCGGGATTCGCCGCCCACGCAGCTTCTTCCCCACTGGCAGGTTCCTCGGCGTCCTCTTTCCTCTCGGTTTCCCGTCCGCGCATTCGCACCAGCCGGTCGATTTCATAACGCTTTAGCTTCCTTGTGGTCGTGCGCGGCAAAGCCTCCAACTGTATCTCATAGCTCAGAATCCGTTTGTGGGCGGGCAAAAGGACGGACAAGTTTTCAATATCAAAGCGCAAAACTTCCTTCATGTTCAGCACTTTGCGGGCTTGCATCACCTCCAGATCAGGCACGATGATGGCATGCAGACGCTCGGCCGCGGGCTCACCGGGCGGCATCAGCCCTAGGACGCACAACTCTTTGATATAAGCCGACTGCGTATAATGGGCTTCGACTTCTTCCGGGTAGATATTTTTCCCGGAGCTGAGAACGATGACCTCCTTCTTCCTTCCAGTGATCGTCAGATTCCCGTTCCGATCCAGGCGGCCAAGATCGCCCGTCAACAGCCAGTCTTCCTTCAGGGCATCCGCTGTTGCATCCGGCCGGTTGAAATAGCCCCTCATCACGATGGGCCCGCGAATGGCGACCTCGCCGCTCGATACCTCATGGCCAACATTCATTTCCGTCGGCAAAATCTTCAACTCAATGCCGGGAAGAGGACTACCGACCGATCCCTGGCCCCCTTCCCCGGGCCGTGTGATGGTCGCAGCTCCGGAAGTTTCCGTCAGTCCATAGGCCTCCACAAGATTGAAGCCCAGTTTGTAAAAATCCCGCCCCACCGAAGCGTCAAATCTCGCGCCACCGGTAACTAGAAGTCGCATCTGGCTTCCCAAGACGTCGTGCACAGCGGAAAAGAAAAAGGGGCCAAGATTAAGTCCTGTCATCCGCCGCAAGGCGGTGTTTGTGCCGAGCAACATGCGAAAAATCGCGGATTGTATCCATCCCCCCTCGGCGACGTTGTGGAAAACTCGCTGGTGGATCAGGTAGAAAAACTGCGGAACGCAACAAAAAATCGTCGGCCGGTGCTGACGCAGCGCTTTCAAGAGCTCGGATGCACTCACTTCCTCGAGGAAGATGACCCGCGCCCCTACGACAAAGGGAAGAAGAAGATTGGCCATCTGCGCCAAGGAATGGTAGAGCGGCATCACACCGAGGATCGAATCCCGCTCGTCGAGCCGTAATGTCCGGAAAACGGCGTCCGCCTCAGCGAGCAGATTGCCGTGGGTAAGCACGACGCCTTTGGGGTCGCTCGTTGTCCCCGACGTATACAAGATGGCAGCGGGATCATTCGTACGTACTGTTCCCACAGGCTGTGGCGTCCCCGCCGTGTTTCTCAACTCCTCGAAGCTTTCGATCTTCGGGTGCCCGCCGTGCAACAGCGCCAAATTCAGGACAGAGCCGGCTAGCCGGCGCGCTTCCTCAACATTTGCAGCATAACGTCCGGTGGTAAATAACATCTTTGCGCCGCTGTCTCGAAGAAGAGCCGCGATCTGCGGCGGAGCGTAGTGTGTGTCCAGCGGTACAGCGATCGCCCCCAGGCGCAGGATCCCCAAGTACGCCGCGCACCACGCGATGTCGTTATCGGCAAGGATGGCGCAGGTGTCTCCGGCCCTGACGTACTGAGAAGCAAGGTATCCGGCAGCAGCTTCCGCTTTGTTCCGGAGTTCACCGTAGGTGGCTACCTCCACGCGGTCGCGATGCTGAAGCTCAATCGCGGTGCGGCTCCCAAAGCGTTCAGCGGTAGCTGCGAAGCGCTCGTAGAAATTGTTCCAATGCTCTTGCATCGCTTGAATTGGTCATCTAGTATGCGGCCGAAGAGACAGTGTCAGTCTGCGGTGCTATCGAGTCTCTCTTTGCGACCCTCTACAACTTAGGGTCTGTCCCCGCGCGGATCCACAAACATGCCCACAGCTTGTATCACAACTCGTGAGGGCCCGGAAACATGCGTCTCCCCAAAGAACGTCATGATGGAGGAATCGGTGTCAAGAACATTGAAGTCGTTTGTGAAATGCATCAACATTTAGACGACCTGCGGCAGGGGTTCGCGCCGGGTACAAACCGTCGAAACGCTCGCCGGCGTGGAGGGACTGATGGCGCATCGCAATGCAGTGAGGGTCCGCCGATGAAGCCAGAATTGCCGGTACGCCGCGCCATTCTTGAGCGCCGCACCTATGAGGCGCCTGCCGAGGGACGCTCCGGGAAAATGCGGCTGGATTTCAATGAGAACACCGCGGGTTGTTCGCCGGCAGTAAGACATGCGCTGGCAAAGCTGACCGCCAAGCAACTCGCTATGTATCCGGAATACCAGGCAGCGACGCGGCGCCTTGCGCGCCACTTCCGTGTTCGCCCGGAAGAACTAATGCTCGCAAACGGCGGTGACGATGCGCTCCGCGTCTTTTTCGATACTTTCGTCGATGCCGACAGCAGCATTTTGATTAGCGAGCCGACGTTTCCGATGTACCGCTACTACGGAGAGATTTACGGCGCTCACATTTTTGCCCTGCGTTATGGCCCTGAGATGGAATTCCCGCTGGAAGGCGTTCTTGCGGCACTGCGCAAAAAACCTCGCGTCCTATTTATCGCCAATCCCAACAATCCTACCGGGACACAGCTCCGGCAAAAGGAAGTCTGGAAAATCCTGCAAGCCGCGACACATACGGCGGTGGTACTCGATGAAGCCTACTCAGATTTTTCGGGCGTCACCGTGGTGCCCTGGATTCGGAAGTATCCTCAGTTGTTTGTGGCGAGAACGTTTTCGAAAACCGCCGGCCTAGCTGCCCTCCGGCTCGGCGCCGTGATTGCTTGCAAAGAATCGCTCGCCCTTCTTCGCCGCGCCATGCCGCCCTTCCCTGTCAACGTCGCGGCGCTGGTGGCCGCCCAGGCTGCAGTAGACGACCGCGCTACGATGCAGCGCTACGTCAGAAGCGTGAAACGCCTGCGCGCGTGGCTCACGGTAGAGTTGAAAAAGCTGGGCGTGAAAGCTTATCCGAGCACCGGAAATTTTCTTCTCGCAAACTTCGGCCCGGAAGGTCCGGCATTGTTCCGCACACTGGAGAAGCTAGGTATTCTCCTTCGCGAGCGCAGCAGAGAAATTGGCCCAGGATTTGTCCGCATCACCATTGGTACGCCAACCGAAATGCACCGCCTCCTGAAAATAATTCGAAAGGAATGGAAGCCGCCCGCTTGAATTCCGGCGCCGCAAAAGAGCTCACCATGCCACGAACCGCGGCGATTCATCGAAAAACGAATGAGACGGACATCCTAAGAATCTGACTCTGGATGGGCGTGGAAAGGCGCGCATCGCCACCGGAATCCTCTTCTTCGATCACATGCTGGAGTTTGTTGCGCGCCGGCGGCGGCATCAAAATGCGGCGCGAAATCGCGGCTTTGGATGAGATGGGCATGGATGCCGCTGTGAGGGATGGCCGTGTACAAGAACCGCCTGGGCTAAGTCCGCCCTCATCCCCGGCCGGGCTCCTCCGCCATTCCCTTCCCCTGCCGCGCGGTGCGCATTGCGCCGGATTAGCGGAGATACGCGTCAGTGATGTACTGTTGCACCATACGCTGCGTGTTGAAAAACGAGCCGTTGATGGCGATGGCATGCTGCATGACTTGCAAAAATCTGCTCCGCTCGTTGTAATACATCGGCAGAATCACACTTTCCAGTTTGGAGTAGAGCGATTCCGCTTCGGTCTGGTTGTCCGTCAGAGCGCCGCTCTCCCCCGCGCGCCGTAATTCGCCGATCGACCAGCCCGTGACGCCTTCGATGTGACCTTCGACCCACCAGCCGTCGAGAATACTCAGACTCGGCACTCCGTTCAGCGCGGCCTTCATGCCGCTCGTGCCGGAGGCCTCGAGAGGAAATTGCGGGGTATTGAGCCAGAGGTCCACACCGGAAGTGATCTTTCCACCCAGATCAAGGTTGTAGTCATCGAGGAAAACCACCGGGACAGATTTCTTCAGAGCTTTCTTAGCATGGAAGATTTTGCGGATGATGTCTTTTCCTCCGCCGTCGTTCGGGTGGGCTTTCCCTGCATAAATAATCTGGAACCGGCCCGCGTTCTTGGCGATCTGCCTAAGCATATCGAGATCGGAGAGAATGAGGTCGGCGCGCTTGTAGCCCGTGGCCCGGCGGGCGAAGCCAATGGTGAAAACTTCTGGCTCCAGCTTAAGGCCGGTTCTTTTCCGCACGGCTTCCAACAATTCATGCTTCGCGATCAGGTGCGCGGCCCAAACTTCTTCCGCGGGCAGGCCGAGCGCGCCACGCAAACTATAGTTGTCTTCACGCCATGAGGGAATGTATCGGTCGAACAGCTGCTGGAACGCGGGCGAGGCCCACGTGCCGGCGTGAACCCCGTTCGTGATGGCCTCGATGGGCACTTCCGGAAACATTTGGCGTGAAGTCTCGCCGTGCTGCTTGGCAACTCCGTTGACGTATCTGCTAAGACTTAGTGCCAGTTGGGTCATATTAACCGAAGTGCCGAGGCGCGCCGCTTCCTGCAATCCAGGGATACTCTGCTCAGCCTGCAGAATCCGCTTCACCAGATTGGCGGAAGAGGCGTCGGTCAGGTCAAAAAACTCCGTCTGCTTGGGAAACACGCGCGTGAGGTATTCCATCGGAAAGCGGTCGTGCCCGGCGGGAACAGGCGTGTGAGTGGTGAAGACGCACTTGCTGCGGACTTTTTCGATATCCTCACCGCGGATGGAAGTGCGCCCGGCTTTTGCGGCCTCTTCACCGAGCAATTCCAAGGCAAGGAGGGCGGCGTGGCCTTCGTTCATGTGGTAGCGCGTCAAGTCGTTATAGCCAAGATCGCGCAGAATCCGCACGCCCCCGATGCCCAGCAATACTTCCTGGCAAAGCCGGTAGTACGAATCGCCTCCATACAGAGCGCCAGTGAGATTGCGGTCCGCGTCGGTATTTGAGGGGAGGTCAGCATCCAGAAAATAGACTGGAACTTCAAAGCCGCGCACGCCTTTGACGGAGTAGCACCAGCAGCGCAGCTCGACGCGGCGATTTTCGATTGGGACGCTGGTCCGGACGGCCTCTTCCTTCAGGAAATCTTCGACCTGCCACTCGACGGGCTCTTCCGTCTGAGAGCCGTCTTCGGCGAGCCGCTGGGTGAAGTAGCCCTTCCGGTACAGGAGTGAGACGCCCACCATAGGCAACCGCAGATCTGCGGCGGCGCGAATCGTGTCGCCCGCAAGGACGCCAAGCCCTCCGCTGTAACTGGGCATAGCATTCTCTAAGGCAATCTCCATTGAAAAATAGGCTACTAGGCGCTTTGTCGAATTCGGCTGGCTTGCCATTCCACTCGCTTCTCCCGTGGGCCTACGGCAACCGTGGGGAAAAATCCGCTTTTATAAACCCTACATTGTCTTGGATTAGCTACGTCCAAGCAAGTGCCGTTGTTGCGATTTTTTCGGAATCATCCCAGTTTCTCACCCCCGACGCGTGTTCTGCGCCGGGCGCGGGAACAGTTCGCGGTATTCGGTGCCAATCCGCGCTATTGCTGGCGCCACGCCGCGAATTCAAACTTGTGATGGATCCCAAGATCCACCACACACTTCCTCAGCCAGCTGTGCCGACCTCGCAAGCGGTAATGCCCCAGGCCTTGCGGCTCCTTCGGAAAGAGTTCCGCACCGAGTCACAGAGTTAAAACTCATTGGACTCGCTAGTACATGATCGTGGGTGTGAGATGGTGGGGCCAGGTCGTGGTGTGGTAGTGGTTCCAGAGGCGGGCATCGATCTGCGGGATGATGATCTGCCGATTCGTAGGGCGGAGCTTGTTGATTTCCTCGGTAAGTAGGGCCGTCGCGTAGAGGCAGTGACTCCGGATCTCGATTTCCTGGCGGGAATCGCGCGGGATGAGTTGGTACGTAAGGATGGCGTGCTCCAGCTCACTCGAATAGCCGGTGATGCCTAGAAGCCTCAGGGCCACGGGAACGATGTAGTCAGCAAAGGCCGTCATTTTCTCGGGATCGATCAGACGGAATTTTCCAGCCTTGTGAAGCGTGCAGTACAGCATCCAGATGCCCAGCTGGGCGAGCTTGTAGAACTTGACTTCGTGGCCTTCGAACCGGCTCACGTCGTTGAAGCGCGGAAATTCTTTGACGAGGCGCTCGATGAGGCCATTGCCGTGGTCATAAAGACGCGGTGAGCAGTCGTAGAGGAAATTATGGAAGCGGCCGCCGTATCTTTCAGCGAGAATTTTGCCCACCTCGTGCAAAACAGCGAGCTTTTCGTCGAGCATCGGCATTCCGATATTGCCCGCGAAAATGCTTTGGAGTTCGTCGCGCGCAATTCTGGCAAGGAATTCCCCGTCGAGAATCGGGATCCCTGCGTCCATGGCGCGCTTGAGGCAGGCGAACTCCGCCTCAGAATCTGACCAGAGCCTGCCCGCGATTTGCACTTGAAATTTTTCGTGCGTGGCAAAATCGGTGAACGCGGTGTCGATGGAATTGGCGACGAGAATGAAATCGATGATTTCGTCGGCGTCACCTGTGCCAACACCAAATGGAAGTGTAAAATCCGGAATCGGCAATTCTTCATACGCCATCCAACCGGCGACCTCGACGAGTTTGCCGATATCGGTGCTGACCTCGAGCGAATGCTCGATGACCGGGCGGAGACTGTCCAGGATAGGACTGCCAATGGGTTTAGGCCAACGCACTTGAGCTTTAGATGAAGCGAGCCGGAGGCTCTCGCCTCCGGCCGCCTTGGGAATCATGGTTAAGCTGAGCTGCAAGAGCTACTGACTCTGCAACCGCGCAGTGATGCAGCCAATTTGCGCCAGTGCGTTGCGCTAAAACTCGAAGCGCACGGACAGTTGCGCCTGCCGCGGATCGCCCACGCCCACACGCAAGAAACCGTCAAAGTTGAACAGGCCAGGCGTGCTCAGAGGGTTGACGTTGTTCGTGTTGTTAAAGGAGTTGAACATCTCGATCTTCGGAATGAGCTTCATGCGCTCGGTAAGACGTATCGGGCGCTCGACGCCGAAGTCGAAGGTGAAGAAAGCGTTGTCTTTCCGCAACGTGTTGCGGTCGAGATCCTTGCCACCTTGGAAGCGCGGCGACGGCGTAATTGGCTGGGCCGAGTGAGCCTGCATGCGAACGTTGCCGTGGAAGCCCCAGGGAAGATCGGCCACGGTGTAGAAGTTGAATTTGTGGCGCTCATCGCGGTCGGAATAGGCGTATTCCGACGCCAAGTTGAAAAGATTGGCGTAGCGGAAGGTGAACGGATCACGTTCGTTTGAATCGTCGTCACGGTCCACAGAATAGGTGTAATTGCCGTCGAACAAGAAATGGTGACTCAACCTTTTGCGGATACCCATGGTAAAGCCACGGTACAAAGACTTCGAGGAGCTCACGGTATCCGTGATACTGCCGAGATTGGTGAAAGGAGGCAGTACTCCAGAGCCAAATACGTCGCTTGGGTAAGTCACCGTAGAACCGTTGTTGGGCAGGCAAACACCGGGCGCAATGTTCGTGGACCCCGCTCCGCAGTTAAAGGTGGTGCTCACGCCTTTATTGGGATCGATGAAACGGGTGAGGTGCACGCCCTTGGACATCGTAAAGTCCAAGTAAGCGGCATAATCGCTGTAGAGCTGCTGTTCGTAGCCGACGTTCGTGGTGTAGATACGTGGATTCTCGTAGTCCTTACCAAACACAGTCACGCTGACACCGGCTGGAGGAGGAGTGCCGGCTGGGGGAGGATTCTGAATGGGTGCCGCATTGGTCCCGTAAGCAGGGGGGGTATTGAAAGCGGAGCCTGCCGCGAACGATTGCTGCTGAACGCCGTTGGTAGTGATGGCGCCCACTTGAGTGAGCATGTTCTGCCGGGCGTAGAAGATCCCCCAGCTTGCGCGAAGAGCAGACTTGCCGTTGCCAAAGACGTCCCAGGCGAAACCGAGGCGAGGCTGAAACTCCTTGTTCTGATTCGGGATAAAGCCGGTCGATGGAAACTTTGGATCGGTCAGATTCGACTTATAGGCAGTGCTCGATGGCGGGATAGTTGGATCGGGGAACTGCTGGGCGTCCCAGCGGAGGCCGTAATTCAGAGTGAAATTGCGCCAAAGCTTCCAAGAATCCTGAACGAAAAGGGAGAAATCCTCGTTTTTGATGTCGGAAGCGCCGGACTGGTCGAAGGTTTCGCCTTGCGTTGCGGGGCCATGTTGGAGGTAAAGGAGTAGAGGG
>WNFH01002928.1_pt1 | contig 21632 bp, 22 predicted proteins | sample 5400411 | NCBI WGS metagenome assembly WNFH01 (sample SAMN13153347, study PRJNA577476) | soil metagenome | isolation source: 200 cm saprolite under Douglas fir tree site 2 hole 3 | place: USA:California | collected 2015-04-18
CCGGCTTGGCGTCAGCCTCCTGGCGCCGACTCTTCTCGTCCATGGATCGCAATGGCAGAAGGACACATACGTCGAGAAGATCCTTTCTGGCGACCTGAACTTCTGCCAGGGCTTCAGCGAGCCCGACGCAGGCAGCGACCTGGCGGGCCTGCGCGCTCGGGCGGAGCGCCACGACGGGCACTGGGTCCTGAACGGGCAGAAGACGTGGTCGAGCGGCGCGCACTATGCCGACAAGAGCTTCCTCCTCGCGCGCAGCGACGCCGAAGCCGAGCCGCACAAGGGCATCTCGTTCTTCCTGGTCGACATGCATCAGCCGGGCGTCGAAGTGCGGCGGATCAAGCAGATGACCGGCGGCGGTGAGTTTTGCGAGATCTTCCTCTCGGGAGCGGTGGTCGAGGACCGCGACGTCGTAGGCGAGCCTGGAGCGGGCTGGAAGATCGCGATGACGGTCTTCGGTTTCGAGCGTGGTGGCCTCGCCCAGGCGGCTCGGTTCGAGCGGGTCGTCGCGGAGCTGGCCGGCCTTGCGCGGGATCGCGGCGCCGGCTCCGATGTGACCGTCCGCCAGAAGGTCGCGCAGGCGCAGATCGAGGCGCACGTGTTCCGGCTCAACGGCCTGCGCAACCTCACCAACGCCCAGCAGGGCCATGCGCCCGGACCGGAGGCATCACTGACCAAGCTCTACTGGAGCGAGATGGACAAGCGCATCCAGGAAACCGCGGTCGGCGTGCAGGGCGCTTATGGCGCGCTGGCGCCCGGTTCGCCGTCGGCGATCGAGGACGGCCGGTGGCAGTACGGATGGATGTGGGCGCAGGCCGAGACGATCTACGCCGGCTCGTCGGAGATCCAGCGCAACATCATCGCCGAGCGTGTGCTCGGGCTCCCTCGCGGCCGCTAGTGGCAACGACCACTGTTCTCGAGAGGCTGCGCTCGCGGGTGGGCGTGGCGGCGCCACCGGTGACCGCCACGGTCGAGGCCGGCCACCTCAAGCGCTTCGCCGAAGCCATCGGCGACCCCAACCCGCGCTGGCTCAGTGAGGCGCCACCGACTTTCCTCGTCGCCATCGCGCCAACCTCGATTCACCTGGAAGAGGCCGAGGAGTATGGCAAGGGGTGGCTCAACGGCGGGAACCGCTTCGAGTATCTCGAGCCGGTGAAAGTGGGCGACCGGATCACCGCGACCGGAAAGGTCGCCGACGCCTACGAGAAGACAGGATCGAGCGGCTCGCTGCTCTTCATCATCTTCGAGACCGAGTATGTCAACCAGCACGGGCGGCCGGTCGCCCGCCTGCGCGGGACTGCGATCAGGCGATGACCTTGAAAGTGGGAGATGAGATTCCGGAGCTCGTCAAGCATCCGACCACGCGCCAGCTCGTCCAGTACGCAGGCGCGCAGGGAGACTTTTACGAGATCCACTACGACCAGGACTACGCGCGGAGCGTCGGGCTCCCGGGGGTCATCCTGCACGGCCTGCTCAAGGCGTCATTCCTCGGGCAGCTGGTCACCGATTGGCTGGGGGACCGCGGGACGCTGCAGGCCTTCGAGGTGAGCTATCGGGGCGTCGACCAGCCTGGGCGGCCGTACCGCTGCCGAGGCAAGGTCACCAAGGTCGACGGCGATCAGGTCGAGCTTGCGGTTTGGGGCGAGGACCCTGACGGAAACCGGACGACGCTGGGGTCGGCTGCGGTCGTAATAACGGGCTAGGCAATGGCATTCCTGGTCGTCAAGTACATCCACATCCTTGCCGCGATCGTCGCGATCGGCTTGAACATCAGCTACGCGGTCTGGATCATCCGGGCGCAGAGGGATCCCGCGCACATGTCGTTCGCCCTCAAGGGCATCAAGTTTCTCGACGACCGGATCGCGACCCCGCCTACGGCCTGCTGCTGCTGAGTGGGATCTTGATGGTGTTCCTGGTGCCGTACCCCATCACCACCTTATGGATCGTTGTCGCGCTGGTCCTCTACGTGGTCCTCGTTGTCCTCGCCATCAGCCAGTACACGCCGACCCTGCGGAATCAGATCAAGCTCGCTGAGGCCGGTGATACGACCTCGACCGAGTTCACCCGCCTCGCGGGACGCAGCCGGCTCCTGGGTCAGATCCTGGCCGCGATCGTGCTGGTGATACTGGCCATGATGGTCTTCAAGCCCCACCTGTAAGAGGCCTGCGGGCGGAGCGCATAGAAGGCCCGCATGACCAGCAGCACCGAGGCGTCGATCACGCAGTAACCGCCCGCGATGACCGAGGGCGGGTTGCCGGAAGGGATGTGCGTCCACGGCGCCACCGGAAGCCAGGCCCAGTTGCCGAATGCCGTGCCGAAGATCTCGAGCTCACCCGTGGCGATGAAGATGGCGGCGAACAGCGGCCAGCGCGGCGAGCGGAGCACGAACCAGGCGAAGATGGGAAAGCAGAGGGCGCCCTGCAGGTCGAAGCGGCCGGTGAGCAGCGGGAGCACGGTGAGGCCGGCCAGCGCCCAGGTGGCGGCGCCGGCGAGGACCACGTGGGCCATGCGCTTTCCATACCGGGTCACAACGGGCGTGCCCGCCGCGAGCAACCCGAACAGGTACACGAGCCCGTGGCCGGGTGGCACGAACAGCGGGACGTTGTGCAGGCGATATCGATACACGCCCCAGATCAGCGACCCGAAGATCTCGAACCCCGTCGCGACGCCGACGCAGGTCCATACCTGCAGGCGCTGTTCCTTCGGCGCCTTGAGCGCGGACAGGTAGAGCACCACGAAGGTGAGCGCGCCGAGCGCCCACTGCTGCCAGAGCGCGGTGATCCGGCTGTCCGCGAGGAGCAGGAGGGGCGTGTAGGTGAGCAGGTAGGCATGCAGCCAGTACGGTTTGAAGCGATTCAGCACTGCCGCGAATGGTAGCGGGGCCGGTTTGCCGACCGGCCCCGCCAGAGAATGGTTACTTAACGGTGCCGCGCTCGTCGATGAGGCTGCCCTGGAGGTGCCAGAGGCTGTCCGACGTCCCCCAGGTTATGACCTGCTCCTGCATGATCGGGAAGTGGTCACTGGAGCTTGTCTTCACGCTGACGCCGGGAAGCAGGAACGGGTTGGTCTCGTTGAGGCCGCTCGCCGCGATGCTCATGACATTCGCGCGAGTCAGGTTCGACCCCGCCTGCTTGAGCACGTCGACCATCGTGTAGGCGACGGCGACGCCGTAGATGTTGAAGCCGTCCTTGGCGTTGCAGGTCGTGCAGTTGGCGATCACGGTGTTGTACAGCTTCATGCCGTCGTCGTTGGCCCACTGCGGGTCGGTCGGGTCCTTGAGGTAGCCGACGCTGGTCACGTTCTTCAGCGCGGCGCCCGCCTTGGCTGCGATTCCCATGTAGACCTGTGGGTTGGAGACTGAGTTGAGGTAGATCTGCGGCGCCCAGCTCAGCTTGGAGATGGTGACAAGCGCGGTGATCGCCGGCTTCGGCGTCGCGAAGATGAACACCGTGTCGGCTCCCTTGGCCTTCAGGGTGACCAGTTGGGCCGTGACGTCCTTGAAGGTGGCGAGGTCAAAGCTCTCCTTGTCGACGATCATCGACGCGCTGGATCCCAGCCCGTCGGTGAGGCCCTTCAGGTAGTCCTGACCGTAGTCGTCGCTCTGGTAGAGAACTCCGATCTTGGCGTTTGGGTGGTTGGCCAGGATGTCCTTCGCGTAGATCCGCGACTCACCCTGGTACGGGGGCTGCCATCCGAGGGTGTACGGGTTCGCCTTGAAGTCCAGGTTGAACGTCGTCGCGCCGGTCGCCACGAACAGCTGGGGCACCTTGTTGGTGTTCATGTAGTCACGCACCGAAGTCTGGGGCTGAGTGCCGAGGCCGCCGAAGATGGCGAAAACCTTGTCCTGCTCCACGAGCTGCTTGGTCAGCGTGACGGTGTTGGCCGGGTTGTAGCCGTCGTCGAGGATCTTGAAGGTGATCTTGCGGCCGTTGATGCCGCCCTGGTTGTTGATGTAGGTGAAGTAGGCGTTGGCGGCGTATGAGATGGTCCCGTACGCGGACGCCGCGCCCGAGAGTGCGTTGGTGTTGCCCAGGAGGATCGTGTCGTTCGTGATCCCGACATCGGTCTGGACGGTCGGGGTGGCCGAGCCGCCGCACGCGGCAAGGGCGACGAGAAAGGTGACGATCGCAGCGATGCGAGACCCGGTCTTTGCCATAGATCTTCCTCCCACTTTTATGAAGATGTATTTAATCAGTCTTTGGCTGGAGATGCCCTAAACAGTCTGGGGATCTGGCGGCATCTGTCCAGTCTCCCGATCGGCAGCCCCTCGCAGGCGCCTGCGGAGGCGAGCATAGCTGGTGACGAAGAGCCCCACGATTCCGTTCGGGGCGAAGATCATGATCAGGATCAGCACCAACCCGTAGGTGACAGCCGGGCCCGCCTTCTCCACGGTCGACGCGATCTGGCCTGGGATCCAGGTTTGTGACGGAACCCACTGGTTGGACTCGATCGGCAGGTAATAGACGAAGATGCCACCGAGCAAGGGTCCGGCTGTGGACGCCAACCCGCCGATGACGGCTCCAACCAGGAGCTGGATCGAGAGCGTGACCGGGAATGTCTCAGGACTGACGAAGCTGGTGGCGATCCCGTAGAGCGCGCCGGCGATTCCAGCGTAGAACGCCGAGATCCCGAACGCGAGCGTCTTGTAGGCGGCTACGTTGACGCCTGAGGCGGCGGCGGCCACCTCGCCATCGCGGATCGCTCGCATCGCCCTGCCGGCCCGATGCCGGACCAGGTTCCAGGCCAGCCAGAAGAGCACGGCGCCGATACCCAGGGTCACGTAGTAGATCCACTGGTCCCCGGTCATCGGCGTACCCGTGACGGCAGCGAAAGCGTCCTTAGCGAACTGCGGCGGATCAGGTGGGGCGAGGATGATTCCATGGTTGCCGCCGGTGAACTTTTCCGGCCGCGCGAGGAAGTTCGGGGTGACGACGGCCAGGGCAAAAGTGGCCAGCGCCAGGTATAGAGCCGATAGGCGCAGCGCGGGGATCCCGAAAACGAAGCCGACGGCGCCGACCAGCAGCCCGGCGATTGGAATGGTGGCGAGATAGTCGATGTGATAGCGCTTGACCAGGATTGCCATCGTGTATGCCCCAAGCGCCATGAAGGCGCCGTGGCCGAGCGACAGCTGGCCGCTGTATCCGATGAGGATGTTGAGGCCCATGATCGCGATCACGAATATCAATGCGTGCGCCCATAGGCCGGCGGAAAAGCTGCTGACCACGGTTGGCAGGCCGGCGAAGAAGAGGGCGACCACGACCACCAGCCAGTAACGGGGCGGGGCGTTGCGGATTCGCTGGAGCATCAGACGCGCCTGACGGTGGCCCGGCCGAAGAGGCCGTTGGGCTTCACCAGCAGCACGCCGATGATGATTGCGAGCGCCACCGCCAGCTCGAGGTCGCCGCCCACGAATGGAAGGTAGGCGCCGGCGAGATTCACGGTCACTCCGACGATGAGCCCGCCGACGACGGCGCCCAACGGGCTCTCGATACCGCCGAGCACGGCCGCCGCGAACGCATAGATGATGATCGCCTGCATCATGTTCGGCTCGAGAAAAAGGACCGGGGCGACCATGATCCCCGACACCGCGCCCACGGCCGCCGCGAGTCCCCAGCCGAGGGCCAGCATCCAGCTCACGCGTACACCCAGCAGCCGGCTCGCCTCCGGGTGGTGCGCCGCTGCACGCATCGTGAGGCCGATGGTGGTGCGCTGTAACAGCAGATAGATCAGCAACAGGACCACCGCCGAAACCGCGATGACGCCCATGTCCTGGAAGCTCACGAACGCGCCCAGGAGGTTGACGGTGCGGACTGGGAACGGGCTTGGGAAAGATCGCGGCACATAGCCCCAGATGAAGCCGGCCAGGCCGTTGACAAGCGTCGCCATCCCTAGCGTGATGATCACCAGGGTGAGCAGGGGAGCCCGCTCCACCGGGCGAATGACGACCCGCTGGATGAGGATGCCGCCCGCGAACGCGATCACCAGCGTGACGGGAAAGGCGATCCAATAGCTGAGTCCGTGATCTATCAGCGCGAAGGCGATGAAGGTGGCGAACATCGCCAGCTCGCCCTGCGCGAAGTTGACCAGGCCCATCGCGTTGTAAATGAGCACCAGGGCGAGGGCGAGGCTGGCGAATACCCCGCCGCTGGCCAGGCCGCTGATGACCTGCTGAATCAGGGCTTGCACTCTAGTAGCCGAGGTAAGAACGCCGCACGGATTCCTTTCCGATCAGCTCGGAGCTGGCGCCGCTGACCGCGACCCGTCCCACCTCCAGCACGTACGCCTGGCTCGATATTTCGAGGGCCAGCCGTGCGTTCTGCTCCACGAGGAAGACAGCGACTCCGTCCGCCTGGTTGATGGTGCGGATGATTTCGAAGATCGCGCGCACGACCATCGGGGCGAGGCCGAGCGACGGTTCGTCGAGCAGCATGAGCCGGGGCCGCATCAGGAGAGCTCGCGCCACGGCCAGCATCTGCTGCTCGCCGCCTGAAAGCGTGCTGGCCGAAAGGCGGCGCCGTTCGCGCAGCACGGGGAAGTACTCGAACACGCGGTCGTAGTCCTTGCGCAGGTCGCCACCGTCTTTGCGGAGATGCGCACCGAGGCGAAGGTTCTCGTCGACCGTGAGCTCGGTCAGGATGCCGCGGCCCTCGGGCACGTGGGCGATACCGCCGCGCACGATGTCCTCGGTCGAGAGCCGTTTGATCGAGCGGCCCGCGAAGCGGATGTCGCCGGTCCAGCGCACTCCGCAGGTGATTGAGCGCAGCGTGGTCGTCTTGCCCGCGCCGTTGGCGCCGAGCAGCGAGACGATCTGGCCCTCATCAACCGACATCGACACGCCGTGCAGCACGCTGGTCTGCCCGTAGCCGGCGTGGACTCCGTCTAGCTCGAGAAGAGCGGGCACTATGCGGCGCCGAGGTAGGCTTCGATGACGGCGGGGTTGCGCTGCACCTCGGCCGGGCTGCCCTCGGCGATCTTCCTCCCGAAGTCCAGCACCACCACCCGCTCCGAGATGCCCATCACGAACTGCATGTGGTGCTCAACCAGCAGCATCGTCACGCCCAGCTCCGTGTGGATGTGGCGCAGCAGCCCGGCCACGCCGTCGACCTCCTCGTGGCTGATGCCGCCGGCAGGCTCATCCAGCAGGAGGATTCGCGGCTTTGAGACGAGGGCTCGCGCCAGCTCAACGCGCTTTTGAGTGCCGAAGGGCAGGTCGGCGACGGGATGGCCTGCGTGCTCGGCGAGGCCCACGAAGTCCAGCATCTCGAGCGCTCGCTTCCGGGACGCCGATTCGGCGTTCAGGGCCGAGGGCATGGGCACTGTCGACTCGAGCCATCGACTGCGGGTTTTGATGTGATCGCCGACCAGGACGTTGTCGAGCACCGTCATCGAGCGGAAGAGCGCGAGGTTCTGAAAAGTCCGCGCCACGCCCTGGCGGATGACCTCGTGCGGCGTCATCTTGAGCACCTGCACACCGCCGACCGCGACAGTGCCTCCCGCGGGTCTATAAACGCGGGAGATGATGTTGAAAAGGGTGGTCTTACCGGCGCCGTTGGGCCCGATGAGCGCGACAACCTGGCCTTCCTCGACCGCGAAAGAGACCCGATCGAGGGCGACGACGCCGCCGAAGCGGACCGTCAGGTCGCGGACCTCGAGGAGCGCCATTTCGCGCGTCAGTCTAAGGACGACCGGCTTCCGTGGCTAGTAAGCAGCGGGTTCAGGCGGTTCGGGCGGCTGGTGTGGCTCGGCCGGGCCGTTCCAGACGTCGTCGGCCGCGCTGGTGTGCTCAGGTGGCACAGCCGGCGGCGGGAGATCCGCGGGTGGCGGATGCATTACGGGCGGCGGTGGAACCTCTGCGCCAGGGGCCGGCGGGCGCGCCGGCAGAGGCCCGATGTCGGGCCGAGCGCTCCTGTGGACGACGGACGCCGATGGCAGGACTGGTGTGCGGTCGACGCGCATGAGCAGCCAGTAGGCGAGCGCCGCCAGCAGCGCCAGGAGGCCGATGATCGGAAGGAAGACGAACGGTGGCTTCGTGATGACGTCCAGCCCGCTGCGCCCGGAATGAGTGAGCACCACCGATGACGCGCTTGTCGTGGGCGACGGCGACTGGTCCGAAGGGGTGGTGGATGGCGAGGTAGACGGAGCGGCCGGAGGAGTCGGAGTGGGCGCGCCCTGCAGCGTGAAGTAGGCGCACGGTATCGGCTGCACGCTGGCGCACAGGCGGTGTATGCCAGGGACGTCGCCCGGGAACGGCGTCACCACCTTTGTGAAGTTCCCGCCTCCATCGGCCGTCACGGTGGCGGCCACGTGGCTCATCGCGTCCCAGATGAGGTTCATCGACTCACCGGGCAGGAACGCGGAGCCCGTGGCGGTGATCCTCGTGTTGGGGCCGCCGGCCGCGGTGTCGAGGACTATGTTGGCCCCTATCGGAGTGGGCGTCGGGCAGGGGCCGCTCGCCGGACACCCTGTGTGGAATCCGGCTCTGACCATTGGGGACATGGCCAGGAGAAACGCTGCTGCCAATACCGCGCCGACGATCACGAGCGCCGAGGTCATGCGGAACCTATGAATGGGCATCGAGCCGTCGAAGTAAATCAGATCGGCGGCCAGGGGATCGACCAGGCGGAGGTCGGTTCCGGAAAACGCCAACGCGGATCAAGGACGCCGCGCAAGCGACGGCGGAGCATGTCCACCTCCGCGGGGCTGAGCAGCCTGTCCAGTGCGCCCGACAGCTCGCCGGATTGAAGGCTGGCCAGCGCGCGCTCCACGTCGTCGCACAGGTCGCCGGGGAGTGGCTCGCCTGCGAAGTTCCAGATGACGGTCCTCAGCTTGTGATCGGTGTGGAAAGTGAGGCCGTGATCGATGACCCAGACATGGTTGTCGGCGTCGAACATGCAGTGACCTGACTTGCGATCGGCGTTGTTGGTGATGACGTCGAACAGCGCGACCCTGACCCAGGTGTCCTGAAAGGCCGACTGCTCACCAAGGAAATGCCGGTTGTCGGCATCGACGAAAAGCTGCACCATGCCGGCGCCATGGGGTGCGCGGCGGCGGACGACCGTTGGCGGGATGCGAGGCCAGCCTAAGACCTTGCTCAATTCATAGGCCGCGACCTCTCGCTTGTAGAGAGTGCCCGCCTGGAAATCCCACAGCGGCGATTCGCCGCGCGCCGGCTTGTAGACGACCCTCATTCCGGTCGGCGGGTGCGGGTCGAGGGTTGCGAGAAACGTGTAGTTGGACGCTCCATGCAGGACGCCCGCCAGCCGCATCTCCGGCAGCCTGGCCAGCAGACGCTCAGTCGCCTTGGTCCCGGAATCAGAAGATCGGCCGGGCACCGTTGTTGACCGGGCAGGGGTGGCCGGACGGATCCATCGGAAGGCCGCACCGCGGGCACAGGGGCCGGCCCGCGGTCAGCACTGTCTCGGCCTGCTTGGAGAAGGCCACGACCTGCTGATGGCTGAGCCAGAAGCGGATGCTGGGTGCGTCCGCGCTCGCGCCCTCCTCGCCGGTCGCCGCCTCGCTGGCCACCAGCACGAACATGTGCCGGTCCTCGTGGTACCCGAGACCCATCTCGCCGACCTGCCACTCCGGCTCGCCGGGCGACAGCGCGGGGCTGGCGGCGATGGGCTCGACACCCTCGATGCCTTGCGTCGCGATCATCTGCTGGAGGCGGACTATGAGCGCCTGGATCTGCGATTTCTCGCACGTGAGGGTGAGCGTGCGCCCGGCGCCGGTCGCGAGCAGGAAGAACTGGCGCTGGCCCGGCTGGCCGACCGCCGCCACGGCGATGTGGTCCACCGGGTCGAGCTCGAAGATGGGCATCTCGAAAAGCCTACCCAGTGTCTGGCATCGGGGGTCCGCTGCATATTCGCGGCATCGGCGGCCGGAGCCAAGGAGACGACGAGCACGCGAGGGAGCGCATCGCGTAGATGCGTGACCGAGCGCGCACAGGAGGCGACGCCGGCTTCAGCGCCTCTCTCCGGTCGCGTGCGGAGTCTCCAGATGCGGTGCAATGAGAGAGGCGCCCGGTCGCCTAGGACGCGAAGATGCAAGGCCCCTCCGGTGCCAGACACAAGGATGGTTTCGGCGCTGGAGGCACGGGGAAGAAGATGAGCAGTTGACAATTGAAATTCGCGCCCCTCTTGGCGCGGGAGGAATATCAAACAGATGCCGAAAACCGTAGGAATCGACCTTGGGACGACCAACTCGGTCATCGCCGTCATGGAAGGCGGCGAGCCTGTCGTCATCCCGAACGCGGAAGGTTCCCGAACCACGCCCTCGGTCGTCGCGTTCACGAAGACAGGTGAGAGGCTGGTCGGCACGCTCGCCCGCAGGCAGGCTGCCGTGAACCCCGAGAACACCGTCTACTCGATCAAGCGCTTTATGGGGCGCAAGTTCGCCGAAGTCGAGTCCGAGCGGAAGATCGTGCCATACCAGGTCAAGCCTGGCAAGGACGACCGTGTCGTCGTGCACATTCCCGCCACGGACAAGGACTTCACGCCCGAAGAGATCTCGGCGATGATCCTTCAGAAGCTGAAGACCGACGCCGAGGCGTACCTGGGCGAGAAGGTCACGGACGCGGTCATCACCGTCCCGGCCTACTTCAACGACTCGCAGCGGCAGGCGACCAAGAACGCCGGCCAGATCGCAGGCCTGAACGTGCTCCGCATCATCAACGAGCCCACCGCCGCCTCGCTCGCGTACGGCCTCGACAAGAAGGCCAACGAGACGATCCTGGTCTTCGACCTGGGTGGCGGGACCTTTGACGTTTCCGTCCTCGACGTCGGCGACGGCGTCTTCGAGGTCAAGGCCACCAACGGCGACACCCACCTCGGCGGCGACGACTACGACCGCCGCGTCGTGGATTGGCTCGCCGAAGAGTTCAAGAAGCAGAACGGCATCGACCTGAAGACCGACCGCCAGGCCCTGCAGCGCCTTACCGAAGCCGCGGAGCGGGCCAAGATCGAGCTGTCGTCCCGATTGGAGACGACGATCAATCTGCCCTTCATCACTGCCGACCAGACCGGCCCGAAGCACCTCGAGATGACGCTCACGCGCGCCAAGTTCGAGTCGCTGACCGCCGACCTGACCGAGCGATGCCGCGGACCTTTCCTGGCCGCACTCAAGGACGCCGCCCTCACCCCGCAGCAGATCGACGAGGTCGTGCTCGTCGGCGGGTCGACACGCATGCCTGTGATCCAGGGGCTGGTCAAGAACCTGCTCGGCGGCAAGGAGCCTCACAAGGGCGTCAACCCGGATGAGGTGGTCGCCGTCGGCGCAGCCATCCAGGCCGGTGTGCTCAAGGGCGAGGTCAAGGACATCCTGCTCCTTGACGTCACCCCGCTGTCGCTCGGCGTGGAGACGCTGGGCGGGGTCGCAACCAAGGTGATCGAGCGCAATACAACCATCCCGACCTCGCGGTCGCAGGTGTTCTCTACCGCGGCCGACAACCAGACGTCGGTCGAGGTCCACGTGCTCCAGGGTGAGCGGGAGATGGCGCGGGACAACCGCACCCTCGGACGATTCCACCTCGACGGGATTCCGCCCGCGCAGCGCGGGACGCCGCATATCGAGGTCACTTTCGACATCGACGCCAACGGCATCCTCAACGTCAAGGCCCAGGACAAGGGCACCGGGCGCGAGCAGGCCGTGACGATCACGGCGTCTTCGACCCTCGCCAAGGACGAGGTCGAGCGCATGGTCAAAGAGGCTGAGCTGCACGCCGGTGAGGACCGCGCGAAGCGCGACGAGGTCGAGCTCCGCAACCAGGCGGACCATATGATCCACCAGGCTGAGAAGGTCATCAAGGACAACGCCGACAAGATTCCCGACAACATCAAGACCGAGGTCAACACGAAGCTCGAGGCGTTGAAGACTGCGGCCAAGGGCTCCGACACGAACGCCCTGCGCCGTCAGATGGACGAGTTCAACGAGGCGCTCCAGAAGATCGGCGAGCACATCTACTCCGGCGCCGGCACCGGGGGCGGGGAATCCTCGGCATCGGCCCAGTCGGACGGACGTCGTGGACGCGGATTACAGGGAAGTCAACTAAGACTTCGTCTCTAATCTACGAAAGGGCTCCGGCGCAAGTCGGAGCCCTTAGCGTCCGATCCCGGAAGTTCCTTGCATCTTCATCGGCCCGGGCGGCCGGGCGCCTGCGGCGCTGAAGCCTGCGTCAGGGGGCCCGGCGCATCCTCGTCACGCATCACAGATGCGCTCCTCGTCGCGCCACCCCTTCCTTGGCTCCGGCCGCCAGTGCCGCGAATATGCGGCGGACCTCCGGTACCGGACGCTTAACTTTGTGGCGGTGATCGCCTACATCCGCGCCCGGCGCCGGCTCTGGCCCGCGGCCGGGCTCCTCGTCGGCCTCATCCTGATGGGCTGGGACGTGGCGGTGGCGGCGCCCACCTTTATCTCCCAGTACGCGGTACGGAACGACTTCCGGCTCGCGTACGCGGCGGCGACCGTGGGCATCGAGGACGGCTACGGCCACCTGTACGACCTCGCGGCGCAGAAGGCGGCCATCGAGAGCCTCGGCCCTGGCTTCAACCCTCAGCCGTTCATCTCGCCACCGACCCTGGCGTGGCTCGTGACGCCGCTGCTGGTGCTTCCGTTTGCGGCGGCGCTGGTCATCTGGACGCTGCTCCTGCTCGTCGCGCTGGTCTGGACCTGGTACCTGCTCGCCCCGCCGGGGAGGGTCGTGAGGGCTGCCCACCTGGCATTGATGCTCGGGGTCTTCCCGGTCGCGTTTGGCGTCATGGTCGGCCAGCCCGGGGCGTGGGTGGCCGCGGCGGTGGCCACCGCGTGGTGGCTGATGCGCAACGACCGTCCCGTCTGGGCCGGGCTTGCGCTGAGCCTCCTCGTCATCAAGCCGCAGCTGGCGCTGCTGGTGCCGGTCTGCCTGCTGGTCTCGGGTCATGCCCGGACGTTCGGCGCCTGGGTGGTGGCCACCCTGGTGATCGGCCTCGTCGCGCTCGCCCTGCTTGGCCCCGACGGGCTGGCGCGCTACCGAGACGTGCTCGCGCAGACGCAGACGCCGGCCTGGGACATCACCCGCCGCTACTCGATCTCGGGCCCGCTCGGGCTTGGTCCGCTCCTCAACGTGACGCAGGTCGTGGTCGTGGCCATCGCCCTGTTCGCGGCCTGGCGCCATGGCGGCGCTGGTCCCGAGACTCCAATCGCGGCCGGCATCGTCGGGTCACTGCTCGCCACGCCATACCTGGGCTTCCAGGACTTCCTGATGCTCATCGTCGCCGGCTGGCTCGTCCTGCGTGCCGGGGCGACGCCGTGGCAGGTCGGGCTGCTGGTCGTGGGCTACGCCCTGCTCCAGCTCGCCCTGGTTGTCCTCGCCATACCCATCCTGTTGGCGGAGGCGCTGCTCCTCATCTCTCTTTTGCGTGCCGCGCCAATGAGCCGACGGTGAGATTCGAACTCACGACCTGCCACTTACGAGGCGGCTGCTCTGCCAGCTGAGCTACGTCGGCATTTTGCGCAAACAATTTGCGATTTGTGGCGGCGCCTAGGCTACCATCGAAAACGATGAGGACACTCGACGTGGAACGCCTGGCGGACGGAGAGTACGACCTCATCAAGCCCCTGCTCGTCGAGCTTCACATGGGTGAGCAGGTCCACTATTCGGACCACCCGCAGCTCAGACGTGAAGAGATCGAAGACCACCTCGCGACGGTGCCGGCGACCTTTCGCGGTGAGAACGTCGTCTTCGCCGTACGTGACGAGATCGGCGCCGTCATCGGCTTCTGCTGGATCGTCCTTTACGACCCGGGCACCGGCCTGGAGGGCGAGGTCGCGGAGGTCTACGTGTCCCCGGAGCACCGCGGCCGCGGGGTCGGCGAGATGCTGATGGACCAGGCCGTCCGGCTCTTTCGCGAGCGCCGGGTCACCCTCGGCTACGTCTGGACGAGACCGGACAACGAGGCGGCCGTCCGGCTCTACCGCTCGTCCGGTTTCGAGCCCAACCGGCAGCTTGTCATGACCTGGTACCCGACCGAGCAGTAACCTCTAGTAACAATGGTGCGTCCGGGGGCAACACTCGACAATTCATCGGCCCATTTCCGCCGAGCGCCCTCCGGGCGCTGACGCCTGCGTTAGGGGGCCCGTCGCTTCGTCGTCACGCATCAAAAGATGCGCTCCTCCTCGCGCCACCCCTGCCTTGGCGTCGGCGGTCTGGGCCGCGCCTTGTCGAGCTAGCCCCCCGACGCACCACTGGGTCGATTCCTCCCGAAACCTAAACTCGGAGGGTGCGACCACAGATCCAGGCCTCGGGCGACGTGCGCCCGGGCGATGACCGGGCCTTCGGCGGCCGATGGAGGCCGGTCGCGCTCGTCGCAGCGGTCGTGGTGTTGGCGGCGCTGGTCGCCGGCGCCGTCACCCTCGGCGTCCTCCAGGTGCAGTCGCCCACCAACCCGCAGTCGGGCGTCACGATCACGGAGGACTCCGCCATCGTCCAGGCCGCCGCCAGGGCCAAGCCGGCGGTCGTGAGCGTGGTCACCCAGCTGCAGCCGTCGGTGAGCGCCGGCTCGGGCTACCTCGTCACCAGCGACGGCTACATCGTGACCAACCTCCAGGTCATCGCCCACTCGAGCACCCTGACCGTGCTGCTGCTCCGCGACAGCAAGGCTCACAAGGCGCGCCTGGTCGATTACGACTGCCAGACGGGTGTGGCCGTGATCAAGATCGACCAGGTCAGCGGCCTGCCCACCCTGGCCTTCGACGACCCGACCTCGCTGGTCCAGGGCCAGGTGCTCGTGGCGCTGGCGGGCCCGCTGAGCGGAGTCGCCCTGCCGGGACATATCAGCGCGCTGCACCGGCCGGTCATGGTGATCGACCCGGTGGCGTCGGACCACAGCGTCGAGCTGAGCGACACCATCCAGACGGACGTGGTCATCGATCCGGGCACCGCGGGCGGCCCGCTTCTCAACGTCGGCGGCCAGGTCGTCGGCGTGTCGATGGCGGCGCAGGGGTCGAGCGGCGGTTTCGGCCTCAACACCGCCGACATCCAGGATGACGTCCAGCAGATCCTCCAGAGCGGCCAGCTGGTCGTCCCGTCGCTGGGCGCGACGGTCACGGTGCTCACCCAAGAGGACGCCGCTCTCGTGGGGACGCCTGAAGGCGGCCGAGTGGCGGCTGTCGACAAAGGCGGGCCCGCCGCCACCGCCGCGCTTCAGCCAGGGGACGTGATCACACAGCTGGATGACGTCACCGTCGACGCCGCCCACCCCCTGGCGCAGCTGTTGCGGTCGCGCTTCCACCCCAACCAGAAGGTCACGGTCACCTACTTCCGCGGGAACACCTCGACCCAGGTTCAGCTGACCCTGGCGGGCGTGCACCCGACCTGCTGATGGGCATCCGGAACCAGATCGGCCAAGCCCTCGACGATGCCGTGCGGGCTCTCGGCGTCGAAGGAGACCTGCCTGACCTCGAGCTCGGTCGAGCCAAGGTTGCGGAGCATGGCGATTACGCGAGCCCGGCGGGGCTGAAGCTCGCGCGGGCGCTGCGCGAGGCCCCGCCGCAGATTGCGGCGCGGCTCGCCCAGACGATGGTCGTGCCGGATGGCGCGGCAACCGCCGAGGCGGCGGGTGGATACGTGAACTTCCGGCTGACCGCGGCCTGGCTGCAGCAGGTCGTCGCCGAGGTGGCCGGTGCCCACGGTCATGGAGCCGGCGACCTGGGGCATGGCGAGAGCGTCCAGGTGGAGTTCGGCAGCATCAATCCCACCGGGCCGATGCACATCGGCCACGGTCGCGGTGTGGTCCTGGGCGACTCGATGTGCCGGCTGCTCGAGTTCACCGGCCATCGAGTCCAGCGCGAGTACTACGTCAACGACCAGAACACGCAGGCACGACGGTTCGGGGCCTCGGTCTGGGCGCGAATGCACGGCCAGGAGCCGCCCGAAGGGGGATACGCCGGCGAGTACGTGACCGAGCTTGCGGAGATGGCCAGGCGCGAGCTGGGCGACATCGAGTCGGTTCCGCCAGAAGAAGCGGAGGCCAGGGTTCGCGAGTACGCCATCAGCGTGATGGTCGAGCGCATTCGCGCCAGCGTCGCCCGGCTGAACGTCCGGTACGACGAATGGTTCCTCGAGTCGCGGCTGTGGCAGGAGGGGCTGCCCCAGCAGGCCATCGAGCGGCTGCGCGAGTCCGGGTTCCTGAAAGAGCACGATGGCGCGCTCTGGTTCGGGGAGGCCCTCGAAGAAGAGGACGGGCTCGGAGAGCAGGTGGTTTCGAAACAAGAGGAGTCGAAGAAAGAGGATCGCGTCGTGATCCGATCGAACGGGGAGCCCACCTACTTTGCGTCGGACCTCGGCTACCTGCTGAGCCGGTTCGAGCGCAGGCGATTCAACCGGGTCGTCGAGGTGTGGGCGGCGGACCACCACGGCTATGTGGCCCGCATGAAATCCGCGGCGTCCGCGCTGGGGATCGACCCCTCGCGGCTCGTGATCATCCTGCACCAGATGGTCAACCTGAAGGAAGGCAAGATGTCCAAGCGCGCCGGTCGCTTCGTCGAGCTCGACGAACTCGTGGAGAGAGTGGGCGGCGACGCCGTGCGCTACTTCTACCTGCTTCGCTCGCCCGACACGGCGATCGAGTTCGACCTCGAGCTGGCGCTCTCGCAGAGCAATGAGAACCCGGTCTTTTACGCGCAGTACGCGCACGCGCGGCTCGCCAACGTCGAGGCCACCGCGCGCGAGCGGCATCCGAAGCTGCCGGACAAAGCGGACGTCGCGCTCCTGGTCCAGCCATGGGAGCTCGACGTCGCGCGCCAGCTCGCCTTCTGGCCGGAGGTCGTGGAGGATGCGACCCGGTTGCTCGAGCCACATCGCATTCCTTATTACGTGCACGACCTCGCCACGGCGGTGCATCGCTTTTATCACGCGGGCAACGAGGCGGGCGAGCACCGCGTCGTGGTCGATGATCCGCAGCTGACGCGGGCGCGGCTCGAGCTGTGCCGCGCGGCGCGTCACACTTTGAAGACGGCGCTCGACCTCATCGGCGTCACCGCCCCGGACCGGATGTAGGGATCAGAGGGAGAACCAATTGGACGTCACCTGGCTTGGACACGGCTGCTTCCGGCTCCGCGGCCGCAGCGCCGCCGTCGTCACCGACCCCTACCCGCCCGCGATCGGGCTCAAGCTGCAGCGCCTCGACGCTGACCTGCTCACGATCAGCCACGAGCACGACAACCACAACTACGCGCAGGCCGTGCGCGAGGCTTATGAGATCCGTGGACCCGGCGAATACGAGGTGGCCGGCGTCTCGGTTATAGGCGTGCCCACCTATCACGACGCCGAAAAGGGGGCCAAGCACGGCCGCAACACGGTGTACCTGATCGAGATCGACGACGTGCGCGTCTGCCATCTCGGCGACCTCGGGCACCGCCTAGACGACGCCGAGGCCGAAAGTCTGGGCTCCGCCGACGTCCTGCTCGTCCCCGTCGGCGGGCGCACGACGATCAACGCCACCCAGGCGGCCGAGGTGGTCCGGCAGCTCGAGCCGCGGTACGTGGTGCCCATGCACTACGCCATCCCGGGGCTCAAGCTGCAGCTCGACCCCATCGACAGGTTCCTGAAGGAGATGGGCCTGACCGCCGGGGAGCCGCAGCCCAAGCTCTCGGTCCAGGCCTCCTCGGGCGATTTCGAGACCAAGCTCGTGCTGCTGGAGCCAAGGGCAGAGCCGAAAGCCTAGGGAAATGTTTACCGAACGGTCCAACCCGGTAACATTTCTAAAACCGCCCTGGAGGTCTCTATGTCGAAGTACGTTTTCGTGACCGGCGGTGTCGTCTCCTCGCTTGGCAAGGGGATCACTGCGGCGTCGATCGGGAACATCCTGAAGGCCCGCCACCTCACCGTCTCCCTGCAGAAGCTCGACCCGTACCTCAACGTCGACCCCGGGACCATGAGCCCGTACCAGCACGGCGAGGTGTTCGTCACCGACGATGGCGCGGAAACCGACCTCGACCTCGGTCATTACGAGCGCTTCGTCGACGAGAACCTGACTGTCGCTTCGAACGTGACGACCGGCAAGATCTACCAGGAGGTCATCGCGCGCGAGCGGCGCGGCGACTACCTCGGCGCGACGGTGCAGGTCATCCCGCACGTCACCAACGCGATCAAGGAGAAGATCCTCCGCGCCTCCCGTGACCCGCAGGCGGACGCGGTCGTGGTCGAGGTGGGTGGGACGGTCGGTGACATCGAGAGCCTCCCCTTCCTGGAGGCGATCCGGCAGCTCAAGAACGACCTGGGCCGCCAGAACGTCTTCTACGTCCACTGCTCGCTCGTCCCCGTGATCCGCGGTGAGGAGGCGAAGACCAAGCCCACGCAGCACTCGGTGCAGGCCCTGCGGGGGATCGGCATCCAGCCGGATGCGATCATCTGCCGCTCGGAGAAGCCGATCGGCGCCGACCTCAAGGAGAAGATCGCGCTTTTCTGTGACGTGCCGCGTGAAGCGGTGGTCTCGGTGCCTGACGTTGACTCGATCTACGAAGTGCCCTTGATGCTCGAGGCGGCCGGCCTCGGCAAGGTCATGGCGAAGCACTTCGAGCTCGATGAGACGGCGAACGCCCTGGACAACGGCCAGTGGGTGCAGATGGTCGAGCGCATCAAGCACCCGCGAGCGACGGTCCCCATCGCGCTCGTCGGCAAGTACGTTGCGCTGCCGGACGCATACCTCAGCGTCATCGAGTCGCTCAAGCATGCGGGCGTGCATCACAACGTTGGAGTGGAGATTCGGTGGGTGTCGTCCGAGAAGCTGGACGCAGGTGACACCTCCGCGCTGGCGGGAGTCGCCGGGATCGTGGTCCCCGGAGGATTCGGCTACCGCGGCATCGAGGGCAAGGTGCAGGCATCGCGTTACGCGCGGCACAACCGCATCCCCTACCTGGGTCTGTGCCTTGGCATGCAGTGCGCCGTCATCGACTTTGCGCGCGAGGTCTTGGACGCGCCGGACGCCAACTCCACGGAGTTCGCAGCCTTCACCTCGACGCCGGTGATCGACCTCATGCCCGAGCAGAGGAACATCGACCAGATGGGCGCCTCGATGCGCCTCGGCCTGTATCCCTGCAAGTTGCTCCCTGGCTCGCTCGCCCACAGGGCCTACGGAGAAGAGGTCGTGTACGAGCGCCACCGCCACCGTTTCGAGTTCAACAACGAGTACCGCGAATCGCTTGGCGAGGCGGGAATGGTTTTCAGCGGCATGTCACCGAACGGGCGGCTGGTGGAGATCGTCGAGCTCGTGGACCACCCGTGGTTCGTCGCGAGTCAGTTCCACCCCGAGTTTCGATCCCGACCCAACCGTGCGCACCCGCTGTTTCGCGATTTCGTGCGCGCGGCGTTCCTGCAGAGCGGCATCGACCAGATGGAGCTTCGCCCCGCGGAGCTGCTCGAAGAGACCGAAGGCAGCTAGGGGACACTAGGGAACCCGGTGGAGCAGCAGACAAGGGGGATCCCCTCGTTCCAGGCGCGCGGAGAGCTGTCGCTGGAGCTCGTCCATGCCACCGAGGCCGCCGCGCTTGCGTGCGCGCGCCTGCTTGGCAAAGGCGACCAAGACCATGTCAGCGAAATTGCGGGTGAGGCGATGCGGCGGGTGCTCGAGGACTCCGGCCTGGGCGGCACGGTGGTGCTCGGCCCGCGCAGCGATCCCAACCTCGCGTCGGGCACCGTGCTGGCGTCAGGCGAGCGCGTTTTCGACTTTGGGCTGTTCCCGGTCGAGGGCGCGAGCCAGGTGGCCAGAGGCTCCGCGAACGCCGTGTCGATAGTCGCAGCGGTCGAGCCAGGTGGGTTCGCACAGCTGCCCCAGGTCTGGTACGTCGAGAAGATGGTGGCCGGGCCCGGAGCTCGTGGCGCGATCGACATGGACGACTCGATCACCGACAACCTTCGCCGCATCGCTTTCGCCCGTGACGCTCGCGTGAAGGACCTGACGGTCGTCATCCTGGACCGCCCGCGGCACCAGGAGATCATCGCGGAGGTCAATGCCGCGGGCGCCCGCGTGCGGACACTGGAGGAAGGTGACGTTGCAGGCGCGGTCATGGCTGCGGTCGGCGGCACCGGGATTGATGCCGCGATCGGGATCGACGGCCTTCACGCAACCCTGATCGCCGCTTGCGCGGTGCGCTGCCTCGGCGGGGAGCTCCAGGCCAGGCTTTGGCCGCGCAACGAAGAGGAGCGAGCGCTGATCGGCGATCTCGCGGGCCGCGCCTATGGCGTCGCCGACCTGGTGCCGGCGGCGGACGTTGCGGTCGCGATCACAGGAGTGACGGGCGGCCAGCTGCTGCCGGGCGTCGTCTTCGGGAGCGGCTATGCCGAATCCTCCTCGCTCCTCATGTCCAGCCGCCAGGCGACCGTGCGGCGGCTCACCACGCGCCACCACACGGTCGGCGAATCCAGCTGACGCTGGCACGTGTAGGGGTCCTCACGAACTCACGGCGTCAGCCTCTGAGTTCGTGGGGCACAGAGCCGGATTAGGCCGTTCCAGGCCGGGGTATCAAGTAGGAGTAAATGGACGAGAGAAACCAGCCTTACGGGCCGCCGGGCGGGGGACAGCCGCCACCGCCGCCGCCGCCACCGATGTACCCGGTGACCTCGGATATCCCGCCGAGCTCGCCTTATCACTACTCGCCGGCGCCCACCTCGAGGCGCAACAGCGGAATCCTGGGCGGGATCCTGAGCGCCCTCCTGGCGGTTTGGGCGGTGGCCAAGTACGCGCTGATCTTTGTGGCCAAGGTGCCGGCGCTCGCCACTTTGCTCACCGGCCTTATCGCCGTCGGCGCCTACGCTTTGCTGTTCCCGTGGCAGGTGGCCGTAGGCCTCGTGGGGATGATCTTCATTCACGAGATGGGCCATGTATTCGAGATTCGCCGCCAGGGAATGGCTGCGACGGCGCCGATCTTCATCCCGTTCCTCGGAGCGGCGATCTTTCAGCGGTCCCATGCGCAGAGCGCGGTGCGGCAGGCGCAGATCGGCATCGCCGGACCGATTGCGGGAACGGTCGCGGCAGCCGTCTCGCTCGTTCTGTACACCTCGACGCACTTCGACCTCTTCCTGGTCTGGGCCTATTTCGGCTTCTGGATCAACCTCTTCAACCTGATCCCGTTCGGGATGCTGGACGGCGGCTGGATCACCGCCCCGATCGGCAAATGGGTGCAGGTCGCAGGCCTCGCCATCCTGGCCGCCCTGTTCTTTGCGGGGCAGGTCAACCCCCTGGTCCTGATCGTGGTCGCCCTGGGAATGCCGATGGTCTACAGGCGGTTCAAGGATCGGGCGTACGACGCGTACCTGACGTCAGGCCCGCCGTCGGCCCGTTTCGCACTTGGCGCTGCGTGGCTGGTCCTGGTCGTGTTCCTCGGCGTCGCCTTCTTCCAGACCGAGACCATGCTTCACGCACTACGTTCGGTAAACTAATTCGCTTGGAGTCAAGACCTTGAAAGTACAGATTCATCCCACCTACTACGAAGACGCGGTCGTCACCTGCGTGTGCGGGAACACGTTCACGACCGGCTCCACCCGCAAGGAGCTCAAGACCGAGATCTGCTCGGTCTGCCATCCGTTCTTCACCGGAACGCAGAGGATCGTGGACACGGGCGGCCAGGTCGAGCGTTTCCGCAAGCGGGCGGCGAAGACCCGC
>WNFH01002412.1_pt1 | contig 21588 bp, 13 predicted proteins | sample 5400411 | NCBI WGS metagenome assembly WNFH01 (sample SAMN13153347, study PRJNA577476) | soil metagenome | isolation source: 200 cm saprolite under Douglas fir tree site 2 hole 3 | place: USA:California | collected 2015-04-18
CGTCGAGTTCGGTGGCGCATCTTTGGGACAACGGCGCGAACGCCGTCGATGGACTGGCGAACGTGATGAAGGTGCGCGCCGCGGCGCTTCGTCGCTTTGGCGAAAACAATATTCGCGAAGGCGCGCCGATGGCCACGCTCGAAGATGTACTCGTGCCGCTTTACATGTATCACCGCTATCAGGTCGAAGCCGCGGCGAAGTTAGTGGGCGGCGAGGATTACACCTTCAGTTTACGCGGCGAGGGCGACAAGAATCCGCAGATCATTGCGCCCGAAGAGCAACGCCGCGCGCTCTCAGCGGTGCTCGATACGCTGAAGCCTGAAAACCTGGCGTTGCCCGAATCCTTGTTGCGTTTGATTCCGCCGCGCCCGCCGGGCTATCCGCGCACGCGCGAAGACTTTCGCATTCGCACGTTTCCCAATTTTGACGCGCTCGCGCCACCGGAAGCGATTGCGAATCACGTCTGCGATTTTCTTTTGAATCAGGAACGCGCGGCGCGGCTGGTTGAGTTTCACGCGCGCGACGCTCAGTATCCAAGCTTGGGTGAAGTACTCGACAAGATTCTTACCTCAACCTGGAAAGCGCCCATCGGCACCGGTTATCACGCCGAGATTCAGCGCACGGTGAACATGATCGTGCTACAGGATCTGATGGCGCTGGCTTCCGGCGAGCGCGCCTCGAATCAAGTCCGCGCCATTGCTGAGTTCCGGCTCGATCTGTTGAAGAGCTGGCTGATCGGCCAACGCGATTTGACCCGCGACGAAAACCAAATAGCTTTTCTGGTCTACGCGGCGAATCAGATCAAGCGCTTTCAGGAAGACCCAAAGAAAATGAACCTCACCAAAGCGAACGATCCACCCGATGGCCAGCCGATCGGAACGGATTGGTGGACGCGGTCGGATCGGGATTGGTGCGATTGGCGGTAGTGGGGCAGTAGCCCGACCGTGAGGGAGGGCTCCGGTTTGAACGGTGAGCAGTACGGACCGGGTAACAGAAGCGCTGACGTTCAATTGCGGACGCGGATGCGATAGAATCTCGCTGGAGGTTGGGACATGTCTACCGCTAAGGAACAGATCACTGAGCTGGTTAAGAAGCAGCCAGACGATAGCTCGTACGACGAGATCATTCGCGAGTTGGCGTTTGACTTGATGGTGCAGCGTGGCCTGAAGGATTCAGACGAGGGCCGCACAATTTCAAACGAAGAAATGCATCGCCGGATAAAGACTTGGCAGAAGTAGACAATGAAAGTCAGGGAGGTTATTAGACTTCTCGAAGAACAAGGATGGTACTTGGCGCGGACGAAGGGCAGTCATCGCCAGTTCAAGAATTCACAGCGGCCCGGAACTGTGACTGTATCGGGGAAGCCGAGTGTCGACGTGCCACCAGGAACATTGAATAGTATCCTGAAGCAAGCGGGTTTGAAGTAATCTGGAGGATGAAGAGTTGAGATACGCTGTTGTAGTGGAGAAAGGTGAAACTAGTTTTGGGGCGTACGTGCCGGACTTGCCCGGCTGTATCGCTGCGGCGGATACAAGAGAAGAAGTCTTGCAGTTGATTCACGAAGCCATCGAGTTTCACGTCGAAGGCCTACGCGAAGACGGCCAGCTCATCCCCGAACCTTCCTCAAGCATTGAATACGTCGAAGTAGCCGCTTAGGCTGCGAAATCTCCCGACAAATTGAGATAATCGGGGCAGTAGCCCGACCGTGAGGGAGGGCTCAGTTCTCCCCACAGACTACGCCCTCCCTGACGGTCGGGCTACTGCCCGTTGGACCATCGACCGCGAGATTAAGGATTCGCTCGATCGAGTTTCAGCAGCGCGTGCAGCAACACGTTCGCGCCATTCTCAATATCCTGTGGTCGTGAGAATTCCTTCGGCGAATGACTGATGCCGCCGACGCTGGGAATGAAGATCATGCCCACAGGCGCGAGGCGGGCCATGTCCTGCGCATCGTGACCGGCGCCGCTCGGCATCTGCTTGGTACTCAATCCCAACTCTTTCGCTGATTGATCAATTAGACTTCGAATGCGCGCGTCGGTTGGCGCGGGAATGTTTACGTTGATCTCTTTGAAGTCGAATTTCGTTCTGCTGGCTTGGGCGATCTGATCGGCTTCACTGCGAATCTTCTGATACATCATCTGGATTTTTGCGGCGTCGAGATCGCGCAGCTCGAGACTTAAAACTACCTTACCGGGGATCACGTTCGGCGCACCGGGCAGCGCTTGAATCCTGCCAACCGTACCGACCTGGCGGCCGGGGATGCTGGTAACGATGCGATTCACGGCCTCGATGAATTTCGCGGCGGCCAACAACGCGTCCTGACGTTTATTCATCGGTGTCGTGCCCGCGTGATTCGCAAAACCTTCAATCGTCACGTCCCACCAGTTGATACCGACGATGCCTTCGACCACGCCGATGTCGAGCTTCTCGGCTTCGAGGATGCCGCCCTGCTCGATGTGCAGTTCGAGATAAGCCGCGATGCTGCCTTTGTCTCGCTTAACGCCGGAAAGCTTTGTTGGATCACCGCCTAAAACCCGGATGCCTTCGCGGATGGTCTTGCCGCTGCGACTGACGAGGTCGAGTTCTTTTTCGGTTAACTCGCCATTAATCGCGCGGCTGCCGATCAAACCGCCTTCTTCATTTTGAAAGATGACAACTTCGAGCGGATGGCGCGTGGTGAGATTGTTTTCCGCCAGGGTCTGCGCGACTTCAATCGCGCCCAGCGAACCAACTACGCCATCGTAGTTGCCGCCTTCGGGCACACTGTCGATGTGCGAACCAAATAGCAGCGGCTTGAGGCTCCGATCGCTACCCGCGCGGCGGCCGATAATGTTCCCCGCGGCGTCGATCGCAACATCGAGCTTCGCCTGCTGCATCAAGCCAAACACATATTCGCGGCCACGCCGATCGGCTTCACTGTAAGCGAGCCGGCTGACGCCGCCTTGCGGGTTCTTGCCAAACTCAGCGAGGGCGTTGAGGTGTTGGCTGATGCGCGCGCCATTCACTCGCAGTTGCTGTTGCGCGAAAGGCCGGAACGCGAACGGCCGCGACGCAATCGCGCCCGCAGCTCCCAGCAGTCCGATGTTGAATTGTCGACGATTCATAAGCGGCGACATACTAGCAGGAAAACTGTCCACAGATTGCGCAGATTACGCCGAAATGAAAAAGTAGTCTGTGGATTAACGTTGCCAATCCTTCAATTCATCGACCAGGCGCAGAACTTCGGCGCGCTTCTTCTCGAACACCGCAAAGGTGGCGATGATCAGCGCGCCCGTAATAATGCCGGCCACGTACCACAGCCAGGTCCAGCCAAAGTTGACGGACGCATATTTGATCATCGTCGCGATCGCCAACAGCAGAAAGATCGAGCCGAGCAGCAGGAACGCCCGGATGCGGAAGATCATCCCGGCGAACACTCCAGCGATTGACAACCCGGCGAGGACCAGCGGCAGCCACGGCGAGCTCGCGACGCCGTTAACAAAAATGTCCGCGGTCGAAGACACGTAGATTGTGATGAGACACAGATAGCGGATGCCGGTCATCTGCGCTTCGGAAAAGTCTTTGCGGTTCAGGTGGGCCGCGATCAATACAGAGATCGCCGCCGGGATCAACCACAGTTGCGGATGCTGAAGGAAGTGATACTCAGACGTTTCATGCAGCAGATACCAGAGTCCGCCGTTTCCCGCCAGCGCGGCGGCCAGGCCAAACCAAAAAGAGCTTCGCAGGATCGACAGCAAGCCATACAGGCCACCCACGACGAACAGCAGCGTTGAATATTCGACCTGCGACTGCGCAATCCAGAAACCAATCACCGGAAGCAAAGGCAGAAATGCGCCGGTGCGTTCGATTGGTTCCGCAAGCACGCGAACCTGGCGTCTTCTCAGCACTTCGCTGATCGCGACGCCGGCGTAAGCGATCGTCAGGACCACCAGCGGCCAGTAACGTTGGAAGAAACCGTGGAAGAGCCAGGGCATCGTCAAACGAATGTGCATGAAGAGCAGGACCAGCATGACTTCGGCGACATAGACATAACCGCTCCGCCAGCGTTCAGAGAGACTGAGCGGATCGTGTTTCGGCGAAACTGCAAAGACGATGCAAATCACGACTGCGGCAGCGAGTGTCAGAGCAACGGTTATGAGCGCGAGGAACCTGACGCGCACGGCGCCAAACTCGATCTGGTAATAAACTTCGGTGCTGAGCACAAAGCCGAGAGCGACGATGCCCGCAATGGTCATTGACGGAACACAATCGCGAAAGGCTCTCGACCAGTCTGGTTCGCGCGCGATCAACTGATCCAACCCGATGCCGAAACTTGCCACCGTCGCGAACATCAAGCTCATCAGGATAACCGCGCGATTCAACCAGGTGCCGCTCGCTCCCGGCGCCAAACCTGACCAGCCGAGAAAGACCGTGCCCAGGAGGAACATGGCGACTGCGGCTCGCTGCCATTTCAAGCGATGTATTCCCTGCGCCATCAAACCGAACGTCAATGCCTGTGCGACTACGGCCATCGCCGCCCCGGCACGCAGCGGCCATTCAAAGAACCTCAAGTCGATCCAGAGCGCCAAGCCTACGACCGCCGCCACGATCAGACTGTTGAAGACACTCAACCACACGAGTTCACTGATCGCGGGATCGATGCGTGGCGGAATTTTCAACCGGCTCGCCCAGGAAACGACCGGCTCACGAGCGCGCCAGATGAGCGCGGCGGCGATTGCCTGAACGGCTCCGGCTATCATCAGCGCCCAGGCCAGGTGTCGCGGCGTCAGGCTCAGGTGATGCAAAACCGTTGCGGCCGTTAACAGACCGAGCAGATAGATTCCGGCGACGGCGTATTTCGCTTCGCGATCCCACAAGCACGCCGCCATCAACCCAACCAGCGAAGCGAGCGCAAACAAATCCAACACTGGGAGGAGCGTCGGATAGAAACCAAGCAAATCAGCGCGCAGGCGGACGGCAACCACGCCGCCCATCGCCAGAAGTGACGCGAGCGCCGCCACGTTGTGAAAAGATGTCGCGGCGTCTGACTGTGTTCCGGGTTGCAGGCGACGGGTCCTGAGTTCCAGCCACAACCAGAGCACGCCGGTGAGACTCAGCGCGATGATGTTGGCTTCGACAAATGCGCTGAGGCTGGTGAGCTGGCTCTGATACTTAAGCACCCAGATTGAAACCGAAAGGTTGAAGAGAATCCCCGCGGCATAGAGATAAGCGCGTTTGAAAGTGACCCAATTGAGCGCGGCCGCGAGCGCGCACATCGAAAGCAGGCCGCCGATTGACCACCACGCGCCCAGCGGATCGCTGAACGGACCGCGCAGCGCCAACAGCACCGCACTCGCGCCAACGGCTGTCGCAAATAGCACGCTGTCCCACTCCCAATCATCGGCGAGAGTCAACCCAATGCGCGCCCATATTCGAGCGATCAGTTTGCGCTCTTCGTCGTGGAAGAGCCTTGGCAAATCTTTCGCGAGCAACAGCGCCCAGGCTATTAAAACTATTCCGCCAAGCAGGACGTGCAATCCCGCCCACTTGGTAACTCCGAATCGCGCAACGCCGAAAGCCCCGAGCGCGCCCGTGGCCAGCAAAGATGCTGCGAGAGTGGCCACGCCGAGCGGTTTCCAGAATAGCTTGGCGAACACAATGGCAACCGCAACGGTCAGAAGGACGGCGAGCCAACCATTGAAACTTCCGGCGACGAACGTGGCGGCGCCCGCGCGATTAGGAAGCGCAATCAAATGCAACGCGATGGGAACGATGAAAATCGTGACAAAAAAGATCGCGATCCCTTTCTGACAGCTAAGCAGGAAATGCTCACGGTCGCGTCGGTTATGCTGAGACGAATCAGTATTGGTGTTGGTTTCTGGCGCCAGGCCCTCACCCCAAATAGGGAGAGGGAGATCGGATTGCATCCACCACGCTCGCGTTGCCATCCACACGAGCGCCACGCCCGCCGCCGCAATGGCGTTGAGTTGCAACGAATTCACGAGCACGACGCGGTTCATCGAGCCATTTAGCTGCGCCACTGAAGCAATGTGCACCGACGTCACGGTGAAATTGACGAGCAAGCCGGCCGCGAAGGCAAATGGCGCCGAGCGCTCGCGCATTGCGTGAATTCCCAACGCCAACACCGCGAGAATCAGCGGCACGCCGTACAGAGCCACGGTTCCCATCGCCCGGAAGAGGCCGGCTTGCGGGCCGCGCGCGGGCACGTAATTTATGTCGTCGACTATCGGAGAGAGGGTCAGAACAATCAGCGGCGTCAGGGTTATGAAGAGCAGGACTGCGCGCGTGACGACGAAGTCTCGGCGCGATCTTGTGGCCGCAGATTTCCCGCCAAACGCGTAAGCGATCGATGTGCCGAGCAGAAAAATCGCGACGCCCCAGCGGCCGGCTGAAGCCGTCGCAAACTGCGATTCAAATCTGCCGGCCAGAAGCGGACACACAGACCACAACACAAACAGCCCACCTAATGCAAAACCGCTGTGGCTGCGCTCCCGCAAATTCGCGAACATCACGGCCAGCAGAATCCAGAGCAGGATCAGACTGCCCAACCCGAAGATCAATTCGTGTGGAAATCCGGCGAGGTTGAAGACTTTCGGCGCCCGCGCGGCGTTCGTCAGTTCCTTGCTGATTCCGCTCGCGGTTCCGAGGGCAACCAGCATCACGAATCCGATCACTAGCGCTCCCGCCAGTAGATGATCGAATGCGAACGGCATTTCGAGGACAAGTCGCGCGGCCCAACCGCGTTCATTCTCGATCTGATCGGTCCGTGCCGCGCCGCGTCTGCGCGCGAGCGCTCGGATCGCGATCCAAGTCAGGCAAATCAGACCAAGGACGCTGCCCTGAATTTGTAACGCCCATGGATGCAGCCACGCGTTGGGTCGATACGCGTACCAATCGAAGCGCTGCAAGTAAGCCTTGGTGAGCAGAATTGCGCCGAGTGTAAGTGCCATCTGAAAACCGGTGAAGAAGATCGCTGAGTGACTGAGAGCAAGTAAGCCCAACCAGACCACAGCCAAAATGAACGTATGCGTCGCGAGCAATGAGGCGGGCTCAAAACCCCGCCCCGCCATTTCCGCCAACAGGAACAGCACGACCGCAATTGAAGCTGCCGTCGCGGACTTCTGTAGCGGCGCAACCAGTAAGCGCTCGAAGGTAGGTTTGCCGAGCTGCCGCATCCCCAGCGCACCCGCGGTGCATGCAAGCGCGAAGAACAAGGATGACGCCTGCCACGGAAAGCGGACGGCAAGAAGCGAGTGACAAACTTGCGCGGCGGTAAAGAACAACAACACTGTTCCGGCCCACGTGAACGCGACAAACTTTTCACGCCACGCAAACCAGAAAGCACCTGCCGCATAAAGCGCCAGGATCGCCGAGATGTGATAGATATCAGTATCGGGGCCAATCCCGAACGCAAACAGGAACAGTAAGCTGACAACTGCCACGGCGCACGCTGCCAGCAAGTACGAAAATGCGTCGCGCTCTTTCCGTCTTCTGCGCAACGCTTCGTACACGAGCACGAACGAAACGAATGGAATCGCCAGCGCTTGCCCCGTACGCACGCTTTCCGTGATCCGCAGCAGCGAAGCGACGCGCAAGTTCTCCCACGGAACGTGACCTGCCATGACATGAAAGGCGATCACATAGGCGAGTGTGAGACAGCCGGCGGCGATGACGTGAGCGCGAGGCTCGTCGAGGAAAACGGCGACTGCGGTGAATACCGCAAAGTTGAATAAGGCCGCGGGCACTATGCTCGCGGGATTCGGCCATGCCAGCACCATGCCGGCAACAGTCATCACCGTTCCGAGAATCGCTATGCTCGCTCCGGCCGTGCGCGTCGCGAATAGTTCTTTTCGCCGGACACGCCGCCAGAGCACAATACCCGTGGCGAGCATCGGCGTCCCGCCGAGGGTGACCAGCGGCGCCAGATGCATCATCGCCGTGCCGGTCGACCCAGTCTTGTGCAACAAGAGTCCGAACGGAAGGACCGCAGCAAAGGTCAGAGTGCCCAGCGTAACGAAAATGGCGTTGGCTTCGCCTTCATCGATTTCCCCATCGGCCAGGGCAAGTTTCAGCACCCAACCGCTCGCGACGACGTAACAAAGCACGGGGAAAGCACCCAGCAGGATCAGCAAGTTCGCGGAATTGTCGGGTGCGGCCAAATGTCGAATGAGCAATTGACCTGCCGACGACCCCAGCGCTCCCGCAGCGAGCAGGTGCGGCCACGATGGCGTGATCACTCGCCCTGCGAAATAAACCAGGCAGAGGAAGATGGCGGGCGCAATGATTTCGCTGCCAATGATCAGTGCGCCCGGTGGCGCCGCGCCTGCCGAAACCGCAGCGATGGCCAGAAAGTTAAGCGGGACCAGCAGCGTCGCGATGGTCAGAATGCCGCGACTGGTGGTCGGCAATTTCCAATGATGCTCGGTGTAGAAACCGACGCCGAACAATGCCGCGGTAACCGTGGTGAAGATCAAAAACTTCATCAACGGAACGCGGGAGATTTGCGCCCAGAGACTGATCACCAGAGCCGTCGAGCAACCAATGATCAAGACGCCGCCGATGATCTCGCCCCAGCGGACGTTGCTCTGCTCCATGAACGCCGCAAGCACTTCCGCGAATGGTCTGCGCGGCGGTTTCGGAAACGGCGAGACAGGCTTTGCTTCGTCTGAGTCTTTCGCCCAAGCTCCGAACCCTGGGGCCTCTTTATCAGGTGGCTGTTCTTCAGTAGTCTCGGGAGATATGAATGGAGGTCTCTCGGGCTCTACTGGCTTTGCCGTCCCTGGCGGCGTCTTCCGAGACCTGCTCTCCGGCGTGAACAGCGACGGCTGCCCGGCAGTGCCCGGACGACCATCGGGGAATAGCATCTGTTCGCGTTCGTTTTCGATCCTTGTTTTGAGGACGCGAAAATTGACTGCGTCCAACGCGCCGGACTGATGAAGGCGTTCTAATTGCCGCAGCGTGCCTAACAGTTCGTGAAGTTGCGCTTCCTGCACCAGTGATAATCTTTGCGCTCCGCAAACTCCGCAGAACTTCATTTGGATTTCGAGAGATTCACTACAGTTGTGACATGGGCGTTGCGCCGGCGAGCTTAATGAGAGAGTTAGGCCGACGACTGACTGTTTAGGTTTTCCGCCTCTGAAGATCCAGGCCAGCGCCACCCAGATTCCATGGCCGACCAGCGTGACGATTACCAGCAGGATGAAGAGGATGATAAGAAGTGGGATGAGAATTTCCATGCGAGTCAGTCAGCTTCGGATTCCGGCCTTACCGAAAGGCATTGCAAAGACTTCATGAACAAACCCGGCGAAACTATACTCCTGTTCCGCCCTGGGCCACATAAAATCAGGGTGTCGGGCCAGGGTTGGCTCAAGTGAGACCTCCCGCTCCGTGTTATCATCCTCGGCTGAATTTGAAGCGGGACTTTGAAGATGAATCTCTTTGACGAATTTCAGTGGCGGGGAATGATCCACGAAGCCACGCCAGAACTAAAGCAAGCTCTCGGCGAGGAGAAGTTGACTGCCTATATTGGCTTCGATCCTTCGGCGGCAAGTCTGCACGTCGGATCGCTTCTGCCGGTGATGGGACTGGCTCGCCTGCAAAAGTTCGGGCACACGCCGATTGCGATTGCCGGCGGCGGCACCGGTTTGATTGGCGATCCCAGCGGCAAGACAAAAGAGCGCCAGCTCTTAACTAAAGAACAAGTAGCAGAAAATCTGGTTGGAATTAAAGAGCAACTCAGCCGCTTTCTGGATTTCGACGCTGCCAACAATCCGGCGCGCATCGTAAACAACGCCGATTGGCTGGTTCCGATTTCGATGATGGAATTCCTGCGCGACGTCGGAAAATATTTCACCGTGAACAATCTGCTGGCCAAAGAAGCGATCAAACGGCGGCTGGAAACTGACGATGGGATTTCGTTTACTGAGTTTAGCTATCCTTTACTGCAAGCCTACGATTATCTCGTTCTCTACGATCGATATAAGTGCACTTTACAAATGGGCGGTAGCGATCAGTGGGGGAATATCGTCGCCGGGATCGATCTGATTCGCAGATTAAGGAGCGCGAAGGCGCACGGTCTGGTGTTTCCGCTGGTGGCCACCGCCGCCGGCGTGAAGTTCGGCAAGACCGAAGCCGGCGCCGTTTGGCTGGATCCAAAACTAACTTCGCCATATCGCTTTTATCAGTTCTGGCTCAACACGGATGACCGCGACGTGATCGCCTATCTGAAATTTTTCACGTGGCTGTCGCAAGAAGAAATTGATGCGCTGGCAGAGAGGGTTCGCGCGGAGCCTGAGCAACGCAAAGCGCAAAGAGAGTTGGCCCGTCATGTGACCGCCCTCGTTCACGGCGAGACGGAACTTGAGAAAGCGTTGCGTGCGTCAGAAGTATTGTTCGGTAAAGAGATCAGCGGCCTGAGTGTGCAGGAAATTCTCGACATCTTCGCGGATGTGCCCTCGACGGAACTGGAAAGATCAAAGCTTGTTGGCGATGACTTCACGCTCGGCGACGCGCTTGTAATCGCCGGTCTCGCACCTTCAAAGGGTGAAGCCAAACGTCTGGTTCAGGGCGGCGGGGTGTGCATGAACAATCGGCGCGCGGACGATGTGCGGAAAGCGATCTCTACTTCAGAGTTTATCGATGGCCAGGTTTTGGTTCTGCGCAAGGGAGCGAAGCACTATCACGTAATCCGAATTGTCGGGAACTAGTTTAGTGTTTCTGAAATGACTTTGAAGAGGCATCTTTCGTGCCCTTTCGTGTGATTTCGTGGATGGTCCTCTCGAGGTGAAGACTCGATCCACGAAATCGCACGAAAAAATCACGAAACCCAGAAACCCTATTCTTGAGTCGCCTCAGAACATCCCATACTTATTTGGCGAGTCAGCCGGCGCGACCTGGCCCACGTCCCACAGCTCCGCAATCCGATCGCCTTCAAAGCGGAAAATGTGAACCACGGAGATTTCCGGCTCACCGGACCCGTGTTGCACTCGAGAGTGAACTGCAACCAGTTCTCCCTCCTCAAAAATGTGCTGCACCTCAAGCGTAGTGTCGGGAAACTTCGCGGTGGCTTCCGCCATGCCCTTCTTTAGAGACTCGGCATCGCCGGCGAAATACGGATTGTGATGGCGGAAGTTTGGGCTAATGTACTTGGCGTACGCCTCGCTTACGTTTCCTGATGCCGCAAGTTTCAAAAATGATATGGCGGACTCTTTCCGTGGCGAGTTCTTCATCGATGCATTCTGCATAGTCCTCTCCGTAGAAGTTGGATCTGAACCCGAACCAGTTCACTAACGGACTATCGGCCGAACCTCTGCAGCAGATACGTCGGCAAATCACTTACCTTGACGCGTTCCTGTTCCCAGGTGTCACGATCGCGCACAGTGACGGCTTCGTCTTCCAGCGATTGATGATCGACGGTCACGCAGAACGGCGTGCCAACCTCATCCTGCCGCGCATATAGCTTTCCAATGCCACCGGTGTCGTCGTAAACCGCTCGCATGATCGGTTGCAGCGAGCGCTTGATGGCTTTGGCCATGCCGACAATCTCAGGTTTGTTTTTGGCCAAGGGCAATACGGCGACTTTGATCGGCGCCATTGAGTGATGGAGCTTCAGAATCACGCGCGTCTCGCCTTTGTCATTCGTCTTTTCAGAATACGCATCCATCAGAAGGGCGAGCGCGGAGCGATTGACGCCGGCGGCGGGCTCGATCACGTAAGGATAGAATCGTTGCTTCGTTTGTTCGTCGAAATATGAAAGGTCCTCCGTTGAATCGGGATTCAGGCGTTTACCCTCGGCGTCTTCCGGCTTCTTTGAATGCGTCCGCAGATCAAAGTCAGTGCGATTGGCAATGCCCATCAGTTCGTCCCAATGCCGCTCTTCGTCTTCGCGCTCGGGGAAAAAGCGGTACTGAATGTCCACGGTGCGCTTGGCATAGTGCGCCAGCTCCTCTTTCGGTTGTTCGTAAAGCCGCAGGTTGTCGGCTGAGATGCCGATATCCAGAAACCATTGGCGGCACGCGTCGATCCATTCCTGATGCGCTTGTTCGTCTTCGCCCGGGCGCACGAAGTATTCCATCTCCATCTGTTCGAACTCGCGGGTGCGAAAGATAAAGTTGCCGGGCGTGACTTCGTTGCGAAACGATTTGCCGATTTGCGCCACGCCGAAAGGCAGCTTGCGGCGGCTGGTATTCAGCACGTTGAGAAAGTTTATGAAGATCCCCTGCGCAGTTTCGGGCCGCAGATAGACGAGCGCATCCGCGTCGTCTTCCGCAGTCGCGCCGACATGAGTGCGGAACATGAGATTAAAGGGTCGCGGTTCGGTGAGGTTCTTCGAACCACAATTGGGGCACTTGCCATCGTCGAGTTTGTCCGCGCGCAGTCGCGTGTTGCATTCGCGGCAATCAACCAAAGGGTCCGTAAAGGTCTCTTCATGTCCCGAATACTTCCAAACCAGACGGTTCAGGATGATCGACGAATCGAGACCTTCGATGTCGTCGCGTTCGTGAACCATCCAGCGCCACCACGCCGCACGCACGTTGTTGCAGAGTTCCGCGCCGAGCGGGCCATAGTCCCACGCGCTGCCCAGGCCGCCGTAGATTTCCGAAGACGGATAGACAAAGCCGCGCCGTTTGGCGAGCGAAACTATCGTATCGATGTTGGGCGCAGACACTCTCTCGTGAATAGTAAATCGTGAATCGTAAATTGAAAACCGAGCGGAATAGGAGTGTAGCAGTCAACCGCGCGAATCAAAAGAGTAGTTTCTGACTTTCTTTGCTTCAGTGATTTGCGATTGGAACGGGACATTAGCCCGCGCGTCAGCAAGGGCTCCGTATTCAGGCTTGATGTGAGCCCTCCCTCACGGTCGGGCTACTGCCCCGTCCTTCCAAAACAAAAAGCAGGTAACGACAAGGGGGCGTCGTCACCTGCTTTCGAAAGGCCCACGTTCAAGGGCTAATTGCTGAGAGCGATCATTCGTCGCCCGACCGGCGCGGTCGTCTTGGCCGCGTGCGTTCCCTGGAGGGCTGAACGTCGCCTGGCTGGACCGTTGGTGTCGCGCTGTCGCGATAGCCACCATTTACGATGGTGATGCGTCCCGCATCGATTCCTCGATTAGTAACCAGATAGTCAGTTGTGCGCCGCGCGAGCATATCGGCCTGGCCTGTGCGGCTGTTCCGGCCGGCATAGATGATGATGTAAGCCTGCGAGTCAGGAGCGTTCTGCAGCTCGATGGCCAGGTTGTCAAAGCGCGCCTTGTCATCATCGAAGGCCACGGACTGGAATTGGTCGAATGGCTTGCACTCAACCACCGGTGGTTTCTTCTGCACGATACTGGTTGAAGCCATCGCCCGCTGGCGGCACAGGGCATCGCCCGACCCATCGTCGACTACCAGCGTGGCCGTGACTTTCTGGCTGCCGAGACCCGTTGAATCGACAGTGATAGTCGCAGTGCCGGCGCCGCTGACGATGCGCGCGTCGGAAGGCGTGACCGTCCAGGCGTAATTGAGTGGCGCCGTGCCGGCGTACGCCACATCCGAAGTAAAGGTGATCAGATCGCCATCGTTAACGCTGACGGGCGCCGAGATGTTAACCGGATAAGGACACGGATTCGGGGGCGGCTTGGTAACCGTGTACTTCTTCGGATGGTAATTAAGATTGACACAGACTTTGCGGCCGGCTTCGATGTCAAAGTCCCGCACCCAACGTCCGCCGTTAGGCAGCAGAATCTCGACGTTGTGATGGCCCGGCTCCAGCTCGATTATGCGAACGGTCGTTGACGTATCGCCCTGGGGCTTGCCGTCGATGCGCAAGGGAAAGCCGCCGGGATTGGTCGTCAGCTCAACCTGGCCGTACCTCACCTTGTGCTTCTTCCTGGCGTAAGCCGTGGTTGAAGTGCAGGCGAGCGCGAACGTCAGCGCGACGAAAATTGCGAACGCAGTCTTGATCTTTGCAGAGCTCATGAAATTAGCCACCATGAAAGTTTTCTGATTCATCATCTACACCTCCGTCATGGTTTCGGCCTGCTTGCGCGCGCGCATCTTAGCGTAACGACGACGCGCACCGGTGGTCAGAGCCACGATTCCTGAACCAAAGAGCAATAGCGAAGTCGGCTCAGGGACTTGCGGCGGCGTTGGTGTCGGCGTCGGACAAGTCGGGCACGTGTTGCAAGTCGGACACACATTATTACGGTTGTGATGATGAATGAACAAGAGCGGAATCGCGGCCAGAAACAGGAATGGCCACTTTGGAAATCCGCCGCCCACGGCCGGGATCTCGCCGCAATCGCAGATCGTACCGTCGACGTTGTCCTGCTCGAAAACCTGGACCTCGCCTTGTGGCTGCTGGGGCGCGACTTCGGCTCCGGCAACGAGCGAAGGCGCGGCCGTCTGGACGTCGGTAACAATGGCAGGAGCGGTCGGGCCGGCTAGAGACTTTGAAGCACTCGATGGCGGCTGCCCATTCGGATCCTGTGCGACTGTCCGCAGTTTGAGCTGTTCAATCTGACTGCTCTTCTGCAGGTCACCCATGACATTCACAACATCGGCGAACTTGATTGGACTAGCTTGCGCCGGTACAGCTACCAACAGCAGCAAACTAGTCATCGTGGCAAGTGGCCGGAAAAAACGGGTCCTCATCTGGTTAGGAAACTCCCTCCTCAAGACATTGGGGCCGGTGCTTTGACGGCTCTTTTCGCATTTATTACTCGGAAAACTGATGCTTTGAAAAGAGACGGCGAGACAGCCTGCCGTGGGTACAAGCCTCAGAAAAACCCTGTGGGCTTGATTTACCTGCTTGTGAAAGACGCCTAATTAGAGGGGTATTCCAATTTTCTGGAAGGAGTTAGCGGGGATTTCCAGAAACCGTCGGAGCGGGCGACAGCTTGCACCATTCGCCCGCTCCAAGGGCAACCATTAACCTTCGTCCTGGCCGCCGGTGGCGGGAGCGCCGGCCTCGCGCTGCTCGTCTTTCAAAATGGCCTTCCGGGACAGCTTTATCTTGTTGCCGTCCTTGCCTATGCACTTGACCATGATTTGCTGGCCTTCCTTCAACTCATCACGCACATCGCGAATCCGCCGGTCGGCGATTTCGGAAATGTGCAATAAGCCGTCAGTGCCAGGAAAGATCTCTACGAACGCGCCAAAATCAACGATCCGTGAGACGGTGCCAACATAGGTGGCGCCGATTTCAGCTTCCGCGGTCAGACCTCGGATGCGATTGACCGCAGCCTCGGCCGCGGCGCTGTCGGCTGTGGCGATCGAAACCGTGCCGTCGTCTTCGACGTCAATCTTCGCGCCCGTCTCTTCGACCAAGGCGCGAATGACTTTCCCTCCTGGTCCGATGACGTCGCGAATCTTATCCGGATTGATCTTGATCTTGATAATTCTCGGCGCGAACGGTGAAATTTCAGCGCGCGCTTCCTTCAACGTCTGGGCCATCGCGTCAAGAATATGCAAGCGCCCCTTCTTTGCCTGGGCCAAAGCCTCGGCCATGATCTGGGAGTTCACGCCCGCAATCTTGATGTCCATCTGTAAAGCAGTGATGCCTTCGCTGGTGCCCGCGACTTTAAAGTCCATGTCGCCGTAGTGATCTTCGGCGCCCGCAATGTCGGACAGGATTGCGTACTTGTTGCCTTCCATTACCAAGCCCATCGCGACCCCGGCCACCGGCGCTTTCAAAGGCACGCCGGCATCCAGCATCGACATCGAACCACCGCACACGGTGGCCATCGATGAAGAGCCATTCGATTCCGTAACGTCAGAAACGATGCGAAGCGTGTACGGAAACGTCGTGTCGTCGGGCAGCACGCCTTCGAGCGCGCGGCGCGCCAAAGCACCGTGTCCGATCTCGCGACGCGAAGACGAGCCGAAGCGTCCGACTTCGCCCACGGAGTAGTGGGGGAAGTTGTAGTGCAGGAGGAAGCGACGCTTAAGCTCGCCCTTTTCCAGGTCGTCGATGAACTGCTCGTCTTCTTTCGTGCCGAGCGTCGTCGTGACCAGCGCCTGGGTTTCACCACGCGTAAACAGCGCCGATCCATGCGCCCGCGGCAACCATCCGACGTCGCAGGTAATCGGGCGAATCTCTGAAAAGCGGCGCCCGTCCGGCCGGCGGCGTTGGTTCAGGATGTCGTCACGGAAAATCTTTTCCTTTAGATGGTCGAAGGACTTCTTGGCCATCATCCGGCTCTCGGGTTGATCTTCCGGATAAGACTCGACCACTTCCTTCTTCAGCGCATCGACCGCGGCGTAACTTGCCCGTTTCTCCTGATTGGCGGTGTCGAGCGCCGCGCGCAGCCGCTCGGCATAATTGCGCTCGATCTCGCCGATCATTTCTTCGTTCAGCGGCTTCGGTTCGACGGGCCGCTTCACGATCTCCAGCGCTTTATAAAGCTCTTTCTGCCAGCGGCACAGGCGATTGATTTCCTTATGCGCCAGCATCAGCGCCTCGACCATAATCTCTTCCGACACTTCCTGCGCGCCGGCCTCGACCATGTTGATGGCTTCTTCCGTGCCGGCCACGATTAGGTTGAGACGAGAATCGCGCACTTCGTCGTAAGTCGGATTGACGATGTAGCGGCCGTCAATCAAGCCGATGCGCACGCCGGCAATCGGCTTCGGGAACGGAATGTCCGAAAGATAAAGCGCGCACGACGCGCCGGTGATCGCGATTACATCCGGATTGTTGTCCAGATCAGCCGAGATTACCGTCGCGACCACCTGCGTCTCGTTGCGGTAGCCTTCGGTAAACAGGGGCCGGCAGGGCCGGTCAATCATGCGACAGGTCAGCACTTCTTTTTCATTGGGCCGGCCTTCACGTCGAAAGTAGTTTCCGGGAATCCGCCCGGCCGCGTAATTCGATTCGCGGTACTCGATTGTGAGCGGAAAAAAGTCGATGCCTTCGCGCGGCGAGCTGGCGCCGACCGCCGCGCACAACGCCATGGTATCGCCGTAGCTAATAACGCAAGAGCCGTCGGCCTGCTTGGCGACGCGACCAACCTCAACGCTGAGATCGCGATCACCAACTTTGATTGATTCTTTGAGGTATTTCTTAACTGTCATTTTTCATTGTCTCCTTTGACAATACCTGCCCGGGGCAGGCACGCGGCGTCTCATCCGCCGCGCTTTGGTTTTAGGTCATGGAGGGCTGCGACTGGTCCGCTTTCGAAAGCGCTAACCAGTCAGCGCACTCCAAAAAAGAAGGCGGCAGAGCCTAGCCGTGAAGCTCTCGCCGCCTTCGGATTGTTTAGGCCACACGCGCCGCCTGGCTCCCGGTATCGCCGTCACGTTCGGCTCGGGCACAAGCTCTTCGATTGACGCGGGCTTTTTCAGTGCCGAGATTCGAAGATTCTCTCGTTCGATTTTTCGTCTTGATCTTTTCCAGGGATCCGACCGGCGCGTCCGACTATCGGCGCAGTCCCAGTCGGCCCACCACTTCGTGGTAGCGTTGTATATCCGTCTGCTTCAAGTAATCGAGCAAAGTGCGTCGCTGCTGGACCATCTTTAGCAGGCCCCGCCGCGAGTGATTGTCCTTCTTATGTGTCTTGAAGTGTTCGGTGAGTTCGTTGATGCGCCGGCTGAGTAGTGCGACCTGTACGGGCGTCGAACCCGTGTCCGTCTCATGCGCGCGATAATCGCTGACGATCTGTTCTTTTGCTTCCCTTGCTAATGCCACTGCTAAAAATGGTCCTCCTAAGTCGCAGTAAGCCCACTTGTGAACGACGGTCAAACCGCGAAAACGTCAAATTACACGTGTAAAACTAACATCTGGCTCGCTCGACTGTCCAGCGACCAGCGAATCCGGCTGTCGCCTGACTGGTGCGCGCGACCTGCTTCTCTGATAAGATTTGCCGATTCCCTAACAATAGTGCGAGGTTGATGGCACCAGCGACAACCAAAATTCTAATCCTCGGCGGCGGATTCGGCGGGCTGTTCAGCGCGCTTGAGTTGGCCGGAACAGGTGACGTGACGCTGGTTAGCGACGAAGATCACTTTCTGTTCAAGCCGATGCTCTATGAATATCTGAGCGGCGAGGTCGACGCCTGGCATATCGCTCCTGACTGCAAAGAGCTGCTCGATGAAAGAGTGCGCTTCGTTCGCGGCGTAGTGACAACAATCGACCTGGAGGCTCGCGCCGTGACGGTAGCGGAGCGCGCGGAGTCAATTTCGTACGACGTGCTGGTGCTGGCGCTGGGAGGCGTGACCAACTTTGCCGGCGTCGAAGGCGCCGAGCAGTACGCGCTGCCTTTCCGGAGGCTCGTCGATGCAAATCATTTGCGACGGCGAATGACTGAGGCGCTTGACCGGGTTCAGCCTGATGCCGCGCCCCAGGACGCGCGCAGCGCTTTGACTTTCGCAGTCGTGGGGGGCGGCGCGAGCGGCGTCGAGCTGTCGACGAAGATGGCCGATCTGCTGCAAGATGCCCTGCGGCGGCGAGCTTTGCAGGGCGAGCCGCGCGTGCTGGTGATCGAGATGACCGACCACGTCGTTCCGGGCATGGGCGAAGAGATACGCAAGTTTGTCGAGCAGGCCTTGTTCGAATCTCGCGTTGAAGTGCACACACAAACGCGCGTCGTACGCGTTGCCCCAAACAGTATTAGGCTCGAACACAACCACGAGCAGACTGAAGTGGCGACTGCCGCCGTCGTGTGGGTCGCGGGCGTGCGCGTCAATCCGCTCGTGGAACAACTGGAAATCGAGAAAGATCGGCGCGGGCTGATTGTGGTCGAGCCAACCCTGCAAGTTCGCGGTCACGAAAATATTTTCGCGCTTGGGGATATCGCTTTCTATAAAGATGTCGTGCCTACGCTCGCGGGCACTGCGCAGCTTGCGTTTCAACAATCAAGCCTGCTGGCTTCCAATGTGCGTCGATTCATCGAGGGCCGCGAACTTAAGTCAAGACATTTTGTCGAACTTGGTGAAGCGGTAAGCCTCGGCACCGAGCGGGCTGCGGTGCTCTCCGCCGGAAAGGTGATCAGCGGTCCGCTGGCGCGGCAAGCGCGGTTTGCGCTCTACACTCAACGTCTGCCGACCTGGCATCATCGTCTGCGCGTGGGGGCGAGCTGGTTCTTCGAAGGCACGGCCCCCCGGCCGCTCCAGCCTTTGGGGTTTTAGTTCTTTACGCCGTTTCCTGAACTTTGCGTCTTTGCGCCTTTGCGTGAGAACTGGTTTGAGTTAATCAAGAATGGAATTACCCGCGTCGTGAATGGTTTGTACGAGTAATTCTCACGCCAAGGCGCAAAGGCGCGAAGAACAGCGAATCAAAAAAACGGGCGCAAACTCTTCATGTCTATCTCGGAAAAGAAGTCAAGCGAAGTTGCACCACCAACCGGTGACATGCCCGCGGAAGAGTTTCGCCGCTTCGGTCATGAGATCGTCGACTGGATCGCGAACTATTTCGAGCGCATCGAAGAACTGCCAGTGCTCGCGCAAGTTGAGCCCGGTGAATTAAAGGCGCAACTGCCTTCGTCGCCGCCGGAAAAAGGCGAGGCGATGGAAACGATTCTCGCCGATGTCGATCGCTTGATCGTCCCCGCGCTGACGCACTGGAGTCATCCGTCGTTTTTCGCTTACTTCGCCACATCAACTTCCGCGCCGGGAATTTTCGGTGAGCTGTTAAGCGCGGCCTTCGACGTGAAATCGATGCTGTGGCGAACGTCCCCGGCCTCAACCGAACTGGAAGAAGTCACCCTTGACTGGTTGCGACAGATGATCGGTCTCGATGCCGGCATGAGCGGGTTTATCTACGACACGGCGTCGGTTTCCAGCATGCACGCGATCGCCGCCGCCCGCGAAGGCGTTGAACTGCGTATCCGCGAAGAAGGCATGAGCGGGCGCACGGACCTGCCGCTGCTGCGCGTCTACGCCTCCGAGCAAGCACACTCCTCGATCGATAAAGGAATTATCACGCTGGGATTGGGGCAGCGCGCGCTGCGCAAGATTCCAACTGACTCCGAGTTTCGCATGAACCCGGAGTCGCTCGCTGAAGCGATCGAGGAAGACAAGCGCAACGGCATCCGTCCGTTCTGTGTCGTCGCGACCGTGGGAACCACTTCAACATCAAGCGTTGATCCGGTGCCTGCGATTGTAGAGATCTGCGAGCAGCACACGATGTGGCTGCACGTTGATGCCGCGTATGCAGGTCCGGCCGCAATCGTTCCTGAGATGCGGCACATCCTCGCCGGCTGTGATCGCGCAGATTCACTCGTGCTCAATCCGCACAAATGGCTGTTCACGCCCTTCGATCTTTCAGTGCTTTATTGCCGGCACATGGACTTGCTGCGGCGGGCTTTTTCGCTCGTGCCGGAATATCTGCGCACCCCGGAACAGGATCAGGTGCGCAGCGGATCAGATTACGGCGTCCAGCTTGGCCGCCGCTTTCGCGCCCTGAAACTGTGGATGATCATTCGCTACTTCGGCCGTGAAGGACTCGCCGAACGCATCCGCGAACATTGCCGTCTGGCAAAACTGTTCGCGTCGTGGGTCGAAGAATCGCCGGACTGGGAGATGATGGCGCCAGTGCCGTTTGCGCTGGTTTGTTTTCGCGCGTGTCCGCCGGTCGAAGGCGAAACTGAGGAAGTTATAGCGAAACAACTTGACGCTCTCAACGAAGCGATTATGGGTGGCGTGAATGCGAACGGCGAAGCTTTTCTGTCGCACACCAAGTTGAACGACAAGCTTACTCTGCGCCTTTCGATCGGAAACATTCGCACGGCCGAACGCCACGTCCGCCGCGCCTGGGAGCTATTGAACGAGCAATTGAAAAAGCTTTCCGCTCGCTGACATTTCGTAATTCTTGAGTCAAGTTTTCTTTGCGGCTTTGCCCCTTTGCGTCTTTGCGTGAACTAACAACACAGCTTCCACTCCGATGACTGAGAACGAGATTGCCGCGATTATTGTTGACGTTCCTACAGAATTCATAAGCAACTGGGACCCGGCTTGCTTGAGTCAGTTTACGAGGCCATCATGGGTTATGAAATGACTTCACGTCTCGCAGCAACAAGCGCTGCCAGTCATTCATGAAGAGGTTCGCATGGACGTTGGTTTCCGAGCAGATCTCATAGTCGAAGGCAAAGTAATCTCGAGATCAAATCTCTTGAGGTTCTCGCTCCCGTTCACAAGAAGCAGTTGTTGACATACTTGCGAGTGGCTGATAAGCGCCTCGGCCTTCTAATTAATTTCGGGGCGGCTTTGATCAAGGATGGAATCACCAGGGTAGTCAATCGGCTCGCCGAATGATTCACGCAAAGACGCAAAGGGGCAAAGCCGCAAAGTGTTTTGGGAATGAACATTTTCGTCACGAAGCCGGACTGTAATTATGCTGACACACATCGTCGTCTGGAAATATCGCGCTGACGTTCCGCAAGCTACTCGCGAAGAGCATGTCGCCCGGCTGAGAAGCATCAGCCGCGTCGTTCCGGGAATCGAAGGCTTCTCGGTAGGCTTCGACACGGTGCATCTGACGCGTTCGTACGACACCGGTTTGGTGGCTGTCTTTCACGACCGTCCGGCGCTGGACGCCTACACTGTTCATCCCGAACACGTGAAGGTCGCTGACTTTGGTCGCGGCCTAAGCGAACACGTCGCTTCGGTTGATTTC
>WNFH01001435.1_pt1 | contig 21579 bp, 17 predicted proteins | sample 5400411 | NCBI WGS metagenome assembly WNFH01 (sample SAMN13153347, study PRJNA577476) | soil metagenome | isolation source: 200 cm saprolite under Douglas fir tree site 2 hole 3 | place: USA:California | collected 2015-04-18
TTGTGGTCTCGGAATCCACAGTCTCTAATGCGACGGCGGGCGTCGATCTCTCAGCACTTTATATCATCGAAAACAACATTGCCCCTGTAATGAGCGAAAGTTATGGGGCCTGCGAGGCTTCCTTAGGGACGACCGGCAACAAGTTCTACAGGGACCTGTGGCAACAAGCCGCTGCCCAAGGGATTACGGTCATCATCGCTGCCGGCGACAACGGCACGGCAGCTTGTGACACTGCGAGCGGCCAAACGTCGGCGTCGCACGGGCTGGCGGTCAGCGGACTGGCCTCGACGCCGTACAACGTGGCCCTCGGCGGAACCGACTTCTACTACACCAGTGCGAATCCAGCGACGAATTACTGGAACGATGCGAATTCGAATAACAGCACCACGGGACAGTCGGCGAAGTCCTACATCCCTGAGACTACCTGGAACGATTCATGCGCGCAGAATGGAGGGACGGGCTGCGGCAGCGTTCACAGCAACGGTAGGGATCTCATCGCCGGGAGCGGCGGCCAAAGCAACTGCTCTACGCTAAACTCCGCAGACACGGCGTGCACCGCAGGATACGCGAAACCCGGCTGGCAAAGCGGGACAGGCGTGCCGAAGGACGGTGTCCGAGACATCCCGGACGTTTCCTTGTTCGCCAGCAACGGGGCGAACAACAGCTTTACATTGTGTGCCAAGCAGACCAGGTCGATAGCAACTCGTGCAGCTTAACTTCCGGGTCGCTTTCGTTTGTAGGTGTGGGGGGAACATCGGCGTCAGCCCCGGCCTTTGCAGGAATCATGGCGCTAGTCAACCAGAAAACCGGAGCGCGCCAAGGTAACGCCAATTATGCGCTCTATAAATTGGCCGCGACGCAGAACCCATCGAGCTGCAACGCCACGACCGGCTCCGGTTCGAATTGCATCTTCAACGACGTAACCGTTGGCAACAATTCGGTGGCATGCACCGGGGGTTCGCCAAACTGTAGCGCCTCGAGCGGATACGGCGCGCTTGTGGATCCTCAGAATAAGTCTACGCCGGCGTGGACGACGACAAACGGGTATGACCGGGCGACGGGCTTAGGCTCTGTGAATGCGTATAACCTGGTGCAAAATTGGTCTGCGGCATCATTTACCGGAACTTCTACAAATCTGACCCTCAATAACGGCAACGCCGTCAACATTACCCACGGCCAGTCTGTGTCGGTCAAGATCTCCGTTTCTCCGAGTTCGGGGTCAGGAACGCCCACGGGAGATGTATCGCTGATTGGGAATCTATCCGGCAGCAGCTCAGCTGGGATCGGCGTGTTTACGCTGAGTAGCGGCACTGTTTCCAGCTCCACCAACTTGCTGCCCGGAGGCACATATAGTGTGACCGCGCACTACGCAGGTGACGGAACCAATGCGGCGAGCGATTCCAATGCAGTGAGTGTCGCGGTCGCCCCGGAGAGCAGCAAGACCGCAGTCAGTCTTGTAACCTTCACATCATCTGGGTCCGTCTCCAATTCAAACGCAACTTCAGCTGCGTACGGTTCACCCTACATCCTGCGCGTCGACGTAACCAACAACGCCGGCCAAAAGTGCTCTTCTGCGTCGGTTCCCTGCCCAACAGGATCGGTAACTCTAACCGACAACGGAACATCGCTCGACAATGGCACCTACACGATCAATAGCGCGGGCTATTTTGAAGACCAGCCAATTCAGCTCAATGCCGGGTCCCACCCGATCATAGCGAAATATGCCGGAGACAACAGTTATACGGGCAGCACATCGCCCACCAACGCCATCACCATCTCGCAAGCGTCTACGAGCACGGGCGTCACCTCGAGCAGTACTATTATCCATTCTGGGGAAAGTGTAACGCTGACGGCTATCGTGAAGACGAACAGCAGTGGCGCCGCGCCCACTGGAACCGTGCAGTTCTACAGAGGTTCCAGCGTCATTTCTGGCACCGTCGCTTATAGTGGAGTGGCAGGCACGAGCAGCACGGGCGCTTATTTGCAAGCGACACTTACGACAACTCTTTCTTCGAGCGTAGTTCCGGTCGGAGGCATGCGGAGACGCCTGGAGCTTCCAAAGGGCCCCTCCTTTTTAGTGCTGGTCTGCGGACTGCTCGCGTTCCTATTGCTCGGGTTGAGGATTCAACCGCTGAAACGCCGACGTTATGCCTGTACCGTGCTACTGCTTTTTGCCGCCTCGGCGGCTGGCTTGGTGGGCTGCAGCGGAACGGGCAAAACGGGCAGAACGGCCAGCATCACTGCAAAGTACGGCGCTGACACCAATTACCAGAATTCAACGTCATCGGCTATAACGATCACGATACAGTAGACTCAGGACAGGATGCGCACGCGGCTCACACAGGCAGTCTAAAACTCAGTTACGAGAAGACGTTTAAAGCGAGCTCTCGCTCGCTCTGGGGACGAGAGCCTCATTTTGCTACTCTCTGGCTACCGCAGGCCACGACGAGTGCTGGCGTCCCAGCCCGCCATGCCAGTGTGCTATCGACTCTCGAATTGGGTTCGAACGTCACTGGTTTTCAGGATCGCATGGCTGCTCAGACTTCCAACTTTGCACTTTACATGGAAGACGAAAACTAGCCTGGGCCGATCCTGCGGAAGTGCCCAGACAGACACAAAGGAAAAAGATGGTGGAGGCGGAAGGAGTCGAATTCTCGACGCCTTTTTGAAAACACGTAAGTTTGTTGACTTTTGAAGTCATAGAACCTAGAGAATTCATACATTCAAAATGTATGGGCACAATCTAGGCACAGAAAATTGGGGTGAACCCCTGTTTTGAGACGCTCGCCGAATGTGCAGCGCTTCCGTGCAGGAATTGGCCGCCTAGGCGAACTGCTGTGTCCGTGCGTACAACGTACCGAGACTGTTTAGGGTCGCGTCTCCCTCAAAAGGCTGCGTTTAGCGGCATGAAATCAGTTGTCGTGTATGGTCGAGCGGCGTATTCTCCCATCATTATCATACCTGTGAGAGTATTAAGACTCAGTAGAAGTAACGGTATAGCAGACTAGCCATGATGCACGTACCCGCTAGCGAATTCGAGCGCAATGCTTTTCAAACTACCGGCGCAACGGGCCGGCAGGCATGAGCAATGGACGGCCATCCTCGGGCTCTCGCAGGAAACGATGAATTGGAGGCTACATGACGCGTGCAAGAAATCCGCTCAGTGTTCTGATTGCATTGTTGTATTTCTTGATGTCGACACCTCAATTGTGGGCTCAGCGCTGTGGAGTGGAACGCTGGTCGGTGAAAACCGGAACCGATGCTGATGCACAGCGCGTTGACCTGGCAAATCCTAAAAACAAGACCATCGCTGAGTTGATTGCTTTAACCCCGCCCCACCCGATTCCGGCCGCCTCGAGATTCTCTCCCACTGAAACAACCGTTTTTGTAGTCAATGCCACGCTCACCGATTACAAGTTGGAAGGAGGATCAAAGGGAGATTCCGACTACCACCTCGTTCTCCAGGATGACCAAGGAAATACGATGGTGGCGGAGATCCCCTCTCCTCACTGCGTAGACAGCGGCAGCCCGTTTGCGGCGCAGATCGCGAACGCCAGGGTCAAATTTGATTCGCAGCTCACGGCGGGATCATCTTTCCAGACGGCGGACATTCCCGTACAGGTGACTGGTGTGGGTTTCTTTGACTTTGCGCATGGACAGCACGGGGCAGCTCCAAACGTCTTCGAGTTGCATCCAATCCTGGATATCGTGTTCAATCCACAGCCGATGGGGGGCCCCGATTTCAGTCTTTCGGTCCCTTCTTCCGCGATTCACGCCGCGCAAGGAGGTTCAACCTCCCTTACGATTGGCGTCAACTCTGTCCAGGGCCCTCTTCCGAATGTCGCGCTCAGCACTTCGGGGCTGCCGACTGGAGTGAAATCGCACTTGAGCCCTTTGAGCAACGGGAAATCCACACTTACTCTGACTGTCAGCGCTGCGACTCCGAATGGATCATTTCCGTTTGTGATCACGGGCACGGGAGGCGGAAAGAGTCACAGCCAGGCTGCAAGCTTGGAGGTAACCGCCTCGCCCCAGCCGGTTGTTGGGCAGGACTGGGAATACCAAGTCATCAGCGTGAACAGTGAGCAGGAGGTCATCGACCAAGCGAATAAACTCGGAGCGCAAAACTGGGAGCTCGTCAGCGTCGTGCGAGTCCAGGGTAATGCTGGCTGGAAGGCATTTTTCAAGAGACCGAGACAGAATTTTTGAGGGACTTCCACGCGGAACTGTCCAGTGCCGCCGGGAAATACGCGGCTCCAGTCTCCAGATCTGAAAACAGTGCCGGCGAAGTCGAGATTGAAGTTTCTAAGTGTAAGTGAAGCCCCCAGCAAGTACGGCCTTCTGGCCGTCTGGATTGGTCACTTCCCACGTCCACGCTGCCGGCGGCGTGGGGTGGAGAGGTGGGGACGACTGACGTGGGCGTGAGCGAAGTTATAGAGGCCGGTACGCCCCCGATCGACGACTTGGCCCCAGCCAGAAAGCGGTTTCCGGCGATCGCAATCCACTAACCCTGAGAATGCATCAAAAGCAAAGGGGCTCGTGTCTTTGATCGTCGACTGCGAGTAGAAAAAGCCTCCGCGAACTACGAAGTAGAACAACATGGCCAGGATTCCACCACTGAAGGGCAAGAGCAGATAGGTAAGGGCCCAACTCCATCTCAGGTCCGGGCTCCCGGCGTACCAGTAGAACGAGCGGATGGCGTGGACGAGACCACCAAAGGTTCCGGCCAAAATGACAATGAGAAGCAGCCGAGTCTCGTAATCTTGACTTGGTTCAATCACAGCCGTCATTCTCAACCCTTTCGATTTTCGTGAAACGCTCGTGTCCCACAACGCTGTTGGCAAATCCTTCCAAACTTCGTGGCCTACCCTCACCGAACAATTCCGCGTTGTCTGCAAAAAGTCTCATCCGGGAGGTTTTGTCTCCCTGTTGCAAGGCTTCGATGGCGGTCTTGACCGTATCACTTGTCAATTGTCGGAACTGATGAGTTCATCTTCCGCTTCTGAAGCTTTGCTACGTCTCATCAACTTGGCTGGAATGCCTTTTGTTGCCGCGCGGGGCGCGACTAGCTTCAAATGTCGAAAGGTTGCCGTAGCCCGCGCATGGGCCTCGTGGGAAGGCATCCGGCCACGCGCGCGGTTCTGAATGCGGTCAGCTGCATTTTTTCCATCAGGCGACAAGATTCCTCTGTAAGCCGGAATCATACGACCTGGGTTTCCGGTCCAAGAGCATGGCCCGTCTGCATTCGGGCCATGCAGGTCCCCATCCTGCGCCCAACAAAGTCAGCCTTTCTCAGATCGTACCCAGCCCGTAGGACAGCTCCCGCGATTGCCGAGCGCGTTCGCGAGATTCTCGCAAGCCGAGGTTTCAGCATGGCGAAGGTTTCCCGTGAAGCCGCTCGCTCGTTTTCCCGCCTTCCTCGGTGCCGAATCCCGCGCAACTTCTATCATGACTTGCTCACCACCACACTCAGTCCGGATATTTTCCAGGTCTTTTCACTAAGCGCTATTTCGGGATACGGGTTGACGGATTGGCTGGCGCTGTTTGGATGTGCAGTGGAGTGCCGGAGTTCGCTGGCCTGCGGATGCAATCTGTCCGCTGGGTCGCTTGTTGCGCGCAACGGATATTCGTCCTGTACCTTCTAACCCGCAACCGGAGGCAGAAGCCTATTGCTATGTAAAGGTCGGAAACGAGGATGCTTTCGCATTCCCGGACTTACTTGCTGGAAGTGTCGTGCGTATTGACAAGCGCGAACCCGACCGTTTTCTGCCGCTCCGCAATGGCCAGTCAAGTCGCGCCCTGTTCTTGGCTGAATACGCGGGCGGAATGGTCTGCTGTCGGCTTCGCCGCACGGACAGGAAGCGAGTCACACTTCATACGTCGGAACTGCCGTACGCCGAAGTCACTCTGGAGCTCGACCGAGAGGTACGCATTCATGGAGTCGTGGATCTCGAGATACGGCGCCTGACCCGTTTGGAATCCCCTAAAGTCCCAGCAGCACTAGCAAGTTTTTGGAAGCCAGGATTCCTCGTTTCTCCCGAACGGAATATCGGCATGGGAAACTGGATTCGCATGTCGCGCCTGCGGTCCGGTCTCCACTTTCGCGAAGCATCCGCACAAACTGCAAGAATCGCTAGAGTCTTGCGCGACTCGAGGTATTTCATTGCCTGCGGATCGCTGTCGGACTACGAGACCACTAACAGGCCACCGCGTTACATTCAAAAGATATTGTCTCTTTGCGTCATCTATTCACTCCGATTTCAGGCTTTTCTTGAAAAGACCGGATTGCCGCTCGAACGATCCGGACGGGCTCCTCTTCCAGAGCAATGGTTGCCAAGGCCGATCCTGAGCTTTCCGCTCCCGGACATGGCGGCGCGGTCGGCCAGGCTTCCCAAGGCAATTTCCCTTCAATCCTTGCTCGGACAAATAAGAGATCTTCCTCATTTCCTCGCGGGCGCGCTCCCCGAAGTTACTGGACTTGCAGCACCAGCAGTCCGCGATGTTTTCTGGTTGGATGGGAATCGCGTCTCGTTTCATCCCTACCTGAGAGGAGCCCTGTTCATCATCGTTGATCGCCGGATAAAGCGTCCGAGACCAGTTGTCCACGCAGCAATGTCAGAACAGCCGCTCTATCTGTTCTTAAGACGCGATGGCAACTATCTTTGCGGGCGCTGCAGCATTGAAGGAAACGATCTTGTCGTGCATCCCTTTTCAAATGGTCTTTTGGAGCCTGTTCGCTTTCGAAATCGAGTCGATGCCGAAATCGTGGGACAGATTGTAACTGTTGTTCGTCGCATATCCCCGGGCACATGAGCCACAGCCGCCCTGTCAAATAGTCCTGAATTGCGAACGCGAGAGGCTATTCTAGCCCTATCAAGAAGGTACAGACTGCACGTCCGGCGTAGTAATTGCACGCGGCAGCCCGGATTCCCGAACAGCTGCTGCTCTTTCTAGCTTCCTTCTCTTTCCTCATGCCAATCTTCCCACGTTGAGACAGCGGATCGCCCGCCGGATTGGAGCGTCAGATGGTGAAACTATCGGAACAGCTTCGCTCCACTCACAACCAAGACGGAGCCGTGGTTCTTGATGTTGCTCAGGGAAAGATGTTTGGTCTCAATCCCGTAGGATCAAGAATTCTTGAGCTCCTCCGCGCTGGTCTCACCGAAATCCAGATCAAAGTAGAAGTCAGCCGCGAGTTCTCCGCCGACATCGAGATCGTTCGGAAAGATGTTGATGAATTCCTCGTGCAACTGGCGAAGCACCGGCTCATCACGATGAATGGGAATGCGCTTGGCGAAGAATCAAGAGACAGGATGAACTCGTGAACGACATTCACCAATCCGAGCGGGAGCAGTTCCGGGTCGTTTTGATTCGCCCGGATTCAAGGGAAGTCCTGGTCGCTGGCGAACAAGGCAGGTTTGTTCTGCCGGCCGTTCAGATACCGCGACATACCCGACATGCCGAACAGATTACGGCTGCCATCGCCTCTCTTCTGAATCTTGAAAGCTATTGCCTCTTTACTGTTCCGGCCGATTCGCAACCATGCGCCACCCATCACTATGCGTTCGCGTGCACGACCGTCGGAGATGCATCCCCGCCAGATGGATTTGGCTGGGTCTCCGCGCATTTACTTTCGAACGATGCGTTGGGAGATGTGCAAGACCTCCTCGCATCCCAATCCGGATTCGAGGTGATTCGCAGGTGTCAGCGTGATCCACAGTCGGGGTATTTTGGGCGGCCAGGGTGGTTGCACGAAATCATGGATTGGTCTGGGCGCCAGCTCGGTCCCCTAAGACTGCGTCTAACCGGGGAATATTGCCAGTGGAATGCCAGTTCGACAACTTGCCTGCTTCGGCTCGCAACCGACGCCTCACCAGTCTGGTTCAAGGCCGTCGGCGAAGTGAGTGCCCGGGAATTTCCCATCACACTCTACTTGGCACAACAGTTTCCTGCTCATGTCCCGGCAACCATTGCCAAACGCGACGACTGCAACGGGTGGCTGGCAGAGGAAACCATCGGTTCTCACCCGGATGCACGGTCGAGTGACCAAACGTGGATCCGAGTGGCTGATTCGCTCGCGGAACTGCAAGTCGCCTCCATTGGACATATCCTTCATCTCGCCGAGGCCGGGTGCCGCGATGTTCGATCCCGCTCGCTTGTTGAAAGCGTCCAGCCTTTCCTGGAAGCCATGGATGAACTCATGGAGGAGCAGACCAAAATCTCTCCTGCTCCTGTAACGCGTGCAGAACTGAAGTTTCTTGAAAACATTCTTTTCGACGCGATTTCCTCCGTTGACGAGCTCGACATTCCTGCCGCATTGGGACACCTCGATTTCAATCCCGGAAACATCATTGCCGGCCCCGATCGCATTGTGTTCTTGGACTGGGCAGCCGCTTGCGTCGGCAGTCCATTTCTTACCTTGGAGTACCTTCTCGAACGGCTGCACACGTTCCGGCCGTCGGATCACACCTTGCGAACCGAAGTGTTCACTGCTTATGCCCGAAGATGGCGATCGCTTGTCGGGAGCGACGAGCTGGCCGTCGCTCTTGCTGCCACGCCCTTGCTGGCTGTCTTCAGTTATGCGTCTTTCAGCGGAGCTTGGTGTGACCCCGCTAGACTCCGCGATCCCGTGACGAGTGGACACTTGCGGAGCCTGACCCGGAGAATGAAGCGCGAAGCCGAACACTGGGTCTCCGATCCGCAGTCTATTGGTTCCTTTTCGCAAAAGAGGTGACCGTATGCGCGCTCTCGCCGTAAGGGCATTTTTCATGCTGATTTTTTTTCATATCTATCTCGCGCGCGGAAGTTTTTCGGCGCTTCAGGACAAAGTCCGGCGATTCCCCATCAGTCACGGAACCCGCTCGCAGTTCGCCATTGACGACGTTTGCCGGGATATCGATTTGGCCTGTATCTGGTACCCAAAGGAAGTGCTCTGCCTGCAACGGTCGGCCGCAACAGCGTGTCTGCTGAAGCGCTATGGATTCTCAGCCCAGTTGGTCGTTGGCGCTCGGTTGATGCCCTTCAAAGCCCATGCCTGGGTGGAAGTAAACGGCCGTGTCATCAACGACAAGCCCTACATCCCGGAAATGTATGCCGTTCTGGATCGCTGCTGAAGGCGTCCACGTCAGAGGAGCCGCTGTGAGCATTCAGTGTGGAATCTGGAACTTCGACGGGAAGCCCCTTGATCCCGATTGGCTCGCCGAGGCACGAGTCCTCCTCGCCCCCTACGCTCCGGATGGCATCGCAGTTCACGCTGAAGAATCCGCCGGTCTGCTTTATTGCCCATTCCACACCACTTTGGAATCGCGGCGAGAACTACAGCCGTATGTTTCGCACCGCGGTGCCGCTCTGATTTGGGATGGACGGCTCGACAACAGACCCGAACTGATCTTAAAGCTTGGTGAGCGTCGCGATAACCAATTAACAGATGTTGACATCGTGGCGGCAAGCTATCGGAAGTGGGGGCTCGATTGCTTCGGCGCGCTTGTCGGCGATTGGGCCCTCACAATTTGGGATCTTGCCAACCGCTCTCTCATTCTTGCAAGAGACTTCGCAGGCACACGGCACCTTTACTATCGCATCGACAAAGACAGGGTCACCTGGAGCACCGTACTCGATCTCCTTGTACATCAATCGAAAAGTGCGCTGAAACTCAACGGCGAGTATCTCGCTGGTTGTTTGTCCTTTTTGCCTGACCCGCGCCTGACACCGTACGACCAAATATCCTCCGTCCCTCCTTCCTCCTACCTACTCCTGAAGAGCCGACGGTCAACTATAAGAAAATATTGGAACTTCGATCCCGGCAAGACGCTGCACTACGCGACAGATTCGGAATACGAATCGCACTTTCTCGACGTCTTTCGTGAGTCTGTTCGCCGACGTTTGCGCTCCGACAAACCGGTACTCGCAGAACTGAGCGGAGGAATGGATTCCTCTTCGATCGTCTGCGTGGCGGACGACCTGATGGCCTCCGGAAACGCCAACCCTCCAAGCCTTCAAACCATTTCTTATTACAGCAGTTCCGAGCCCGACTGGGATGAGCAGCCCTACTTTGTCAAAGTTGAGGAGCGACGCGGCCGCACCGGATCTCACATTGATGTGGGTCCTTGTGGTTTCTTCCGCTTTAGCTCCGATCACCACCGTTTGGCTGTAGCGCCTCACACCGGGCCAACCACGGAAGCGGACCGAAAGATTGAAGACCAGATCAGATCAGCCGGCAATCGCGTGATCCTTTCCGGCTTGGGAGGGGATGAGGTTATGGGCGGTGTGCCGACGCCCCTTCCCGAACTATCCGATCTTTTCGCAAAAGCTAGATTTGTCCGTTTGGCCCGTCAATTGAAGGCTTGGGCGCTCGCACAACGAAAACCGTGGCTCTACCTGTTTGCTGCTATGTGCCGGGACTTTCTTCCTGCAGGGCTCGGAGGAACGCCCGAATTTCAAAAGCCTGCACCTTGGATGTACTCGCAGTTCGTAGGGCTCTATCGAAAAGCGTTCCGTGGTTATCCAAGCAGAATAAGGCTCTTCGCTTCCCGCCCCAGTTTCCAGCACAACCTGCAAACAGTCGAAGGGCTGCGCAGGAGTTTGGCTTGGTCGTCGCTGTCCCCTGAAAATCTCTGCGAAAGACGCTATCCGTATCTCGATCGCGCTCTTCTTGAATTCTTATTCGCGATACCTCGCGAGCAGTTGGTGCGGCCTGGACAGCGCCGCTCTTTGATGCGCCGAGCAATGCGCGGCATCGTGCCCGCTGAAGTAATCGCTCGAAAGAGAAAAGCCTTTGTTGCCAGGGCGCCCAGGAACGCGATCGCGAGCGAATGGACCAGTCTCGTTGTCACGGGTCAGCAGTTCGTTACAGCTTCGCTGGGCATCGTGGACGCGGCGTCCCTGCTTGAAGCAATGAACAATGCTCGTCTCGGTCGAGAGGTTGCCCTGGTTCCTTTGGTCCGGACGCTAGGACTCGAATGCTGGCTACGCCACCTCTCCGCTCACGACCTATCGAACGACCTCGCGCCCAAGCAGCACCGCGAACACGCTTTTCTCAGCTGAGAGACTCAGAGAAAGAAAGGAGGTGAAACCCATGAAATACGAAAAGCCCGAAGTAGTCGTTTTTGAGCAGGCCATCCATGCCGTGCAAAACACTCGCAAGAGCGGACCCAGCATCGACGTGCAGCCTTCTGCCGCGGCCTATGAGTCCGACGAATAGCCGCGTGGACCTCGGGGTTCGCAGGCTGGGGCCCCGAGGCCTCATGATTCGCAGAATGCAGGCCCCGAATTCCTTCTTCAAAGAGAAGGAAAAGCGCTGCAAGAACGACTGCAGTGACAAGAAATAGGTGAATGCCATGAAAGTGGGAAAACCCTGAAATCGTCGTCACGGAAACTGTGCTCTTGGCTGTTCAAAGTCCATCCAAGATAGGGCGGGATTTTGATAACCAGCCCTCAAGCGCAGCCTATCGGTCCGACGAGTAGTGAAGCTCGTGCCGGGCTCCAGGAAAACTTGGCGCCCGGCACTCATTGCGTTCCGTCGCCTTGGTCTTTTGTCATCTCGCGTAATTTCCGCCAGCGTTCATATTGCTCGGCCTTGGCGGGGTCCTGATCCTCGCGACCATTCAGCCAAAAATCGAACCAATCCACGTTTCCATCTTGAGAAACCATGCGGTTCAAAGGTTTTTCGAGCAGGTGCACTCCATCCAGGAACACAACCATGTCGACAGGTTTGCCGAGCCTCTTCATCATCGAGAACCACTCCCACTCGACGAAAAGATCCAGCGGGTACGAAGCCACAATGCGAAGCGGAATAGCACCTGAAACCTTATCGATGTTGAAGCCCGGAGATTGCTTCATCCATCTTTCCTTACCCGCGCCTGTAGGAGCTGCGCCCATAATTTGGTCCATTTCGTTGCCCGGATACGCGCGGTTTGCCATCGCCACATATCCGAAATAACCCATGTCAATCCCGTCGGAAGTCGAAGCCGCTGCGTATGGGAAATTCGAATGCGTCAGCGCGTATTTCACATACCAGCATGTACGGCTGAAGCCCATGATCCCCACCCGAGCCCGATCAATCATCCCCCTCGAATCCAGATAGTCGATGGCTCCCTCGTATGCGGAGACTCTCCACTCGGCCTCTGTCGTTGTGGCCAGATGCTTAACGACCTCGGATGGATCCGCTCTTTCGGCCTGCAGTACCATGATTCCCTTCCCCGCAAGGGGTTGCGCGGCAAACGCACTTGTATAGGGACCATCGATGTCAAAACGCTCAGGCCGAAACCCATGCGTCTGAATCACTAGCGGATAACGGCGGCCCGGAAAATAATCCACCGGATAGTAGAGTCCCCCTTCCACCTCATGGCCGTCCTTCGCCTTCCACCGGATTCGCTCTTCCCTTCCGAATTCCAGTTCCTCGAATTCAGGATTTAGGTCCAGCAGCAAAGTCCGCTTTTGATCATCACGCTGAATTGCCACGATCCTTGGCGCAAGATTCATCCCCTCTTCGAGGACAATGTCTGGCGGCTCAGTGGCATCCTGAGTCGTTGGCACGTTCTCCCACACCGCGCCCAGCTTCCGAAGATAAACCTTCGCCACACCGTGCACAGTGGAATTGCTTCGTCCTTCTTTGAAGATAAGTTCATTCGTCCGGTCTTCGAGTTTGATTAATCTGAGGTCTCTCGAAGAGACCTTGGCGACTTCAAGAGAAGGCACTTTTACCTCCACGACAAATGCACCTGCCAAGCGGGCATCACGTTCCCCCTTGGAGACGCCTTCGAGTGGAAGATAGGTGTTTGTAATCACGAGAGATTGGCCGTCGGGCATCCACACGGCCTCGGAACTTGCCCCGCCATTCAAACTGATTGGGGCGTCCAGGAGCACCTTCTGCTGCTTGGTTCTTCTGTTCAGTAGTATGTAGCGCCGGAGCATTGCAAACTGCCCGGGGCCAGTTTTCCAGCGCGTCCATTTCCTCATCTTCGGATCGGTGAAGTCGAGCCAACTCGCCGGAATCCGTTCAACGTTGGCCAGCAAGAGAACGTAGTTTCCGTCCGGCGAGACAAGGGGCCGATCCTCCGGAAACGGGAACGGCATGAGGAGCCTTTCCGCTATCGTTGAGGCCGCCTTCCTCATAAGACGATTCTGAACGACGACTCGAACATGATCCGACCATTGTTCATCTGCGCGGCCCGTAAGGACTTCCGTGATCAGTTCAACCGATACAGGTCTCCCCATGCGTTCCCATGTTCGATTCTTGCTTCGATCTGGAAGCGCTTCCGCGGTGTAGGCGAGCCACTCCACTCCGCCGGTGGAATAGGAGAGTACATTCGTTTGAGAATTCGTGATTTTCGTCAGGCGGCGCGTGCGACAGTTGAAGCCATAGACTTGCTGCAGTTCACCCGGGCCTTCCCCGAGAAAGAGGAGTGTCTCATTGTCCTTCTCCCAACTCACGGAGCGGATGGCGGGCCGGTTCGAAGTCGAGGTCAGCCTGAGCAGAACCCTAGGCTTTGGGGAGCGGTAGACTTCGCGTGTCTGCCAAAGGACCAGGAAATATTCGTTGCTGTTGCTCTCGAGATGTCCCTTCCGCAAGACCACAACGAATTTGGTCTCGTCCGGGGAATACTGCGCCACTCGTCCGGAGGAACTGCCGCCGCCCAGATATTCCGGGTCCGCGAGCCTGGTCATCTCGATTACATCTTTCATCGTCGCAGGCCGCTTTGGAGCGTGTGTTCGCAACGGTTGCGTCTCGTGCACGTCGTTCCGCGCCGGACGGTCCGCTGCCTGCAAGCCTGGGTGCATGCCGACGTCCGCAAGGAGGCAAGCCCCGTACGCGGTGACTCTCCAGGCAAGTCGTTGATGCATCCGTGCGCGCCGCGTTCGGGAATTGAGGTTCATATACACCCGTAAGAGATCTCCTGGGCACACAATTCAAAGTGCAGGAAACGGCTCTATGTAGATGGAATTTGCCGTCAGAACAGAAGCTTCAAGGCCAGTTGTACGCTTCTCGGGCCGCCGATCTGGTAGAGAGAACTCAGAGCGCCACCGCCTAAGTTCCCGCTGTTTAAGCTTCCTCCCAACATTTGGCTCGAGAGTCCAAAACCGCCCTCGCCCAAGAGTCCCGATGGCGGTCCAAAATTCGGGTGATTGAGCACATTGAAGAGTTCCGCGCGGAACTGCACATGGACGGGCTCGCGGACGAGAAAATCCCGGTGAACCGCAAGATCCCATTGCACCGCTCCAAAACCCCTCAAGAGATTTCGAGGGACGTCACCTTGCCGCGATGGATTTCCTGTGCTCGGATCGGTTGGCGGATCGGTGAAGGCTGCCGGATTGAAGGCCTTTCCGCCAGGGTATTGCGGTCCAGTGAGGTAAAGAGCCTGGCCGGGAACATGATCCGGCCGAATGTTCGCAAAGAAGCCATCGTTCAATTGCGAAAAATTGACATCGGTCAGATCCACAGGCGGTGCCGACCTTGCCTGGATAACGTTCTCTAGAGACCAGCCGCTCAGTAGCATCCGCGCAAGGGGATTTGCTTTTGGTGACGGCAGATCGTACGTCAGACCCGCAGTAAAGGCGTGACGAACATCGAAATCGGATGACGCCCGGTTCGAGCCGGCAGCGTCTGAGGGCACAAATCCGTTCGAGAGCACGGCGTTCGAACCCGCCGATCCCGTGTCGATCGAGTGGGCCCATGAGTAGGAGGCGAGCGCCTGTAGGCCGCGGGACAAGCGGCGCTGGTACTGAATCTGGAGCGCGTGGTAGTCGGATGTGCTCCCGTTGCTCACCAACTGCGCTCGCGCAACGTTGGCGCTGGGGGCTCTCACAGCTGCAGTTAGCAGCAGACGCCTCCCCGACGCACCGATATACGACACTGAAACAGCTTGGCCGCTTCCAAGCCCCTGTTCTAGTGCAGTGTTCCATTCGAGTGTGTAGGGGAGCTTTAAGTGCGGATCGAAAGCGTAAAGGATAGTAGTGCTGCCTGGGCCGGGCGGAACAACCTTTGGCGGGGCGGCGGTAGCCGAATTCAAGGGAAACGTACCACCGCGAACCGAAGCCAGGCTCCCAAAGGGATAATGATTTGTGCCGATCTGATTTCCAACTTCAGAGGTGGCAAGGTCGAAAAAGACACCGAAGCCGCCGCGAATCACCGTCTCCCAGTTCTGGTTTTGGCGCAGCTGATACGCCACACCGAGGCGCGGCGCCACATTTCCATACGTCGTTTGGTAAGGCCCGACGCCGGAAGGTGCCAACCTTAGCTGCGACAAGTCGTTTAGATCAAAACCAGTAACCGCTGGGAGTTTCGGACCTTCTAAGGAGTCAGGAACAAAGTCAACGTCCCAACGGAGGCCGTAGGTCACTGTTAAGCGAGGGACAGCGCGCCAAGTGTCCTGCGCGTATAGACCGAGATTGCGGAACAGCAGCGTGGCACGCGAATTCGATACGACGACACTGCGGAACAAGCTCCCCGTCTGGGCCGACGCCACGTTCCGAAATAGCGCCGCTTGCTCGTACTCGAGTGGGTCGAAAATAGGGGAGAGACGGCGGTAATCCCCTCCAAACTTCAAGCTGTGCGTTCCCTTCTGCACAGCCAAGCCCTCCACAAGGTTGATTTGCCTCTGCACGTTCCGCACAATCCGGCCGGCTTCGAGGAAGGGGCCGCGTAAATTGAGAATGTCAAAAAGCAGGAGACCATTCTGTTCAGTGAATCCAGCCGGAAAAGGAAGGTCGGTGAGGGGGACCGCGCCTCCGAAATCATCAAGAAACGAGCGACTCGAGGCGTTCACGCGACTGTAGTTCACACGAAGGTCGCTCGCCAGGTGGGAGGCGAATTGCCAAGTGACTCCCAGCGTGGCCGTCTGAGTGGTGATCTTGGTCGGGGACTGCGTGCTTAGCGCGCCACCGTTGCCGCGGATCACCGTTTCCGAGGGGGAGTAGTTGTAGCGGCCGAAGATGGAGATGTTGTGAGTCAGATTGTGATCCAACCGCAAGCTGTATGCATCGAGGCTCGATTTATTCGAAAAACTCGCATTGAACTCCGCTATACCGGTCGCTGGATTATCCTGGCCATTCGGAACCGGGAAGGCGTTGAAATACGGCTGCAAAGCCGAAGACGCGGCCTGCCGAGCTTTCACGTCGGGAACTGTCGTCTGGAGCACCTGCGGCAGCCGCAAACGAAGTCCTTCATAGGAGAAGAAGAAAAATGTACGCTCTTTCACCAGTGGTCCGCTGAAAGTTCCACCAAAGTCATTCTGACGCTCCTGGGGCTTCGCAAGGCCGTTTGCGTTCGCAAACCAATCGTTGGCGTCCAGCGCATCGTTTCGGAAGTAGTCAAACAAGGTGCCGTGAAACTGATTAGTTCCGGAACGCGTAACGATGGAAATTTGGCCGCCCGGTGTTCGCCCGAACTCGGGAGCGTACGTTGACGTCTGGATCCGAAACTCTTGCAAAGCATCTACCGACACAAGACTGTTTGTTCCACCCATGGCGCTAAACGACCCCAACGCTCCTCCGAGGCCGTTGCCGGGATACGCCGTAGGGCTTGCCCCGATGCCGATGTTGGCACTGACCCCGTCCACAGCCCAATAGTTTGAGGAGGCACGCTGCCCGTTGACGCTGAACTGGCCGTTGTCGTGGTAATTGCTCGTCGTGGGAACAACGCCGGGCGTTAGCTCAATGAGAGTTTGGAAGCTGCGCCCGTTCAACGGAAGCTTCTCTGCAAACTGACGGTCTACGACCGTGCTGACTGCTCCGTCTTGCGTGTTGATGAGCGGTGCGCCGCCCTGCACCGTGACGACCTCAGACGCTGCGCCAATTGGCAACGTGAAATTGATAGCCAAGGCATCTTGAACATTCAGGACGATGTTCGGCTTGATCAGAGCTTTAAACCCGATTTTCGACACTTGCAAGCGGTAGGGACCGGGAGGCAGGTTCGAGATCACATACAGTCCGTCGTTGTTCGTCTTCGTCGAGTACTGCACGCCAGTCACATCATTGACGATGAGAATATCTGCGTCTGGAACCACGCGTCCATCCGGGTCCAAAATGAGACCACTGATCGTGCCCGTCGGCGCCTGTCCAAAGCAGAACCCTATGACAAACAGACCGGCGATCAAGCATAGGACGAAGCGATGTAGTCGCACGAAGGTTCTCCTAGTAAAAGACAGAGTCACTTGCTGTTGTCTGATCTGTAGGAGAACGCGGACGTTTTGTACCAATTTCTTTTGGCTTGCGCGATCAGCCATAGAGGTTGGACGGCCGGTGGGTTTTCACGGGTGGTTGGGATGGATTCGCAGATAGGCGAACAGAAGTGGTTTACCGCTGGGCCGATGACTGCCGCCGTTCGGTTCCACGGTCACGAACACGGCGTCGATTTGTTCAAGTGTTTTTGAGTCCTCGGATCTGACTACCCAACGCTTATTTGCAACGCTGTCTTCAAACAAGATTCCGAGACTCACTGGTTGCTCTTGGCTAGTTCCGCGGCGCCCCCACGCTTGAAATGTACTCGCGTTTTTCAAACCGGCTTGCTGGTCGAGATCATAAGCATAGAAAAGAAGAGACTTGCCCTTTGTATAGAACACTCGACCGTACGGCTTATTGGTCTCACCTGTTTTGGCGACGTCGTATACCTCGGCAATATAAAGATCGCGCGCACTCATTAGGTCGCGGATGTCCCGATCGTGGGCCAGTAGTCCCTGCTGCCGGGCGATGGTCTTGTCTCTCTGTTGCAGCAAATCGTCATGCTCGAGCAGGAATCCGTCCTGGTGGGCAATTACGTCATTTCGATCTTGCAATTGCTTCGAGAGTTCGACGACCTTTGCCTCCAGAGCGCTGGACTGTGCGGCCTGCTCACTTCGCGCTCTTTCTTGCGAGTCGAGCCGCTCTTGCAATTGCTCTATCCGGCCCGACAACGTAGTTCCCTTTTGTGCTTCCGTCGACATGCCATCTTTTGCGGGGCCGAGCGCCCCCGCTGACTGAACTTGCTTCCCTGCTCCAATATCGTGCGCAGCGCTCTCGCGGGCAATTTCCTGCCTCAATCCTGCAATCGCCCTGTCGCGAGCTGCAATCTCTGTGAGCAGGACCTGCCTGTCATGCCCCGCGTTGTTCAGTTCGCTTTCCGCAGCAGCGAGACCCATGCCGGAAGATGGAGTGCTGACCGCGGCACTCTCGCTCCCCCGTCTCTCGCCGATGCGGTAAGCACAGATTGCGAGCGAAACGAAAAGCAAGATTCCCGCGGCGTAGAGCATTCCGAAATGCTTCCACCGGGGGGGAGGGGGCACAAAGCCTACGAAGCGATTCCCTTCTGTTTTTGGTCCGGTGGGAGCTGTATCCTCAGGTTGGTCGCAACGGTCTTCGGCCTTGAGGCGCGCGAACAAGGCCGCTTCAGCCTCGGTTTCAATCCAGGTAGAATCAACGGACGGTATCGGTGGCGGCAGCTCGGACGCCAGCTGAGGAACAACGGCCACAGCCGTCGCATGGTACTGATGTAAAGCGGTTCTGCAGGAGGGACAGGCGCTCAGGTGCTCGTCGAGCTTCTTCCGCTCATTGTCGGTGAGTTCGCCCGCCAGCGAGACGGCACAGAGTTCCAAGAATTCGTCATGCCCAGCCATGAATCACAACGCCTTGGCTTCCGGCAGCCACTTCACTTTGTACCACTAGTTACCCTATCTTGCAATTCACTGCGAAAGACACGGCCCCGCAACTTTTCCATGCCTCGGTAGAAGTGGTGCCTCACGTTACCCACCGATTGCCCGCGCTTTTGGGCGATTTCCGCCAACGTGTAGCCCTCAAAGAAGTGGAGGCGCAGTGTCTCCCATTGGTCCTCTGTTAGACAGTCCAGCATCTCACGCAACCTGGTCCTGCCAATCATTCCTTCAAGGGACTGATCGTATTCCATGACCGTCGACGAAATGCTGATATCTTGTCCGGCGTTCTCAATTGTTTCGGACGAGTAACGATTTCGCACGGCCAGCTGCACTCGACGCTGCAGCGCCTGGTAATAAATCGTTTGTATAATCCAGGAACTGGCTGGCCCCTTGGTACTGTTGTACACGCGGCATTTGCGATGAATATATATGAAGACATCCTGAACGATATCTTCGGCTTCGGCCCCATCGCGAAGAATTCTTCGCCCGATGCTAAATGCCACCCGAGCGTATCGCTGGAATAGGGTGCCAAGCGCATCACGATCATCCAGAGCAATTCGTGCGAGCAGAGATTCGTCGGAGTGCTTGTCGCAACCAATAGGATGGCGATTTGCCTCACTTTCCGCAGGCGTGCGATCCAATATCGGGATTTGCGAATCGACGAAGCTGCTCATGGTGCTGCGATACTCCGATCTATTTCAACTAGGCCACTCTTGCCGGCCTAGTTCCAGCGCGACCACCAAGCTCACAATTTCGCAGAAGCTTTGGCGATCTCAGCGAGGCCCAATCGACGATCTACTTCCAAGTTATGGTAGTCACATCGTCAACAGTTCATGCTCGATGGCGAGATGAAACCTTGCGCTTCAACAGCTTTTCTGTGGATCCGGTGGTTTTCAATTGCTCGAAAGCCCATTCGAGAAGCAGAGCGCCAATATTTCCTAGCGACCTCTGCTCTTTCTCCGCAAAGCGCACTAGCTCTTCGCGGAGAACCGGACGAATTCGCATAGTCACAGATGCCTTCCATTCACCCATTGATTGTCTTTACATACAATTCGCAGCAAACAGAAACAATTGAAGCAATGCTTCATTTGCTTCGATAATCAGAGCTTAATGAATCGTGCAGGTACGACTTCTCTCGGGCACACGCGGGCCGGCTACGATGCCAACCCGTTGCGCTGGCCATTATCGTGGGGATTTTCGTTGTTACTGAGGAGGGTAACGAACGCGTGCGGATAGACATAAAATTTGCGCCCGCGAGAAAAAATGGATAGCTTCTCTTACAGTCATCGTTGCCTCCCTGTGAGGTGATGGTGGTCAGGGGCGCGTTCAGTGTTAGCGCACTGGCGCGTCCCGCTAGCCTACGGCTTGGCTTTCTTTCTTGGTTTCTTGCTCCCTAGGCCTCGATAGTGCTTGGCCTTGTACTTTCTGACTTCCTCTACATCTCGTTCGGCCCAAAGGCGTACTCGAATTCTTCCTAGTGACTGAACCTTGGGAACGTGGAACTTCCCTTCGCGTATCCAGCGATTCAGAGTGTCCCAACTGATGCCCAAGAGCTCCGCGACTTCCACAGTAGAGTAGGTCTTCATAAGAATAATCGTATAGCCCTATATGGAATGTCAAGCACAAAGTTGCGGCCAAAAATGAATTCTTCCATTTTCCCCGCACAAGCGTAACTACAAGAGTATCTCAGGTCCGCGTCTCGAATTGAACTGTTGCACGATGCGACGCTGTCCAGTTCTACAAGCCGCCGCTCAGTGGGCCTCGCACGCCGAAGTCGTGGAGATCGAAAACAACAACGCGAGGAATTTCAAGGACTTACAAGGGATACAGAGGAACGCAAAGGAATCCTTATTGCTCCCTCAAAGCTCCCCTCGCTTTTCCTTTGTGCTTGAGATTCTCTTTCTTAGTCGCGGCGCGTTGTTTTCAACAAGTTCCCGTATGGGAACTTCGCGGCGCTGTAGAGCGCCGGAGATTTTGTAAGTCGCTGATTTTTTGGTGGTTCCTATACAGCAACCAAAGTTGCTGTACAGCACCCTTTTAGGGGTGACGTGCCTACCCCACTCCCGGCGTCGAAGACGCCGCTCTTCCCGACGCTGCACGGCGATTGTTCAAGCGGCAGAATCTGAATGTGGGGTCGGTGATTTACGGCGAAGTCGCCACAGTTGAATAATTCCAACAAGGGAACCAAATAGCATGCCCCCTGCTGCACCAATAACAGCTGCAGAAATATCCTCACGAATAGTTGGCTTGGGAAAAACCTCTGCGCTGATTTGGAGACCAAACAGCGGCCCCACCAGAGCCAGTGTGGCTCCCCAGTAGATTACGATTAGATTCGCTGCAAGCGTTTGATCGAAAATCGAACCAAAGCCATAGCCGATGCTTCCGCCCCAAATCAAACCCAGAGCGCTTCCCGCAGGCCCCGCTAGAGTGCCACCAATAAAGAAACCAGCGAGGCCAACCCCGGCGATCCATAGCATTTTCCTTGTTGTCCAGGACTCTTGCGTCATTCAATCCCCCTGTTCGCCGCTCAGCGGTAGAACCAAGCCATCCATTCCTATGCTTGACCGGCTGAACAAGTGTGCCAAAACGCAGCGCATGGTGAGGTTTAGTTCGCAAACTTTGGAAAGGTATCCGGCACATGGTTGGGTGTGGTCCAGGTGTAATTCCTCCATGGATCACACACGACTAGGGGATCGTTTGGATCACCGCTTTGACCCACAACGACGGTATGTGATCCTAGCCACCATGGCGCTTCGTTGAACGTCCAGTTTTTGAGCGTAGGATCATTCTCCAGGCAGCCCTTAGCTTGCCCCGCCTGGTCCTTGCAGCCCAGTAGCTTGCCACTGTCACGCGGGTCGAAATGACGCAGGAGGCCATTAATAATGCCCCCGAGTACCTTTCGGTCGTTTGCGTAACCGTTTCGATTTCCCTCTCCAGGGAGTCTCTTACCCTGATC
>WNFH01000711.1_pt1 | contig 21574 bp, 16 predicted proteins | sample 5400411 | NCBI WGS metagenome assembly WNFH01 (sample SAMN13153347, study PRJNA577476) | soil metagenome | isolation source: 200 cm saprolite under Douglas fir tree site 2 hole 3 | place: USA:California | collected 2015-04-18
CCTCTGGATGTAGTAACCCAGCAGCGGGATGAATGTCATCGCAACGACCAGAGCACATAGCAACGCTGCTGTCATCACGATGGGAAGACTCCTAAGAAACTCCCCGGTGTTCCCCGTAAGCATAAGGAAAGGTAGGTAGGCGATGATATTCGTCAGCGTTGCGAAAAAGATCGCGGTCGCCAGCTTGGTCGGACCCAGCCAAGCCGCGATGGCACGAGGCAGGCCATCGGCAAGGCCGCGCTTGATGCCATCGCCGGCAACGACGGGCACGTCTACCAGCAGGCCAAGCGCAATGATCAACGTCGCCACCGACACCTGTTGCAAGTCGATTCCCAACATGTACGAAACGCCGAAGGTCATGCCCAGCGTGATCGGAATTGCCAGGGCCATGATGAGCGCCAGACGCCATTCCCAAAACCCGATCAAAGAAACAACGACGACAAGGATGATCGCTTCGTACAAGGCACGCAGGAATAGATGAATGTTTTCTTTGACCTGCAGTGGCTGGTCGGAGGTATGCGCGATGATCAGGTCCGGCGGAAGAATCTTGTTGAGTTGTGCAAGTTTCCGGTCGACGGATTGACCGAACGTCGCGATTTGACGCTGGTCTCGCATGTAGATCGCAAGCGTGACCGAACGACTGCGCTGCCATTGCCCCTTTGGGTCCTCCCACGTGTAGTAGTTCAAGTATTGAGCGGGGCTCTGGTAGCCGCGACTGATTTCGACCAGGTCACGGAGATAGACCGGTGCGCCGGTCGATGACGCGGACACAGCAACATTACCTATCGCGTCTATGTTTTCGAATTGACCGGAAGGGTTGAGAATCACCTGCCGCTGTCCGGTCTCGAACGCGCCGCCGGGAGCAATGATGTTACGAGCACTCAGCACGCTTCCAAGCGCCGCTGGTTGGAGCCCGTACGCAGCTAGCCGAGCCTGCGAGTATTCAAGGTAGACCACCTGCGGCAATAACCCTCGCCTTTCCACCTTGGACGTTTCCGGCGCACCTTGAACCGTGCGAGCAATCAGGTCCGAAAAGTCGTCAAGATCGGCGTAGCTGTATTTGTCGCCCGCGACCTTGCCCAATCGCTCGGCAGTTTCCTGGGGATCGCGGATGATGATTGGTTCCCAGGCGTCAGGATGCAATTCGGATCGCTGCAATTGCGTCTGAAAGAAAGTCTGGATGAAGCTATGGATCGACGCGTGGTCTCCGGTCGAGACACCATCTACAGCGATAAATCCGTTCCCCTGGATTAACTGGGGCGCCCGTATGATTCCCACTTGTTCTGCCTGCTGCTCGAAGAGTTGCGCGGCGTCCAGTATTGTCTTGTTCGAGGAAAGAGATTGAGGAAACGAGTAGACGATGGTGACCGGCGCACCTTGCTCCTTGTATTTCTTCGCGGCCCGCGAAGTCTGGATGGCCGATTGAATCCCTCGTGCGCGGATGTCGATCTCGACCGAGTCCGCTTTTGGGCTGGCAATGGTCAGCATGAGTGCAGCGGTGTCTCCAAAATCACTTTGGAACGAGATGGGACCGGCGCCTAGAGGAAGTTGGCTGTTCAGTGCATTCAGCTTGAGGTTGATGTCGCTGAATTGTCGTTTTACGTCCGACACATCCTCGGCAAGCTGCACGTAGACGTAGGCGTAACCAGGAATCGAGACAGAACGGATTCCATAGTCGGCGGCTGTTCCGGGATGGATGGTCTTATTTTCAGCGACGGCGTCTTCAATCGGGCGGGTAACAAATTGCTCGACTTGCTGCGCTGTCGCACCGGGCCATGAGCAGGAGGCCACAGCCACCCTCACCGGAATGTCGGGATCTTTACGTTGTGGCATGGAATGGTAGCCAAACCAGCCCCAAACGAGGACGCCAACGAGGAGAACCCAAGAGACCTGCGGGTGCTCGACGAAGAACCTAGGGAGGTTATGTGTTTTTTCGATCCGATCCTGGTCGCTTCTGTGTGCCATGGCCTCATCTACCTAAGGAATGACTTCGATGGGTTCTCCATCCTTCACGAGTTGGGCACCGACGGCGATAACCTTCTCCCCGGGTTGCACTCCCACGACGGCAATCGAACCCTCGTGGGTCGCGCCCAACTGCACTTGGCGCAGACTTGCTGTCCATTTGCCGGCACGTTCTTGCGCCACCATCACCGCAAACCGACCGGGTTCCGAGGGATATGGAACGATGGCGCTGAGGGGCACCGAGGGAGCAGGAGGTGTGGGAATGCCAGTCAGGCTTAAGGAGGCAATCATCCCCGGCTTCAAAGAACCCTTATGGTTTGATACGGTCACTTCTACGGTGAAAACGCGGTTTCGCTCATCCGCATTCGGGGAAATACTGGTCACCCGCCCTTGATAACCTTTTGGGTCATCCTGCAAGCGAATCGTGAACTCTTGTCCCAGATGTAGGTGTCTTAATACGTACTCCGGCACGCCAAAGCTAACTTTCACTGCGCTAGTGTCGGCAATCGTAAAGGCTACAATCGCCGGTGCCGCCAGATTCCCTAGTTCAGTGTTGCGCGCAAGGATGTACCCGGAAAATGGCGCCTTGAGATCCGAGTCGTTCAAAGCCAATTGCGCTTGATGCAAAGCGGCGTTGGCCTGGTTCACGGCTGCGAGCGTGGAATCAAATCCGGCTTGTGCCTGATCAAAATCAGGTCTCGTTAGGCTGTGTGTGGCGTAAAGCGCCTTCGCGCGCTTGTAGTCCTGTCCTGCCTGGACGTGTTGGGCCATAGCTTGACTTACCTGGGCTTCTGCCTGGTCAACCTGGTTCTTCAAGTCCTGCTGACGAATCTGCGCAAGAACAGTTCCGCGGACAACATAGTCCCCCGTACCTACATCGCGGCGACGTCCGTCTGCGCCCATGACTTGTTGAATGTTCGTTACATAACCCGAAGACTTGAATGACAGGCTGGCCTGCGCGAGCGGTACGATGGAAGCCGAGTAGCGCAGACCTTCCGGAGATGCGTATAAAGTTACTTCCGCTAGACGAACAGGTACCGGGGATTTCGCAGGGATTTGCGTATCCCGCTGACAGCCAGTCATCGCTGCCATCAGTGCACAAAGTCCGGCCAATTTTGATATTCGACCTCTTCGAAGGGTACTTACGGCGACCTTCATGGGACTACTCCTTACCCAATGCGCGTTCGAAATCTGCTCGCGCTCTCGAAAACGCAAGTAATCCTTGTCTATACTGATCCTCTGCGCTTGCAACCGAGGACTGTTGCTGCAAGAGATCGCTCAACACAATCGTCTGGTGCGAATAGGCGTCCATCTCGTTGCGAAGCTTTTCGGCTTCCGCATCTCGTGCGGCCTGTGCCGCAATAAGTAGCTCCCGTGCTTCCCGGAGCCGCCGATACGCTGAGTCCACTTCCTGTAGAATTTGATCTCTCACGTTGTCGATGGAAAGTTGCGCCTGCTTTTCAGCATCAACTTTCTGGGCAATGTTGTGACGCTTCTGCCCCCAATCCCATGGTTGCCAAGTTAAAAGCACACCAACCCCACCAAGGTTCTGCGGCAGGAAGGAGATATTCGAAGTCGTGGCGTAGTTCGCTTGAATAGAAATATCCGGAATGTACCGGGTCTTCTCGATTTTCGTCTCTAACCTGGCTCTTTCCTTCTTGATCGTTTCGGCTTTAATCTCGGGTCGCATCTCGTTCGCGATTTTTCTTGCTTCTTGCAAGCTCGATTCCTCAGGGAGCGAAGCGGGAACCATTTCAACGGTAAACTCCTCCAGGAGGTCGCGGCCCAGCAAACGGTTCAGAGCCTCCTTCCGGTCCGCCACCGCATCTCCGATGACGGTAAGCTGATAGGAAGCTTTCGCGCGCAGGGCAGCAATATGGAGGCTGTCAGCCTTCAGCACCGCCTCCTGTTGCAGACGTCGACCCGTGAGCTGCTGCAACTCTTCAAGGTAGGCAAGCAGAGCGCGCTGCGATTCGAGTTCGCTCTGAGATTGCAAGATCGCGTAGTACCCACGTCGAACCTCGTTCACAAGCCCTTGCTCACGTTCGAAATAAGACTGTTGACTGAGTTCCGCTGCTAGTTTCTGCTGCTTGATGGAAAGGTTGATTCGAAACAGTTGGGTAAGAGGCTGGGTGGCGGTGACGGAAGTAATTGCAACGGGACGAGCTGGGGTGTGAATTATGGAGTCTTTCGCTGGAATCGGACCTGTAGCTGGGAAGGTTCCAAACGTGCCAGATCTAATTGTGAAGTCCAGCGGAGTGAGAAGTTCCGATGCGAGGATGTACGTATCAAAGCGTGGATAAAGTTGCGTCTTAGCTTCGCTAGAGGCTTCTTTCTGTTTGTGGATCTCCAGTCCCGCCTCTTTCAACTCGCGGTTGTGTGATCGCGCAAGCAAAACTGCTTCTTGCAAGGTCAGGAGTTTTGCCTGTTCTTCTTGCCCCCGCACAACAGATGCGGGCAGCATCATCAACAGAAGAACTACTGAAAGAATTCTCGCAAGACGCGCGTGACTCATGAAGCGCCTCGCTCAAGCCAAAGCTGCTGTGAAAGTGGCTTTCCTATGTTTGAAGCGACTCTCTTCAATGGCTCTTTCCTCTCCGCTATATCCCTTCGCGAATGGTTTGCGGGCTGCTGAGCACGAAACGCGCAATTTCGTCCTTTCGCATGAAAACGACTCCGGGATTGTTCTGCGCATGGACGATAAATTCTTCAAGGACTTTGGTTCGTGATGGGCGCCCCGCGATGCGATCATGAGCACTCACCGACATCATGCGACGACGTTTTGATGATTCGGCGTAAAGCATGTCGAATTCTGCCTTTAGATCGCCGGCATATTCCTGAGTGCTGAAGTTGCGCGATTCATAATCGACGATGTCATTCATGTGCAACGTATACGGCACGACCGCGAACGGCCTTCCTTTCACGTTGATTAGGAACGGTTCATCCCGGCTCACGTCGTCAATGTGATAGATGAAGCCAAGCTCCTGGAGAATCTCCAACGTGTGTGGTGTGCCACGAAGCCAGAAGGCATTGAAACCCAAGGGTCTTGTGCCTGTTGCACGCTCAATGCTTGCAACGCTCTGTTTGTAGGATTCGCGCTCCTGCTCGGGCGTCATGGAATATTGCGCAGCCCAGGTTTGTCCGTGGCCAGAGGCTTCGTGCCCGCGCTGGACGATCTCTTTGGCCAAGGCCGGGTGAAGATCGACCGTTGCGCCTACCATGTGGGAAGTGACTTTGACCTTTCGGCGGTCGAACATGTCCAACAGTCGCGGAAGTCCTTCTTTGAATCCGTATTCGTACCACTTGATCGCAGGCAGATCGGGATACATTGGATCAAGTTTCGGCATTGGGCTTTCCGCTCCGCTCAGCGGCTGAGCGCCAGCTTCCATTTGCATCGATATGGAAACGACGAGGCGCGCCCCGTCCGGCCAAAAAGAGCCTTTAGATTCCTCTTGCGGGAGCGAGATCGGGGATTTTTTGGCGGCGAAAGTTTCCGGTTCGAAAATGTGAGATGCCGTACCAACAGCGAGTGCGGAAACGGCAGTATCTTTGATGAAGTCACGACGTTTCATTGACTCTCTCTCTTCATCGAAAATCCGTTTGTCTTTGCCGGCGCCGCACGCTCGAGTTCGCGTTCGGCTTGCAGCCAATCATCGAGTTCATTGCCCGGGAGGCCGCCACGCTCAAGATAGATTTCATAGGCACGGAACCTGATTTCTTCGCGACTTGGCGTACGGTTTGCCGAAGTGTCTTCTGCGCGAGACTGAATCCGGCCTGTGCGAAGGTCCAAAGTCTCCATTCTCTTTCCTTTGCCCTGCGGTGTCATACCCGTGGCCTTTCCTCTCGTCGTTGAATTGCTCTCGATCTCATTAGTGCCCCGAGACCGCTTTGCGACGAGTCCCCAATGGGCGTCCCTCGTCGCCGCACTAATCACCGAAACTGCAGACGAGTTGATGGCGCGAGGGGCCATTCACCTCACGGCTCGCCTGCAAGATCTGCGTCCCGGACATCCAAATGGACTCGCGCTTCAATACCCGGTGCAATTTCCTCCGCCCTTGGTACACTCGGCCTTTCACCGCTTCGATCGAGAGCCCCAAGACCCGAGCGACTTCTTTTGTGGATAATTCACCAAGGTCTCGCAGTTCGATTGCAGTTCGTATTCCTGGCGTCAACTTATTCATGGCCGCAGATAGAAGTCTGTTCCGTTCGATCTGTAAAAAGGCGCTCTCCGGGCTTGCGCGTGAATCGGGAATCTCTAGCGCGGGTGCGGTTCCTTCATTCCCGCTTAAATCATCGATGGATACCTCACGCAGTACGCGACCTTTACGTAGGAACATAAGTGCCTCGTTGATGGCAATCCGCGTCAACCAGGTGGAGAAGGAAGATTTCCCTTCGAATTTGTGCAAGTAGACGAAAGCTTTTTGGAAGCTTTGCTGGACTATGTCTTCTGCATCGTCTCGGTTACGGGTGAAGCGTCGCGAAGTGGCTAGAATCCTTTGCTGGTAACGCTCGACGAGAATTTCAAATGCCTGTCCATCTCCACTTTTGGCGGCAAGGACGAGCGCCGCTTCGTCTTCCTGGCCCGGGGTGTTCTGTCGCTGCGCATCCGCAATCTGGCGTGACTCAGGGCTCTGCATTCTCGTGTCCAATTCTTGTATTGGAGCCAATTGCGTTGCTGTCGCCATGATGTCTCCTTTACCAAGCCTGAACCGCTAACTTTCGCCTCGCTCTCTCGTAATCCACTCGCGGACGTATGCTGGGCAATTCTTGAGCTGGATGTTGTCGGCTTCGCAGCGTTCGAGAAAACTGACAGCTTCTTGGTCCACTAGAGTTAGCTCTCTTAGGTCCAAGATAATGAGGCGACCGCTCGCTTCTGAGCTGAACAGCATTTTCAGCTCGACCAGGTTTTCCGCGCCCAATCGACCACTCACCGTAAAGACCACTTCTCCGTTCGCTGCCCTTGTGATCTTGAGCATCAGCCCTCTCTCGAAAATTCCTACCTCTGGCGAGCGACCGCGATATGCTCCTGTCGTGGCAATCACAGCTCCAAGCGCAAGCTGCTTAAGATGGATGAGTTACCTGCTTGCGCAATGCCGGAAACCTCAGCAATTGTCGAAAATTCCTACAGCATGTTTTTTCTTCCGCTGCATTGCATCCCCGGCGAATGCTCCCTTCTGTGCCTTCTCCACCCAAGTGATCAACGTCTTCGGACCGATCGTTCTTTTTCCTTTCCCGACCTCCTGGCAGAGACTGCTCCTTGCAGCGAAATTGCATGAAGCCTAGAATCCCTCCGGGGTTCGCTGCCGACCTGCAAAGTGGCCGTCAATCTCACCCTGGCGAGGACGCATTCTGCGGGAAAGGCTTTTTGGAAGTCCTCAAGAAATCGCTGAAAAAAGGTGAAAAACTCGGAAGAGTCGCAGTAAAGGACGTATCGCCTTTGTCATGAGTCACTTATACCGCTTCGGACCGCATGTGCTAGACCCCAAAGACGGACACTTTGCTGCGGCAACTCGCCTGTCCCTCTCACCCCGAAAGCCTTCGACGTCCTGCTTTTCCTGGCTCAGAACCCCAACCGGCTGATTACAAAGGACGAATTGCTCGAAGCAGTGTGGGGGGACACCTTCGTGGAAGAAGGGAATCTGACACAATACATTTCGCACTTGCGCAAAGCGCTGGCTGACGATCCCGAAGACAGCCGGTTGATCGTAACGATTAGCCGAAAGGGGTACCAGTTCACAGCGGATGTCGTACTTTCCGAAGCTGCGGACATCGCGAAACGGGATGCGGCCCAAGTTCTTACCTCCGGCGTCCCCACGCCCGGAATAGCCGTCGAAGGAAAAGCTGGAAACGAGAGCTCGCGAAGAGAGACTCAGGTACAAGGAGCGGTTCCCAAACGCGGGAATCACTCACGGATAGCTGCGGTCTTGAGCGCGTTTGCTGTTGCGTTGGTAGTCGCCGGCTACATTTCCTGGCGGCGTTTTCGGGAGGTGCCGCCGCCAAAATCGGAAAAGATCATGCTGGCTGTGCTGCCCTTCCAGAATCTCACCGGCGATGCCAAACAGGAGTATCTCGCTGACGGCCTAACCGAAGAAATGATTGCCCAATTAGCGCGGCTGCACCCGGAGCAACTGGGCGTTATCGCGCGAACGTCCGTGATGGGATACAAACACAGCGACCAACGCTTGGACCAGATTGGACGTGACCTTTCTGTTCAATATGTGCTGGAAAACAGTCTTCGAGGGAGCGGAGACCATCTGCGCGTCACCGTCCAACTTCTTCAGGTGAAGGACCAGAGCCATCTATGGGCTCAGGATTATGACTATCGGCCGCGAGATATTCTCAGTCTGGAAGATGATGTAGCTAAAGCCGTGTCGCGGGAGATCCAAATCCGTTTGACACCGCAACAGCAAGCCGATTTGAATGGCGTCCGCCCCGTCAATCCTGAAGCCTTCGACGCTTATCTTGAAGGACGTTACTTCTACGACCGGGATACCAACGGAGATTTGGACAGGGCCATAAGCTACTACGAGCAAGCGATCAAACTGGATTCCGGCTATGCGCTGGCCTGGGTAGGTTTGTCCAGGGCCCGCTTTCGCCGAGCCGACAGGGGCTTTGTTCCCCTTGAGGAGGGCCAGCGGCAGGCGCGGGAAGCAGCGGACCAGGCTCTAGCGCTGGATCCGAATCTGCCAGAGGCCCATGCACAAATCGGCCGAATCAAGATGTTTGCCGATGGGGATTGGACGGGGGCGAATGCCTCCTTACAGCGCGCTCTCGCCCTCGACCCCGGAAATCCCGGAGTTCTATATGCCGCGGCCGGCCTGGCAGATTCCCTCGGACGCTCTGAGGAAGCTCTGGATTTGGGTCGCCGGTCAATTGCATTGGATCCGCTCAACGCAGTAAGTCGCGTATCGCTGGCGCAACTCTGCTTTGAAATGGGCCGCCAAGAGGAAGCAGAGGTGGGCTTCAAGAAGGCATTAGAACTCAATTCTGGTCTTCCACTTGTCCATGAAGGGTTGGGCTTGGTATATCTGGCGCAGGGACGGGGCCAGGATGCTCTAGTCGAAATCGAGCGAGAACCAACGGCTATCTGGCGGTTGCAAGGGCAGGCGGTCGCGTACTACGCACTTGGTCGGAAGAAGGAGTCGGACAGCGCTTTGAGCGAGTTAATCGCCAAATATCAGACGAGTTGGGCGTTCCAAATTGCCGAGGTTTATGCCTTCCGAAAGGAGCCCGACCAAGCTTTTGAGTGGTTGGACCGGGCTTATGTGCAGCACGACACTGGAGTCCCCGAAACTAAAGCTTCACCTTTGCTAAAGAACCTGCACGGCGATCCGCGCTACATCGCATTTTTGAAGAAGATACGCTTGCCAGTGTGAAACTACCGCTCTCAAGACGACGGAAAGGTCTACTTGGGAGAAAACATCCGAGTTATTGACGATCATTGGCGTGCGAAGTGATTGGACCCGCATCCACGGGCTAAAGCACATCCCGCAATGAAAACAGGAGCGTCGGGATCGAGAAGACCACGCGGCTAACTACTCTTCGGGGCGCTTGCAGTCTTGAACCGATACTTGTTGATCTTCAACGACGTAATCTTCGATTCTAATGTGGATCGATGAATCCCCAACTTTGCAGCAGCCCCAGACCGTCCAGACACTCGTCCGCCGCTATCGCGCAGGGCACTCTCAATCATCTCTTTCTCCTGGGCAGCGAGCTTTTGAGATAGTTCCAACTGGCTTTTCGGCTCGCTTGCAAGGGGCTGCCGCGAAAGCCAACTCTCATCGACCGAGAAATTTTCTGTTTCGCATACAATCACAGAGCGCTCGACGACGTTCTGTAGTTCTCTAATATTACCTGGCCAGGGATACGATCGAAGAAGGTCCAGAGTTTTCTTGTTTATCCCGCGGAAGCTCTTTCCTGCTTTTCTTGCGAAATGAGCGATGAAGTACTCGACCAGCAAGGGAATGTCTTCTTGTCTTTCCCGCAGAGGAGGAATCTCAATCGGAAAGACGTTGAGACGGTAAAACAGATCGCTACGAAACGTACCCGCTGCGATCGCAGCCTCTAGGTCGCGATTCGTGGCGGCGATGGCCCGCACGTTAGCTCGGATAGGCTGATTGCCACCCACACGCTCAAACTCATGTTCCTGCAGAACACGCAACAGCGCAATTTGAGTTTCCGCGGGTAGCTCACCGACCTCATCAAGGAAGATGGTGCCTTCTTCCGCAAGCTCGAACCGACCCAATCGTCGCTGAGTTGCCCCCGTAAACGCGCCCTTTTCATGACCGAACAACTCCGATGCAATCAACGAAGAGGGAATTGCAGCACAATTCACACCGACGAAAGCGCGCGAGGACCGCCGAGATCTTTTGTGGATCGCGCGGGCAATCAACTCTTTGCCTGTGCCCGTTTCACCTGTGAGTAGAACGGTGGAATCCGTGGGCGCTACCTTGGATACGCGAGAAAGCACTGCTCGCAGCGCGGGAGATGCACCCACAATCTCCTCAAACATAAGAGCTTGATCGATTTGCTCCCGGAGCACTAAGTTCTCGTCTTGCAGGCGGTCTTTCAGGCGTTGATTTTCTTCAAGGGCCTTTTCCAATTCGGCCCTGGCCTGCGTGATTTCGCGGTAAGCAGACGTGTTCTCTACTGCGATGGCTATTTGGCTCGCTACTTGGGTAAGAAACCCGATATCAGCCTGGCTGAAGGCATTCTCCTCCCGTCTGCCAAGGGACAAGAGACCGAGGATACGATTCCGGCTAACAAGTGGCAGAATGCACCCGGTTTTGAGACCCTCGGGGATGGCCGCTTCATCCTTCAGACCTAACTGGAGTATGTCCAAGGCACTGCCCGTCCAAGGCTTGCCGGTGCGGAAGACAAAACCACTAAGCGACCCCTCCATCGAAGTAAAGAACTCCTCTCGGATGAATCCTTTGCTCTCTGGAAAATCGAGGACGAAGGTTTGCAATCTGTTGAACTCCGAGTCCGGGAAGCAGACGCTCACCAGATCGCAGTGCATGACGCGCCGGACGCTGGCCGAGATCGCGCGTAGCAGGTCCTGGAGCTGCAAATTCGAGACAACCTGGTTGGTGACATCGAGGAGCAACTGCAGCCGATCTTCCGCTTGTTTGCGCTGGTCAATATCCGTATGCAGGCAATACCAGCGGATGATGCGTCCGTCTGTGTCCCGCACGGGGAGCGCGCGAACTTGGAACCAGCGGTATACGCCATCGGCACGACGGATACGGTACGCAGAGTCATATCCAGCTGGATGCCCTGTTTCGACCGAGCGTCTCCACGTGGCCAGCACGCGAGAAAGGTCATCGGGATGAACAATGTCGGAGGTGGTCCAACCTTTCAATTCGTCAAGCGTCTTGCCAGAATAGTCCAGGCCTTGCTGACTGACGAATTCGAGTTCGCCTTCCGCCCTCATAGTAAGAACCAGGCCGGGAATGTTATCGACGATCAGGCGAAAACGCTCTTCGCTCGCGCGCAGGGCCTCCTTGGCATGTTGTGAAGCGTCGAAGTTCAACGCGTCGTCCACCGCCAGCGCCACTTGGTTGGCAACGAGCGAGAGAAAGCTGACTTCCTCCTTGCTATAGGCATCGGCCTCTATGCTGCCCACAGCAAGACCCCCGAGGCGCCGGTGTACTGTCGTCAAAGGAAGCGCGCACACCGAACGAACCCCGCGGTTCTTGAGCATCTCGGCTACTGCTGGGAATCGAGTCTCCGCGTCTAGGGAGGGAATTATCAAGGGCTGTTGATGCTGGTACACCCACCAGCTGAAGGTTTCTTCCGGCGCGAATTCTGGAACCTGGAGGGGAACACCCGGCTCGCCGTACGACTTGGTATGCATCTCGTGCGCCTTCTCGTCGTAGATGCCGACGCCCATGACATAGAAGTTCACCACTGCGCGCAACTCGCGTGCGAGAAGGCTGAAGAGTTCCTCCGAAGAGCGAATTGAAATGAGGGTTTGCGAAACGCGGAGGAGCGCTTCGTAGCGCTTAGTTACCGGCGTCTCGGCCGTTCTTTGAACAGTTCCGCTCATCAATGTCCGGCCTTGGCAACATAGGTCAACGTTTGAGGACTCTCCGCTGCCCGATCGAATTTCGTGGGCGTCTCAACAAGATACACCCGGGCGGGCGCCGACGTCACCCAGCAGCAAGACGCAGTCCTACCCCATCACTAGCCGTGTGGATCTCTGACACGCGCGCCGAATCTCTGTCTGGATGTTCTTGCTGAGCAAGTCTGCAAATGTGAGCTACGGGAATACTCGTTCTCTTGGCCGGAATACTTTTCGCAGCGGGCGCCAACTGTTCGGCTCTTACCCGAAGGGTCGCGGCAGTGAACCCCCAAGTGAGACGAACTTGCCAGCATGACACTTTGTAGGGATGATCCGCGACTATACCGCGCATTGATCACGGGCGAACGGTGTCCGACGATCACTTCCGAGAGTAGACGACCATCCGGGAGATAACGGGTCTGGTCAACGCTACGGCGTTTTGTGAGATCTATGTCAGCCGGGGGCAATTTTCCGAGATGCAAACTTACAAGGACGAACCGCCTCGGGGCTGATCGTCGAGTGCACGGCCAATCGTTTCGTTTGCTGTTGAGTCTATACCTAGGTATAGGGTTTATGCTGTGGGCATGCGCATAGGGGAAGTGTCCAAACAATCCGGCGTCAAAGTCGGGACCATCCGATTCTACGAGCGGCGGAAACTTTTGAAATCCCCTCCACGGACTGCGTCCGGCTATCGTTTGTATATTCCCCAGGACGTACAAGTGGTGAAGGGGATCAAACAATTACAAGAGCTTGGGTTCACGCTCATGGAAATTAAGGAACTTATTGACCTTCACCGTTGTGCGGCATCCTTGTCGAATAATCGTGCAGAACCACGTGGCGTCCAACGCATGATCGCTCTGACGAAAGAGAAGTTACATATCATCGAGAAGAAAAGTCAACTTCTCCGGCGAATGCACAGGAACGTTGCCAAGATGCTGCAAAACCTTCAAACATCCGCCGAGAAGGCATGCCCTGTTGCTCGTGAATTGGCACAGGGGCTATCCGGCCGGAAGTCCTGACACACAGCCCACTTTTCTCCGCGCGCTTTGCGATTCCGAACCAACGCGTCCCTTGTTCACTGCCTGCCGCGGTCCTGTTGTGGCTGAAATGCGACGCTCTCGACACTTGAAATCTCGAAACCGGGACTGAGCTTAACTTTCTTCTTGACCCTCTACCTAGGTGTAAACAGCAGGATCTTCTAGGGAGCCGGTTTGATTGTGCAGGAGAGCCTCTTGTCTGGAACATTGTCTATGAAACGTGCGCTCACCGTAGTTTTCGTAATCGTTGCAATCATCGTTCTGGTTGGAGTCATAGGGGCATTCCAATTCAACCCGAGTGCAATGACCGAACCCGGTCGCACGGAAACCTACCTCGCCACCGAGGCGAAACATTTTCTGGTTCGGAGAGCCAGTCGTGCTGCTATTCCGCCGCCCGCTGACCTTCAGGCGAGTATCGGGGGAGCCGACATACTGTACGGTATGGAATGTGGGGCATGTCACGCGTTAAATGTGCCTAAGGAGATGAGTTTAGGCGGGTGGATGTACCCGAGAGGGGCGGACCTGACTTCCCCGGAAGTGCAGCGCTATTCGGACCGCGAGCTCTTCTGGATCGTGCAGAATGGCATCCGTATGAGCGGCATGCCCGCGTTCGGCAAAGTCGAGACGGACGCGCATATCTGGAAGCTCGTCCATTACCTGAGAACGTTGCCTGCGAAAGCGGATGCTCCCTGATCTCTGTCCCTGCCGTAATCCTGTCACGACTGAAACGCGGCCCCGTCAACACATGCAATCTCGAAACCCGGACTGATCCCAACTTTCTTCTTGACTCTCTACCTAGGTGTAGACACCAGAATCTTCTTCGGAAGCAGTGGACATGAAGATCGCTGCGAATCCGCCGAAGGAGGCACATGCCATGAAAACCTCGTTTCTATTTACGGTTTTGGTCGTAAGTGTCGCGGTTCTCTTTACCGCGACGTTCGCATTTGCTACAACCGATTTTTCCGGGACCTGGTCATTCAACGCGTCAAAGAGCAAGAACATTGGAATGATGTCCAGCGCGCAAGTCACTCTGAAGATTAAGCAGACTGCGAATGAGATCATCGTTTCGCAATCTTCGAAATTCAACGGCCAGGAGTCGACCCGCGAAGTGCATTACGACCTCTCCGGCAAGACAGCAGCCAACCCCGGTCCGATGGGCGATCCCAGCGAAACCGTAACGAAGTGGACGGGCAGCACGCTAGAAACGACCTGGACGCAGGATGGCGCGGTAGCGGGAACCAAAATCGTTCGGACTGAGACACGGTCTCTTTCAGATGACGGCAAGACCATGAGCGATCAGTTTGTGCGAGGCACCAACCCTCCGATGGTGCTGGTTTTTGACAAGCAATAACTTTTGCGAGCACGGGCGCAATGGCTTCTGAACTCGGAATGGTGAGGACGTTCGCAGGATTCCGAACTTCAGTAATCGGACCGGCTGGCCCGCCACTTAGCCCTGAATCGTTCGTAGCTGAATGGGTTTCTGCAAGGAATGAATCTTTATGCGACGGATATTCCTGATCTCAATAGTCGCGCTCCTGGCAGCGGCAGCGATGTACTACTGGGTCCGGTCGAATCGCTTGGCGCGCACGAGCCGCACCGGTTCCTTCTCCGTTATTCAGCCTGAGAAGAAACAGATCGATGCGAACGTCCTCGCCACTGGGACCATTCGGCTGCGCGTGGGCGCGCAGGTTCGAGTCGGAGCCCAGGTTTCCGGCATCGTGAAAAAACTGAATGCCGGAGTCGGCACCCACGTTAACAAGGGGGATATCATCGCCGAGATTGACACTCGCGCGATTGACGCTCAGGTGGCCCAGGCGAGCGCACAGGTCGCGCAAGACGAGGTTGCCGTTGGGAAGGCCGAACGTGACCTCGCGCGCGGCCATGAGTTGCTGACCTCTGGCCTGCTTCCCCGCCAGCAAGAAGAAGATCTCCAGTGGGCCGCAAACTCGGCTCGCGCGAAGCTCGCTAAGTCTCGCGCAGACCTGGGTGTGGCTGAAGTGAATTTAGCCTACAGCAATATCTCTGCACCTATTTCCGGAACGATTGCCTCCGTCGCGACACAAGAGGGCGAGACCGTGGCTTCTTCGTTCACCACTCCGACATTCGTGACCATCATCGAAGATGACGCAGTCGAATTAGTAGCTGTGGTCGACGAGGCTGACATCGCCAACGTGAAACCTCGAGAGCAGGTCACCTTCACTGTCGAAGCGTATCCTTCGCGGGAGCTAAGCGGGAAGGTGCAGCGCATAAACCCTACCGCCACGATTATCTCCGGCGTTGTGAATTATGAAGTGGTTGTCTCCATCGGCAAGGGCACAGGCTTCTTGAAGCCCGACATGACCGCCAACGTTTCCATTCGCACAGCACAGCGACAGGCACTTGTTCTCCCCACCGCAGCCATCCACGCCGATGGTGAGAAGAAGTTTGTCTATATCGAAGCCGCTAGTGGCCCAATCAGGCGCAACGTGACAATCGGTACCCGCGAGGCCTCTTTCACGGAGATCAAAAAGGGCCTGTCACCCGAAGATCGTATCGTTTTGGGTGAAATTTCCCTCGACAAAGAGAAAGGACCAACACCGTGATCGAACTTTCGCAGGTCTGCAAGAGTTATCTTCGAGGCGAGAACTCTTCGGTCCACGCGCTTCGGGATATTTCTTTTCAAGTGGAAGCCTCCGAATTTCTCGCTATTCGAGGACCGTCAGGTTCGGGCAAGTCCACGCTGCTTAACATTCTCGGCTGCCTCGACGTACCCACTTCAGGAACCTACCGGCTGGGCGGCGAAGATGTGTCCCGCTACTCCGATCGGGAACTCTCCCGCGTGCGTGCACGCAGGATTGGTTTCATTTTCCAGTCGTTTAACCTCTTGCCCGGAACGACGGCGCGGGAAAACGTCGAGCTTCCGATGATCTACGGCGCTGGCCGTGTGGACCGGAAGAAGGCACTCGCCCTTCTCGACCGCGTCGGCCTAAACGACCGCGCCAGTCATTTCGGCAACGAGCTGTCGGGCGGCCAGCAACAGCGCGTCGCTATTGCCCGTGCCCTAGTGAATGACCCGCCGCTGATACTCGCCGATGAGCCCACGGGCAATCTCGATACAGCGGCGAGTGAAGAGATAATGTGCATCCTGCAGGAACTTCAACGGGAAGGTCGAACCATCATCCTTGTTACTCACGATGATGCCGTCGCCTCCTATGCGGCGCGGGAGATCGTTTTGCGCGATGGTGCGATCAGTGCGGACCTGCGGCGACAAGCGAATCTGGCAAACGATGCGAGTGTGCCACCGGAGATGAATCATGCAGATCGCAGCTGAAGCGGTACTCGCATTTCGCAGTATGGCGCGACATCGTCTGCGAACATTTCTGATGATGCTGGGCGTCATCATTGGAATCTCGTTTCTCACCGTTTTGAATTCGCTTGGCGAAGCCACAAAGCAGGAGTCCATGAAACGGTTCAAGAATATGCTAGGAACCTTCGATACCATTATCATCCGCCCGGGAGCCGGGCGAACTCGAGGGATGGTTTCCCTTACAAACGTTCCGGCTACGCTGAAATTCGACGACGTCCAGGCCATTATCTCAGAGGTGCCCGGCGTGAAGCAGGTCGCCGAACTACAGAATGCTTTTGATATGGACGTGAAATATCGCGACAAGGCAGCGAGCACCGCTGTGTTTGGTGTTTCTTCGAACTGGCTCGAATTGCGGGGTGATGAAGTGGCCGAGGGCAGTTTCTTCAGTGTCGACGACGACAAAGCACTGGCTCGCGTGGCCATCCTAGGCACAGATGTGCAGGCTCATTTGTTTCCGGGCGAGAGTTCCATAGGAAAGACGATTCGAATCGGCGATGTTCCCTTTCAAATTGAAGGTGTACTGAAGTCTCGGGGAGCGGGTCCCGGGGGCGGAAGTTTGGACGACCTCATTCTGATCCCTATCTCAACGGCCTCAAAAAGGTTATTCAATCGCGATTTTCTCACCATGCTAATCGTACAACTCCGCGATCCAAGTCGGAGCGATGCAGATGTCCATGCCATCACCACGCTCTTGCGCGAGCGCCATCATCTAGCACCTTCCGCGCTGGATGATTTCACGATGTCGAACCCGCGCGCCGTCATGGCGCAGGTCACTCAAATGGGTTCGACCCTGTCAAAGACGCTCGAAGGCGTAGCCATTCTTGCCATGTTGATCGGTGGAGTCGTCATCATGGCACTGATGTTGATCGGGGTGTCGGAACGCCGTCGTGAAATCGGCATACGAAGATGCGTTGGTGCCAGCCGCGTAGACATCATGCTGCAATTCATCTTGGAGGCGCTCACGATCTCCTGTCTTGGCGGCGTGATCGGCGTTGCCCTTGCCCTGGCTGGCACCAACGTTGTGGCCCGGCTCCAGAAACTACCGCTTGCTCTTGCCTGGGATGTACTTGCAATTTCGGCCGGACTTTCTCTCGCGGTGGGAGTCTTGTTTGGCATCTATCCCGCGTGGAAAGCGGCTCACGTGGACCCGATTGCCGCACTGCGGGCCTAGCGACCACCACGATGGCCGCGAGGACTGCGAGGTTTTTCCGTCTTGGCAGGCAGAACCGCCACATGGATCTCAGGTATTTCTATATCTCGCTCGATGCCCTTCGCGTTCTGTGGCGCTTTCGTTTCCGGTCCGCCTTGATCTTACTGAGCGCAATCCTTGGTGTCGCCGGAGTGATTGTTTCCGTGGACTTCGCCTCTGGGGGTCGTCAGCAGGCGTTGAATCAGATTGAACGAATGGGTGTCAACGTCCTCGCGGTCAAGCCCCAACAAGACCGTAGTGTCGGCGGACGAGCGCGAACTGGGGCTATCGTGCAGACGCTGGTGGATGCGGATTACGCGGGAATCCGTCGCCAGGTTCCTTCAATCCTACGTTCCTCTGCGGTTGCCACAGCAGCATTCCGTCTGAAAGCCGGGGACCTTTCGAAGACTGCGCCGGTCGTCGGCTGCGAGCCCGACTACGTTCGGATTAAGAACTGGACGCTCGCCGAAGGTACGTTTTTCGACGAAGGGGAAGCGCGTCGTGCTGCGCGCGTCGCAGTCCTCGGGTACACCGTGGCGCGCGACATATTCGGCGATGAATCCGCGGTGGGCAAACATCTTTCGGTAAACCGGACTCCATTTGAAGTCGTGGGAGTGCTGACCGAACGTGGTCAGGGGCTCGACGTGGCGGCCGAAGACGATCAGATTTATGTCCCCTTGCGTACCGCGATGCACCGCCTGATGAACGTCGAGTATTACACTGGACTACTCTTGGAGATCGATCTCCCAGACCGCATGGATGGGGCGGCGGAGTCCGTTGCAGATATCCTTCGGCAACGGCACCGTCGGCTGACGAATCTGCCAGACGATTTTCAGGTACAGAATCAGAAATCGTTGCTGGAGACGCAGCTCGCTTCTTCAGGGCGCCTTGGCTTTTACGTGCGCTGGATTGGGTTGAGCGGTCTCGTGGTATCCGGACTCGGAATCCTGGCGGTCTGCTGGATCGCCGTAAAAGGCCGGACCGTAGAAATCGGAACGCGCCGCGCCCTGGGCGCAAATGCATCTGACGTATTCTTTCAAATTCTTCTAGAAGCAGCAGTAATAAGTTCGACAGGTTGCGCTCTAGGTCTCGCGATCGGATGGCAAGGGTCGCGGATGATCGCGCACCGTGCTGGTCTGCCGTTTGTGTTTGACCGGTCGAATGCATGGTCGACCCTCGTCGCAGCTGCGGTCATGAATGTCTGCTTCGCTCTCCTTCCCGCAACACGAGCTGCCAAAGTGAGCCCAATCCGCGCGCTGAAATACGAGTGACGCTGCGCGAGAGAAGGCGCGGACTTGCACCATTGCCAGCGGTTCCTATGCCAGTTGGAATCAGGATGCCGCCTGGGAAACACCCATTTCGGAAACTGGCCCACCCAACAAGTGCGAGAATGCGATTACCCGTGAGAAGTCGCCTTGTGTTTACTGGAGACTCGGCGGGGTCCAAACTGCGGTTGTGATCGGGTGCGCTCGGAAGTAACGCCCTATCTGGTTGGGACCTGTGAAACTCTCGGCAGTGAACCGCGAATTGAGACGAATTCGGCGGCGTTGCGCTTCGCGAAGAAGGCAGGAATGCCTTAGGTCGAGGTGTCATGTAGGTGTCATGCGAGGGGCGATGAATAGCGGCAAATCGCGAACAAAAACAGAAAAGAGAAGGAAAATAGAACTGCTCCCGTTTCATCAGAACTCGCTGAATCCCCTCGATTTGTCTCGGCTCCGGCAAATTGTGATTAAATCAGGTTCACGGCTGTTAACCGAAGGGTTCCAGAGTGCCGACTCAAGAGGCTCCTACACCCTTAATGGACACGACCTTTCTGAGAACTGCTGCGACGCGACAGGTGACCGCGGGAGCAGCGGAATTTGGATCCGCTACAATCCGCTGCTCTCCCTTTGACGGGATTTTTTCCTAAACAAAGAGCATAGATCAGCGTAAATACTGGGGCTGAAACCTTTCTTGCTTCCTCTATACATAGCTACAGTGCGAAGGACACAATGTGATCGCAATTGCCCTTTCTGTGCCGGAGGCTTTCGGGCCGTAGGCAGTTAAACGGCACAGTCGACCCGAAAGCCAGTAAACTCAAACGCTTGCGAATGGAGTGAGACGAAGTTAGAATCAAATTGGCTTCTCCGTTCTAAGATGTCACTTGTTTGTTTCGTTCGTGCCAGGAAGTGAAAGCATAAGTGAAGATGGAAGCGCGATAGTCGCCGCTCAATAGAGCGGAGGGTGGTTTGTCTCAGGCGGCGCGTTTCTGATTGAAGGAAGGGCAACGACCTCCGATTTTGGGTAGACTGCAACGCAAGAATGACGCAAAATTTTGAGGTCGTTTTAGGCAGGCCAATAAGTCCTTTATTATCAAGGGGCCCGTAGCTCAGCGGTTAGAGCAGCGGACTCATAATCCGTTGGTCCTAGGTTCAAATCCTAGCGGGCCCACCAAACATCCGGTGTTCACAATGCGTCGGTCGCTCTCTGACCCCGGCGCGCAAAGCGAGTTGCTGGCCGAGCGCGGCTTTCAAATTGTCTTTGTCGTGGAAAAACACGAAGTTGGCGTCACGCTACAGGCAAACCCAACGAGGTGGCGATTACAGCCAGCAGATTTCCGTATGGCCCCCCACACGCAGCCACTTCATTTGATTCGAACAACGCTGCCCCCGCAGACGCAGTCAGGGTGCTACGCAAGGCCTGCTTTGGAAAGGGGCAATTCGCGGATGCGCTTGCTGGTCGCGGCGAAAATCGCGTTGCATAAGGCGGGCGCAAAAGGCGGCAACCCCGGTTCACCAATTCCCGCCGGTGGCGCATCGCTCGGCACGATGTACACGTTTGTTTCCCGCGGCGCATTGTTCATCCGTGCCATCTGGAAATCATTGAAGTTGGATTGGTCGATTACGCCGTTCGTCGCCGTGATTTCTCCGTAAAACGACAGGCTTGTGCCCATTACAGCGGCGCCTTCAAACTGTTGTTTCACCATCTCCGGATTCACGACGGTACCTGCATCCAGGGCCGTATCCACGCGGTTGACGCGCACCTTGCCCGCGTCATCCACCTGCGCCTGCACCACCGTCGCAACATAGGTCAGGAAACTGCGGTGCATCGCCACACCGATTCCGTAGCCATTGCCCGGCTTTTGTCTTCCCCAGCCGGCCTTTTCCGCGGCCAGCGTCAGCACGCGTCGGAATCTTGAGGTATCGATTGGATACTGCTCATAATCGCCGCCGTAATTCGGAAATTCTTTCGGTAGCTCGGTTCTCGGCACGACTCGGTCCGGTCCAAGCAATTGCAGCAGGTACTCTACGGGATCTCTTCCGGCCGCATGCGCCAGTTCATCCGCAAACGAATGAATTCCGAAGGCATGATAGATATTGGCCACGGACCGGAACCAGCCGATCCGGGTATGGGCCGTCGCTGGTCCGTTTTCCGCGCGAAAGCTTGCCAGCGCGAACGGGACATCTGTGAAGCCCAGACCAAGTTCGTCGGGCGCAGAATAATTCGCGCTGGGGTCGAAGGTCGACCCGATGGGCGGAAACACCGTTCGCTGCAACCAGGCCGTGGGTCTTCCGTCCGGTCCGAGCGCCGCTTTCATGTACATCGCCGCCACGGAGTGGTAGGCGTCGAACTTGATGTCGTCTTCCCGGCTCCAGACCACTTTCACGGGCTTTCCCGTTTTCTTGGAGAGCACCGCGGCTTCCACGGCGAAATCCGGAAATGACTTTCGGCCGAAGGCGCCGCCGAGCAGCGTCACATGCACGGTCACATCTTCCTTTTTCAGTCCCAGTGCTTGCGCGACGGCGTCCCGCGCGCCTTGCGGACCTTGCGTTGGCGCCCACACTTCGGCTTTCCCGTCGCGGTACACCGCCAGCGCAGCCGGCGGCTCCATCGAAGCATGCGCCAGCAACGGCGCGTAATATTCCGCTTCGATGATTTTTCCACCCTTGGCGAAGGCCTCATCCACATTGCCGTTCTCGCGGGCAACTTTTCCCGGC